>Ga0209237_1002568_pt1 | contig 10927 bp, 9 predicted proteins | sample GraSoi013_1_40cm_2_FD_185820 | JGI IMG/M metagenome (GOLD analysis project Ga0209237, IMG submission 185820) | Grasslands soil microbial communities from the Angelo Coastal Reserve, California, USA - Sample 10_02_2013_1_40cm (SPAdes) (version 2) | ecosystem: Environmental > Terrestrial > Soil >...
GAACGGTGGAAATGGCGTGAGGTCGCCGGCGTCGAAGCCGTTGGGATAGCCCGCCTCGCCGAGGAGCTTCTTCGCCTGCGCAGGATCGTAGGGCGGCGGCTCGTAGGCGCGCGCGAATTCGAGGACACGTGGGATGAGGCCGCCCGTCGGGCGCGACATTCCGAGGGTCTCCGCCTGATTGAGCGCGTTGCGGTCGAGCGCGTAGCTGGCGGCAAGCCTCACGCGCCGGTCGTGCCACGGAGATTTTGGATCCCACTGCTCGGGCATGTCGAGATAGGGAACTCCCGGCGGCCTGGCGGCGACCAGCTTGAGCCCCGCCGATCGCTTGACCTCCTCGGCCGTCGGCCCGCTCAACAGATAGACGATATCGACGTCGCCCGCCTTGAGCGCGGCGGCACGCGTCGTCTCGTCGGGCATGCTCCGGAAGACCAGCCGCTTGACGTTGGGCACCTTGCGCCAGTAGCCCTCGTACGCCTCCATCACCAGATCCACGCCCGGCGCGGAGCTGACGAAGCGATACGGCCCGGCGCCCACGGGCGCTTTCTTGAACCCGTCGTCACCGACCTTCTCGATGTACTTCTTCGGAACGATCCACGCGGCGCCGGTGGCGGACGTGCCATAGAACGTCATGAAATCTGGCCAGGGATCTTTCAAGACGAAGCGCACGCGAGCCGGGTCGACGATCTGGACCTCGCGCACGCGTTCCTTCAGAAGCTTCGCGGCGGCGCCCTTGTAGCGGTCGAACGAGAACTTCACGTCCTCCGCGGTCACCGGGTCGCCGTTGTGGAACTTCACGCCCTTGCGCAAGACGAACTCGTAGGTCAGCCCGTCCCTCGACACCGACCACGATTCGGCCAGGCTCGGCGTGTTGTCGCCCGCCGGCATCGGTTTCACCAGCGCATCGTGGATCGCGTACAGCACCATGAACGGGTTGATGAAGGCCTCGGTGTCGCTCGGGTCGACCCACTTGGTGGCCAGCGTCACGTGAAGTCCCCACGTGAGCGTGCCGTCGGGGGCGGCCGCGGCCGGGGCGGCCAGCCCGGCGAGCACCAGGAGGAGGGCGAGCGCGATTCGCGCCGACTTCACTTCGGGACCATGGACTTGAACTTCGGCATGACCTCGCCTGCCAGCAGCTCCAGCGAGTGCCGCCACGCCTTGGGATTGTCCACGTAGTCGAAGCAGAAGAGCAGCAGCGTGCCGAAGCCGCCCACCTGATCGTAAATCGTGTGGAGCCTCTCGATCACCGTGGCCGGCGAGCCCACGAGCCAGTTGTGCTTGGCGCAGTACTCGGGGGTGACGTCCGAGTCGGGCACGTCGGGCTTGTGCTTCAGGAACTCGGTGAACTGGAAGAAGGCGAGGAGAGGCAGGAAGTACTCGCGCATCATGCGGCCCATCATGCCGCCGGCGGAGAGCCGCATCGCCTCGGCATCGGTGTCGGCGATGAAGACCTCGCGCACCAGCCGCCAGTCCGCGCGCTTCGGGGTCCGTCCCGTGCGTGCCGCGCCCAGCTCGACGGATTCCCAGTGGCTCGCGACATAGGCGGGGTTGAGATTGAGGCTCATCGGCCAGAAGCCACGCTCGCCGGCGAGCTTGAGCGTGTCGGAGCCCTTGCTCACACCGGCGACGCCGATCGGCGGATGAGGTTTCTGGAGCGGCGCGATGTGCGGCTTGAGCGTGTCGATCATCGTGCCGGTCTTGGTGACGTGCCAGTACTTGCCCTTGTGATCGAACTCGGGTTCGTCGCTCCAGAGACGCAGGATGATGTCGAGTGCCTCGCGCGTCATCTCGCGGTGCTGGCCCGCATTGCCGTCGACGTTGAACATCGCCCAGTCGCTGGGCAGGCCGCTCGCCGCCACGCCGAAGTTGAGCCGACCCTGCGCGAGATGGTCGAGCATCGCGACCCGGTTGGCGAGCTCGGCCGGATGGTGGTACGGCATCAGGAACCCGCCGGGGCCGATGCGCATGCGCGTGGTCTGCATCAGCGCCTGGGCCACGAGCAGGTCGGGCGCGGGGTGCGGCTCCCAGGGCGCGGTGTGGTGCTCGCCGATCCACGCTTCGCTGAAGCCGAGCTCGTCGGCCCAGCGGAGCTGCTGGAGATCCCACTGATGCCCGTCGTACAGGCTGCGCTCGGGCGGGTGCGATGGCATCGTGAACAGTCCGTAGTCCATGTGAGCCTCCTGGGGCGATCCCGCCGACGTATCCTACACTGCCTCGCACCTCGACCGACGCCCGTCCCCTCGCGCGCTCACGCGCACCATTCGCTCGGCCCGTCGTCCGTGTAGCCGCATTGCTCGCACGGGCTCGCGTAGTGCACGGCCGGGGGCATGGCGACGGCCAGGCGCAGCGACAGCCGATCGCCCACGTTACGGATGTGATGGACCGTCCCTCGCGGCACCCACACGATGTCGTCTTTGACCGCTTTCAACGTCGTACCACCGGTCAGCTCCCACTCGAGCACGCCGTCGAGGACCACCCACCACTCGTCGAAGTCGCGGTGCCAGTGCGGGCGATTGCCGCCGCCCGGCGGGCTGGCGATCAACGTGACCAGCTGACGCTCGTCGGCGATGATCCGCTTCGACCACGGCGGCGGCCCCATCCGGGCCACGACGTCGGCCACGTGGGTGAGCAGCACGTTGGGCCACGCCGAGCTCGCCGTCGTTGGTGGACGCGGCCCCGGAGCCAGAGACGTGATGACGATCGTGGGTGGCGACTGGTCGGCGATCATGAACACCTCCGTGACGCTCCCCGCCGGGTGGGGGCGGGTGATTTCGTTCTACACTCTGTCATCTTCGTGGACGGGAGTCGATGAGCGATGAGGATCACGTCGGCGGTCCTGGTTCTTCTGTGGGTACTCGGCTGGCCGCGGCCGGCACTCGCCGAGGAGAAGCTCGGCAAGGTCACGTTCCCGATTTCCTGCGGCGCGGCGGTGTCGGCCCAGTTCGAGCGCGGCGTCGCCATGCTGCACTCGTACTGGTTCGTCGAGTCGCGCAAGGTCTTCGACGCCATCGTTCAGCAGGACGCGAGCTGCGCGATGGCGTACTGGGGGCTGGCCGTGACCGCGCTCGGCAACTCGCTGGCCGCGCCGCCCGCGCCGAAGGACGCCGCCGCGGCCTGGGCCGCTCTTGAAAAAGCGCGCGCGGTGGGCGCGAAGACCCAGCGTGAGCGCGACTGGATCGAGGCGATCGCGGCGTACTACCGCGACCACGACTCGGCCCCGTTGAGCACACGGCTCGCCGCGTACACGCGGGCGATGGAGCAGATGACGCAGCGGTACCCCGACGACTTCGAGGCGTGGACGTACTACGCGCTGACGCTCCAGGCCTCGGCACCGAAGAACGACAAGGCCTACGCCAGCCAGCTCAAGTCGGCGGAGATCCTCGAGCGGCTCTTCACGCAGAATCCCGATCATCCCGGCGTCGCGCACTACCTGGTGCACGCTTACGACTACCCGCCGCTCGCCGACAAGGGGATCAGGATCGCGGCGATCTACCAGCGTATCGCACCGGCCGCGCCACACGCCCGGCACATGCCCTCCCACATCTACTCGATGGTCGGGATGTGGGAAGAGTCGATCGCCTCGAACCGGTCGGCGCTCGAGATCCAGCCGGACTACCGCCACGCGACGGACTTCATGGTGTACGCGCACCTGCAGCTCGGTCAGGACGTGCGAGCCAAGGCGCTCGTCGATGCGATCGCCGCGCTGCCCCGGCCGGACTCTGCCAGCGTCCCCGGCGTCACCGCCATCACGGCAATCCCCGCGCGCTACGTGCTCGAGCGCGGCGACTGGGCCGGCGCTGCCGGGCTGCGGATGACCCCGACGGGGCGACCTCAGGGCGATTCGCTGACTCGATTCACGCGCGGGCTGGGCATGGCGCGGAGCGGCGATCTTGCGGGAGCGAAGGGCGAGGTCCAGGCGATGCAGGCGCTCCGCGGCGCGCTCGCGACGTCGAATCAGTCCTACTGGGCCGAACGCACCGACGAGCAGATGCTCGCGGTCTCCGCGTGGGTGGCCCTGGCCGAAGGCGCGACCGACCAGGCGGTGAAGCTCATGCGCGCGGCCGCCGACGGCGAGGATGGCAGCGTGAAGCACGTCGCGATGGAGAATCGCCTCTATCCGATGCGCGAGCTGCTCGGTGAGTTGCTGCTCCAGATGGGACAGGCCGCGCCCGCGCTGCGCGAGTTCGAGGCCTCGCTCAGAGAGAACCCGAACCGCTATCGCGGGCTCTACGGGGCGGCGCGTGCGGCGGAAGTGGCGGGTGATCGGCCGAAGGCGACGGAGTACTTCGAGAAGCTGATGGCGCTGGCCCGGAAGGCGGACACCGCGCGGCCCGAGATCGTCCACGCGAAGGCGTTCCTCGGACAGCGGTGAGATCCGGGCGATCGCACTGGCGACGAATTGCCGCGAGCACGATGCTCGCCGCCGTCATCGTCGTCGGTATGGCGGGGGCCGTGCTCGCTGATCCCTCGGAAACCGATCCGAAGGGCATCGCGCGTGATCCGGACTTCCTCGCGGGCAAGTGGGCCATCGACGCCAGGGAGTGGAGCGAAGCCGCCAGGCGCCTGAGCCGCGCGGTCCAGCGCGATCCCGACAACGCCGACCTGCACAACTATCTCGGCTTCGCCTACCGGAACCTCGGGCGCCTCGAGCCAGCGTTCGAGCACTACCGGCGTGCGCTCGCGCTCAACCCGCAGCATCGCGGCGCTCACGAGTACGCCGGCGAGGCCTATCTGCTGGCGGGGAATCTGGCCAAGGCCGAGGAGCACCTGGAGGCGCTGCGACGGATCTGCCTGGTGCCCTGCGAAGAGTTGGCCGACCTGGAGCGCGAGATCACCGCGTATCGCACGCGGGCAGGGGGCCAGCGCCGCTGAGAAGTACGACTCACTTTTGGAGCAGTTCAGGCGTGAGATCGACCTCCTCCTCGAACGGCTGTTTCAGTCCTTGAACAGCAACAGTTGCCCGGCGGGTCCGTGGATCGTAATCGAGATACGCCGAGACGTCTTCAACGATAACCCCACCGCCAACGTTCCTTGTCACGACGGCCTGCGGGGGGAACGTCCATTCGCGGACCACCTTCGCGCCCGGGACGCCGTCTCGCCGGTGGAGGAGGAAGAATTCGTATCCCGTTTCGTGTGGCGTCGTTCGGTGGAACGGAAAGGGGAAATACGAAAATTCACGGATAACAGCCTTACCGTACAACTGGAATTCGGAAGCGCCCTCACCGGCGCGCCGCAGGAGCCCACCCTTCAACACCCACCCGCCGTTACGCCAGAACCCGTGACCGTACTCCACGACAAGGATACCGCTCCGTGTCGACTCAGCCCTTTCGGGCGACCCGTGCGCTGATTCGAAAGGCTTGGTCGGCACGAAGTCGGAGGTGCTGATCTCGCCATTTCGAAATTCCGCGGCGATGTGAGTCCCGGCGAGCATGTGTTGTCGCCACAACGCGTCGAGGTGTGCTCTAGACGGCGCGTCACCACCTCGAGCCGCCGCTGCGGTGCTTAATTCGGCCGTGACGATGAGCGCCGCCACGATACCTGCCCTAAAACTCAACAATGTCGCCACTCGGCGAAGCATTCCCCTCATGAAATCTTTTCAATAATAGACGCGCGGCACCCGGGTATTGATGTTGGTGAGGATCTCGTAGGGGATCGTGCCGGCCCACTCGGCGAGGTCCTCGCAGGCGATGGTTTCGCGGCCGCCCTCGCCGAGCAGCACGACCTCGTCGCCGTTGTAGGCGCTGTCCCACTCGAGGTTGACCATGATCTGGTCCATGCACACGCGGCCCACCACCGGGTACTTCTTGCCGCGGATGATCACCTGGGCCACGTTCGACAGCGCGCGAAAGTAGCCGTCGCCGTAGCCAACGGGAATCGTGACGACCCGCACGGGATGGTCGCTCTGCCAGGTCGACCCGTAGCTCACGGGATGCCCCGGTCGCACGACCTTGAAGTAGACGACGCCGGACTTCCACGTCATCGCCGGCCGGACGGCGATCGTGCGCCGGACCTCGGTCGACGGATAGACGCCGTACATCAAGATTCCCGGCCTCACCATGTCGAGGTGGCTCTCCGGGAACTGGAGGATCGCGCCGGAGTTGGCCATGTGACGGAGCGGCGGCGTGACGCCGTGCTTGTCGTACCACTGCAGCACGTCGAGGAAGCGTGAGAGCTGGAGCCGAGCCGAACCGAGATCCGCAGCGTCGGCGTTGGCGAAGTGTGAGTAGACGCCTTCGACGACGCAGTGGCGGCACTCCGACGCGCGCTCGAGCAGGCCCTCGGCACTGTAGTAATGCACTCCGATCCGCTCCATGCCGGTGTCGATCTTCAGGTGCACCTTCGCCGTGACGCCCATCTCGCGCGCGGTTTCGTCGATGTGGCGCAGCTTGTCGATGGAGGACGCGGTCAAGGTGAGACCGTGGCGGAGGAACAGCGGAATCTGGTTGCCGAGGATGCCGCCCATGATCAGGATCGGCGTCGTGACACCGGCGTCGCGGAGCGCGACGGCTTCTTCGAGGAGGCCGACGCCCAGTGACGGCGCGCCGAGCCCGATCAGGTGGCGGGCGACGTCCACGAGGCCGTGACCATAGGCGTTCGCCTTGACGATCGGCATGACCGCGGCCGGGGCCACCGCCGTCCGAATGGCACGGTAATTCTCGGTCAGCCGCGCGAGCCGGACCTCCACGATGGTCGGCCGCATCACGCTGGTGTCCTCGAGCCCGGGTCGCGCGCTCACTCCCATTTGAGTGTACTGCACCGTCGCGGCCATCCTGTATGCTGAAAGAAAGGAGGCCGAGACCGCATGAGCGAGTGCAAGCACGGTTTGAAAGCAGGCTGCTCGTACTGCCACTCCCACACGCCCACGCGCACGGCCCGCCCGCCGGCACCCAAGCGGACGAGCCGGTCCTCCCGCCTGTCGGAGCAAATGAACGACCGCATGACGGCCCTCAAGAAAAGGCTGAAGGAGCTCCGCGGCGAATAGCGTCTCTCGCGTATAATCCCGCCATGACGACACTCGAGCGGGCCGAGGCTGCCGAGCACGCGCTGAGCCAGGAGCTGGATCGAACGGTCGTGAAGTCTGCCATCTATACGTCGGGGGACCGCGACCCGCGGTTGCCCGTCCAGCGGCCCGACAACGGGAAGTACGTGATGATAGGCTACGACCCGCGCCTGCCGCGCATGCCCGACAAGCCGACCCTCTTCGACTTCTACCGGTACCGCTTCGCGCCGGCCAACCACATGATGCAGAGCGCGCGCCTGGCCATGAAGAACGGCGCCGGCGAGAAGGTCGTCCTCGCCTGCCTGGTCCACGACATCGCCATCGCCGGGTTCATCCGGGGCGATCACGGCTACTGGGCGGCCCAGCTCCTCGAGCCGTACGTCGATCCGGAGGTGAGCTGGGCCATTCGCTATCACCAGGCCCTGCGCTTCTTCCCGGACGAGTCGGTCGGGTACCGCTACCCCGAGATGTACGTCAAGCTCTTCGGCCCGGACTACAAGGTCGAGCCCTACATCGAGCGCGACTACAAGTTCGCGCGCGATCACAAGTGGTACATGACGTCGCGGCTGATCTGCGTGAACGACCTCTACTCGTTCGATCCCAGCGTGCACGTCGAGCTGGAGGAGTTCAGCGACGTCGTCGGCCGGAATTTCAAGCAGCCCAAGGAAGGCCTCGGCTTCGACGCGAGTCCGGCGGCCCACATGTGGCGCACGATCATGTGGCCGACGAAGTACCTGTAAGCCGCGTCGCTCCCAGCGGCCTCGCTTAGACGCGCACGGGCGTGACGCCCCAGATGTCCTCGGCGTACTGGCGAATCGTCCGGTCGCTCGAGAACTTGCCCATGTGGGCCACGTTCAGGATCGACATACGAGTCCACGCCGCCTCGTCGCGGTACGCGGCGGCGACGCGGTCCTGGCTCGTGACGTACGGAGCGTAATCGGCCAGCACGAAGTACCGGTCACCCTCACGAAGCAGCGAGTCCACCAGGGGACGGAAGAGCCCGGGCGTGTCCGGGCTGAAGACGTCGGCACCGATCATGTCGAGCGCGCGCGCGAGCTCGGCGTTCGCGTGGTACCACTCCCACGGGTCGTAGCGTGAGCGGAGCTCGGCCACCTCGCCGGCGGTCAGGCCGAAGATGAAGATGTTGTCCTTCCCGACCTCCTCGAAGATCTCGATGGTGGCGCCGTCCATCGTCCCGATCGTCAACGCGCCATTCAGCGCGAATTTCATGTTGCCGGTCCCCGAGGCCTCGGTCCCGGCCGTCGAGATCTGCTCGGAGAGGTCGGCGGCCGGGATGATCTGCTCGGCCAGTGAGACCTTGTAGTCGGCCAGGAACACGACCGAGAGCCGCCCGCGCAGGGCCGGGTCGCCGTTCACGACGTCGCCCACGCCGTTGATCAGCCGGATGATGAGCTTGGCCATCGCGTAGCCGGGGGCGGCCTTGCCGCCGAAGATCACGGTGCGCGGCAGCACGTCCGCGTGCGGGGCGTCCTTGATCCGGTTGTAGAGCGTGATCACGTGGAGGACGTTCAGGAGCTGGCGCTTGTACTCGTGGATGCGCTTGACCTGGACGTCGAACATGGAATCCGGCTCGACGTGGAGCGGCGCGCCCCGGCGACGGTACTGGCGCTGCATGGTCTCGCTGAGCCGCAGCTTGTTCTCGCGCTTGACCGAGCGCCAGGCGACGGCGAAGTCGCGGTCGGCGGCCAGGGGAACCAGGCGCTCGAGCTGCTCGAGCTGCGTGATCCAGCCCGAGCCGATGGCATCGGTGATCAGCCGAGCCAGGCCCGGGTTGCTCTTGAGGAGCCAGCGGCGCTGGGTGATGCCGTTGGTCTTGTTGCTGAACTTCTGCGGCTCGAGCTCGTGGAAGTCGCGGAAGAGATCGCTCTTGAGGATCTCCGTGTGGAGCGTGGCCACGCCGTTCACGCTGTGGCTGCCGACGATGGCCAGGTTGGCCATCCTCACGCGCTCCTCGCCGTGCTCCTCGACGATGGACATGCGCTGCGTCGGTGCGTCGGGCCCCCGCCGGCGCCGGACCTGGGCCAGGAACCGCGCGTTGATCTCGTAGATGATCTGCAGATGCCGCGGCAGCATCAGTCCGAGCAGGCTGGCCGGCCAGTGCTCGAGCGCCTCCGGCATGACCGTGTGGTTCGTGTAGCCGAAGGTCCCCGTCGTGATGTCCCACGCCTCGTCCCACGACAGGTTCTCGACGTCCACCAGGATCCGCATCAGCTCGGGGATGGCCAGCGCGGGATGCGTGTCGTTCAGCTGGATCGCGACCTTGTCCGTGAAGCGATCGAACACGCGCAGGCCACGGGGCTGGTCGTACATGACGTAGCGCTTGCGATAGCGCCGGATGATGTCCTGGATCGTGGCCGAGACGAAGAAATACTCCTGGGCCAGCCGCAGCGCACGGCCGGCCGAGGTGGCGTCGTTCGGATAGAGGACGCGACACACGCTCTCCGAGCGGGCGCGCGCCTCGACGGCGCCCACGTAATCACCCTCGTTGAACTCGTGGAGATCGAACTCACGCACCGCCCGCGCGCCCCACAACCGGAGCGTGTTCACCGTCTGGTTGCCGTACCCCGGGATGGGCGTGTCGTACGGTGTGGCCAGCACGTCGCGCGTGTCCACCCAGGCCTGGGTGAGGCGCCCGGCCGAATCGTGGACGGCCTCGGCGCGGCCGTAGAAGTGCACACGGAAGCGGTCGCCGGGCCGGGCGATCTCCCACGGGTTGCCGTAGCGGAGCCAGCCGTCGGCGACCTCGACCTGGGCGCCGTGGACGATGCGCTGGTGGAAGATGCCGTAGTCGTAGCGGATGCCGTATCCATACGAGGGATACCCGAGCGTCGCCATCGAGTCGAGAAAGCACGCGGCCAGCCGGCCGAGGCCGCCGTTGCCGAGACCGGCATCCCACTCCGCTTCTCGGAGATCCTCCAGGCGATACCCCAGCTCGTGGAGCGTCGTGCTGCACTCGTCGAGGAGGCCCAGGTTCACCAGGCTGTTGCCCAGCGTACGGCCCATGAGGTACTCGAGCGAGAGGTAATAGACTCGCTTGGCGTCCTGCTCGTAGTAGGCGTCGTGCGTGCGGATCCAGCGGGCCATCATCCGGTCTCGCACGGCCAGGGCGAGCGCGACGTACGGCTCCCAGACGCTGTCCACGTGCCGGGGCAATTCGCCGAGCGTGTACAGGAGATGCCGCAGCACCCCGTCCTTCAACGACTGGGCGAGCGGGCCTAGATCGGAGGCGGGGCTCGTTCGAGGTGTCAATTCACCAATTCTTTTAGCATCCGGGCCGGGCGGGGTCATAGAAAACCGTTGCTCATGCCGTGCGCAGCACACGCTCCGCACCCTGATCCATGCAAGGACCGAGCAGAGACGGCGCATCGGGGTAAGTGGTTGATATCCCGTTCGCGCGACGAGCCAGCCGCGGGCGGCGGCCGCCTCTTCGTTGCTCAGCGTGGTCAATCTTCGTGCGCTACACCCTCGGATCTCCATCGCGCCACCTCCTGCCGCAACAACGCGCGACCGTGTATGATCGTCGTCCTGGCTGGGCCCATGGGCCCGAAGTCTCGAGCCCGCTCGGGGGAGGCCATCATGAGAATCCGCGCTGGACGCGCCGCGCTCCTCGTCCTCGCATCCATCGCCCTCGGGGCTTGCAGCAGCGGCCGACTCTATGTGTCGCAGACCTCGCACGACGCGGCGAAGAGCGCGGTGGAAGGGGCGGCCGAAGGCGTCGGCAGCGTCCCCGGCCCGCTGCGACGCGCAATGCGCGACACGCTCCTCGGCGACGATACGCTGCCTCTGGTCTCCCAGCGGATCGCCGAGGCGATGGTGGACGGGATGCGACGCGGCCTGAGCGAGGCCGAGACTCAGCAGCTCATCGACGACGTCGTGGAGCGCACCATTGCCGGGCTCGGGCGCCAGAGC
>Ga0209237_1002570_pt1 | contig 10926 bp, 9 predicted proteins | sample GraSoi013_1_40cm_2_FD_185820 | JGI IMG/M metagenome (GOLD analysis project Ga0209237, IMG submission 185820) | Grasslands soil microbial communities from the Angelo Coastal Reserve, California, USA - Sample 10_02_2013_1_40cm (SPAdes) (version 2) | ecosystem: Environmental > Terrestrial > Soil >...
CCGCCTGCACTTGAGGAGCGCTTTGCGCGCGCGCGACGGCCGGCAAGACACACAGAAGCACCAGAACGCCGACCGCCGAGAACGCGATCACTCTGGAACTACCTGTCATGTTTACTCCGGGGGCCCCTGCCCCCCGGTTTACTCCGGGGGCCCCTGCCCCCCGGTTTACTCCGGGGGCCCCTGCCCCCCCGGCCTTTTAACTCCGGGTCGGGAGCCCACGCTTTACGACGGACTGACCGTGAAGGGCACCTCGCGAACCAGCGTCTTGTTCGCGATCTTGTCGGTGACCTTGATCTCCAGCCGATACTGCCCCTCCGGGAACGACGCGAGCGGCACTGCCTGCCCGCTCTGCAGCTGATGACCGGCCGCGAGATCGAACTGCGGCGGCAGCGTCTGTGCGTTGAGATTCTGTGGATTCGTCTTGTTGAAGAACTTCTCGCCGGTCTTGCACGGTTCGCCGGACTTCGGTTCGCTGCCGGCGGCCGCCTGGCAGAAGTTGTACTCGATGACGACGTCCGGCTTGTTGTTCGTGTCGGTCTTCGGGTTGTAGATCAACATGAAGGTCGACAGCTCGGACTTCTTCGTGAACTTCGTGTCGAGCGCCGGAACGATTTCCATCGAGCCCATCGCGTACGGACGATCGGCCTGCTGCTGCGGCGTGAGCGGCGCGGGCAGCGGATCGATCCGCTGCGCGATGATCACCGAGCTCGTGTTCAGCTCGCCGTTCCAGTAGTCGGGAACCGTGACGGTCTGCTTGAGCACAGACATCTTCGGCGGCGGCGCATTCTTCGGCGGCTTCTCCGGCGACGGCTCTTTCGCGACGATGAAGACGTCGTAGCTGCCTGCCGAAACCGTAAACGATCGCGAGATGCGCGCGGGACCGGCGCCGCTGACCGGAATGAAGCTGATGTCCTCGTACGCGTACTCGGGCTTCTTCTTGTCCTTGTCTTTCTTGTCGTCTTTCTTCTGACCAGGCGGGGGCGCGGCTTCCGGCGCGGCTGGCGTCTTCGAGACGACGCGCCAGTAGAAGGCGACCGTTCCGCCGGGCACCTTCGACGGATCGAGCGAGACCGTGAACGGCACGTACTCTTTGCTGCCCTGCGCCTTCAACACGTCCTCGCGCATCCACGCGAGCGACATATCGTTGGGCGCAGGCTGACCGGCTGCAACGGCGTCGACCGTGCTGACGATGCCTTGAATCTCTTTCTTCTGTGCTTCTTCCTGTTTCTTGTCTTTCTGTGCGAGCACGCTCACGGTGCAGGCGAGCGCAATAGTGAGCACGAGCGCGAGTGCCCGACGACGCAGCTTCATAAAAACGACTCTCCCAACAATAAAGGCTCTAGCCGAACAGCCAATTCTAGGCGTCTCGTCGCGACCAAGTCAAACCCTTCTGCCACCAGAACTTCAGCCTGATAGCGCTGTGCTATATTCCATCGTTCGCCGACCCATGAAGCTAATCGACATCTCCGTCCCGCTCGACGCGAACCTTCCAACCTATCCAAACAACACTCCGTTCAGCCTCGAGGCCATCAAGCGGATCGGCCGCGGCGATAGTTCCAACGTCTCGACGCTGCACATGAGCGCACACGCCGGCACGCACGTCGACGCGCCTCGTCATTTCTTCGATGATGCGCCCGGCACCGAGGCGCTGCCGCTCGAGATGCTCGTGGGACGGGCCCGTGTCATCGAAGTCACGTCACGGAAGGGCATTACGGCCGAAGACCTGGCGCGTATCGACCTGTCCGAAGACGTGCGCGTGTTGATTAAGACACTGAACTCACGGCTCTGGGGATCGCCGGAATTCCAGACGGACTATGTGGGCGTCACCGAATCAGGCGCGCGGCACCTTGTCGATCACGGCATCAAGGTGGTCGGGGTCGACTATCTGTCGGTTGAGGAATTCAAGCGGCCCGGCGCGCCAGCCCATCACATTCTGCTCGGCGGCGGCACGATTGTCATCGAAGGACTGAACCTTCGCGACGTCGAGCCCGGCGCGTACGAGATGTACTGTCTCCCGCTGCGCGTGGTTGGATCCGACGGCGCCCCTGCGCGCGTCGTGTTGCGCACGAGCTAGTGGAGTGACCTTTCGCATTGAAGACCGGACCGCTCCGCTCGCACCCCCCGCGCAGGCGTGCGCGGTGGGGGCCCCGCGTTGTCGCGGTCCGAAAATCGCGGTCGAAGGCTCGTTGTGAGTACCACTCAACCAGCTCGGACGCTCCGCTAAGAACGCGATGGCGGCGTTGCTCGACGACAGCCTCGTCATCGTCCTCGCTGGTGGAGCGGGCGAGCGTCTCTACCCGCTGACCAAGGAGCGTGCGAAGCCAGCCGTGTACTTCGGCGGACCGTATCGCATCATCGACTTCGCGCTCAGCAACTCCATCAACTCTGGGCTGCGACGCATTTTCATCGCGACGCAGTACAAGTCGCTATCGCTCAACAGGCACATCCGCATGGGCTGGTCGATCGTCTCGGAGGAGCTCGGCGAGTTCGTCGAAATCCTGCCGCCGCAGAAGCGCGTCAGCGAGCACTGGTATCAAGGGACGGCGGACGCCGTTTATCAGAACCTCTACTCGATCATGCGCGAGAATCCGCGGTACCTGATCGTGCTGTCGGGCGATCACGTCTACAAGATGGACTATGCGCGGATGCTGCGGCTCCATCAGCAGCGCAACGCGGCCGTCACGCTCGCGACGATCGAAGTGCCGCTCGCCGACGCGCATCGTTTCGGCGTGATTGCGATCGACGAGACGGAACGCGTCACCGGATTCCAGGAAAAGCCGAAGCAGCCGACGTCGATTCCCGGGTCGCCCGACTTCGCGCTTGCCTCGATGGGCGTGTACATCTTTGACACCGACATCCTGGTGCGCGCGCTCGAAGCCGACGCCAATCAGCCGACGACGCACGACTTCGGGAAGGACATCATTCCCGCGCTGATTCACCAGTCGCCGGTGTACTCGTACCGGTTCTACGACGAGAACAAGAAAGCGTCCAAATACTGGCGCGACATCGGCACGCTCGACGCGTACTTCGACGCCAATATGGACCTCTGTCAGGTGAATCCGGAGTTCAACCTGTACGATCCGGAGTGGCCGCTGCGCACGTATCAGCCGCAGGCGCCGCCGGCGAAGTTCGTGTTCGCCGAGACCGGTAAGCGATGCGGTCAGGCGCTCGATTCGGTCATCTCGCCCGGCTGCATCGTCTCGGGCAGCACGATCCTCGGCAGCGTGCTGTGCCCGAACGTACGAGTCCACAGCTTCTGTGACATTGAGCGCTGCATCCTGATGCCCGGCGTCCGCGTCGGCCGGCACGCGCGCATCAAGCGCGCCATCATCGACCGTGACGTGCTGATCCCGCGCGGGGCGCTCATCGGCTACAACGAAGCGGAAGATCGCCGGCGTCACACGGTGACCGACTCCGGGGTCGTCGTCGTCACGACCGACGATGAGCCGCTGATCGGGCCGCTCAGCGAGGACGCGCTCAAATTCGAGGCGGAGGCAGATAGACGCGGAGGCGGTGGCTGACAGCGATGAATCAACACAAAGGACACAAAGGACACAAAGGACACGAAGAAGAGAGCCAACTGTTTTTGCATTCCTTTGTGTCCTTTGTGTTCGCTCAGCGCTTCGATGAAACACGGAGCCTCGATTGAAGATCACACGCGTGCACGGTCGCGAGATTCTGGATTCGCGGGGCAATCCGACCCTGGAAGTCGACGTCACGCTCGACGGCGGCGCGTTCGGTCGCGCGGCGGTGCCCTCGGGGGCGTCGACCGGCGAGCGCGAAGCGTTGGAGCTGCGCGACGGCGACAAGTCGCGCTACGGCGGCAAAGGCGTCCGCAAGGCGGTGGCGAACGTCAACGGCGAGATCGCGAAGGCGATCGAGCATCGTGATTTCACGCAGCGTGCGCTGGACGAGGCGATGATCGCGCTCGACGGCACCGCGATGAAAAGCCGTCTCGGCGCCAACGCGCTGCTCGGCGTGTCGATGGCGGCCACGCGCGCGGAAGCGAGGGCGAAGAAGATCCCTCTCTATCGACACATCGGCGAGTTGTCCGGCAACGACCATTACACCCTGCCCGTGCCGATGATGAACATCCTGAACGGCGGCGCGCACGCCGATTCGAGCGTCGACTTCCAGGAGTTCATGGTGATGCCGCTGAACGCGCCGTCGTTCGGCGAAGCGCTGCGCTGGGGCGCGGAAATTTTCCACGCACTGCGTGGCATTCTGAAAGCGCGCGGCCAATCGACCGGCGTCGGAGACGAGGGCGGCTTCGCACCGAATCTGAAATCGAACCAGCAAGCCGTTGAAGTGGTGCTCGAAGCCGTCGGCAAGACGGGACTCAAAGCCGGCGGCGACGTGTGGATCGCCCTCGACGTCGCGTCGAGCGAGCTGTGGGCCGGCAGCGGACGCTACACCTTCAAGAAGTCCGGCGAACCGGACCGGACGTCGGAAGAAATGATCCGGCTGTACGAGGACTGGCTCAGGCACTATCCCATCGTCTCGATCGAAGATGGCCTGGCCGAAGGCGACTGGGAAGGATGGAAACAGCTGACGAGCGCCCTCGGCCATCGCGTGCAACTCGTGGGCGACGACGTGTTCGTCACCAATCCCGCGATTTTGAAGAAAGGGATCGAGGATCGCGTCGCGAACGCGCTGCTGGTCAAGCTGAATCAGATCGGGACCGTCACCGAAACGCTCGACGCGGTCCGCATGGCCGCCGACGCCAGCTACGCGACGATCATCTCGCACCGGTCTGGTGAGACCGAAGATACGACGATCGCCGATCTCGCTGTCGGCACGGCCGCGGGTCAAATCAAAACGGGATCGGCCAGCCGCACCGATCGCGTGTGCAAATACAACCAGCTGCTGCGCATCGAAGAGGAGCTCGGTGCGGCCGCCGTGTTCGCCGGCCGCACTCGGGTCCAGATCGCGCGTTCGTAGCGCGAAGGCTTCAGCCGGGCGACACCATGCATAAACTTGTGCTGCTCCGCCACGGCGAAAGCACCTGGAACAAGGAAAACCGATTCACGGGGTGGACCGACGTCGATCTCACGGTTCGCGGTCGCGAGGAAGCCGCGGAAGCCGGACGGCTGCTGAGAGACGGCGGATTCGTCTTCGACCTCGCGTATTCGTCAGTGCTAAAGCGCGCGATCCGGACGCTGTGGATTGCGCTCGACGTGATGGATTTGATGTGGATCCCGGAGGAGAAGCACTGGCGCCTGAACGAACGCCACTACGGTGCGCTGCAGGGATTGAACAAGGCCGAGACGACCGCGAAGCACGGCGAGGCGCAAGTCAAGATCTGGCGCCGCAGCTACGATATTCCGCCGCCGCCTCTCACCCTCGACGATCCGCGCCATCCGTCGCGCGATCCGCGGTACAAGGACCTCAGCCCGACAGAGCTTCCGCTGACGGAATCACTGAAGGATACGGTGGCGCGATTTCTACCCTACTGGCACGTCGCGATCGCGCCCGCAATCAAACTGGGGAAGCGCGTCGTGATCGCGGCGCATGGGAACAGTCTCCGGGCACTGGTGAAATATCTGGACAACGTCCCGGAATCGGAGATCGTCGAGCTGAACATCCCCACCGGCATCCCGCTCGTGTACGAACTGGACGACGATCACGGCGACCTCAAACCGATCCGTCATTACTATCTCGGCGATCCGGCCGCAGCGGCTGCGGCGGCGGCGCGCGTCGCGGCGCAAGCCTCGCAGAAATGAAAAAGGCCGGCGCGCCAACGCGCGCCGGCCTCACGATATTCGCCCTTGCGTCTTATTCCACTGGTTCCGCGGTTTCGTCGGCGGCAATCCGCAGCGATCGGAGAAAGCGCCGATCGTTCGCGGTGACTTCAAACGTTCGTTTGGGCTGAGCCTCGCGACCCGCGCGCGCCGGTGCGGTGACTTTCGCCAGCGCGGCCGACTGCGAGCGGCTCACGAACCCGACCACGGCTTCGAGGGTCACTTTCATCTCGAAGCCCGCCGCGCGCGCCTTCTCGCGGCACGCTTCCACTTGGGCATTCTCCGCGACCGCGGCGGCAATCGCGTCGGCCAGCTCCCGAGCGAACCGGTTCACGACGTCGTCCATTTGTGCGTCCCTCCTACGCCGCCGGGCCGGGTACCGGGGCGCCTCCCGATCGAGCCTGCCTACACCATGGCGGTGAACAGGGACCGGGCGCCTCATGTCATCTATGTCGGATTGAACTGTCGGTAACTTGAGTTTACGGGCCAGTACCCGTTCTGTCAAGCACTTACAGCGACCAGAGTAGTGGTCCAGTTTGAACGGCTGAGGTTCCTAGCCGTTTTTCGGCCGGCTCTGCCGTATGTCGGACGCTGCACGCACCTACTGGCGACTTGTCTGGCAGCGCGCACACGCGGACGCTGCAACGGTGTTCTTCATCACGTTCGGCCGCTCGTGCTCGTGTCCGTTGTCGGTATCGCCGTCGCATGGCCAATCAGTCGCGAGTCAGCGATCGGATTAGCGACGACCGCTAATCGCTACGACCTAGTCTCAGATGAACAGATGGAATGGCTCAGAGAACTCCGCGCGAATCGCAAAGTTCTCGAAGACGGCCTCGGTGAACTCACGCAGCCATTCGCTGGCGTCACGCGCAGCGCGATGAATGCGCGCGACGTTGTCGTGCGCAGGAAGTAGAGCGCATTCGCCGCGATGTGATTTTCTCCAACTTTTTTGAAAACGCGTTCGTCAGCCGGGTGAATCGCGTCCGCTGCTCGCTTCACCACCACCGGCGGACGAGGGTGGTCTGAGTCGCGTTACAATCGCGTCCGTGCACGACGCGCGGACACCTGAGGATCTTACTGGCTGGGATCCATCCACCGAGCTCGGCTTTCCAGGAGAGTTCCCATATACGCGCGGGATTCAGCCGACGATGTACCGCGGCCGGCTGTGGAGCATGCGGCAGTACGCCGGCTTCGCCACCGCGGAGGAATCCAACAAGCGGTATCGGTATCTGCTGGCGCAGGGCGTCAGCGGCCTGAGCGTCGCCTTCGATCTGCCGACGCAAATGGGCTACGACTCGGATCATCCGCTCGCGGCCGGCGAAGTCGGCCGCGTCGGCGTCGCGATTGATTCGATCGAGGACATGGCGGCGCTGTTCGACGGCATCCCGCTCGACCGCGTGTCGACGTCGATGACGATTAACGCGACGGCGATCATCCTGCTGTCGCTCTACGTCGCCGTCGCGAAGCGGCAAGGCGTCCCGATTCGCGCGCTGTCGGGCACCGTTCAGAACGACATCCTGAAGGAGTACATCGCGCGCGGCACGTACATCTACCCGCCGCGCCAGTCGCTGCGAATCGTCACCGACATCTTGGCGTTCTGCGAGCGCGAGTTGCCGCAGTGGAACACGATTTCGATCAGCGGCTATCACATCCGCGAAGCCGGATCGACGGCGGTGCAGGAGGTGGGGTTCACCTTCGCGAACGCGATCGCGTACGTGCAGTCGGCGATCGACGCAGGCCTCGACGTCAATCAATTCGGGCAGCGGCTGTCGTTCTTCTTCAACGCGCACAACGATTTTCTCGAGGAGATCGCAAAGTACCGCGCCGCGCGCCGTCTCTGGGCGCGCATCATGCGCGATCGCTTCCATGCGACAAGTCCGCGGGCGCAGCAGCTCCGCTTCCACACGCAGACCGCTGGCAGCACGCTGACGGCGCAGCAACCGGACAACAATATCGTCCGCGTCGCGCTGCAGGCGCTGGCGGCGGTACTGGGCGGCACGCAGTCACTGCACGGCAACGGCCGCGACGAGGCGCTGGCGTTGCCGACCGAGGAATCGGCGCGGATTGCCCTGCGCACGCAGCAGATCATCGCCGCCGAAAGCGGCGTCGCCAACACGGTCGATCCGGTGGCCGGGTCGTACGCGATCGAAACGCTGACCAACGCGATCGAACAGGGGGCTGCGGATCTGCTGGCGCGAATCGAGCGCGCCGGCGGCACGCTCGATGCCATCGAGGCGGGGATCATTCAGCGCGAGATCCAGGAATCGGCCTATCGCGCACAGGTGGCGATCGATTCGGGCGACGCGGTGGTCGTCGGCATGAACCGCTTCGCGAACGAGGCGCGAGCGGGTGGGGGCGGGGCCCCACCCGCAGTGATGATGGAAACGCTTCAGATCGATGCAGACGTCGAGCGCAGGCAGATCGAGCGCGTGCGCGCCCTCCGCGCGAGCCGCAGCGCCGATGCAGCCCGGTCGGCGGTCGACGCCGTGACCCAAGCCGCGCGCCACGGCAGCAACCTCGTCCCGCCCATCATCGCGGCTGTGGAAGCCAAAGCGACCGTCGGCGAAATCGCCCACGCGATGCGCCAGGTTTTTGGCGAGTACGACGAGACGGCGACTGTTTAGGGCGTGTCTTCTCGAATTCACTGCCGGGCCGCTCCGCTCGCACCCCACCGCGCAGGCGTGCGCGGCGGGGACACCGCGTTGTCGCGGCCCGAAAACGTGGTCGAAGGCTCGTGGTGAGAAGTACTCAATCAGCTGAGACGGTCCACTAGATGGCGGACGCGCTACTCACGGTCGAACATCTCACGACGGTCTTTGACACCGCGACGGGTCCGGTGCCCGCGGTGAACGACGTCAGCTTCGAGATCCGCGCGGGCGAGACGCTGGGGCTCGTCGGCGAGTCGGGCAGCGGCAAGTCGGTGACGGCGCTGTCGATCATGCGCCTCGTGCAGCCGCCGGGGCGCATCGCGCGCGGGAGTATCCGCTTCAAGCAACGTGATCTGCTGGCGCTCGAGGAGCGCGAGATGCGCGCCGTCCGTGGCGCGGAGATCTCGCTGATCTTTCAGGAGCCGATGACCGCGCTCAATCCGGTCTTCACGGTCGGCGATCAAATTGCCGAGACGCTCCTGGTTCACGGCCGCGCGTCGCGACGCGAGGCGTGGGCTGCCGCGATCGAGCTCATGAAAGCGGTGCACATCCCGGACGCCGCGTCGCGCGTGAACGACTACCCGCATCAACTGTCCGGCGGCATGCGGCAACGCGTGATGATCGCGATTGCCCTCGCGTGCCGGCCGGCGCTCGTCATCGCCGACGAGCCGACGACGGCGCTCGACGTGACGATTCAAGCGCAGATTCTCGACCTGCTGCGCGAGATGAAGTCCGCGTTCAACCTGTCGCTGCTGCTCATCACGCACGACCTCGGCGTGATCGCGGAAACCGCCGACCGCGTCGCCGTCATGTACGCCGGTCGCATCGTCGAAACCGGGCCGGTGCGGGCGATCTTCCGAAATCCATCGCACCCGTACACGCGCGGCCTCCTGGCGTCGATTCCGGGCGGCGCCGCCGGCGCGCGCCTGCGCGCCATCGAAGGCTCGGTTCCGCTGCTCGGCGCTCTTCCAACCGGCTGCGCGTTCAACCCGCGATGCCCGGATTGCTTCGACCCGTGCACGATCGAGCCGCCACCCGACTATGTCGTCGGTCCCGAGCAGACCGCGAAGTGTTATCTGCACGATCCCGTTCTGAGCCGCGAGCGACGAGCCACGAGCGATGCCACTCGTTGAGGTCGCTCATCTCGTCAAGCATTTTGTCCGCGATGCCGGACTGCTGCGTAAAGGCACGCGCGTGGCCGCCGTCGACGACGTCAGCTTCACGATCGACGAGGGTGAAACGTTCGGGCTCGTCGGGGAATCCGGCAGCGGGAAGACGACGACGGGGCGGTGCCTGCTTCGGTTGATCGAGCCTTCGTCGGGCGAGGTCCGTTTTCGAGGCGAGAACGTGCTCGGGTTTTCGCCGCGCCGCATGCGCGAGGCGCGCCGCGACATGCAGATCGTGTTTCAGGATCCGTATTCGTCGCTGAATCCGCGGATGCGCGCGCGGCACATCGTCGAAGAGCCGCTCGTCATTCACAAGATCGGCGATCGCGCGAGACGCCGCGAGCGAGTGGCGGAGCTGTTCCGCCTCGTCGGCCTCAACCCGGCGCACCTCGAACGGTACCCGCACCAGTTCAGTGGCGGCCAGCGGCAGCGCATCGGTCTGGCGCGCGCGCTCGCCCTGAATCCGTCGTTCGTCATCCTCGACGAACCGGTGTCCGCCCTCGACGTCTCGGTGCAGGCGCAGGTGGTCAACCTGTTGATGGATCTCCAGCAGCAGTTGAAGCTCACTTATCTGTTCATCGCACACGACCTGCGGCTGGTCGAGCACATCTGCACGCGCGTCGCGGTCATGTATCTGGGAAAGATCGTCGAGATGGGGCCGGCCTCAGCGCTCTTCGCGTCGCCGCAGCATCCGTATACGAAGGCGCTGTTGTCGGCGATTCCGGTTCCGGATCCGGACGCGCCGCGCCAACGAATCATGCTGGATCCGGCGTCGGTCAATCGCGACGCCGCGCTGCGACAAATCGCCGCTGGCCACTGGGCGGCGATTTGAAAAGTCTGAAGTACGAAGTGTGAAGTTAGTTGATGTCGAGCTTCAGACTTCAGACTTCAGACGTCAGACTTCTCAAGCGGCGCGGCGGACGTCGTTTTCGATCTGTCCGTCGCGGAGGTAGATGGTTCGGTACGCGAACGCCGCCACGTCCGCTTCGTGCGTGACGAGGACGATCGTATTACCCGCCTTGTGCAGGCGCTCGAAGAGCGACATGATCTCGGCGCCGGTCTTCGAATCGAGATTGCCGGTCGGCTCGTCGGCCAGCAGAATCGACGGGTTGTTCACCAGCGCCCGCGCCACGGCGACGCGCTGGCGCTGACCGCCGGACAGCTCGTTCGGCCGATGCGTCATCCGGTCGCCGAGCTCCACTTTGTGCAATGCGTTCTTCGCGCGCTCCAGCCGATCCTTGGCCGCCACGCCCGCGTACACGAGCGGTAGCTCGACGTTGTGCAGCGCGGTCGCGCGGGGCAACAGATTGAACGTCTGGAACACGAAGCCGATCTCTTCGTTGCGGACGCGTGCGAGCTCGTTGTCGTTCA
>Ga0209237_1002571_pt1 | contig 10921 bp, 6 predicted proteins | sample GraSoi013_1_40cm_2_FD_185820 | JGI IMG/M metagenome (GOLD analysis project Ga0209237, IMG submission 185820) | Grasslands soil microbial communities from the Angelo Coastal Reserve, California, USA - Sample 10_02_2013_1_40cm (SPAdes) (version 2) | ecosystem: Environmental > Terrestrial > Soil >...
AGCGCCTCGCCTCCCGGGTCCTGTACACCGACGCCTCGCTGCGGGCGGGGCCGGAGGTCCTGGAGCGCAACGTGCTGGGCCAACCGGGGCTGTGGGCCCACGGGATCTCCGGCGATCTCCCCATCCTCCTCGTGCGCGTGGTCCAGGGAGACGACATCCCCCTCGTCCGGCAGGTCCTCCAGGCCCAGGAGTACTGGCGGCTCAAGGGCCTGAGCGCGGACGTCGTGATCCTGAACGAGCATCCAGTGAGCTACCTCGACGAGATGCACGTCCAGCTCACGGCGCTTCTCGACACCGGGCCCTGGGGGGCGTGGAAGCACCGGCCGGGGGGCGTGTACCTCTTGCGCGGCGACCGCATGAGCGAGGACGAGCGGAGCCTGCTTGCCAGCGTGGCCCGGGTGATCCTCAGCGGGGATCGCGGCGGGCTGGCGAGTCAGTTGGATTGGCCGTATCTCGAGCCGCAACCCCAAAGGGAGCTCCCGCCGCCGCCCCCGCGCCCGGCGTCCGGCCTGGACGGCATGGAGATCGAGGTGCCCGCCCTCACCTTCGCCAATGGCACGGGCGGCTTTGCCGATGGCGGCCGCGAGTACGCGGTCGTCCTCGACGGTGACCGAGAGACGCCGCTCCCTTGGGTCAACGTCATGGCCAACCCCGGCTTCGGCACCGCGGTCTCGGCATCGGGCTCGGCGTATACGTGGGCGGAGAACAGCCGCGAGAACCGCCTCACGCCCTTCGCCAACGACCCCGTGACCGACCCCACCGCCGAGGCCCTCTTCTTGAGGGACGAGGAAGGGGGCGACGTGTGGTCGCCCACGCCAGGGCCGATGCGGCGGACCCGAGAGAGCGGCCGGTTCGTGACGCGGCACGCAGCCGGAGTCTCCCGCTTCACACATGCCTCCCATGGAATCCTTCAGGACCTCGCGGTCTTCGTGGACGCGAAGGACGCTGTGAAGTTCTCACTCCTGACCCTCACCAACCGGACCGACCGCCCGCGGCGACTGAGCGTGTTCGCCTACAACGAATGGCGCCTGGCGCCGCCGCAGCGTGGGGAGCACCGGCACGTGATGACGGAGCTCGACGCGGAGACGGGGGCCGTCCTGGCCACGAACCCCTACAACCAGGAGTTCGCCGGCCGGGTCGCCTTCGCCCACGCCAGCGAGGCACCGAGTTCGGCGACGGGAGACCGCCTCTCCTTTCTAGGACGCAACGGCTCGCTGGCGAGGCCAGCCGCCATGAGCCACCACGCCCTGTCGGGCCAGTTCGGGGCCGGACTCGATCCCTGCGCCGCGCTGCAGGTCGACATCGGCTTGGCTCCGGGAGAGAGCCGCCGCCTCGTCTTCATCCTGGGACAGGGCGGGGATCACCAGCACGCCCGCGACCTGGTGCGCCGCCACGGCAGCGTGGCCGCCGCCGATATCGCCATGCAAGCGGTGCAGCGGTTCTGGGCCGACACCCTGGAGACCGTCCAGGTGCGCACCCCTGACGACTCCTTCGACCTCCTCATGAACCGCTGGCTCCTGTACCAGGACCTGAGCTGCCGGCTCTGGGCGCGGTCCGGCTTCTATCAGCCGGGGGGTGCCTTCGGCTTCCGGGATCAGCTCCAGGATGCGATGGCCCTCTCCCTGGCGAGGCCGGACCTTTTCCGGGCGCACATCGTCCGGGCCGCGGGCCGGCAGTTCCTCGAAGGGGACGTGCAACACTGGTGGCACGAGTCGTCCGGCCGCGGCACCCGCACTCGTTGCTCGGACGACCTGCTGTGGCTGCCGTACGCCGTGGCGCATTACGTGGACGCGACCGGGGACCACGGCATCCTCGACGAGCTCGTCCCGTTCCTGGAGGCCCCGGTCCTCGCCGCTGGCGAGACGGAGGCCTACGGACAGCCGCGGGTCTCCGCCGAATCGGCTCCCCTCTTCAACCATTGTGCGCGCGCCATCGACAAGGGCCTTACCGCGGGCGCCCACGGCCTTCCGCTGATCGGCAGCGGCGATTGGAACGACGCGATGAACCGGGTCGGGCACCAGGGCCGCGGCGAAAGCGTCTGGCTCGGGTGGTTCCTGCACACGGTGCTGCGGCAGTTCATCCCCCTGTGCGAGACCCGGGACACGGCGCGGGCGGCGCGTTACGCGAGCGAGGCCAGCCGGTTGGCGGGCATGCTCGAGCGGGCCTGGGACGGGGAGTGGTACCGGCGGGGTTACTACGACGACGGCACGCCGTTGGGCTCGGCGCAGAACGACGAGGGCAAGATCGACTCGATCGCTCAGTCCTGGGCGGTCCTGTCCGGAGCCGCGCCCGTGAAGCACGCCGAGCGGGCCATGGACGCCGTCCGCACCTACCTTGTGCGGCGCGCAGCCCGGGTCGTGCTGGTGCTCACTCCCCCCTTCGACCAGTCGGCGCAAGACCCCGGTTACGTCAAGGGATACCCGCCCGGGGTGAGGGAGAACGGCGGCCAGTACACGCACGCCGCGGTGTGGACGGTCATGGCGGTGGCCCGGCTCGGCAACGGGGACGAGGCGGTGGAGCTGTTCCACCTGCTGAACCCGATCAACCATACGCGGAGCGCCGCGGACGTCGAGCGCTACAAGGCCGAGCCGTACGCCACCGCCGGAGACGTCTACGCTCACCCGGCCCACGCCGGGCGCGGCGGTTGGACGTGGTACACGGGCTCCGCGGGCTGGATGTACCGCGCGGGCCTGGAGAGCATCCTCGGCCTCAAGCGCCACGGTGCGAGCTTCGAGCTGGATCCCTGCATCCCCGCGGCCTGGCCCGAGTATTCCATCGTCTGGCGTTTCGGCCGCACCGGCTATGAGATCTCCGTTTCCAACCCGGAGCACCGCTGCCGGGGGATCGCGGAGGCCGAGCTGGACGGCAACCCCGTGGATTCCGCCGCCATCCCCCTCGTGGACGATGGCGCCACGCACCGGGTGCGCGTGGTGGTGGGGGAGCAGGCGCAGAGCAAGCCGAGGACAGCCCGGTGGGGGACGGCGGCGCGGGCGTAAAGCCGCTGGCCGCGGGAGCGATGGAGCCGTCCGGAAGACCGTCTGAAAGGGCTTCGCCTAAGCGTCAACGGACGCTCTTCCCCTGCCGCAGCCGAGCCCGCAGGCCCGGCGTGGGCGGAAACCCGCTGTGAATCCAAAATGCCACCTGCGTGATGTACTTCTCTTGCCGACGTCCCCGGTCCCAGGCGCCGAAGAGCCGGATTCGGTACGCCCCGCCGCCCCACCGCTGCTTCTTCTCAGCATTCATTAAGCCAGAAGAGTTCTGCAAACTGAACAAACTGCCTGAAGTTTAGCGGTCGTCAGACGCCTGACAAAATTGTCAGGTACCTCTATTATGTGCTACAGCAAATCTGAATCGGGTAGTAAAAACCGGCGTAGCATTGATCAAACTGCCTTGAATGCCCCCAAAAATACCCACAGCGCGCCTCCTGATTTCTTGGTACCGATTGGTGGGTTGAGAAAGTGGTCTGTTTTGGTGACTTTTGAGGCCCTGGCGCCGTAGCCAAGTGGTAAGGCAGAGGTCTGCAAAACCTCTATTCGTCGGTTCGATTCCGACCGGCGCCTCTAAGTAAGACAACAACTTACGCGTTTCCGCGCCGATGGTCTGGCATATTTTTTGGCACGTAAATCCGAGAAAGGGGTTATAGCGCCATAAAACTCTCAGTCTTCTGCGGCGTGAGCGTCGATGGCTTTCTGGCCCGGCCAGACCATGCGCTCGATTTCTTGGATGCGGGCGGGCAGGAGCCTCACGGCTTTGAGGAATTCTACGGCAGCGTCGATGTGGTCGTCATCGGCAGGAAGACCTTCGAAGTTGTACTGAAATTTGGGTCGTGGTCTTACGGAAAGAAGCCGGTATTTGTACTGAGCAGCCGTCCGCTCGACTTCTCATCAGTCAAAGGCGGCGTGGTCGAGCAGATGTCGGGAGAACCGGCCGAAATCGTAAGGCAGCTCAAGTCCCGCGACTTCAAACATGCTTATATAGACGGCGGCGTTACCATTCAGAGATTTCTTGCAGCGGGATGTATTGACCGACTGGTGATCACACGCGTGCCAGTACTGATCGGTGCAGGTATTCCGTTATTTGGCCCGGTACCACGCGACATCAGTCTTCGTCATGTGGCTACGCGCTCCTATAAAGGTGGCCTGGTACAGAGTGAATACGAAATTGGCGCTGAGGCACAGATACAGTGAACGAGCAATCATCGTCGGTACCGAGGGAAATTGAAGCCCACTATCTAGAAGCCCGGAGCCTTCTTCTCAGGGCCTCCCAGTCGCCACCGTGAGGTTGTCCACCCACATCGTCTGATCGACCGGCGACCCGTCCCCGATGTACGGGGCGACCAGGAGCTGATTGAACTTCATGGTGGGATGCGCACCGGTTCGCAGCAGCACGTTCGCGTGCTCGATCACGAGCTGCCCGTCGAACCAGTAGCGCACGATCCCGTCCGGTACGCCCCTGCTGTTCGCGACGGAATTGAGCTGGAAGTAGGCTTCCACGAAATGCCAGGTGCCCTTGTAGCCCGTCCCCGGGCTCGGTAGGAACGACGGCTGCGACGCCTTCCAGACCTTCCCGTTGTTGTACAGCCCGCCGCCCAGCAGGTAGCAATCTGTGGGATACCCGTCCGCGTTCCCGTTGCAGCCCCCGGCCGCCCGATTCTCGGTGAGCGCCGTGAGATCCTGCAGGATGTGACTCTGATCGATGTTCACGCCGTCCTGCAAGGCGAGGACCGGGATGCCGCCGTTCTGGTAGTTGTGCTCGACGTACGTGGTCAGATGGGTAAACGACGGCCCCGTGTACGGGTTGTCCTCGTTCGTCAGAAACTGGAACTCGTGGGGTTGATACAGCTGGCCCGACCCGACCCAGCTGGCGCTGTATTTCACCCAGTAGCTCAGGTAGACCGACTCGGTCTCCGTGAACAAGTGCCGCGCGGCGCCGCCCCACGTAGGGGTCGTCGCGCCCGCCGGGAAGTGCGCCTCCAGGGCGCGAGTGCTGCCCGTGATGTGCTCGGCCGTACTCGTGGCTATCGCCAGGTTGTCGTACCACCCTCGTGAGGCGAGGGCGTCGTCCTCGAACGTTTCCTGGAACAGGATCGCGGCGCTGGAGGGCTGAGCTGGCGCGCTCGGCGGTTTGCACGCGACGGCCGCGAGCACGAGGGGCGCGAGCAGGGCCAGCCAATGTCGGTACGACATTCGTGTCGGGGCCGCCTTTTCGGGGGCGTGCGGGCGCGACCCTATGCGTAGCGTCCCCGCCCCGATCGAGACCGTGACCCCGCTCACCCCTTGCGCGGTCTGCCGCTCCGGGCGTTACGTGTTGCTCGAGCCTCCACAGGAGAAGGCCGTGCTATCACCGCGCACCCGGACTCTCGCCACAGGTCTTGCCGCCCTCGTCACCTTTGCCGCCCTGGCGCTGGCGCCCGACGCCGTCCCAGCCGCCGGCCAGGCCGTGTGGGAGCACCTCGGCATGCGGCGGGTGAACTTCCGCCTGGATCACGACGTCATCCTGGCTGCGAGTGAAGGCCGGTTCCGCAGCGTCCGCATCGTCGTCGCGGGCGGGGACCTGGAGCTATTCGACGTGAAGATCACGTTCGGGGACGGCGAAACGTTTTCCCCCGCCACGCGGCTGTATTTCAAGGAGAACTCGCGCAGCCGCACGATCGATCTGCCCGGCGCCGCGCGCATCATTCGGCGGATCGATTTCTATTACCGGAGCGTGCCGGGCGGCGGGCAGGGCAAGGCGATCGTGCACGTGTACGGCCGGAGGTGACGCCATCACAAGGACTTAGCGTGCACTGCGTCCGGGAACGGCCTCGGCTTTGTTGTTCGCCGCCACCCTCGAATTGCATATTGGTGCCCCCCTGCTCCGCGGCATGGCAGCCGGCATGAAGCAAGTCTGGATCTTCAGGATCGTGCATCAGGACACGGGCAAACCCGCACAGGGCGTGCCCGTGACGGTGCTCGAGCCCTCCGGAAACGCCGCTGGCTACTGGGTGAGCGAGGCGGACGGGACCGTCGCGATCCCACGGCGCGACGTGCCGAAGCTGCGACTGCGGGTCGGGCTCCGCACCGAGGATCCGATCGAGCTCGACACGGCGACGCTCGGCGACGAGCCGATCCCGCTCGCGGCGCCGAGCCGGCTGCCGCCGACGAGTGGTGGGACTCGGGACGTGGGCGAGCGTGATCTCCAGGCGGCGTCGCCCCCTCCCCCGCGCGGCGCCGAGCCGCACGACGTGCCCGGGCATGTGCTCTACTTCCAGCGGCTCGTGCTGTTCTCGGAGGGCGCGCCGGCGGCTCCGGCGGGCCGCGACAGCGTGGCCGACTTCTTCGCGGTTCCCGCGGACGCCGCGACGCCGATGCGCTATGGGGCGCTGGTCGAGATCGAGGAATACTGGCAGTCGCTCGGCGTATTGTGGGGGGAGCTGCTCTACAGCGTGACGCTCACGCCCGGCGACGAGGCCCGCCTCGCGGTGCTCGACGGGCGCTGGCGCCGGGAAGCCGAGGCGCGGGAGCGCCCGCTCCAGATTCTCGCCCGCATGGTGGGCAGCTCGATGCTGGGCGACCTGACGACGGCGCTGCGGCCCGAGTTGCAGCTCGACCCCCTGACGTTGCTCGAGCCCGGGTTGGAGACGGCGGCGACCGACACCGTGCAGATGATCCGGGAGCGCACCGAGCGGATGAGCCAGGCGCTGCGGCGCCGGCCGCTCGGTGTGGTGGACGTCCACGCCGAGGCGCCGGCCACGGCGGCCGTTCGCACGGTGCGCAACACCGCGACCGACCGACTCGTGACGTTCCACTTCTTCGAGCCCCTGGAGCGCTTCCGGGTCGCCGTCCGCAGCCCGCGCGCGCGGCCCGTGATCTTCGTGCCGTTCCGGCTGCCGAACGTCGCCACGCCGGATGTGGTGCGCCGCTTCGGCTACATCTTCCGCCGCACCCTGCTCGACCGCGGCCTGCTCCCGGACCTCGAGCGGCTGCTCAACTCGGACGACGGCTGGCCCCGCAAAGGCAGCCGACTGCTCGAGCACATCGAGGGCAACCTCCTCTACTACTCGACGGCGATCATTTCGGCAGGCGATCCGGCCGCGCGGCACATGGCGCTCGCGAAGCTTCGGGACCCGGCCGGCCGCCCGCTCACGGACGTGGTCGAGAACATGGTGCTGGGCCGCGTCGGCAATGCCATTGCGTTGCCGCTCCGCTCGGCCGCACAGATTCCGAAGGAGTGGCGCGACGCCCTCGATGCGTATGCGAAACGACCGCCGCGGGTGAACGAGGCCTTCACCGTCACGATCCCCCACCCCGGTGTGTGGGTCACGGCCCAGTCGCACGAACCGATGCAGCAGGTGCAGTCGGAGCGCGCCGCCGGATAATCGTGGTCGCGCTCTGCGAGCCACGATGAAGCTCCCGGTCCTCCTCTACCATAAGATCGATCGCATCCCGCCCGGGGCCCGCTACCCGCGGAGCTATGTCACTCCGGAGCGGTTCGAGGCGCAGCTCGCGTTCCTGCGGCGGCGGGGCTACGAAAGCATTTCCTTCGCGGACTATCTCGCCTACCGCCGCGGTGCCGGACGGCTGCCGCGCCGCCCAGTCATCGTCACCTTCGACGACGGCTACCGCTCCAACCGGGATGTTGCGCTCCCCCTGTTGCAGCAGTACGGCTTCCGGGCCACGATTTTCCTCGTGGCGGAGCGCATCGGCGGGACCAACACGTGGGACCCGGATGAGATCCAGGAGCCCCTGCTCGACGCCGCGGCGGTCCGCGCGATGCAGGCGCGGGGCATCGAGTTCGGATCGCACTCGGCGACGCATGCCCGGCTGACGGCGCTCGACCGGGCCGCCGTGCTCAAAGAGCTGCGGGACTCGCGCGCGCTGCTCGGTACGCTGCTCGGTCGCCCTGTCCAGGTGCTCGCGTACCCGTACGGCGCGCATAACGCCCCGTCGCGCCACCTGGCCACCGAAGCGGGCTACGAGGCCGCGGTGGCCATCCGCCGTCGCATGAACGGCGATGACACCGATCTCTTCGCGCTGCGGCGGATCCCTGTGACCTCGGAGACCTCCGTGGCGCGGTTCGCCTGGGACCTGTTCCGGCTCAGCTGGTTCTACGGGACGTGAGAGGCCGCGGAAGGGGGAACCCTGAAGGACTCCCTGACGGTCGGGGGGAAGCGCGGTGAGGATCGCCCTGCTCACCACGGCGCGGGCGTGGCGCGGCTCGGGGACGAGCTTCACCCACATCGCCCAGAGCCTGGCGGCGCGCGGGCACGTGCTGCAGCTCTTCTCCGCCGCCCCTGCGGTGACGGCGGAGCTGGCGGCGCGAGGCCTGCGGGCGCGGGAGCTCCCGATCCGACACAGCGGCTTCACGGAAGCGCGGGCGCTCGCGCGCGCGCTCGATGAGTTCGCGGCGGAGGTGGTGATCGCGGACAAGCCGCGCGACCTGCGGCTCGGCGCGCTGGCCTCGCTCGGCCGCTCGTTCGCGCTCGTGTATCGCCACAACGTGGGCGCGGCGGCGCCACCGCGAGACCTGACGGTGCGGCTCGCCTACCGCCGCGTCCGGATGACGATCTTTCTCACCCATGCGGGCGAGCGGGAGGCGCTCGCGCGGGCGCCCTTCATGAGCCGGCCGCCGCGCCGCGTGATCTACGAGGGCGTGAACCTGGAGCGGTTTCGGCCGGATCCGGCGGCAGGTCGCGCCTTCCGGGAGCGGCAGCGACTGGGCGACGGCCCCTCGGTGCTCGCCGTGGGCGCGCTGGAGCGCGAGAAGCGCTACGGCTGGCTACTGGGGGCGCTCGCCCGCCTCCCGGAGCCCCGCCCCCGCCTCGTCGTGTGCGGTGATGGCGGGCTCGCCGATGCGCTGCGCGCGCAAGCCGAGCGGGAGCGATTGGACGTGCGCTTGCTGGGGCAGGTGACGCCGCGCGAGCTGGCGGGTGCCTACAACGCGGCCACGTGCGTGGTGCACGGCTGTGACGTCGAGACGTTCGGCATTGCGGTCGCGGAGGCCATGGCCTGTGCGCGGCCCGTGGTCGCGGTCGCGGGCGGTGGCATTCCCGAGGTGCTGGGGGGAACCGGCGTGCTCGCCCCGGCGGACGACCCTGCGGCGTTTGCCCGCGCCCTCGGGGAGCTGCTCGCCGATCCCCAGCGCCGCGACGCGCTGGGCGCAGCGGCGCGAGGGCGTGCGCTCGCCCGCTTCTCGCTCGAGCGGATGGGATCGGAATACGGAGAGGCGCTGGAAGCGATCGCCTAACCGGTCGCGGTGGCCCCCACCGGCTCGGCCGGCACGGTGTTGACGATCACCCCTTCGCCGAGCGAGATGCCCGGGCCGGCGGCGCTGCCGTCCCAGCCGAAGTACGCTTCCTCCCCGTGCTCGCTCAGGTCGAGCCCCGCGAGCTGCTCCCGGACGCCCGCCCGGGTCCCGAACAGGGCCTGGACGAGCGTCAGGATGAGGACGGTGCCGACCACGGCGATCGCGATCGCCGCGAGCACGGCGAGCAGCTGCACGCCCATTTGATGGAAGTTGCCGGCGAGCCAGCCGTCCGCCCCGCCGGGGTTGACGGCCTTGGAGGCGAACACGCCGGTGAGCATCGCCCCAGCCACTCCTGCGAGTCCGTGGCAGGAGAACACGTCGAGCGAGTCGTCCAGGCGCGTGGTCGCGCGGATCTGGATCGCGGTGTAGCTCACGAGGGCCGAGAGGGCGCCCACGGCGATTGAGGCGGGCACGCTGATATAGCCGGCGGCGGGCGTGATTCCCACGAGGCCCACTACGAGCCCGGTCGCGGCGCCGACCGCGGTGGCTTTTCCCGTCCGGAAGACGTCCAGCGCCGCCCACGTGACGAGCGCCGTCGCGGCCGCCGTGTTGGTGTTCGTGAACGCGACGGCCGCCAGGCCGTTCGCGGCGAGCGCCGAGCCGGCGTTGAACCCGAACCAGCCGAACCACAGCAGCCCCGCACCGAGCAGCACGAGAGGGACGTTGTGGGGGACGATGGGCACGCGCTTGAAGTCCTTCCGCGGCCCGAGCATACGGGCCGCGACCAGCGCCGAGAATCCGGCGCTGATGTGCACCACCGTGCCGCCCGCGAAATCCAACGCTCCGCGCGACTGGAGCCACCCACCCGCGCCCCACACCCAGTGGGCGAGCGGGTCGTACACGAGGGTCGCCCAGAGGACGAGAAAGACCACGTAGGCGCGGAAGCGCATCCGCTCGACGATCGCCCCCGAGATGAGAGCGGGCGTGATGATCGCGAACATCCCTTGGAACATGGCGTGCGCCTGCAGCGGGATCGTGGCGGCGTAGGCCGCGTCGGGCTCGACCCCGACGCCCTTGAAGCCGAGCCAGGCGAGCCCGCCCCACAACGGTGAGCCGTGACCGAACGCGACGGAGTAGCCGACGAGCACCCACTGCACCCCGATCACTCCCAGCGCGACCACGCTCATCATCATCGTGTTGAGCGAGTTCTTCGGCCGCACCAGGCCGCCGTAAAAGAACGCCAGGCCGACCGTCATCAGCATCACCAGAGCGGTGGAGGCGAGGACCCAGGCGGTATCGCCGCTCGAGATGGCGGCGGCGTCGACGAGGAGCAGCGGCACCCTCATTTCTCCTCCTCGCCGGAGGTGGCGCCCGCGTGCTGGGCGCTTTCCAGCGCCGCGCGCTGCACCTCGCCCGCGTTCACGGCCGTGAGCGCGGCGTTGTCGAGCTCCCCCGTGCGAATGCGGATCACCCGCTCGATGGGTTGCACGAAAATCTTGCCGTCGCCCACTTCGCCCGTGCGGGCCGCCGAGAGGATGGCTTTGACGCACGGCTCGACGAAGGGCTCGGAGCACACCATCTCGATCTTCACCTTCTCGTGGAACTCCATGACGACGGTGGTGCCGCGGTACTGCCCGAAGATCTCCTGCTCGCCGCCGTGGCCGCTCACGCGGCTGAGCGTGATGCCGGTGACACC
>Ga0209237_1002573_pt1 | contig 10918 bp, 10 predicted proteins | sample GraSoi013_1_40cm_2_FD_185820 | JGI IMG/M metagenome (GOLD analysis project Ga0209237, IMG submission 185820) | Grasslands soil microbial communities from the Angelo Coastal Reserve, California, USA - Sample 10_02_2013_1_40cm (SPAdes) (version 2) | ecosystem: Environmental > Terrestrial > Soil >...
AGACCAACGGCCCGCACCTCTTCTATGGGTTGCGCTACCACACGCACATCGTGAAGCCGGGGGAGGTCGAGACCTACCATGACCAGGTCGGCTACTGGCTCTGGGAACCGGCGACCGGCAATCTGATCCAGACTCTTGCCATCCCGCGCGGACAGGTCGCTATGGCATTCGGCCGCGCTGCCAAGGACGACACGAGCTTCGAGCTCGTGGCCGCGCGAGGCTCAGAGATGAACGGAATTTGCTCGAATCCATTCCTCGAATATGCCTTCAAGACCATCGAGTACCGGATCAAGGTCACGATCAACCCCGACGGCACTTGGGCCTACGACGAGGACACTGTGCTTATGATTCGGGGCAAGACGGAGCCGTTTCACCACACCGATCGAAACGTCCTCACCAAGGTCGCCGAGCCGACTCCCAATCCGCTCGCGAGGAGGTGACGTCTGCCGCATAACCTCAGCGGAAGCGTTCGCGCTCCAGCAGTGCGGCGTCCCATAACCTTCGACCTGCTTGCAAGCAAGAACAAGGCAAGCTGCTCTAAGCCGGCCCACTGGCTCAGAGCGTCAGCGCGACGACGAGATCGGAGAGGCGCTCTAGCTCATCGAGTCGCTCGACGAGTTCCTCCACGCGAGTGACGGCGCCGGGGCTGAGCACCACACCCGCCAGCTCTCGAAACTTCGCCCGAACTTCGTCTTCTCGATAGGGCTCCTGGAAGTCGCCGCGTGCGCTTTCTCGCAGCCGTGTGACCTGACGCCCATCGGTGAACGTGACGGTCACCCGGGCTGGCTTGAGTCGCGGCACGCTGGCGTTGAGCGCAGGGTCCTCTCGAACAGCGACTCTCCGGCGGATTGCCGCGATCGCGGGATCGGCAACCGCCTCTTCGGTGAACGCGTGATACCCCGCGTTCCCTCGGAGAATCAGCGCAGCCGCCGCGTGCGGGAACGAGTACTTCGCCGCGAAGTAGTTGACCGGGTCGGGCTCCCGCATGTTGGCGGCGAACCGATACGTCGCGACGTCGACGCGTGCGATGTGCTCGGGAAGCGGCTTGTGCTCGGTGAGGATGTCCTCGAGCGCGTCGAGCGCGGAATAGATCGGATTGCAGCAGGCGCGGAGCCGGAAATAGTTCCGCGTGATCTCCCATCGCTGGCCGAGCTCTTCCGTCACGGCCTCGGGGCGGAAGCCATCGCCGACCAGCTGGCCAAACGCCTCTTCGATCGCGTTCGGCTGCGCGGCGACGCCGGCCAGCGCCAGCTCTGGCGCCAATGCTCCCGCGAAGCCGCTCATGCCCCCTGCGACGTTCAGTGCGGTGGCACCGGCGACGGCGTTCGTTTAGCCCGGTGTGAGGATCAAGACCGCGCCAAGCCTGAGCGCCAGGCTCGTCTGGTCGCCGTTCAATCCGCGCACCCGAGCGCCAGCGCCCACCGCGCCAAGCAAGGGCGCCTGGCCATTCTGGTGAGCGAGCGGACGCGCCGTCAGTCCGGCGCCCAGTCGGGCCGCGACCTCGTACCCGAAGATGAGCGCGCTAAGAGTCTCCCGGCCGGATCGTTGCAGCCATTCGGCGCAGGCCAACGCCGTCGGCAACGCCTGCACGGCGCCCTGACAGGAGACGTAGCGATGGCCTTCGCACAGCTCGATGGAGCGTCCGGCCAGCCCGTTGAGAAACGCCGCCGTGCGCGGATCTGACGTCGGCGCTCCCGGTGCCAGGATCGTTGCGCCATGGCCGCCGGTCGCGGTCAGTCGCGCACGGACGCCAGCGACTTCGGGTTGGACCGAGCCGGCAAGAATCACACCGACCGTGTCGAGCAAGACGAGCTTGGCGTGCTCGCGGACGGACTTGGGGATCGCTTCCCACGGCGTACCGGCGATGAAGTGGGCGAGTTCTTCGATTGCTTGGCCCATCGTGAGCTCCCCGCCCTACTTCAGGGGCGGCGTGACTCCGGCGGGCAGTGGCACCTGCGCGACGTTAAGCGTCATCGACACCAGGCTGTAGTAGCCGACCGCACCGACGAGATCGACGACGCCGCGCTCGCCGAAGGCGTCCTTGACGCGCTGGAACGCTGCGATGGCATCGGCGATGGCCGGGCTCAATCCCGCTTCGAGGGCGAGCCGGCGATGCGCGTAGAACTCGTACTGCGCGGTCCACTTACGACCCGCCATGATGATCGCCATCTCGTTCAGTCGCTGGGGGACGGAGGTGCCGAACCGCACGAAGGCGCCGAGGCGCTGGACGAGATCACAGAGCTCCGGGCTTCGCAGAAGCGCATTGAAGGGACCGCGGAGGCCGGCGCCGCGTGGGCCTGACTGGATCGCGTCAGCCACGCGCTTTTGGTCCGCGGTCATTGTCTCCGGCGTCAGCGTCGTGAATCTCGGCTCACTCATCACGTTCCTCCCTGATAGTCGGCGCGGCCCGCGTGCCACCGCCAGGCCGCTGGTCCATCGGAGGATCGTAGCCGATGTGTGCCTGGTCGGTACAGGGAGTGGTCCGACTTGCGAAGTCGCGACTGCTGCATAGACTTTGAGCGCGCGACCGCTACGCCGGGACCGCGCCACCCATCGTCGTGCGATGCATCAAGCGGCGCTGGGGCATGTCGTAGTCCTGGATCGCCCGATGCTGGACCATGCAGTTGTCCCACATCAGCACGTCGCCCGGGCGCCATTGATGCCGATACACGAACGCAGGCTTGACGATGTGATCCGCCAGCGCGGCGATCAACGCCTCCGCCTCATCGGGCTCCATGCCGTCGATGCCGATGCAGTCGTCGCGCATGACGTAGAGGCACTTTCGGCCCGTCGACGGATGGGTTCGCACGATGGGATGGCGAACCGGAGGATTGCGGTCGATTTCCGCCTGAGTCGGCGGAAAGGCCCGCTTGCGCGCATGGAAATCAAACACGGCCCGCCGTCCCTCGAGGGTGCGCTTCATCGAATCCGGCAAGGCATCCCAGGCCGCCGCGGCGCTGGCGAACTCGGTGTCTCCCAGCGGGAGCCCGTGCAGCTCGGGGATCTCGATGGCGTGGAGCACGGTTCCGCGCGGTGGTCTCGCCGTGTAGCACATGTCGCTGTGCCAGTTCTCACCGGCACGGCGGACGCCGATCGGTCGGCCGCCTTCCGTGACGTTGGACAGGACGACGATCTCGGGGTGACCGGGCACGCTCCAGCGCTCACCGAAGATGTTGAATTCGATCTCGCCGAAGCGGCGCGTAAACGCCACCTGCTGAGCAGGCGTGATCGACTGCCCACGGAAGAAGATGACGCCGTATTCGTCGTAGGCGCGTTCGATCGCGGCAAACGCGGGGTCATCGAGCCGCTGCGACAGATCCACCCCGGCGATCTCAGCGCCGAGCACGGCCGCGGTCGGAATGACTTTCATGTCCGGCATGACTCACCTCCCGTGTCGGGCATACACTACCGCGGCAGGCCGACAGTCAACCAGGAGGATCGGCGATGACACAGGCACCGCAACTTCGCGCCCTCGGCGCAGCGCTGGGAACCGAGGCTCTCGGGATCGATCTGGCGAAGCCACTCGAGGCAGGCACTTTCGCCTGGATCCAGGCGGCGTTCGCCGAGCACCCGGTGCTGGTCTTCCGGGATCAGGATCTGGGCGCACCCGAGCTTGCCGCGTTCGGCCGCCGCTTCGGCGTGCCGCGTCCCCACGCGCTCACCAAGTATCGCCACGTCGATTGTCCGGAAGTTTCCTGGCTGACCAACGTGGAGGAGACGGGCAAGATCGACTGGTACGGCGTCAAGCGCGCTACCGACTGGCACACCGATTCGACCTACGAGGACAGGCTGCCGCTGCTCGCCATGTTGCACGCCAAGGAGGTGCCGTCGGAGAAAGGCGGCACCATGTTCGCCGACATGCGCGCGGCCTACGACGCCTTGCCCGAGGCACAGAAACAACGGCTGTCCGGACTCACCGGCCTGCATGGCCGCACCGATGGTCCCGCCGGCGATCGCCTGTACGGCGCCGCCAAGGGCGTGACCGACAAGCAGTACGAGGAAGTGCAGTGGCCTGCGGTCACCCGGCACCCGGTCAGCGGACGTTCGATCCTGTTCGTCAATCCCATGCATACGCATGGGTTCGTCGGCATGAAGCGGAAAGAGGCGTGGCCGCTCATCGAGGAGCTCGCCGAGCACGCAACCCAGGAGCGCTTCGTCTACTACCACCGCTGGCGCGTCGGCGATGTGCTGATCTGGGACGAGCGCGCGACGATGCACCGCGGCGCCGGCGACTACCGGCCGGACGAGCGCCGCATCATGCTGCGCACGATCGTGTACCCGAACTGAGAGGCAGTCACAGCATGCACTGCGGCGTGATGGTTGGACGAAGGCGTGAATCAGGCGACGAGGTTGACCAGCCGTCCCTTGACGTAGATCTCGCGCTTGATCTGCTTGCCCCCGAGGAAGGACTGAACGTTGCGGTCCACGCGCGCCGCCGTGAGGATGGTCGCGTCGCTCGCGTCCGGCGCCACCTCGATCTGACCGCGCACCTTCCCGTTGACCTGCACGACGAGCACCATCGTGGCCGGCGCGAGCTTGGCCTCGTCGTAGGCGGGCCACGGCGCGTACGCAATCGTCTGGGTGTGACCGAGCCGCTGCCACATCTCCTCGGCGAGGTGCGGCGCGAACGGCGACAGGATCTTTACGAACGTCTCGAGCCAGTCGCGCGGGATCGCCGGCGCCTTCGTCGCCTCGTTGACGAAGATCATCATCTCGGCGATCGCCGTGTTGAAGCGCAGGTCGGTGATCGACTGCGTCACCTTCTTGATCGCCGCGTGCAGCGCGCGCTCGAGCTCGCGGTTCTCTGACGTGCCGTTCGTCGTAATCTTCGTGGACAGGGTGTCGGTCTCGGGATCGATCAGCAGGCGCCAGGCGCGATCGAGGAAGCGCCGCGTGCCGGCGACGCCCGCGGTGTCCCACTCGGTGCCGTCCTCGATCGGCCCCATGAACAGCTCGTAGAGCCGCATCGCGTCGGCAGCGTGCTGCGCGCACATGTCGTCGGGGTTGACGACGTTGTACTTCGACTTCGACATCTTCTCGAGCGACGCGTCGACGCGCTCGTCCGTGCCCTTCAGAACCCAGGCGCCGCCACGCTCTTCGACCTCGTCCTCGTAGTGATACTTGCCGCGCGCGTCGCGGAAGGAGCGCTTGTGGATCATGCCCTGATGGACGAGACGCTGGAACGGCTCCTTCGTCGAGACGTGCCCGGCGTCGTACAGCACCTTGTGCCAGAACCGCGCGTAGAGGAGGTGCAGCGTCGCATGCTCGGAGCCGCCGACGTAGAGGTCGATCGGCATCCAGTACTTCTCCTCCGCGGGATCCCAGCCGACGTCGTCGCGCGTGGGTGACAGGAAGCGCAGGTAGTACCAGCACGATCCCGCCCACTGCGGCATCGTGTTGGTCTCGCGGCGTGCCGACTGCCCCGTCTGCGGATCCTGCGTCTGGAGCCACTCCCGCGCGCGCGCGAGCGGAGGCTGTCCGTCGCGCGTGGGCCGGTACTCGTCGATCTCCGGCAGCACGACGGGAAGCTGATTCTTCGGCCACAGCTTCACCGTACCGTCGCCGAGCTCGATCGTCGGGAACGGCTCGCCCCAGTAGCGCTGCCGCGAGAAGAGCCAGTCGCGCAGGCGATAGCGGATCGCGCGCTCGCCCAGGCCGCGCTCCTCGAGCCACGCGATGACTTTCTGCTTGGCGTGCGCCACGTCGAGCCCGTCGAGGAATGCGCTGTTCACGTGCGCGCCGTCGCCGAGGTAAGCGTCACGCTCGACATCCCCACCCGTCACGACTTCCACGATCGGCAGGCCGAACTTCTTCGCGAACGCCCAGTCACGCTCGTCGTGGGCGGGGCACGCGAACACCGCGCCGGTGCCGTAGCTCGCGAGCACGTAGTCGGCGACCCAGATCGGAATGTGCGCGCCGTTGACGGGATTGATCGCGTACGCGCCGGTCGCGACGCCCGTCTTGGGCGCATCCGCCGCTTCCGCGGTGCGCTCGCGCTCGCTCCGCGCGGCGACGCCCTCGCAGTACGCGGCGACTGCGGCACGCTGCGCTGATGTGGTGATGCGCGCGACGAGCGGATGCTCGGGCGCCAGCACGACGTACGTGCCGCCGAACAGCGTGTCCGGACGCGTCGTGAACACGGAGATCGGCTCGCCGGTGCCGACGACGGTGAACGTCGCGTTAGCGCCGATCGACTTGCCAATCCAGTCGCGGCATCTTGTCGGTGCCCGCCGGCCAGTCGAGGCCGTCGAGCTCCTCGACGAGCCGATCCGCGTACGCGGTGATGCGCAGCATCCACTGCGTCATCAGCCGCTTCTCGACAGGGTCGCCGGTCTCGATGTACTTCCCATCGTGGACTTCCTCGTTCGCGAGCACGGTGCCGAGCGCGGGGCAGAAGTTCACCGGCACCTCGGCGCGATACGCGAGCCCGCGCTCGAACAGGAGCTCGAAAATCCACTGCGTCCACTTGTAGTAACGGGGATCGCTCGTCGCCAGCTCGCGCGCCCAGTCGTACGAGAGGCCGAGCTTCTCGAGCTGGCCCTTGAAGATGGCGATGTTGCGCGCGGTGATGACGCTGGGGTGAATGCCGTCGCGCTCGGCGCGCCGCTCGGCGGGAAGCCCGAAGCTGTCCCAGCCCATGACGCGGAGCACGTTGAAGCCCATCATGCGCTTCGCGCGCGCGATGACGTCGGTGGCCGTGTAACCCCGCGGGTGTCCGACATGCAGCCCGTCACCGGACGGGTACGGGAACATGTCGAGCACGTAGTACTTGGGCCGGGTGCGGTCGGTGGGCGTCGCGAACGTGTGCTCGCGCTCCCAGTACTGCTGCCACTTGCGGTCGAACGTCGCGTGGTCGTACGTGGCCATCAGCGGTTCACGTCATCGTACCCTCTCGACGGCGAGATCGTATCCGGCAGCACCCGGGTTTACGTTGGCCCCCCTAGATCAATCCAGCGTCGCTGGGTTAGATCACGCCTTCGCGCTTCATCTCCGCCACCGCCTGGGCACTCAGACCCAGCCACTCGCTCAGCACCTGGTGCGTGTGCTCGCCGAGCATGGGCGACGATGTGATGCGCGTGGCCTTCCCATCGACGCGCACCGGCCAGCTCGGCATCTTGAACGGTCGGTGCACGGGATGGATCATCGTCTGCATGATTCCGCGCTGCTCGAACGTGACGTCCTTGTTCAGCTCATCCGTGTCCAGCACCGCTCCGGCCGGAAGGCCGGCGTCGCCTAGCAGCTTCATTGCATCGAGCTTGGTGTGCTTGCGGCTCCACACGGAGATGACGTCATCCACCTCGGCTTCCCGCTCGACGCGGTCCGCCGGGGTCAGGTAGCGCTTGTCGCCTATCAGATCTTGCCGATCGATCAGCTTCAGCAGGCGGTCCCAATGGTCCGGATTCGCTCGACTGGTCATGATGTAGACGTAGTCGTTCGGCCCGCCCGGCGCACACGGATACAGTCCCATCGGCGCGTTGCTCACGCCGGGCACCTTGCTGCCGCCGCGTTCGGCCGCCTTCCCGGTGAGGCCTTGCGTCGCAAAGTTGATGCGCATGTAGTGCAGCATCGCGTCCTGCATGGCGACCTGCAGGCGATGGCCCTCGCCCGTCTCGCGGCGCTTGTACAGCGCGCCCAGAATCGTGATCGCCATCAGCATGCCGGTGCCGGTATCACCGAGCGAGATGCCGGGCCGGGTCGGTGGGCCGTTTTTGTCGCCGGTGACGCTGAAGGTGCCGCCGCACGCCTGCGCGATCATGTCGAAGGCGAGATTGTGCTCGAACGGGCTGCCTTCGCCGAAGCCCTTCACCTGGGCGTAGATGATGCTCGGATTGATCACCTTCACGACGTCATAGGACAGGCCCAGCCGCTCGATGGCGCTTGGGGCAAAGTTCTCGATCATCACGTCCGCCTTGCGAATCATGTCCTTGACGAGCTCGAGCCCCCTGGGGGACTTGAGATCGACCGTGATCGACTTCTTGTTGGCGTTGAAGGCGTGAAAATAATAGGGATCGGTGTCGGGCTGCCCGGGGCGAAGACGACGGCCGGGGTCTCCCATTTTCGGGTTCTCGATCTTCACGACGTCGGCACCCAGCCAGCCGAGTGCCTCGGTACAGGACGGACCTGCCTCGAACTGGGTGAAATCGATGACCTTCACGCCCTTCAGGAAGGTGAAGTCGGCAACGCTGGCGGACATGGACTCCTCCGTGTCGAGGTAGTTTGACTTGGCTTGTACCGGAGCATACGCTCCCGCGCAATCGCACTTCACCCTGTCCGGGAGGCGCCAGATGAGCGCGCACCATACACCCGAAGAAATCCGCAAGGGCCTCACGCACCCCGTCATCGACGGCGACGGGCATTGGGTCGAGTACACCCCGGTCTTTGCCGAGCAGATCCGCAAAGTCACGGGCGATCTCGGCGCCAACGGCTTCTTGCAGTCGCAACGTCGCATCCCGGATTCGCTCAGCATGACCCTCGAGCAGCGGACTGAACGCGGCGTCGCGATGGAGGGGTTCTGGGGCCGGCAATCGACCAACACCCGCGATCGCGCGACGGCGATGATGCCGAGGATGCTCTACGACCGGCTAGGCGAGCTCGGCATCGATTTCGGCATCGTCTACCCCACCGCCGGGTTGGGCATTCCGCGCATCGCCGACGATGCGACCCGGCGCGCGGTGATCCGCGGCTTCAACGTCGTCACCTACGAATACTTCAAGGACCTCGGCGACAAGCTGACGCCCGCCGCGGTGATCCCGGTGCACACGCCGAACGAGGCGATCGAGGAATTGGAATTCGTCACCAAGCAGCTGGGCGCGAAGGTCTGCATGTTCGGCAGCGGCGTGCGCCGGCCGATCCCCCACGCCAAAGGCGCCCCCGCCGACCTCGCCCGCTATGCCCAGAGCTTCGATCAGCTGGGACTCGACAGCGACTACGACTACGATCCGGTGTGGCAGAAATGCCGCGAGCTCGGCGTCGCGCCGACCTTCCATACCGGCGGCCGCTCCTATGGCGAGCGCAACAGCCCGTCCAACTTCACCTTCAATCACATCGGTCACTTCGCCGCGGCCGGCCACAACGTCGCCAAGGCGCTGTTCCTCGGCGGCGTGACCCGGCGCTTCCCCGACCTGCGCTTCGCGTTCCTCGAGGGCGGCGTCGGCTGGGGCTGCCAGCTGTTCTGTGACCTGATCGAGCATTGGGAGCGGCGCGGCGCCAACGGTATGGCGAACATGGACCCGACCAAGCTCAATCGCCCGCTGCTGCGCGAGCTGGTCGACAAGTACGGCTACGCCGATATCGCCGCCGAGCTCGGCAAGCGCGACGGCTGGCCGCTCGAAGAGGACTTCCTCACCGGCGGGATGCCGCCCGACGACTACATCCACTGCCACATCACCCAGAAGCAGGACTGGATCGACCTCTACGCCGCGCCGTACTACTTCGGCTGCGAGGCCGACGACCGGATGAACGCGGTGGCGTTCGGCAAGGCGATGCCGCTGGGTGCCAGAATCAACGCGATCTACAGCTCCGACATCGGGCATTTCGACGTCGTCGACATGCGCGACCCGCTGCCCGAGGCGTTCGAGCTGGTCGAGGACGGGCTCATCACCGAGAGCGATTTTCACGACTTCGTCTTCGGCAACGCCGTGCGGCTGTGGGGCACGCAGAACCCGCGCTTCTTCGAGGGCACGGCGGTGGCCAAGGAAGCTGCGGCATTATTGAAGCGTGGCGCCACGCCCCTTCGGGATACGGCGAGATAGCCTGGAATTGGCCTCTAACTCTCGGAAACCGCTGGAAGGGAGAGCCCGACGATGGAAGAGATGAAGAAGGGGAGGTTCAGCGCCGGTCGGTTGACCTTCGCCGTCCGCCACGAACTGTGGGACGGGCAACATCCAGGATCATCCGGATCAGGGCGTCGCGATCCTGGTGATGGCGGATGTTGCCGGCAAGGAGACAACGCTGCTGCGGTTCAACTGCTTCGACTTCGAAAGAAGCTACATCTACGGTCCGGAAAATCCGGACTTGCGTGTCGAAGGGCCAGCGATGCTCGGCGGCGCGGCCACGACGAACCTCTACCGGATGGACTCGACCGTCGACGGTAACCCGATCGGCTGGACCATCCGCACCCTGGGGACGAAGCTGCCGAAAATGCTCGGGCGCGCCGGCTATCCGCAGATTGCCGAGATCGTCGATATGGCGGCGGTGGCGGACGTCCTGCCGGACGTCGAAGCCTGTGCCCGCGAATTGCGAGCGACGAAGCGCAACACCGTCAAGCACAACCGCGGCACCCATATCTTCGAGGCCGGCAACATCCGGTTCGGGCTCGAAATGCGGCGGCTGCCGCTGGGCGATGGCGGTCTCGCGATCCACGTGCTGGCCGATATCGGCGGGACGCCGGGCAAGAAGTACACGGAAGAGACCGAGCTCCTGGCCTTTGATCACTTCTGGAACGGTGCCCACTACCACTACGGCCCGCGCAACAAGAACCATCGCATCTACTGGGATCGGACTCTGGTCGAGGATCCGCTCGCCTGGACGCTGGAGCAGTTCGAGAAGGGCAAGCTCCCGGCGATGATCGAGCGCGCCGGCTATCCGGGCGTGGCGGCGGATCTCGACGTCGAGAAGATCGCCTCGGTGCTTCCGGCGATGAAGAAGCAGGCGCTCGATATGTGGGAGGAAGGGCGGCAGCTGACCGGTCATCCCGGGTTGCCGCTGGAGCCGACTCCGAACCTCGCGGCCGCCGAATAACACCTGAAGCGGTAGAACGCCCAATGCGGGTGGCTCTGCTCGGACCGGTGTCGTCGGGTCCGCCCGCGGGCCCGACGCCGCCCGGACGCACTGAGATGCCCGGGGGTGCGGCGCGGCCGGCGCTATGTATCCTCGGGTGGGGTGTCGGAGGCCGCGGCGGGCAAAACGGAACGGACGA
>Ga0209237_1002574_pt1 | contig 10916 bp, 12 predicted proteins | sample GraSoi013_1_40cm_2_FD_185820 | JGI IMG/M metagenome (GOLD analysis project Ga0209237, IMG submission 185820) | Grasslands soil microbial communities from the Angelo Coastal Reserve, California, USA - Sample 10_02_2013_1_40cm (SPAdes) (version 2) | ecosystem: Environmental > Terrestrial > Soil >...
CGGCGGTTTGGCATCAGCATCCTGGATCAGGGGCAGGAGCCGGCCAGCCGCCACTTCGCCGGCCAGGCCGTCGCGGGCTTCGCGCCGGCCTTCGAAACGCTCGCCGGCGTCCCGGTGCTGGCCCAGGCCGCGGTGGTCATCGCCGCTCGGATCAAGCATCGCTACGACTGCGGCGACCATACGCTGTTCGTGGGTGAAGTCGAGGAGCTGATCGTCAACGACGCGGCGCCCCCGCTGCTCTACTACGAAGGTCGTTACCGGATGCTCCAGGCCTTCCACGAGCCGCGAGGCCGGATCCCCGAGCCCTATCCGTCTTTCTTCTGAGTTGAGCCGGGACGATCGTGGGGGAGCCGTTCGCCGAGCCGGACGTGGCAGAGTACGATCTCGGCGGTCGAACGTGAAGGACCTGGTGGACAACGGAGAGAGAGGGGACCGATGAATCGACTGCACGTGAGAACGCTCCTGGGCTGGGCCCTCATCAGCGCCGTCATCGTGCTCGCCGGCGCGGGTGGGTTCGACGCCCGGGCGGCCGACCCGATCAAGATCGGGCTCGGCATGGCGCTGACCGGCGGGCTGTCCGCGAACGGCAAGCCGGCGCTGATGGCCATCCAGATCTGGAAGGACGACGTCAACAAGAAGGGCGGCCTCCTCGGCCGGCCCGTGGAGCTGATCTACTACGACGACCAGACGAACCCCGCCACCGTGCCCGGCATCTACACGAAGCTCCTCGAAGTGGACAAGGTGAACTTCGTCGTCTCCGGCTACGGGACGAACCTGATCGCACCGCTCATGCCCATCGCGATGGAGCGCAAGCTCACGATCATGGGGATCCTCGGGCTGGCCAACAACGAGAAGTACAAGTATCCGAACTACTTCCAGATCCAGCCGTCGGGGCCGGACCCGGAGGCCAACTGGGCGACGGGCTTCTTCGAGATCGCGGCCAAGCAGAATCCCAAGCCGCAGACCATCGCGCTGGTGGGCGCCGACGCCGAGTACCCGCGCCACGCGATCGCCGGGGCCCGTGAGCTCGTCAAGAAGTTCGGGTTCAAGAACGTGTACGACAAGTCCTATCCGCCGAGCACCGTCGACTACACGCCGATCGCCCGGGCCATCAAGGCCGTGAACCCCGACATCGTGTTCGTGGCGTCGTACCCGCCGGACTCGGTGGGGATGGTTCGCGCGGCGCAGGAAATCGGCCTGCAGCCCAAGATCTTCGGCGGCGGCATGGTCGGCCTGCAGTTCACCACCGTCATGACGAGCCTCGGGCCCATGCTCAACGGAATCGTCAACTACGACTTCTGGGCGCCCGAGAAGACCATGATGTTCCCGGGCATCCAGGAGTTCTTCGCGGAGTACCAGAAGCGCGCCAAGGAGGCGGGCGTCGATCCGCTCGGCTACTACCTTCCGCCCTACGCGTACTCCGCCGTCCAGATCCTGGGGCTGGCCATCGAAGGCAGCAAGAGCCTCGATCAGCAGAAGGTCGCCGACTACATCCGCGCCAACGAGTTCAGCACCATCGTCGGCAAGGTGAGGTTCGGACCGAACGGAGAGTGGGCGAAGTCGCGCGTCCTCCAGGTCCAATACCAGGGGATCAAGGGGACCGACGTCGAGCAGTTCAGGGTCCCGGGGAAGAAGATCGTCCTCTACCCCGACGAGTTCAAGTCGGGCAACGTCATCTACCCTTACTCCGCGGCGCAGAAATAGCGCGGGTGTTCCGCACGGCGTGAGGGCCGCCCTGACGGGGCGTGCGCCCTCGTTCTGTGTGGACGGGCGCCGAACATGTTCTCCTGGGATCTGCTGGCGAACGCGGTAGTTGCCGGAATACTGCTCGGGGGCTTCTACGCCGCCGTCAGCCTGGGCGTGTCCCTCACCTTCGGGCTGCTCGATGTGGTCAATATCGCCCAGCCGGCCTTCGTGATCCTCGGCGCGTACGCGGCCTACGTCATGAACAGTTCCTTCGGCCTCGACCCGATCCTTACCGGCCTCCTCTTCACGCCGCTCTTCTATGTGCTGGGGGCCGCCGTCTACCGCATCTACTACGCGAGCTTCGAGCGACGCGGCGACGAATCGCTGCGGGGACTCGTTTTCTTCTTCGGCCTGCTCTTCATCATCGAGGTGAGCCTGAGCCTCACGTACGGCGTGGACTACCGGCTCGTCGAGGCGGCGTACATCGGCAAGTCGATCGACCTCGGCGGCGTCGGGATCGCGTTCCGCCTGCTGGTGCCGTGCCTGGTCGGCCTGGCGATGACGCTGGCGCTCTATCTGTTCCTGTCGCGGACGTTCTACGGCCGAGCTGTCATGGGGGTGTCGCAAGATCGGGTCGCGCTCCGACTCATGGGGGCGAATCCGGTGCGAATCAAGACCATCGCCTTCGGGATCGGCATCGCGGCGGCCAGCCTCTCCGGTGCGTTGCTCATCACGATCGCGCCGGTCGTGCCGTCCAGCGACCGCGACTATATCGGCCGCGTCTTCGCCATCACCGTCCTGGGCGGTCTGGGCAGCATCGGCGGTACCCTGGCGGCCTCGATCATCCTCGGAGTGGCCGAGAGCCTGATGGCCACGTTCTTCGGGCCCTCGTGGTCGCTCGCGGTCTCGTTCGGGATCCTCCTGCTGGCGCTCGCCGTGCGGCCCGCCGGGCTTTTCGGGAGATAGCCGGTGAAGACGGGGGGCGCCCTCGTGGTCGCGGTCGCCGTCATCGGCGGCGGCATCCTCCTGGCCGGCCTCCGCGTGAACCCGTACCTCTATTTCGCCGGCTACGTCGTCCTGCAGTACGTCGTCATCGCCACGGCCTGGAACATCCTCGGCGGCTACGCCGGCTACGTGAACTTCGGCACGCCGGCCTTCTTCGCCCTGGGCGCCTATACCGCCATCTTCCTGATCGAGGCCTTCAAGGCGCCGCTGCCCGTGCTGATCCTCGCCGGAGGCCTGGTCTCCGCGCTGCTGGGGCTCGGCATCGGCTACCTCACGCTCCGGTTGAAGGGCGTCTTCTTCTCGATCGCGACGCTCGCGCTCTCCGTCGTGCTGCAGACGCTGATCATCAACTGGGACTACGTCGGAGGCGCCAAGGGGTTCACGCTGATCCGCCCGAGCGCCCCGTTCTTCGGGAACTGGGGCACACTGCTCTTCACCGTGATGGTCGGGCTGGCGGTGGTGGCGGTCCTCGTCGCGCGGTCGATCGAGCGCTCCTGGATCGGTCGCGGGCTGGCCGCGCTCCGGGACAACGAGGAGGCGGCCGAGTGCATGGGTGTGCCCACGCTCCGGCTGAAACTCTTCGCGACGACGATCAGCGGCTTCTTCCTGGGCGTCGCGGGCGCGCCCTTTCCCTACTACGTGACGTACGTGGAGCCGTCGTCGGCCTTCAACCTCGACTACGCCGTCAACGCGCTGGCCATGCCCATGATCGGGGGCACGACGACGTGGATCGGGCCCGTGATCGGCGCCGTCCTGCTCGGCACCGCGCAGCAGGTCGCGACCGTCACCATCTCCTCGGAGATGAATCTGCTGGTCGTCGGCGTGGTGCTCGTGCTGTTCGTCGTGCTGGCGCCCGAGGGGATCACGGGCCTGGCGCGGCGGCTCCGAGGACGGTGAGGTCGGCGACATGGCGACCACGCTGCTCGAGGTCGACGGCCTCACCAGGCGCTTCGGCGGCTTCCTGGCACTCGATCGGGTCACGCTCCACGTCAAGGCCGGCGAGCGGTTCGGTCTGATCGGCCCGAACGGCTCCGGCAAGACCACGCTCATCAACTGCGTGTCGGGGGCCCTGGCGACGGACGGCGGCCGGATCCTCTTCGAGGGGCGCGACATCACGACGATGCCGGCGCATCAGCGGACCAGGCTCGGCATTGTGCGGAGCTTCCAGATCCCCAAGCCGTTCACCAGCATGACCGTGCTCGAGAACCTCGGCATTCCGCTGGAATACGCGGCCCCTGCGAGATCCCACGGTACCTCCGCCACCGCGGAGGCCACCGATATTCTGCGGGTCATCGGCCTCGAGGCGAAGGCGCACCTGCGGCCGGCGGCGCTCACGCAGATCGAGATGCGGAAGCTGGAGCTGGCCCGGGCGATGGCCGCCCGGCCGAAGCTCCTGATCTCGGACGAGGCCATGGCGGGGCTTTCGAGCGCCGAGGTCGACGACATCCTCGCGATCCTCTTCCGCCTGAACGAGCAGGGGATCACCATCATCATGATCGAGCACATCATGCGGGCGGTGATGCGCTTCTCGGAGCGCGTGGTCGTGCTCGACGCAGGCAATCGCATCGCCGAGGGCACGCCGGAGGAGATCGTCCGGAATCCCGCGGTGGAGAAGGCCTACCTTGGCGAGTAGGCTCGTCGTCCGCGACGTGGAGGCGGGCTACGGCGCCGTGCGAGTCCTCCACGGCGTGTCCATCGAGGTGCGCGAGGGGGAGACGGTGGCCCTGCTCGGCACCAACGGCAACGGCAAGAGCACGCTCATCAAGTGCATCATGGGCCTGGTCGCGCCCGACGCGGGCGAGATCTCCCTCGAGACCGACGGCGCGCGGATCGACCTCACGAAGCGGTCGACGGAAGAGATCGTGGATCTGGGCATCGCGTTGGTTCCGGAGGGCCGCCGGCTCTTTCCCAAGCTCACGGTCGAGGAGAATCTCCTGCTCGGCGCCTACCGTGCCGGCGCCCGTGCGGACATCGACCGCAACCTGCCCTTCTGCTTCGAGGCCTTTCCCCTCCTCCGCGAGCGGCGACGGCAGCTCGCGGGCAGCATGAGCGGTGGCGAGCAGCAGATGCTCGCGATCGCCCGTGCCCTCATGTCCTCGCCCCGGATCCTGTTGGTGGACGAGCCGTCGGTGGGGCTGGCGCCGATTCTGGTCAACCGCGTCATCGGCAAGATCCGCGAGCTGAAGGAGCGCCGTCACCTGACCGTCCTGATGGCCGAGCAGAACTTCAATCAGGCGACCAAGATCGCCGACCGCGGATACATCATCGTTCACGGCAAGATCGAATTCGAGGGCCGCAGCACGCAGGAGCTCCGGGAGAACGAGCTGGTGAAGAAGTACTACCTCGGCGTCTAATCTAGTCGGCGCGACGGGAACCGCTGACAGCCCACGCTCGGTCCGCCGGACTTCAGCACGCGCCGTCCTGGCTCGGGCGCGAGAAGGACCTCACCGGCATCGGGTACTCCTTCCGGCGTCAATCGGCAGGCCAGGAACGGGTGGGAGAGACGTACTACAACGTACCCCTGGCCGAATGCTGCTCGATCATTGGCGACGTCCTCGGCCCCGGCCTCCGCGCGCTGATCTTGTTCTAGCGTGGCTGGACGAGGTGCACGGAAGCGCTGAGACTGAGAGCTACGCCGCCACTACCTTGCGGTGAATCTCGTCGGTCAGCTCCTTGATCGCCCGACTCAGCTCCTGCGTCAGCCGAGTGAGCGTCGTGTTCTGATCCAACAGCTCAAGTATCTGCGCGGATTGTCTCGCCGCTAATTCCTCTCGCGCGATGCTCGCCGCGGCGAGCGCCTCGCGGTGCTGCGCGTCGGCATCGGCATGCGCCTTGTCACGGTCTGCTTGGCGAGTCTGGGCGAGCAAGATTAAGGGCGCAGCGTACGCCGCCTGCAAGCTGAACGCGAGGTTGAGCAGAATGAAGGGATACACGTCGAAATGAGTGAAGCCGACCACGTTGATGGCGATCCAGGCGGCAACGACCATCGTCTGCGTCACCAGGAAGGTTGGAGTTCCGAAGAAGCGGGCGAAGCTCTCGGCTTTGCGCCCGAACCAGCCGTCGCCGAAGACCGGGGAGAGGTGTACGTGCGGCTCGTGAAATCGGAAGTGATGGCGTTCGGCTGTGCTGACAGTGGACGCTCGCATTCGCTGACCCTCCTCGCGTCCATCGTAACTCCAGCAAGCCAGCTGGGTTGTGCCGGCGTTAGGTGCTGACACGGAGCAGGAGGGAGACGCCGATCCTCATGGAAGTCACGTTGGCGGTCCAGGCGGCGATCAGCAGCGGGAGCAGGTCCGCCCGCGCGAACGTCAGCGCCACGTAGTGGGCGGCAGGGCCGGCCGGAGATCGACAAATCCTGGGCGGTGGATTCGCCGTCGAGCGCGTCGGTCGCGAGCGGGCCGAAGTTACGGGCCGAAAGTCACTTCCAGGCGCACGGTCGGGAAGCCGACAGAGAGCTCGGTCGGCCGGACGAGGCTGAGTGTCCTGAAGTCATCAGTCAGTTAGCTCGCTCTCACGTTCCCAGTCGCGTCCAGCTGGAGCCCATGTTGGCGGGCCGCCTCGAGAACCTTCGGCGACCAGGTGACGTGGCCGGAGTCCGACCCGCCGAGGATCGCGAGCAGGAACGCCTCTTCCGGCGGCACTGAGATCACGTCCCACTGCTCGAGGATCACTTCGTGCTCCCCCTCGTCGCCCCAGTACACGCCCCAGCGCCCGGTGAGCGGCATGAAGACCTCGATCGTGGGGTGATCGTGGAGCCCGACGCGATTGCCGGGCACCTTCTTGACCAGCGTGAGGTTGAAGTCGCGCGCGTCGGTGATCGCCGGATCGAGCGTCGGATCTTCGGTCACGCCGCGGCCGATCACATTGTAGATGAGGCGCTCGTACCCGGGAATGGCGGTGTCGACGAAGCCTCGTTTGGTCGGGGTCAGCCCCTTGAAGCGCGCCACACGGGTCCGCTCCATCTCCGCGACCGAGATCTGCATGCCCATCGTGTCCTCCGTCGAGCGTGACGCTCCCGCGCACGTGAGTTCGCGGTCGGCCGAGCGATCCGCGAACGAGGAATGGCGGGACTCTACGGCCCCTACCCGGGCGAGTCAAGGCGCGCAGTCGGGCCGAGGCCGGCGCCGCCCGGCAGACCGTCGCCGCCTGTTGTATGGTCATGGGCATGAGTCCGTCCGCCGGCGCGCGCTTCCGCGCGGCGGTCGCCGCCGAGCGGCCGCTGCAGATCGTCGGCTGCATCTACGCCTACGCCGCGCGGATGGCGGAGCGCGTCGGCTTCAAGGCCATCTATCTGTCGGGCGGCGGCGTCGCCGCGGGCTCCCTCGGACTGCCCGATCTCGGGATCACGACGCTGGACGACGTCCTCACGGACGTACGTCGCATCACCGGCGTCACCGCGCTGCCGCTGCTCGTCGACGCCGACACGGGATTCGGGAGCGCGTTCAACGTCGCGCGCACGGTGCGATCGCTGATCGCATCCGGGGCGGGCGCCATGCACATCGAGGATCAGGTGCAGGCCAAGCGCTGCGGGCACCGGCCCGGCAAGGCCATCGTCACCCGGGCGGAGATGGTCGACCGCGTGAAGGCGGCGGTCGACGCGAGGACCGACCCCGAGTTCGTGATCATGGCGCGGACCGACGCCCTCGCGGCCGAGGGACTCGAGGCGGCGCTCGACCGCGTCGCGGCCTGCGTGGAGGCCGGCGCCGACATGATCTTTCCGGAGGCGGTCTCCGATCTCGCCGTCTACCGGCGATTCGCGGAAGCGGTGCCCGTCCCGATCCTCGCCAACATCACCGAGTTCGGCGTGACGCCGCTCTACACCGTGGACGAGCTCGGGGACGCCGGGGTGCGCCTCGTGCTCTACCCCCTCTCGGCGTTCCGTGCGATGAACGCCGCGGCGCTGGCGGTCTTCGAGACCGTGCGCCGGGAGAGAACGCAGAAGCGCGTCGTGTCGGCGATGCAGACGCGCGCGGAGCTCTACGACTTCCTCGGTTACCACGCCTACGAGCGGAAGCTCGACGAGCTCTTCTCCCGAGAGAAAGAGGACTGATCCGGGCCGCGCCAGGCGCGGGTCGACGCCGGACAGCCGGTCGATGGGTAGCGCCGTCGGGCGGCTTCCGTGGCCGAGGACCCTCCGGACGTCGTGCCTCCCAGGCGCGCCGTGTCAGACGAGACCGCGACGGAGCGCGGTGGCGACGATCTCCGTGCGCGAGCCCACGTCCAGCACTGCGCGGATCTTCTCGAGGTGATCCTCGCGCATCTATGTCGCGCCTCTGAAAGGAAAGTCGCCGACCTGATCAGAAACTGATCAGACCTTCCCCGAGCCAGTCACGCCCGGAAAGGGGAGTTTTACCGGAATTTCAGCAAGTTCCACCGGTCGAGGCCCTGGCATCCAGCATGCTAGTCGTTATCTCGCATGGAGATCCCGAGCGCAGCAACGGGAGATGCCAGGTCCCTCGAGGTCGACGGCGCGACCGCGTCGGACCGTGGCGCGCAGATGGTCGAGGATCTCCTCCAGCTCGGTATCGCGATCAGCAGCGAGGGCGAGCTCTCGCCCGTCCTCGAGCGCATCGTGACGCAGGCGCGTCGGTTCACCGGGGCCGAGGCCGCGACGCTCTTCCTTCGTGAGGGCACCCATCTCCGGTTCGCCGTGGTCCAGAACGAAGGGACCACGCGCCGCCTCGGCGACTACGAGATGCAGCAGCGCCTGGAGGTCGAGCGGCTGCCGCTGGACGCCCCGAGCCTCGCCGGGTACGTGGCGACCTCGGGCGAGCTCCTGAACGTGCCGGAGGCCTACGACATCGCCCAGGACGCTCCGTACGCGTTCAACGGGCGGGTGGACGTGGCCACGGGCTATCGGACTCGCTCGGTACTCGTGGTCCCGCTGCGGGACGCCGCGCACCGAGTCCTCGGCGTGCTTCAGCTGATCAACGCCGTCGGCGCCGACGGGGGCGTGATCCCGTTTCATCCGCGACTCGAAGACGTGGCGCGCGCGTTCGCTGCCTACGCCGCGATCGCCGTCCGCAGCGCACGCCTGGAGGAGCTCTCGTTCAAGGATCCGCTCACGGACGGCTACAACCGGCGCTACCTCATGCTGCGGCTCTACGAAGAGGTGAGCCGCGCCGCCCGCTACCAGCAGCCGCTGTCGCTCATCTTGCTCGACCTCGACGGCTTCAAGGCCATCAACGACCAATGGGGCCACGGCGCCGGTGATGAGGTGCTCAAGCAGGTCGTGCAGCTCCTGGCGAGCCAATCGCGACGCGACTCCGTCGTGGCCCGGTACGGCGGTGACGAGTTCATCGCCCTCCTCCCGAGCACGACCAAGGCGGCGGCGATCGTGTACGCGGAGCGCATGCGCGCCCTCATCGAGCGCTATCCATTTACGTATGGGCCGCTGACCGCGAGCTTCGGCGTCGCCGGCTTCCCCGACGACCCCGGAAGCGTCGCCGACCTGATCAAGAGCGCCGACCACGCCCTGTATGAGGCCAAGCGCCAGGGGCGGAACCTCGTCGGAGGGCTTTGAGGTGATGCGATGAGCGCCCCCGTGACCCACGAGACGAAGGCCGTGCTGATCGTCGAGGACGATCCAGCCGTCGTCCGGATCCTGAAATCCGCGTTGGGAATGTTCCAGCGCGAGAACACGTTCCAGATCGAGGTCGCCCAGGACGGCGCCGACGCTCTCGCGGCGCTGCAGCGCGCGCCATTCGATCTGGTCCTGCTCGACCTGTATATGCCGCGGATGTGCGGACTCGAGCTCCTGGCGCACATGCGCCGGCTCGGTCTCGGGATCCCTGTCCTTCTGCTGACGGGCAACAACGACACGGGAGTCGCGGCCGACGCGCTCGCCGGCGGCATTTTCGCCTCTATCCCCAAGCCACTCGATCTGGTGCGGCTCGAGCACCTGATCTCGCTCGCCATCTCGCAGGAGAGCCCTGAGGTGACCCCATGATGGCTGCCAAGACTCCGCGCATGACGAAGACCGTGCTGGTCGTCGACGACGATGCCGCCGTCGTCCGGATGCTGAAGGACGCGATCGGGTTGTTCCGGCACGAGCACGCCTACACGGTCGTGACGGTCGGCGACGGCGCCGACGGCCTCGCGGCGCTCCAGCGCGATCCGTTCGACCTCGTGTTGCTCGACATGTTCATGCCGCGGATGACCGGTCTCGAGCTCCTCGCGCACATGCGCCGCCTCAGGATCGAGACGCCCGTCCTCATGCTGACGGGCAACGACGACACGCGGAGCGCGGCCGACGCGCTCGCGTGCGGTATCTTCGCGTACGTCCCCAAGCCGTTCGACCTCCAGCACCTCGAGCACCTGGTCTCGCTCGCCCTCTCGGCGCGGTCGACCGCCGCGGTCGCCTGAGCCGGCTTCGCGGCCGCCGGCCCTCCAGCCTCCTACGCACCCCAGGCAAGTCGCCCGCGGTTGACCACGAGGGGCGTCATCGCGTAGATGTGGGTGTCATGAGCGATCCGGTCACGGTTTCGGTCCTCACGCATCGCCTCGAGGCGATCGTCCAGGAGATGGGCGAGGCGATGCTGCGCACCGCGTACTCGCAGATCCTGAACTCGAGCCGCGACTTCTCCACGGCGCTGTGCGACGCGCACGCGCGGCTCTGCGCCCAGGCGGAGCACGTGCCGATCCACGTGGGCGCGATCCCGTGGGCGGTCGAATCGGTCCGCGACGCCTTCAAGGGTCGGATCCGACCGGGCGACGTCTATCTGCTGAACGACCCCTATCACGGCAACAACCATCTCCCGGACCTGACCGCGTTCGTGCCGGTGTTCGTCGAGAACGAGGTCGCCTTCTGGTCCGTCAACCGCGCCCACCAGAGCGACATCGGCGGCTCGACCCACGGCGCCTACAATCCGGCCGCCACCGAGATCTGGCAGGAGGGCCTGCGGATCACGCCGCTCAAGCTCTACGAGGCCGGCGAGCTGCGCGACGACGTGCTCCGCATGATCGCGACGAACGTACGCCACCCGCACGACTTCATGGGCGACCTCCGGGCGATGATCGGCTCGGCGCGCGTCGGCGAGCGGCGCCTGCTCGCGTTGATCGCCGACTACGGCGCCGCGACGGTCCGGCAGGCCGTCGATGAGATCCTGGACGGCGCCGAGCGACAGGCCCGGCGCTGCGTGGCGACCTGGCGAGACGGGGTGTATCGCGGCGAGACGATCCTGGACGACGACGGCCACGGGTTCACCGATATCTGGATCCGCGCG
>Ga0209237_1002577_pt1 | contig 10911 bp, 9 predicted proteins | sample GraSoi013_1_40cm_2_FD_185820 | JGI IMG/M metagenome (GOLD analysis project Ga0209237, IMG submission 185820) | Grasslands soil microbial communities from the Angelo Coastal Reserve, California, USA - Sample 10_02_2013_1_40cm (SPAdes) (version 2) | ecosystem: Environmental > Terrestrial > Soil >...
TAGTACACAAAGCATTAGTCTGGCTGGCGATCGAATCAGCGCTATTTAAAATTGGAAAACCAATCTACGAGAAGGTTGTAGATGATCTATACGAAAAATATCATTGTTATTTACCTGATTGTTACGAACATCCTGAATACCTCAATGAAATACTCAAGGGATTATACGGTAATGCTCATGATGTTATTGTCAAGTCGATCAATAAGCAATTAGAAGAATTTTCTTACATAGAACCAATTAAAAGATTCTTAGAAGTTATAAGCCAATAAAACCCGAGGCTTGAGGAATTAAGATAGAAGGTAAAAACAAATGGATGACACTAATTCAACAAGCTAAAATAAACGGACAACATTCATCACCTTAATCCAATACAATCAGGATTCTTGTTTTAGACCCATAATGATACCCTTTGATGGGTATTACAATTTTAGTTCTATAGCCGTGCTAATCTCATAGTAAAACGATAATAAACAAATGCCGGACGGAATGAATAACGCTACCATATAGTTCGTATTTCAAGTTCCAAATTAGGAACGAATTACCTGCAAACGAGTTTATCGACAAAGAGTAAAAAATAGTATCCCCCCGGTTTATTCATGAAAATCTGCGTGTTGTCATAAAGGTTAAGGTTTTGTTAGATCATGAATAGGTAAAATGTCAGAAGAATATTATGTAAAAATAGTTTTAGGTAAATGGTTTGATCCAAGGATCAAAAAAGTAGTAGAGGTTTACGCACTTACTCATGAAATGACACAAGGACCTATCAGAGAAAAAATACTGACAATGGAATTATTGAAGGATTATTCAGATGCTGGTAGTTTTCATTACTATGATGATCAAAAGGAAGAATATGTAGTAGGAATGGCAGTGTATCCTGAAATAAAGATTGGAAGTGGAAGTACAAGAAAGGTTACCAATGACACTCGATGGTAAGAAGAATCATTACGATGTTAAAGTCCTTCGAGGCTACGGAGTATTAGACGTTATGATTTTTTTGGATAACATGTAAGATCAATTTGCAGCAATCTCTAAAGACAACTCCTGCGTGTCTCATGTATGAAAGCTCTTCCAATTATGATTCTAGTCTCTCTCTTGATTAGTACACAAAGTTTTCATCCCCAAATGTTAGTGTCTGCTGACTCGATAGATATGCTAACATCCAAGAAAACCTACGTCCCAGGAGAGACAATTGAAATCATAGGGCACTCTCTACCAAACGTAGTAATTCATATAGATTTAGTAAGTCCTCTTAACAGCACAAACTCCACTCAGGTACAAACCGACGATACAGACCGTTTTCATAAAAATATATTGAATCCATATAACGTAGTGAATGGATCGTGGGTGATCTTAGCTACAAGTGGTATCCATAGAGTAGGCCAGTTTATCACAATATTATCGTCTAATTACGTCAACCTAAACTCGACGTCCGCACTGCCGGTTAATGCAAGTGCTATTGCTTATTCACGTAATCATCCAAACTTGCCATACCATTATTTCAAGTACTATGGAACGGATCTCGAGATTAAAGCAACCGCATACAATCCAATTAATCTTTTTGGTAATGTAACAGATCCAAACGGCAAAGTTCACCAAATGAGCATTGTCACATCAGAAAAGGGCATAGCGGAACTGCGATTCTATGCATCAGTTTCTGATCCTAACGGTTCATACGCAGCGCGTATTCAATTGATAAAAGGACCAACAACCTCTGACTTGAATGTTACGGGAGAATCAAAGAACTATCAAAAACCTGTAGGTTATCCCGCCTTACAGCCTCCTCCACCCATGTCGCCAAAAAAGCAAATAGCAAATGGAATATTGCCTGAGAATGTGATATGTTATAGTGATCTAGTGTTAGTTAAGAAATTATCCGACAATTCTCCTGCATGCGTAAAACCCCTAATAGCACAGAAGCTTGTTGAACGTGGATGGGGTGTACTAAATGAACAAACGGCTTGGTTTGAATATACGCCTCTTCAATGTCAACAAACCCCTTGGGATGAACATTGGAACAAACTAGAATCAGCACGTAATATGACATCCCTCATGTATAGAGGTCCAGAACTTGGAGTTATCAAGATGTATTTCAAAGATCAGGGAATTACCATTCTTGATGCTAGACAGGACGTTACGGCTGATACTTCAATCCAAAGACCATGCGGTCAATCAGCTAGTTTCGTCTACTATTTTCTTATTCCTCAGTCCGATTCAGATAAAATGACAAAGTTAGGCTTTGCGATACTTACAACACCTTTACCTGCTGATACCATATCTGTTCACTAGAATAATTGTAATTTATCACCCGACGGTTTTTGCCTAGCATTCTTGAAAGGATACGAAGAGTTCTAAGGTGTAACAACCTCGTGGCCTTGGCCATTGAAAGACTTACCATCGTTTTATCGTATTTTTCTATAAGACTAGCATTCTCAGCAGAGAGGTCTTTTCTCACGAGTTTGAGTATGCCGCCTGTTAGAGCATCATAGTTGTAAACCGAAGAACTCTTGCTGTTTGACATCTTCTGTCTCAAGGAGACTAAGTACGCATGTTAGGGTATTAAACAAAATGATGTATACCGGGGGTGGGTTTCGAACCCACGACCTCCAGATTATGAGTATTACCCTTTATGAGGACTGGCACTCTAGGCCAGGCTGAGCTACCCCGGCATAGATTACGCCTAATTTCTTGATGCAATTAAATGTAGCTTGTTTAGGCTTGTGCAATCTTTTTCCAGCTGGTATCTGCTTTTGCAACCCACTGGAATTTCTTTTGAAGTGCTGAAGTGTACAGCTTCTCCCATTCTAGTCCAACTTGATCAGACCAAGCTTTGATTACGCGAGGATCAATGTAATTTCGCAAAGAGGTTCCTAGATTGTAATCCTTTGTCTTTTCTGCAAGCTCTATTGTAAGTTTCAATTTTTCTTCTCTTTGTTTTAGTTTCTCTGTTTGCTTTTCAGTCTTAGGAACTACTTCTTTTAATTTCTTTAATGAATCCCGTTTTTTCTGCAAAGACTCCTCAAAATTCTTAGGTATTGTTCTTTTATGGTTACATGTTATTGCGGCTTCAAGATTTGCAAGCTTGGCATGGTATATCTTGATATTTTCTGATTTTGAATCAAGGTCGTCCACTTTTTTTAGGTAGTTTCTGACCATGATTGTTGCAAGATATGTTCTAAAGACTTTTGCGGTTAGTCCCTTGACTATCTTGCTTAAAAATTCGTTGACATGTCTCGATGTAATTCCGTCAAATATCAAATCATCTGGCTTTTTCTTATCGGTAAGCTTCTTGAAATTATCAAGGAAGATCTTCTCACGTTCTCCGACAGCCAAAGGTTTTTGCCATCTCACGCTGTCCTTACCCAAAAAGTCGAATTCCATCACATTTGACTTCAACTTTACATGTTCTACCCGAAGCGTAGTAGCACCTACCGTATCTGCTTCATCGGGGTCCTTTTCATCTCCAACCCTCATGGCAGTCTTGTAGATTAAATAGCAGACAGTGGCAACTCTTCTTACTTTTTCATCCTTATCCGACATCTTCTTAACTACCATATCTAATACTTTTTCAATCTGTTCTGAGAGCTTGATTGCCTTATCATACTTCATCTTGTCTCGCTCTTGCTTGAGATCTGCAGTATCAGAAAGCCAAACGTATTTTCGCTTGCCTGTAAGATAGTCCTCCCAGCTTGCAAGCCACATAAAATCTGATTCATGGATTATTTGACCCCAGTTTCCTGGTGGCGCTTTTGCGTCCTTGCCAAGGTTTAGTGTAACGTTCTTCTCCGCTATTCTTGGTTTCCAACGGCCTCTTAGTGGGTGATCACCGCGTCCTATGAAAAGACCAGGAGGCTCTGCCATCCAGTTTGCAACATCGACTTCCTTTCCATCGATTATAGCTTTTCCATATGTTGCTTTCATTTTTTCTCTAATTTCCTTGCTAGTAGCGGCAAGCTTTTTCTTTTCCTCCTTTGTGATTGTAAGTTTGGCATCTTTTTCTTGGTCTACTATCTTGAAGGCTTCAGAGAAATCAATATCTGAAAATGAAATATTCTTGTGCTTTGCGGAAAGAGCCTTTACAAAATCTGAAAGAAAATTCTTTTGGAAGAGCTGGTCTTTGACATAAGAGGTATCCTTCTTTTTTGCCCACTGGTAGGTCATTTCTTCAGCTTCTAGACTCAAAGGAATCCTCTCGCCTTTGATCTTGATCCTTATGCCTTTTGATTCAAAGGGAGGAGGAAATGCTATGCCATTGTGCTGAAGAGTTTTCCATTTCATTTTTGATATCACTGGATTTTTGCCTAAATCTGTTGACTTTGATAAAAATTGACTTGCTGACGTATATCAATGTAACCACAATTTATGTGGAAAATTCACAAAATTATGTTTAATCGATTCTATGACATAGGAAGAATCTTTATAAATCCATGAGATTTTAGCTATAAAGCTCTTTTTTTATGTAATTTTCAAACTCTATATCTGTCTTGTTCTTTTTTGCTTCTAGAAACATTATAGCATCGTTGCCAACTGGATAGCGAGGTGAAGGATTCTCAGAGGTTACGGCCTTGATTATTGTTCTTGCAACTTCCTGAGGGGGAGTACCCATCTCAGCCATCATCGCTATTCCATTGATGACTTTCCCAGTAATCTCTTTGTAGGGAGAATCGGGTTTCATCGATTTTTTTAGTGAAGTCATAAAATTTGTCTTGATTACTCCTGGTTCGATTATTATTGTCTTGATACCGAAAGGTTCAAGCTCGTATCGCATTGATTCGCTCAAACCCTCCAGCGCAAATTTTGAACTGATATAGGCAGGCGACACGGGAAATCCAATCTTGCCTGCAATGGAACTAACATTCACTATGATACCTGATTTCTGCTTGCGCAGTATAGGTAACACTGCTTGTATAGTTCTCACAACGCCAAAGAAATTGGTCTCGAATTGGGCCTTCAAATCATCTATGGATAGATCTTCAACGCAACCAAAAAGACCATAACCTGCATTGTTGACTAGTACGTCGATTCTGTTTTTGTCACGGACTATCTTGTCTACCGCCTCTTTGATAGTATCTTCCTTGTCTACATCAAGTTCGAGGACCTCGACTTTGAGATTCTCTTTTTTTGCAATATCTAGTATCTTGTCGCTTTTTTTTGTGTCACGCATTGTCGCATATGTATAATATCCTTCATGAGCCAGAGCAAGTGCGGTTTCAAAACCTATTCCACTTGAGCTACCGGTAACGATTGCAACCTTTTCCATAGTTTAGCATTCAAAGACGACATTAATAATTTATGTTGTGCAACGCGAAACTAGACTAGTGGCTTATCCCCTTCTACAGGCTCAGTGACTTCGGTCTTTTCTCCGTCCAAAATTCTTTGTAAAATCTCCCTTGCAGCAATCTTATGCAAATACTCGTTATTGTTGCCACACCTGTAAGAAAACGTGCAACGGGGGCATCCCGCCTCGCTCTGACATGGGCATTCTCTCACTATGTCTAGGCTACGCTCAAACGCCTTCTCAAGCCTGTCATATAACGCCTTGCTTGCACCATTGCCTCCTATGGCAGAGTCGTAGACAAAGATCAGACCAGATGTGCCCAAAGAAATACCTCCTAGGTCTTGTGATACACCTCCAGTTATCATGTTGCTTCCTTCTATGACTACGTGTTCTGTGGCGTGGTATCCGCTTGCCTCCACATATTCTTCGTTTTCTGATTTGCCAATCTCTTTCAATGGTCTTGGTGCCTTGAAGACAATTCCCTTTGTGATAAAATCATAATCAAGTGGCCTTTCAAGAATAACTTTCTGACCCTGAGCTACCTCTTGACCTATTTCCAAATTAACGTATCCGTAGACTCTTTTTTGAATATGCAATTTGCAGAATGTAACTTCGATGCCATTTGCTTGTCTTTTTTCAAATATTGTTTCGACAGTGGGCCATTCTTCTGTCAGAGCTTTTGTGTAGTATGGGTAGTCCTTTGGAAGGTACTCCAATTTCGCTGTCATATTTTCTGGGTATCCAAGTTCTTTTACTTTGTATCTCGTACCTGCTAGAAAATAGACGGCGGCAGGATGGAGCTCTTCTAGTCCAATAGGAAGAATCCGTTCCCCAACTTTCTTGCCATGGAAAAATATCTCAATCGATTTTCCTATTCCTCTTATACTATAATCTTCAAGAATAGTTTTGATTTTGTCATAATTTGGAACATATCTATTTTCAATCAATACTAGATTGCCTGACAAGTGGTGTCTTTGGATAACATCTATGTGTTCCGGTAACTCGTGTCTTGCAATTGGTTTGTCACAGGCCATGGCAAGAACTTGAAATTCTTCAACAAACGGATTTTTTGGGTCGATGTATATTTGTTCCACATCCTCAAAGTAATCATTAGGATGATTCTTGTAGTATTGTGATATTGGGTCATTTCCAAGAACCAAAAAAGCGTAACCATTCTGGCCTTTGCGTGCAGCTCTTCCAATTCTTTGAACGAGACGATTTACTGGTATTGTCGAGGAGATTACTCCATCCACATTCCCAACATCTATCCCAAGTTCTAGAGTAGGAGTGGTAGAAATTGAGAGTAAGTTGTCATTTTTGAAGAGATTTTCAACGGACCTTCTATAATTGGCCATTAATCCTGCCCTGTGCACTTTGATGTCAATTTTTTGTCTTCTTGCCTGTAGTGCCAAAAGCTCCGAATTAAGATGTGAGTTGTTAAAGACTAGAGTCTTGTGCTTCTGCGATGTCAGTTTCTTTAGTATGTCTATCATAAGTACGCGTTGTGTTGTAAGAGATGGAAACAACATGCAAAACTCGATTCTTCCCTTTTTGCCAGTTCCAGAGACTAGTGTCATCTTGACATCGAAAAGCTCTTCACAAAACCTTAGAGCATTTTCGAGAGTAGCGGACGAGGAAACAATTTGTATCTTTGGAGAAATTCTTTTCAACCTCTTTATGATGTAGTGAACATTTGATCCAAAGATGCCAGAATAGACATGCGTTTCATCCACTGCCAAAAATTTTACAGTGTTTAACAGTCCTGCAAACTTGGTTCTATGCCAGAGATGATAATGCAACACATCAAAGTTTGTTATCAGTATTTGAGGTGGACTCTCTAGAGTTTTTTTTCTTTCAGGCTCTTTTGTATCTCCATCAAAGACAGCGCTCTGTATTTGCAGTTTATTAGCAATATCGTTGATCTTTGGATACTGATCCCGTGACAAGGATTTTGTCGGATAAACAAAAAGTGCCTGTACAGAGTGTTCAGCATTCTTTTTGTCAACAATTCTTTGAATTATTGGTATGACAAAAGCCTCAGTCTTTCCAGAGGCTGTTGGCGCAGTAATCACAACGTTGTTTCCAGCCATGATGTGGTTGATGGCCTCTTCCTGAAATTTGTAGAATCTGCTTATTCCTTTAGATTCTAATACCTCAATAATTCTGTGGTCCAATCCATAGTCAGCCACATTTGAACCCATCTCGGGCTCTGACTCTTCAATTGCCTTAAAATGTGATACATAGTGCCTCTTTGAGAATAGAACTGATTTTGTTATCTCATCGAGCTTCGAGTCGTTAATCATCCGCCTTATTTCGTCCTCACTTTGAAGTATCCCTTCCTTTTCTAGGATAGACCGGGATTCTTTTTTTCTTGAAATCTTACCGTTGTCAAATTTTAAAAGAAAATCAAGATAGGCTTCATCGATGTTTTTTTCATAATCTATAACATCCTCAATTTTGCATTTGGAACAGCTGAAAAGAATCTTTTGGTTGAAGGTCCGATGAACATCAATCCTAGACTTACATTTGGGACAAACATGCATCAAGTCTTCAAAAGAATTCGTCTGATTTAATTTTTGGTTAAGATCTTAATTTTACTCTGGGTTAAACCTTTAAGCAAGAAAACTGTCTCCGATCTATTGAAGGTTCTCGTAAGTGGTGCGACTGGATTTATCGGTTCAAGACTAGTTGAAAGATTAGTGAGGCGAGATGCGTCAGTTACATGCCTTGTCAGATCAGGTGAGATCCCAAATCCCAAAGTTAAGAGCATCAGAGGAGATCTAACATATCCAGACTTTGTCTTCTCTGATGAATACGATGTGGTTTACCATCTTGCTGCGGTGTGGCCAGGCGAAAAAGACAAGAAGATACAAAGAAAAGTAAACTATGACGGCAGCGTGAACTTGTTTAGCAAAGTAAAGAACACAACAAAATTCTTTGTGTATATTTCAGGACTAGGTGTTTTTGGAGATCCTAAAGACAAAATAATTGATGAAAACTTTCCGTTGAACCCGAATACGGATTATGCAAAGATACGCTTAGAGGCTCAAGAACTCCTCGAGGAGAGCTGCAAAGAACAAGGAATCCCCTTCACTGTAGCGTACCTCGGGGATGTATATGGGAATGGGGGTTGGTTCAAATCAATGATAGTAGATAGGCTAAAGAATCACTCATTTAAGATGCCGGGATCCGGTAAATATTACAGAAGTCTCGTTCACGTTGATGACGCAGTATCTGCCTTAGTATCTATTGCAGAGAAGAATGCAACAAATCAATCGTTTATCGTTACTGATTCAAAACCCGCTCTATTCGCAGAATTTGTAAACTTTGTTTGCAGTAATCTCGGAGTAAAGACTCCTGGAAGCATTCCAAAGCTTCTTGTAAAGACTATCCTTGGTTCAGATTTTGTAAACTTGCTTACTACCTCAGCTAGGACATCAAATGCAAAGATATTGAAAATGTGTGATTTTATGTATCCTTCTTATCAGGAAGGAATACCATCTGTGATGTCAGAGATGAAATCCTGATTGACATATAATATGCAGCTCCCTCTAGTTTTGTGTGGGTCTTGGAAGCTATTGGGGTGAAGTGCTTGATGTTCTGGAAAAAATAATTCCGGTATATGACAGAGTTAATTCTTGCATCTCACTTGGAAGAGATTCTGAATTTCGTCAAAGAGGAATCATAGGTAGAGTGAATCAAGGAAACAGTGTGCTTGATGCAGGTTCCGGCTTTGGTAACATGTCCAAGACCGCGTTAAGAATCTGTGGCGATTATTTACAAATCACATTATATGACCCGCTAAAGCCAATGCTCAAAAATACAAGCAGATTGTTTGCAAAGGCACCGGCATTAACCTGTGGCGTCTTTGAGCACATGCCGTTTCGAGACGAAAAGTTTGATGCTGTTCTATGCGGATATTCGTTGCGCGACGCAATAAGTTTGAGAACTGCCATAACGGAAGTGCATCGAGTTCTAAAGAAAGGTGGAAGATTTGTCATAGTAGATTTAGGCAAGCCAGATGATCCCCTGATAAGGGCAGGCGTCTTGTTCTATCTTAGATTGATAGTGCCCATAGTGGCCATAATCGCGGGAGGGAAACTCGGGTTCAAATTTGCCACACTTTATGGAACATACAGGTTATGGCCAGAGAATAAAAAGTTAGAGTCTTTGCTGCTTGAAAAATTTTCCAGGGTAGAATTTGAAAAGGCAATGATGGGTAGTGCAATCATCGTTGCTGCGTACAAATGAGACTGGGACAGTATGTTCTTGTCTATATTGCCGCATTAATTAACGGTTTTTTATCATAGGCTGTGATCGCAAATGGTATTTCCCTATCAAAAAAGAGACCAATTACCGTCTAAAGCTTTAATTTTGGAAAGCAGCAAATCTTGGCATGATTGATTTCTCGCTTGACATTCTAGGTAATGAATGGGTTATCATAATCTTCCTATCGCTAATCTTGCTAATGGGAACCAAACGCCTTCCAGAGGTATCAAGAAAGATTGGTAAGATAATAGGCGAGTACAACAAGACAAAAAATGTTGTTCAAAACGAAATTCAAAACGTTAGAGGAGGTTTTAGTATTTCAGTAGAAGGCCCAGTAATTTCTGAGCGACAGAAACTTGAAACTATGGCAAATTCGCTTGGCATTGATTTCACCAACAAGACGGATAATGATTTGCGAGAACTGATTACTTCACAACTTGACGGTCCAAACACCTCGCAAGACTCTGGCCAACCTTCCAAGCAGTGAAGCCACATTTCTCAACAAATTTAAATACAATATCCAGTGAGACATATCGGTTAAGATTGAATAAAATCGATCCATGGCAGAACGCTCTGAAGCAACTTGCAAGCGCTGCAAAAATTTTGAAGCTTGATCCAGGTCTTCATGAAATGCTTGCAACCCCTAAAAAAATTCTAACTGTTTCTCTACCCGTTAAAATGGATAATGGTAAGATTAAGGTATTCACAGGATTTAGATCTCAACATAATGATTTTCGGGGACCATTCAAGGGAGGAATTAGATATCACCCTGACGTGACGATAGAAGAAGTAAAGGCACTTTCGATGTGGATGACATGGAAATGTGCTATTGTCGATGTTCCTTTTGGTGGAGGAAAAGGTGGAATCATTTGTGATCCAAAAAGACTTTCTGCAGGCGAAAAGGAACGATTAACACGTAGATACGCATATGCCATATCTGAGATAATCGGCCCAGGAAAAGACATCCCAGCTCCTGATGTCTACACAACCGGAAAGGAGATGGCACAGATAATGGATGTCTACAGCATAATGCATGGTCAGGCCGAGCCTGCGGTCATTACTGGAAAACCAATTCCGGTCGGAGGATCTCAGGCAAGAAACGTTGCAACTGGTTTGGGAGTTGCATATTGTGTCAGAGAAGCAGCAAAGAAAATTGGGCTCAGACTTAGGGGAGCAAGAGCTGTTATCCAAGGGTATGGTAATGCAGGAACTTTTTCAGCCGAATATCTAGAAAAGATGGGCGCAAAGGTAATTGCAGTAAGTGATTCAAAGGGTTCAATAATGAATACAAAGGGGCTTGATTCAAAGAAAGTCCTTGACTATAAAAACAAGCATGGAAGTGTTGTGGGATATCTAGGAAGCAAGAA
>Ga0209237_1002582_pt1 | contig 10895 bp, 9 predicted proteins | sample GraSoi013_1_40cm_2_FD_185820 | JGI IMG/M metagenome (GOLD analysis project Ga0209237, IMG submission 185820) | Grasslands soil microbial communities from the Angelo Coastal Reserve, California, USA - Sample 10_02_2013_1_40cm (SPAdes) (version 2) | ecosystem: Environmental > Terrestrial > Soil >...
CGCCGCGTTGTCCCTCCCGAACGAGAACCGCAGCGCCGCCACGCCGAGCTCGCGCGGCACAGCCATCGCCGTGAGCACGTGCGACGGCTCGACCGCGCCCGTCGAGCAGGCGGAGCCGGAGGAGCAGGCGATCCCCGCGAGATCCAAGTGCATCAGCAGGGCCTCGGAGTCGGTGCCCGGGAAGGAGACGTTCGTCACGTGCGGCGCGCGCTCGGCCCGCCCGCCGTGGATCACTGCATCGGGCACGACCTCGACCAGCCGCCGCTCCAGCTCGTCGCGCAGCGCGCGCAGCCGCCGGGCGAGCTCGGCCTGCTCCGCCATCGCGAGCTGGACCGCCTTCCCGAGCGCGATGATGCCCGGCACGTTTTCCGTTCCCGGTCGGATTCCGAACTGCTGGCCACCGCCGTGGATGATCGCCTCCACCGCGTGGCGGTCGCGCACGATCAACGCGCCGATCCCCTTGGGGGCGCCGATCTTGTGGCCGGAGATGGTGAGGAGGGTACAGCCGACCTCCCGGAGCGAGAGGGGGACCTTGCCGAGCGCCTGAACCGCGTCCGAGTGGAACGAGACGCCTGCCTCGCGACATCGGGCGGCGAGCGACCCGACCGGCTGCATCGTCCCTACTTCGTTGTTCACCCACATCACGCTCACCACCGCCACCCCGCGCAACACAGCTCGGTCGAGTGCGTCCTGCTCCACCGCGCCGGACGCGTCGACGGGGAGGATGACCTCCTCGCCGCCGAGGTGCTGCACCGCGTGCGCGGCGGCGAGCACGGCCTTGTGCTCCGTCGCCGCCACGGCCACGCGGAACGGGCCGCCGCGGTCGCGGGCCGCGAGCGCGGACCCGATCACCGCCAGGTTGTCCGCCTCCGTGCCGCCCGAAGTGAAGATCACCTGGCCGGGCTCGGCGCCCAGGGCCTCGGCGATCGTGCGCTTCGCCTCCTCGACGCCGGCGCGAGCGGCGCGCCCAAACCGATGGGCGGACGACGGGTTCCCGAAGGCGTCCTTCCCGAGGTAGGGCAGCATCGCCTCCAGGACTTCAGGCCGGACCGGAGTGGTGGCGGCGTTGTCGAGATACACCAGGCGCTTGGTCATCTTGTCCCGGAAAATCTAAAGGCTACAGGGACTGCACGCCAAGCTGCAGCACGTCCTGGACTTCCAGCGTCTCGTGACAGAAGAACGGCTCGCCGTACGGCCGGCGGATGAGGGAGCCGTAGTGGGCCGACTGCACGCGGATCAGCTCGTACAGGTCCTGACCGGTGGGATAGATCTCTCCGGCCGCCTTGGCGCCGTCGAACTGCGAGGCGTAGCAGCGGATCGCCTGCATCTTCACATCGAAGCTGGCCGAGATATCCACGACGAACGTCGGCTTCACGGGATCTTCGCGGTACGCGAGCGCATAGAGAATCTTGAAGGGCCGGTGGGGATCGCCCGCGCCGCCGTACTTGGCGAGGCCGGCCAGGTAGCAAGCGTCGCGCCCCAGCTCGGAGGCGATGCGATGGTCCGGATGGCGGCCCACCGCGAACGGCAGGATCACGACGCGCGGGCGGGTGGCCCGGACGAGCTCGACCAGCCGGGTGCGTGACGGCTCGTCGTTCTGGAGGTGCGCGTCGCGGAGCTGAGCGTTGAGCCGCACGTGCACTCCGAGCGCCGCGGCGGCCCGCGCGGCCTCGGCGGCACGCGTGGCGGCATCTCCCCGCGTGCCGGTTTCGCCCTGCGTCAGATCGAGGATGCCGACGCGGTGGCCCGCGCGCACCGCTTTGGCGAGCGTGCCGCCGCAGGTCAGCTCGACGTCGTCGCGGTGAGCCGCGATCGCTAACAAGTCGACGCGCTGCTCACTCATAGCGGAGGGCCTCGACCGGATCCAGGCCCGCCGCCCGGTTGGCGGGCACGATGCCGAAGGCCACTCCGACCGTGATCGAGACGACGGTCGCCACGGCGGCGCTCCACAGCGGGACGGTCGTCGAGAAGCGCAGCAGCGACTTGAGGACTTCGCCCGCGGCGAGACCGAACACGATGCCGATCACGCCGCCCACGAGCGTGAGAGTGGCGGCCTCGACGAGAAACTGCCACAGGATTTCCCGGCGGGTCGCTCCCACCGCTTTGCGGAGTCCGATCTCGCGCGTCCGGTCGGTGACGGAGACCATCATGATCGCCATGACGCCGATGCCGCCCACCATGAGGGCGATGCTCGAGAGCACGAGCATCACGAGAAAAAACGCGGCGGTGAGGCCATCGAACACACTCAGCACCTGGTCCGACGCATGTCGAAGCTGTTGGGCTGGCCCACGCGGATGCCCCGCATGCGCCGCAGCTGCAGCGTGACCGCATCCATCGCGCGCGGCACGCCGACGCCGGCCACCGGCCGCACGAGAATGATCAGTCCATTCACCTCGTCGAACTTGAAGTTACGTCGCGCCGTCTCGAACGGCACGATGCCGGCGATCTCCGGCGCACCCGGGAGCTCGAAGATGTTGGTGGGTCGCTGGTACACGCCGATCACCCTGAAGGGACGGCCGCCGACCTTGATCAGCCGGTTGACGGGGTCGAGCGGCCCGAACAGGCGGTCCACCGTGCGCCGCTCCACGATGATCACCGGCGCCCCCGTCCGGCGCTCGGCTGGCGTGAACAACCGGCCGCGGTCGATGCCGCCGCCCAGGATCTCCATGAAACGGTCGTCCGCGCCGAACAGGGCGAGGGTCTGGGTGCGGATGCCGCCGTACTCGAACCGGTGGAACAGCTGCGTCCAAATCGCGGCGTAGTGGATCTCGGGGAGTCGCGCGATCGCCTCCGCCTCCTCGGGCTTGAGCACCGGGCGCTGCCGGATCTCCCGGGGAAGGGCGTCGGGGTTGACCGGCGTTTGGCTGAAGAATCGCAGCACGCGGAACGTCGTGGGGCCGACGACCTCCAGAGTCTGCACGATCTGCTGGCGGAATCCCGAGACGATCGAGGCCATGGCCATCACGGTCGCGATCCCGATGACGACACCCAGCACCGTGAGACCTGAGCGGGCCTTGTTGGCCCGCAGCTGCTCGAGCGCGATCAGCCAGCCCTCGCCGACGGAGTGCAGCCTCATTCGGCCCGCAGCGCGGCGATGGGGTCGAGCCGTGCCGCGCGGGTCGCGGGATACACGCCGAACAATACGCCGACTGTGAGCCCGAGGCCGAGCGCGACGCCCACTGACCATCCGGTCACGCGCGCTGGCAGCGGCGTCGCCGCTGCCACCAGCCCGGCGAGCGCCATGCCGGCGGCGAGGCCGAGCACGCCCCCCACCAGCGAGAGCGTCACGGATTCCGCCAGGAACTGGCGGCGGATGGCGCGCCGCGTCGCGCCCAGCGACTTGCGAATCCCGATCTCCCGCGTGCGCTCGGTCACGCTCATGAGCATGATGTTCATGATCACGATGCCTCCGACCACGATGCCGATGACTACAACCGCCGGGACGACCGTAAAAATGACGTGGGTGAGGCTCTGCCAGAAGGAAATGAGCCCTTCCGCCGTGTCCACCGTGAAATCGTTGTCCTGGCCCGGCCGCAGCCGGTGCGCGATCCGCATGGCCTCCTCGGCGCGCAGCATGGCCTCGGCCACCTGCTCCGCCGCCGGCATCTTGACGGAGATCACCGTCGTTTGGCGGCGCCCGTACAGCGCCTCGAACGTCGTGAGCGGGAGCATTACGAACCCGTCCCACGACTGACCCAGCACTGTCCCCTTCTTCGCGATCACGCCCTTGATGGTGAACGTCCAACCCCGCACGCGCACCCGCTGGTCCACGGCCCGGGCGGCGTCGTCGAACAACTTCTCGGCCACGTCGAACCCGAGGACCGCCACGAGGCGCCGCTCGCGCACGTCCAGGTCGGTGAGCGGGTCGCCCGCCGCGAGCCGGTAGTCCTGCACGATCTGATAGGGGGCGGTGACGCCGAACACGAACGCGTCGCCGATCGTGCGGTTGCGCCACGCGACGTCGGCCGTGGGGGTGGGCCACCCCGACTGCAGCGCGATCGCTTGCGCGTCCGGAATGGCGCGCTCGACGTATGGGACATCCTCGGGCGCGATGATCGGACGGCGCTGGATCCGGCTCCACGCTTCGTCGTCGATGAATCCCACCTGGATCGGGTCGCGCCGGATCTGGAACGCGTTCACGCCCACGATGGCGCCGGCGAGCCGCTCCCGCACGTACGCGTTCATTCCCTGGATCACTGCCACCACGGCGATCAGGAACGCCACCGACACGATGATGCCGAGCAGCGTGAAGAACGACCGTAGCTTATGACTCCACACGGTCTGCAAGGCCTGGAGGATGGCTTCGGTGAGCTGCATGACGAGAAAACTACAAGGCGCTGGAGGTTGGTGGAGGATGGTGGAGGTTGTGCAAGTGCGACCTCCACCAAGCTTCACTCTCCTCCACCAACCTCCACCGTCTTATTCGTATCTCAGCGCTTCCACCGGATCGAGCCGGGCGGCCCGACTGGCCGGGTAGAGCCCGAAGCCCACCCCGGTCAACGCCGAGGCGCCGAGCGCGACGACGATCGACCAGAGAGGCACGTTGGCGGGGATCGGGGTGAAACGCGAGATCGCGAACGCGACGCCGCCGCCCACCAGCATCCCGGCCGCGCCGCCCACCAGCGTCAGGGTCGACGCCTCGACGAGGAACTGCCACAGGATAGCGCGGCGCGTCGCGCCGAGCGCCTTGCGGACCCCGATCTCCCGCGTGCGCTCGGTGACCGAGATCATCATGATCGCGACCACCCCCACGCCCCCAACCATCAGCCCGATCGACGACAGCACCAGCATGACCAGGAAGAACATCCCCGTGACCTGGTTCCAGGAATCGAGCAGCTTGTCCTGCGTCACGATCGAGAAGCTGTTCTCCTGGCCGGGCTTCATGCCGCGGAGCGAGCGCAGCGTCGCGACCACTTCGTCCATCGCCTGCTGCTGGCTGTAGTCGGGCGCCGGGGCGACGGCCAGCCGCATCCACCCCTTGAAGTAGGGCACGTGCTTGGCGAAGGCGCCGTGCGGAATCCCGACGAAGGGCGGCGTGCTGCCGCTGAAGAGGCTGGGGGGCGGGGTGTACACCCCGATCACGGTGAACGGCGCGCCGGCGACGTGGATCGACTGGCCGATCGGGTCGCGCCCGCGGAACAGCTGGTCTTCCAGCTTGCGATTGATGACCGCGACGGGGCTGTTGGCGAGGTCCTCGAGCCGCGTGAAAGTGCGCCCCGGGTAGACGTCGCCGCCGTTCACCTCCACCCACTGCGCGGACAACCCCGCGACGTTGACCGACTCGAGTCGCAGGTCGGCGAACTCCACGGTGGCGGCGCTCTCGTCGCGGCGGGTTGCGGCGCCAGGGGCTCGATTCGTCGGAGCCGTCCGAGACGTTGACCCCCGCCTGGAAGAAGCGCCATACGAGGAACGTGCGTGGCGCGATCGACTCGAAGATGTTCGACACGCTCTTGTTGATTCCGCTGATCATCGCGGCGATCACCATCACGACCATCACGCCGATGGCGACGCCGAGGATGGTCAGCGCGGCCCGCCCCTTGTTGCTGCGCAGCGAGTCCAGCGCGATGCCGACGCCTTCGAACAGGCTGGTCATGTCTCGTGCCGTAGGGCCGCGATCGGGTCGAGCCGGGCCGCGCGGCTCGCCGGATACACGCCGGCGACGATGCCCACGCCGGCGCCGAGCACGACGCCGGCCACGATCGACCAGGGCGCGACCGCGGCCGGGAGCGGCGTGGTCGCCGCCACGGCGCCGGCGAGCGCGAGTCCCAGACCGACGCCGCCGGCGGCGCCCACGGTGGCGAGCGTGGTGGCCTCGACCAGGAACTGCCGCAGGATGTCGCGCCGTCGGGCGCCGAGCGACTTCCGGATCCCGATCTCGCGCGTGCGCTCGGCGACCGCCATCAGCATGATGTTCATGATCACGATCCCACCCACGACCAGCGAGATCGCGACGAGGCCCGGGAGCGCCAGGAACAGCACGCGGCTGATCTTGCTCCAGAAGTCGAGCACCTCGTCCGCGGTCTCCAGCGCAAAGTCGTCCGCCTGGCGCGGCCGCAAGTGGCGGCGGCTCCGCATCAGCGCTTCAGCCTGCGCCATCGCCTCCCGCATCTCGGGCTGCGAGTTGGCCTTCATCGCCAGCGCGTCCACCACGCGCGGCGGGTTGACGTAGCGCCTGAGCGGCGCGCTCGCCGGCGCCACCGCGAACTTGTCGAGCGACAGCCCGAACAGGTTGCCCTGCTTCTCCACGACCCCGATCACCCGGTACGGGAGCTGGAAGAGCTTCACCTCGCGGCCGATCGGGTCCTGGCCCTCGAACAGCTTGTCCGCGAGCTCGTGTCCCAGCACCAGGACCGGCGCCCCGGCCTCCACCTCCTGCGCGGTAAAGGCGCGGCCCTGCTCGACGCGGAGGGAGCGGATGTCGAAATACAGCTCCGTCGCCGCCGTGACCTGCACGTCCTTCGCCTGCTTCCGGCCGGCGGTGAGCGCCGCCCGGGTGTTCGACTCCCACGCGGCGAGCACCGGGATCGTCACCCCACGCGCCACCGCCTGGGCGTCTGCGTACGTCACCCGCGGTCGCCGTCGCCACACCCGCCACGTCGAGTCGGTGACGTTGCCGAGCTGCACGTCGGGGAACTGGCGGAGCCGGAACGTGTTCACGCCGAGGATCGTGCCCGCGAACTTGTCGGTCATGTAGCGGTTCATCCCCTGCACGACGGAGACGACGGCGATGAGGAACATCACGCCGATGAACACGCCGATGATGGAGAAGGCGCTCTTCAGCTTCTGCGCCCGGATGGTCTGCAAGGCGAGGCGGACGGCCTCGAAGAAGGCCATGCTACATCCTATCCGGCCGAGCGCCTATTCGTAGCGCAGCGCTTCCACTGGATCGAGGCGGGCGGCCTTGCTCGCGGGGTAGATGCCGAACAACAGCCCGGTGACCGCGGCCGCGGCCAGCGCGACGACGACGGAGCCGAGCGGCACGTAGGCGGGAACCGGCGTGGCGCGGGCGAGCACCAGGGACACGAGCCAGCCCAACACCATGCCGACGATCCCGCCCACCAGCGTCAGGGTCGCCGCCTCGACCAGGAACTGCCACAGGATTTCACGCCGCGTCGCGCCGAGTGCCTTGCGCACGCCGATCTCGCGGGTGCGCTCGGTGACCGAAATCATCATGATCGCGACCACGCCGATGCCCCCGACGAGCAGCCCCACCATCGAGAGCGCGATCATCAAGACCCGGGCCACCAGCGTGAAGCTGTTGATGGCCTTCACGTACACTTCCTGCGTGACCGCATCGAAGTTGTTCCGCTGCCCCGGCCGGAGCCCGCGCATCGTGCGCAGCGCCATGGTGACGTCGTCCATCGCCCGTTCGAGGGACACCGAGTCTTGGGGGACGACGAACATGTCCATCCAGCCGCGCCAATACTGCAGGTCCTTCATGAAGGTCCCGTGCGGGATCATGGCTTGGGGCCGGTCGTCCCCGCCGAACAGGCGGGGCGGCGGGTCGTACACACCGATCACCTCGTACGGCACGCCGCTGATCTTGATGCGCCGCGCCGTCGGGTCCCGTTGGCCGAACAGGTTCTCCGCCAGCTTCGAGTTCACCACGACGACGTGGCTGTTGGCGGCGTCCTCGACGTGGCTGAACGAGCGGCCGGGGTGGATGATCCCGCCCTCGATCTTGGGCCAGTCGGCGTTGCGGCCTCGGATGTTGATGGCCGACATGCGGTGGCCTTCGAAGTCGATGTCCGCCGAGCTGTTCTCGTCGACCACCACGAAGGCGATGGAGGGGAGCTGCTCGAGGCGGTTGGCCTCCGTCATCGTGAGCGGCGGGCGCCGGCGCCACGGATCCGGGTCTTCCGGATCCACGTCGCCCTGGCCTCCCCAATAGCGCCCTACCCAGAACGTCTTCGGGCCGAGCGACGCGAGCATGTCGGAGATGCCCTTGTTGAACCCGCTGATCAACGCCCCGATGACCATCACGACCGTGACGCCGATGGCGACGCCCAGGATCGTGAGGGCGGCGCGCATCTTGTGGGCGCGCAGCGACGCGAGAGCGATGCCGACGCCTTCGAACAGGGCGGTCACGGCTACTCCTGGCGCAGCGCGGCGATGGGGTCGAGCCGCGCCGCGCGGCTGGCGGGATACACGCCCGCGATCACGCCGACGCTCGCGCCCATGACGACGCCCAACAAGATCGACGCGGGCGACACCCTGGCCGGGAGGGGCGAGGTGGCGGCGATCAGGAACGTGAGCCCGATGCCGGCGACGACGCCGAACGCCGCGCCGACGGTGGCGATCGCGGCCGATTCGGCGAGAAACTGGCGCAGCACGTCCCGGCGCCGAGCGCCCAGCGACTTCCGCAGGCCGATCTCGCGCGTCCGCTCCGCCACCGACATGAGCATGATGTTCATGATCACGATGCCGCCGATCACGAGCGACACGACCACCACGCCCGGCAGCACTACGACGAGGATGCGACTGATGCCGGCCCAGAAGCGTTGCACGCCTTCGGACGTGTCCAGCGCGAAGTTATCGTCCTGGCGCGGCCGCAGATGGCGGCGGCTGCGCATGATCCCCTCGGCTTGGTCCAGCGCCACGCGCATCTCGGGCTCGGATTGCGCCTTCACGAGGAAGGCGTCGAGGATCCCGGGCGGGTTGACGAGATTCTGCGCGGGCGACAGCGCCGGCACGACGACGAAGCGGTCGAGCGGGAAGCCGAGGATGCTGCCCTGCCGCTCCACCACGCCGATCACGCGATAGGCGATGCCGCCGATCCGCACGTTGCGGTCGAGCGGGGTGCGGTCGACGAACAGCCGCTGGGCCACGGCGTCGCCCAGCACGACCACCGCCGCGCCGGCGCGGTTTTCCTGAGCGGTGAACGCCCGTCCCAGGGCGAGCCGCAGATTCTTGATGTCGAAATAGCGCTCGCTCGCCGCCGTCAGCTCGATGTCCCGCGCCTGCTTGTCGCGGTACGAGACGGTGATGTTGTCACTCGACTGCCAGGCGGTGATGACGGGCACCGTGAGGCCGGCGCTCAGCGCTTCCGCGTCGCTGAAGCGGATGCGGGGGCGGCGGGCCCACGACCGCCACACCGAGTCGGGCACGTTGGGCGTGAACATCGGCCGGCGCCGCAGCTGAAACGTGTTCACCCCGTACAGCGTCTGGGCGAACTTCTCGGTCATGTAGCGGTTCACACCGTTGACGATCGACCACGCACCGATCAGCGACGCGACGCCGATGAAGACACCGAGCAGCGAAAAGCCGCTCTTCAACTTCTGCGTGCGGATCGTCTGGAGCGCGAGCCGGACCGCCTCGAGAAACCGCACCTAGGCGGCCTGGAGCTGGTCGGTGGCGATGACCCCATCCCGCAGGGTGACGACGCGCGCCGCGTGGGCCGCGATGTCGTGCTCGTGCGTGACCATGACGATCGTCTGGCCCTGGCGGTGTAGGTCGCCGAACACCTGCATCAGCTCGCCGCTCGTCGCCGAGTCGAGGTTGCCGGTGGGCTCGTCCGCCAGCAGGATCGAGGGCTGATTCACGAGCGCGCGGGCGATCGCCACGCGCTGGCGCTGGCCGCCCGACAGCTCGTTCGGCCGGTGGTCCATCCGGTCGCCCAGCCCCACGCTGGTGAGCGCCCGCGCCGCGTGCTCGCGCCGCTGTCGCGCGGGCTGCCCGGCGTAGATGAGTGGCAGCTCCACGTTGTGCAGCGCCGTCGCCCGCGGCAGCAGGTTGAACGTTTGAAAGACGAACCCGATCTCTTTGTTCCGGATACGGGCCAGCTCGTCATCCGACAAATCGCTCACCTTCTGCCCGTTCAGCCAGTATTCGCCCGCGGTGGGAGTATCCAGGCAGCCGATCAAGTTCATGAAGGTCGACTTCCCCGACCCCGACGGTCCCATGACGGCGACGTACTCGTTCTTGCGGATCTGCAGGCTGACGCCGCGCAGCGCGCGCACCACTTCGCCTCCCATGTCGTAGTCGCGCGTGAGCTTGTGCGTCAGGATCACGATGTCGGGGAGCGGGGTGTCGCCCGTCCGGAACGGCTGCACGTCCGTCATGCGGTCTTCTTCACGGTCTTCTTCGTGGTGTCCGCGGCCTGCTTCAGCGGGCGCACGCGCGTGCCGTCCTTCAAATCGCGGATCGCCTGGTAGGGCCCCGCGACGATGGTTTCCCCCTGCTTCAAGCCGTCCAGCACCTCGAAGTACTCGTCTCCGGCGATCCCGACCTTGATCGGCCGAAACGTGGCGCTGCCCTTGTCCACGACGAATACGCCTTCGGCTTCCTTCTTCTTACGGGTCGCCGCGGTGTCCAGGGGTCGGTTTTCGGTGGAGACCGGTTTGTTCTCCCGTACCGTGAGCGCGATGATCGGGATCGAGAGCGCCTGTTTGCGCGTGTCGGTGATGATCCGCGCGGTGGCCGAGAGGTCCGGGCGCACGTCGGCCGGCGGGTGGTTGAGCGTCACTTCGACCTCGTAGTCCACGGCGCGGTCGTTCTGCCCGGTGGCGCTCGAGGCCGCCGTGAGGATGCTCGAGTTGGACAGCTTGGTCACCCGTCCCGTGAACGAGGTATCCGGGAACGCATCGATCGAGACATCCACCGAGTCCCCGAGATGGATGCGCACCACGTCGGTCTCGTCCACCTTCACCTTCGCCTGGATCACGGATAGATCGGAGACGGTCAGCAGCAGGCCGACGTCCTTCGAGAACGTCCCCGGCACGGCGACCTCTCCCTCTTCGACCGGGAGCCGTGTCACGCGCCCGTTCATCGGGGCCAACAGCGTCGTCTTGCGGAGGTTGTCACTGGCGGACCGCACCGCGGCGCGGGCCTGGTCCACCTGGTGCTGCGCGGCCGTCAGGTTCGCCTCGGCGATGTCGAACGCCGTCTGCGCCTGC
>Ga0209237_1002583_pt1 | contig 10895 bp, 7 predicted proteins | sample GraSoi013_1_40cm_2_FD_185820 | JGI IMG/M metagenome (GOLD analysis project Ga0209237, IMG submission 185820) | Grasslands soil microbial communities from the Angelo Coastal Reserve, California, USA - Sample 10_02_2013_1_40cm (SPAdes) (version 2) | ecosystem: Environmental > Terrestrial > Soil >...
GTTCGACAAGCTTGCATCGGAAGAACAGCGCTACGAGAACCTGATGCGCCTGCTCGGAACGTCCGAGGTGCAGAGCGATTCGTCCGAGTACCGCAAGCACGCGAAGGCGCTCGCGGAGCTCGAGCCGCTGGTCGAGCGCTTCCGTGAGTACAAGAACGTCGTGCGCGACCTGACCGGCGCCGAGGAGCTCGCCGCGTCCAGCGACGGCGACATGCGCGAGCTCGCGAAAGAAGAGCTGAAGTCGCTGACGGCGAAGCGCGACGGCCTCCTCGGCGAGCTGAAAATTCTCCTCGTCCCCAAAGATCCCAACGACGAAAAAAACGTCGTCCTCGAAATCCGCGCCGGCACCGGCGGCGACGAAGCGGCGCTGTTCGCCGGCGAGCTGTTCCGGATGTACAGCAAGTTCGCCGAGCGTCAGGGGTGGCGACTCGAGGTCATGTCGAGCAGCGATACCGGCGTCGGCGGACTGAAGGAAGTGATCGCGACCATCGAGGGGCGCGGCGCGTACAGCAAGCTGAAGTACGAGAGCGGCGTCCACCGCGTGCAGCGCGTGCCGGCCACCGAAGCGAGCGGCCGCATCCACACGTCCACCGCCACCGTCGCCGTCCTGCCGGAGGCGGAAGAAGTCGACATCCAGATCAACGAGAAGGATCTGCGGATCGACACGTTCTGCTCCAGCGGACCCGGCGGCCAGAGCGTGAACACCACGTACTCTGCCGTCCGTCTCACCCATATCCCGACCGGCGTCGTGGTGTCGCAGCAGGACGAGAAGTCGCAGATCAAGAATCGCGCGAAGGCGATGAAGGTCCTCCGCTCGCGTCTCTACGAGATGGAGCTGCGCAAGCAGCAGGAAGCGATCGCGAAAGATCGGCGCAGCCAGGTCGGCACCGGCGAGCGATCGGAAAAGATCCGGACCTACAACTTCCCGCAGAACCGCATCACCGATCACCGCATCAATTTCACGACGCACCGGCTCACCGAAGTGCTCAACGGCGACATCAGCGAGCTGCTCGATCAACTCATCACCCGCGACCAGTCCGAGAAACTCAAGGACGCGACGGCCGTCTGGTGACGATTCCCGCCAGCAGCTGCGCAACGCGGGACTGTCCGCCAACGAGGCCGATCTGAGCGCGCGCGTGCTCGCCCAGCACGTCCTCGGCTGGACCACGGAACGCCTGCTCACCGATGGCGGAGACGGCGAGCCGCCCGACTTCGGGATGCATTTCGACGTGCTGATCACCCGGCGCGCGTCCCGCGAACCACTCCCCTACATCGTCGGCCACCGTGAGTTCTGGCATCTCGACTTCGAGGTGACGCCGGCGGTCCTCATTCCACGCCACGAGACGGAGCTGATTGTCGAAGCCGCGCTCGCGCTCGTCCCATCGACGACACACGCGACGATTGCGGACCTGTGCACCGGCTGTGGATGCGTGGCGGTTGCGATCGCCCGCGAGCGGCCGGCTGTGCGCGTCATCGCCACCGACATTTCCGAAGAGGCGCTCACCGTCGCGCGCCGCAATGCCGTCCGCCACGGCGTCGGCGATCGCGTCGAGATCCGGCGCGGCGACCTCCTGGAACCGATCGTGACGACCTGCGATGTCATCGTCGCGAATCCGCCGTACGTCGTCGCGGGCGCACGCCCCGCATTGCAGCCGGAAGTCCGGGATCACGAGCCGAACGTCGCGTTGTTTGGCGGTGAGGATGGACTGCGGCTCGTCGAGCGGCTGGTCCGCGATGCGCCCGCCCGGATCCGATCCGGCGGTTGGCTGATTTTCGAGTTCGGCTACGGGCAGGACGAGGAAATCGAGCAGATGATCTCGGAATCTCCGGACCTGACGCTCGTCGATTTCAAGCGCGATCTTCAGGGCATCGCACGCACGGCCATCGCGCGACGGCGATAGAATGGCGCGCCATGGGCGAGTGCTTGTTCTGTAGAATCATCAACCGCGAGATTCAGGCGACGATCATCTACGAGGACGACCGGATCGTCGCGTTCAACGATATCAACCCACAGGGACCGACGCACGTGCTCGTCGTGCCGCGGCGTCATATCGCAACGCTGGATGAACTCACGCCGGACGACGATCCGCTGGCCGGCGAACTGGTGCGACGCGCGGCGGCCATCGCGAAGCAGCGCGGCATCTCCGCCGGCGGCTACCGGACCGTGTTCAACACGAACCGCGATGCAGGACAGACGGTCTTCCACATTCACCTGCATCTCATCGGCGGCCGCACGATGCATTGGCCGCCCGGCTAGCCGCTAACTTTTCACGCCGGTCTCCGTCCAACCCTTTCATGCACCTCGAGTCCTGGCTCGGAGACCTTCGTTCCGCGTGGCGCAACGCGCTGCGGCGTCCGGGGTTCACGCTGCTCGTCGTCATCACGCTCGCGCTCGGCATCGGCGTGAACAGCGCCGTGTTCGCGCTGCTCGATGCCGTCCTCCTGCGGCCGCTGCCGTACCGGGATCCGTCGCGGCTGGTCTTCGTCTGGCAGACGCTGCCCGAGCGCAACATGTTCGAGCTCGAGCCGACGCCGTTCGACTACGACGCGTGGCATACGGTCCGCAGCTTCTCGGAGATCGGACTCGTCACGAGCGGGGCGCTGACGTTGACGGGCGACGACAATCCCGAGCGCGTCAGGGGCGCGTGGGTCACGGCGTCGGTGATCCGGCTCCTGGGCCTCGCGCCGCAGATCGGCCGCACGTTGACGGATGCCGAGGATCTCGACACGGCGCCACCGGTCGCGATACTGAGCGACGGCCTCTGGCGGCGCCGCTACGGCGCAGACCCGGCGATTCTTGGACGCGTCATCCAGGTCAATAACGCGCCGCGAACGGTGATTGGCGTGATGCCGAGAGGCGCGTCGATGCCGGGTCCGCTCGCGGGCGATGACGACGTGTGGCTCTCGTTCAACATGAGCGCGAAGGACCGCGCGAACGAGATCAGCCACAACTACGAAATCTATGCCCGCCTCGCTGACGGCGGGACGGTTGAGAGCGCGTCGGCGGAACTGACCGCGGTTGCCGCGCGCCTGGCGATACAGCACCCGGATTCGCATCGCGCCTTCGGCGCTCGGCTGGTGCCGTTTGGCGAACAGACCGTGCGATCGATCAGGCCGACCTTGCTCGTCGTCGCGGGCGGTGTCGCGCTGCTGCTACTGGTGGCATGCGCGAACGCGGCGACGCTACTGCTCGCACGGGCCGCGAGCCGCGGCCATGAGATCGCGGTCCGCGCCGCGCTGGGCGCGACCGATTCGAGACTGCTGTCGCTCGCCGTCGCCGAATCGTTCGTGTTCGCCGTGCTGGGCGGGCTTGCCGGTCTCATGTTGGGCGGCGTCGCACTCCGCGCGCTGTTGCCGCTCTTCGGCACCAGCCTGCCGCCGTCCGTGTCGATCGATGTGAACGCTCGCGCGGCGCTCTTCACCGGCGCGCTGTCCATCGCGCTCGGCGGCGTCTTTGGCGTCGTCGTGGCGACGCACCGGAGTGGCCGGCTCGCCGACGCGTTGAAGAGCTCCGCGCGAACGACGACCGCTGCCGGCTCGGTCGCCCGCACGCGCAACGTGCTGGTCGTCGCGCAAGTGACGTTGGCGGTCGTGCTGCTCTCGTCGGCGGGCTTGATGTTGACGAGCGTGGCGAAGCTTTCCCGCGTCAGTCCCGGCTTCGACGCAGACCGCGTGCTGACGTTCAGGCTCGCGATGACCGGATCGAACTACGCGCCGGCGCCGGCGCGCACGGCGTTCGTCACCGATCTGCTGCAGCGCCTGACATCGACGCCTGGTGTTCGCGAAGCGGCGCTCATCTCCTCGATTCCGTTCGGAGGCAGCCGCGGCGCCAACGGCGTGGAGATCGAGGGACGGCCGCGGGCGCGAGGCGACGTCGGCATCATCGTCGATCAACGGCATGTGTCGCTGAGCTATTTCCAGACGATGCGGATCCCGCTGCTGAAGGGACGCGGCTTCACGGCCTCCGACGACAGTCGCGCCGAGCGCGTGACGGTAATCAACCGCATGATGGCCGATCAGTATTGGCCGCGGGAGAGTCCGATCGATCATCGCGTGCGGCTGAGCGCCGGCTTCGACTCGGGCATCTGGTTTCGGATCGTCGGCGTCGTCGACGACGTACGGCACATCGCGTTGAGCCGCGGACCAGTGCCCGAGATGTATCACCCGTACTTCCAGGCCGCGGTGCCCACCTTCAGCGTCGTCGTGCGGACGGCGGGAGATCCCGCGGGGGCCGCGCCGCTCGCGCGCGCCGCGATGCTGGCGCTTGATCCGAATCTGCCCGTCTACGATGTGCGGACGATGGAGGATCGCATCGCCGCCTCCTTTGCGCAGACACGCGGCACGATGCTGCTGCTGCTCGTCACGGCAGCGCTCGCCGCGGCCCTTGCCGGCGTCGCCATCTACGGATCGATTTGGTATTCGGTGACGCAGCGCATGCCGGAAATCGGCATTCGCCTCGCGCTCGGCGCGACGCGCGCGTCGGTGTGCGGCGTCGTCGTGGGACGAGCCGTGTGGCTCACCGCGATCGGCGCCGCGATCGGGGGGCTCGCCTCCATCGCCGCCGGACCGCTCATTCGCGGTCTGCTCTTCGACACGCGCACGACCGATCCGTTGACATATGCGACGGTGATCGCAGCGGTCGTCCTGCTGACCCTGGCCGCGAGCATCGCGCCGGCCCGCCGTGCGATGCGCGTCGATCCGATGATCGCGCTACGACACGAGTAGGTAGGCGCCGGTCCCGGCCTCGCGCTTCAGGAAGAACTCGACGGCGCGGTAGCCGCGCCCAAAATAAGTCGTGAAGATCCGGCGCGTCGCCATGCGCCAGTCGAGCGCGAGGTCCGGCGCGCCCGACAACATCTCCGTGAAGCCCATCGGAATCTCGACCATCAGCCGCCGCGCGTCGAGATCCAGATGGACGTCGGCGCAGACGTGCCATTCGCCCGCCGGCGCGAGCCGATTCACGCGCTGCGCCCCGGCGGGATCGTGCCGGACCCGTTCCTTCTTGATCCACCACTCGGCGACGAATCGATCGGTGGGGTTGCCGCCGTGCAGCGGGCTGCCCGACTGGCCGTAGACGTTCTGGCCGTACTCCTCGACCACGACGCCAAGCTTCGCGAAGTTCAGGTGCGCATTCGTCGCCTGCATCGGATCGTACGTCCATTCGACGAGGTCGATGCCCATGGCGAGCGCGCGCGCGCGCTGCAGGAGCTTGAGCTCGCGACCGACGCCGTCGCTGCGAAACGCGTCGAGGACGCCGAGCATGTGCGACCACTGCGTTGGCCGGTTGTGCTTGATGCCCGGCAGCGAGTACACGAAGCCGATCATGCGGTCGCCGTCGAACGCCCCGACGAGGATCCCGCCGCGATGACTGGTGACGGCGAGGATCGGCACCGGCACGACCTCGTCGTAGCCCGGCCCCCAGATCTCGCGCTCGAGTGCGACGACGGCGGCGAACTCGTCGAGGGTGTGAAGGTCACGATACGTCACTGGCGGCATCTGGTCATTGGGTGATTTGGTAATCGCGTAATCGATTGGCCGATTGCAAGCAATCGTCCAACCAATCATCAGATTACCCGATTACTCGATGACCAGATTCGGAAGCTCCGAGAGCGAGCGGATGACAGGAACGCCGAGCTCGCTCGCGCGTGCCGGCGGTGTCTCGCCGCGATGGAGCAGGACGGCGCGCATCCCGACACGCAGCGCGCCTTCGATGTCCTGCCGGATGCTGTCGCCGACCATGACGGCTTCGTCCGGCCGCGCGCCGAGGCGTTCGAGCGCCGCCGAAAAGATGCTCGGGTGCGGCTTCATGTATCCGTGCTCGAACGACGACACGGTCGCCGCGATGAGACCCTGCAGCTCGAAGTGCGACTGAAAGGACGTCAGGCAGCGCTGCGTGTTCGAGATGAGACCGATGCGGATGCCCGCGTTCGCCAGCGTTTGCAGCACTGCCGGCACATCGTCGTACAGCTCGAAGTGCTGGCAGGCGGCCCACTCCTCGTAGATCTCGCGCGAGCAGGCATCGACATTCGGCCCGCGTCCGCCCATCTCCCTGATGATGTGGCTCGTGTACGCGATGAAGATCTCCGCGTTGTACGGTGCGTCTTCTGGTCCGTTGAGCAGCGGCGCCGCGCTGGCGACCGCGTCGGCGAACTTGGACGGCTCGACGTCGATGCCGTAGCGCGTACAAAACGCGTGATACCCCTCGCCGCGGAATGTCGGCCCCGGATAGATGAGGGTGAAGTCGACGTCGAACAAAACGGCTTTCGCGATCATGAATTGCGTAATCGAGTAATTGAGTAATCGGGTAAACGGAATCGACTACGCGATTTCCAGATTACCCGATTAGCCGATTATCCGATTCGACATCAGCGTAGGGCCCGGCGATCACGATAGTCGCGCGCTCGGGATGGAGCGCGCGACGCGCGGCGGCGTTCGCCTGGTCCAGCGTGACGGCGCCGAGCAGATCCGGCAGGCGCACGTCGTAGTCGAGGCCGAGCCCGAAGAACTCGGCAATCTGCAGGAAGCTGGCGATCGCCGCGTTCGTTTCGAGCGCGCGCGGGATCGACCCGATCAGATACCGCCGCGACTCGTCGAGCTCTTTCGGCGTCAGCCCCTCGGTGATCAGCCTGGTGATTTCTTCGTCGATCGAGGCGACCGCGCGGTCGACGTTCGCGGGGCTGACGCCGGCACGGATCACGAGCGGCCCCTCGGCCACATTCGCGTCGAGCGAGCTCGACACGTAGTACGCCATCCCCTGGCGCTCGCGGATGCTGTCGCCCAACCGGCCGCTCATCGAGTACTGGCCGAGCGCGTGATTCATCAACCACCACGCGTAGTAGGCCGGGTCGGCGCGAGCAATCGAGTATTGCCCGAAGGCATTGTTCATGAGCCAGAAGGCGTAGTAATCCGGATCGCGCCGCGTGATCGTCGTGAAGCCGTACGCGATGTCCGCCTGCGCCTTGTTCATCATCGGGATGACGAGCCGCTGGCGGCGTGTCGCGTGCCTGACCGGCGGCAGCGTGATGGGCGGCGGCGCGGCGTTCTGCCAGCGGCCGAACACTCCCGCGGCGACGTCGTGCACGTGCGACGGATTGACGTCGCCCACGATGGCCGCCGACAGCTCGGTTGGGGCGAACCGTTGATCGTGGAGGTGCAGGAGCCGATCGCGCGTCAGCGTCTCGACCACCTCGATCGAACCCTTGGTCCGGCGCCCGTACGGATGGCCATCGGGATACAGCAGCGCCATCAGCGATTCAGACGCGCGAACCGCCGGATTGTCATCATCCTGCCGGATCGCCGTAATGACTTCGCCCTTGCGCGTTTCGATCTCGCGGTCGAGGAGTGAGGGCGTGATCACGATTTCGCCGAGGAGCGCGAGCACGGCCTCGAAGTCTTCGGCGAGACACGTGCAAACGAGCGAGAAGAGCTGACGCGTGACCGCGATCGTGATCGTGATGCCGCGGCTGTCGAGCGCCTCGGCGATGTCGGCCGCCGATCGCTTGGCCGTACCGCGATCGATCACACGCGAGAGCAGCCACGTCGTGCCGGGAGCGTCGGGCGGATCGCACGCCGACCCCGCGCGGATCGCCAGATTGATCGACACGGCCGGTGTCGTCGTGGTGTGCTTCGCGAGCAACACGACGCCGTTATCAAGCACCGCGCGAGCCGGATTCAGCCCGCGCCGAGTCGAGGTTTGAAGTACGAAGTCTGAAGTCTGAATGGGCGGGGTCGGGTTCATGGCTTGGTCAGACTCAAATTCCTACTTCCGACTTCAGACTTCCGACTTCAGACTTCGTACTTCAGACTTCGTACTTCCGACTTCAGACTTCCCACTTCCGTTGCCGATAGGCAACGGCTCGAACCAGCCCACCGTCCGGTTCGACGGCGCGAGGAGCGACCGCGCGGCGTCCGCGACCGCTTCGCATGTGACCGCCGCAATCCGGGATGGAAGCGCGGTGAACACATCGACGCTCGCGATGGTTTCGAAATAACCAAGCTGGTGGGCAATGTTCGTGACGCTGTCGTTATCGAACACGAGCCGCGCTTTGAGCTGCGCTTTGGCTTTGGCGAGCTCCGTGTCCGTGATGCCGTCCTGCCGCACGCGGTCCAGTTCCTCGAGCGTCGCCGCCTCGACGCTCGTGAGCGACGTGCCGTCGGTAGCCGTGACCGACACCGTGTAGAGGAACGGCTGTTGCGTCGGCACGATCGAGCCGGACACAGACGACGCAAGACCGCGCTCGACCAGCGCTCGATAGAGGCGAGCGCTTCGCTGCGGCGGCGCGGTCCGGAAACTCGACCACAGATTCAAACCCTTCGCACCGGCGAGGACCGCGTCGAGGATCACGATCGGGACGAACCGATCGTCGGTCGCCGACGGCGCGTGAAACGCGACCTTGAGATACGCCGTCGTCCCCTCTTTGCGAATCGTCAGGTGGCGCTCGCCGGTCTGATCCGGTTCCACTGTGCGCAGACGCTCCAGGTCACGGCCGGGCTGAATGCCGCCGAAGTAATGCTCGACGCGGCGGAGCGCTTCGTCGGTGTCGACGTCGCCGACGATCACGAGCGTGGCGTTGTTCGGCACGTAGTAGCGGCGGTAATACCCGTAGAGATCGTCGCGCGTCATCGCCTTCAAATCCGGCAGCCAGCCGATCGTCGGATGCTGGTACGGATGCGCCTTGAACGCGGTCGCGGTCACTTCCTGATCGAGCAGCTGATCCGGATCGTTTTCGCCGCCCTGCAGCTCCGAGATGATCACCGTGCGCTCGGACTCGCAGTCGTCGGGATGGTACAGACAGTTCGCCATCCGCTCCGACTCGATGAACAGCATGCGATCGAGCGCGTCCCGCGTCGCCGTCTCGAGGTACGTCGTCTGATCGATCCAGGTGTAGCCGTTCCAGCTCCCGCCGTACTGCTCGATGATGCCCTTGACCTGATCGCGGGGGATGTTGGTCGTCCCTTTGAAGTTCATATGCTCGACCCAGTGCGAGACGCCGGTGAGGCCGGGACGTTCGTCCTTGGACCCGACCTTGTACCAGCACCACACCGACGCGAGCGGCGCGGTGTGCTCTTCCTGCACAAGCACCTTCAATCCGTTGTCGAGTGTAGTTGCCCGCATCCTTCTTATATTATTGATGGATACCCATGCCCGAGTGGAAGGACACCGTCAACCTGCCGCGCACCGACTTCCCGATGAAGGCGAACCTGCCGGCGAGCGAGCCTGAAACGCTCGCGCGCTGGGCCGCCATGAACCTCTACAGGAAGATTCGCGAGGCGCGCGCCGGACGGCCGAAGTTCGTGCTGCACGATGGCCCGCCGTACGCCAACGGCAACATCCACATGGGCACGGCGATGAACAAAATCCTCAAGGAGCTGGTCGTCAAGTCGCGCTCGATGGCCGGTTTCGACGCGCCGTACGTCGTCGGCTACGACTGCCATGGGCTGCCGATCGAGCTGCAGGTCGACCGCGAGCTCGGCCCGAAGAAGCGCGAGATGTCCACCGCCGAATTCTGCCGCGCGTGCCGCGCGTACGCGGAGCGTTTCGTCGGCGCGATGAGCGAGCAGTTCCAGCGGCTCGGCGTCCTGGGCACGTGGGACCAGCCATACCTGACGATGGATTTCAGGTACCAGGCGGCGATCGCGCGCGCGTTCGGCCGATTCGTCGAACAGGGCCTCGTCTACAAGGGCAAGAAGCCGGTCCATTGGTGCATCCACTGCCGCACGGCGCTGGCCGAAGCGGAAGTCGAGTACGAGGATCACACGTCGCCGTCGATCTACGTCGAGTTCCTGCTCGATCCGTCGAGCGCGGAAGAGCTCGCGAAGCGGATCCCCGCGCTGGCGGGCCGTCAGGTGTCGGTGCTCATCTGGACGACGACGCCCTGGACCATTCCGTCGAATCTGGCGATCGCGTTTCACCCGGAGTTCGACTACGCCGCGTACATGGTCGCCGCAGGCGACGGGAATGTCGAAGGCGACGGGAAAGACGCTCGCGCCGTCATCGTCGCCGAGGCGCTGGCGCCGAAGGTGGCGGCGGCCACGGGCAAATCGTTCGGTCCGCCGATCGCCCGGATGAAGGGCGAGCAGCTCGAGCACATCCGTTTTCAGCATCCGTTGTATGCGCGGCCGTCGCTTGGCGTGCTCGGCGACTACGTCACGCTCGAAGCGGGGACGGGCGCGGTCCATACCGCTCCAGGTCACGGCGCAGACGACTTCAACACGGGTGTGAAATACGGACTCGAGATCTACGCGCCGGTCGGCCCCGCCGGACATTTCCTCGACACCGTGGAACTGTTCGGCGGCAAGAGGGTGTTCGACGCGAACCCGGATATCGTCGAAGCGCTGAAGGAGCGCAAGCGGCTGTGGCACAAGGAAGCGTTCTCGCATCAATACCCGCACTGCTGGCGCTGCCACAACCCGGTCATCTTTCTCGCGACCTCGCAGTGGTTCATCTCGCTCGACGGGGTCCGGCTACCTGCCCCGAGGGCCGCCGAGGGGAATCCGGACCAGGGCAGAACGCTGCGCGAAGCCGCGCTCGACGCGATCGACAACCACGTGAAGTGGGTCCCGCGCTGGGGGCACGACCGCATCTACAACATGGTAGCGAACCGTCCCGACTGGTGCATCTCGCGGCAGCGCGCGTGGGGCGTGCCGATTCCCGCGGTCGACTGCGCAACGTGCGGCACGGCCCTCACGACGCCGGCGCTCGTCGACAAAACGGCCGCGGTCTTCGAGAAGTACGGCGCCGATTCGTGGTACGAGCGGCCGATCGAAGACTTCATCCCTGAAGGACTGACCTGTCCGTCGTGCGGCGGCACGACGTTCGAGCGCGAGATGAACATCCTCGACGTGTGGTTCGACTCGGGGTCGAGCCACGAGGCCGTGCTGTCGGTGTGGCCCGA
>Ga0209237_1002584_pt1 | contig 10894 bp, 17 predicted proteins | sample GraSoi013_1_40cm_2_FD_185820 | JGI IMG/M metagenome (GOLD analysis project Ga0209237, IMG submission 185820) | Grasslands soil microbial communities from the Angelo Coastal Reserve, California, USA - Sample 10_02_2013_1_40cm (SPAdes) (version 2) | ecosystem: Environmental > Terrestrial > Soil >...
TTGCTCACCGGACGGAGTTTTGGCGAAGGACAGGGGCCGACGACGCATCAAGGCGGAGCTTCACCTCCTTGGCTATGACGTTGCCGAGCTGACTGTCGCCAAGTACATGAAGCGAGCTTCACCCCGACCGTCGCCAACCTGGCGCGCCTTTCTGCCCGCTCATGCCCGAGACATCGTTGCCGTCGACTTCTTCGTCGTCCCTACCCTCACGTTCCGTTTGCTCTTCGCGTTCATCGTGCTTCGCCACGATCGTCGCGAACTCGTTCACGTCAACGTCACCGACCACCCCACCGACGCCTGGACCGCCCAACAGATCGTCGACATCTTCCCCAACGACACGGCCCCACGCTATCTCCTTCGAGATCGTGACACGATCTACGGCGACGCCTTCCACCGCGCATCAACTGTCTCGGCTTTCACCAGGTTCTTATCGCGCCCCACGCGCCATGGCAAAATCCCTTCGCCGAGCGGGTCATCGGCTCCATCCGCCGCGAATGCCTCGACCACTTCATTGTGCTCAACCAGCGGCATCTGCGTCGGCTGTTACGGTCTTACCTCGTGTACTACAACACCGCGCGCCCACATCAGGCGCTTGGCAACAGCCCGCATCCCCGAGACGTGCAACCATTGGCGCCGAGGCGAGTCGTGGCTTTCCCACAGGTTGGTGGTCTGCATCACCGGTATCAGCGCGTCGCCTGATCACAATCGCTTTACCCGGCGGCAGTCGTTCGTCTCAAGTTGATATGGCGTGGCCGCCGACGTTCTCTCACTCGCTCTCTGGGCCGAGTCCATCGGATAGCGGATTCAGATGCTCTCTCAGTAGACCCGCGGTGGCGCCCGGGAGCCACCGACGAAGTTTCTGACCGGGACAGGGGCAGCAGTGGCCGCCTTAGATCGCACTCGTCGGTGAGACGCAGTCCGGCCGAGAACGCCGTGGCAACGGCGGTCACTTATCCATCACGAAGAGCAGCGGGTGATGGACCAAGCGCTCGAGCGTAGAGCCAAGCCACTGCAGGGTGATCAGGTGAAGTCCACGCGACTCGAAGAGCGCGCGCCACTCCTCGGGACGTCTGAACGCGAGGGGCACGTTCATCACGCCGCTGTGCCGATAGCCGTTAAGCCGCCCGTCGAGCACGTCCAGCCAGAAGCGTTCGCGTGAGTTCCGGTAGACGGACTCGACGACGAGCAGGCGGGAGCGCGTGACTCGCACGGCCTCGTCGAGCACCGCCTCCGGCGCCTCGCAGTGGTGGAGTGCGAGGGAGATTAGCGTCGTGTCGAAGGTGCCGTCGCGGAACGGCAGCCTGGCGCCGTCGTAGAGGACGTAGGGCTCGCGCGCCAGCTGGAACGGCCCGACGTCGACGGAGCAGGTCCACGCCGGCGTCAGCTCGCGAAGCGCCTCGGCCACCCAGCCCTCGCCCGCGCCCAGATCGAGGAGGCTTCGCCCGTTGAGGTGCGGCACCAGAGTGCGCGCCTCGCTCCGGGCGTAGCGCCTGAGGAAGGTCTGGAGGAGCCGCGTCACGACGACTTGCCCCTGGTCGACTCCAGCAGGGCCCGTGCCTCCGGCGCGTCCTTGAGCGTCCAGTCGGCCGGATTGGTCGAGGCCTTCTCCTCGAGGACCGCCTGGAGCTCGCGCCGCGCTTCGGCGATCCGTCCCTTCTTGATCAGCGTTTTGCCGAGGCCCACGCGCATGCCCGTGAACCTCGGGTCCTGCTCGAGGCCTCTCCTGAACATCTGCTCGGCGCGATCGAGGTCGCCGCCGAAGAGGCCGGGCACTTCGTAGTAGACGTTGCCAGCGAGCGCATAGACGGCGGTGAACCCGGGATCGAGCTCAAGGACCGTCCGGATTTCTGCCTGGACGGTCGGCAGGAGGAAGAGCGAGGGCAGGACGCCCTTGGTCTGCCCCCAGCGTGCGGTATTCGTGGCAAACCAGAAGTGGGCCGCTGTGCTCCGCGGCGCGTGCTCGATCGCGCGCCTCGCGGCCTGTCGGCCCTGGTTGTACGCCTCGAGCTTCTGCTCGGCACTTGTCGCGCGGATGTCGCCCCAGATGAAGCAGACGCGAGCGAGCGCGACGAGGGTATCCACCTGGGGGCTCGCGTCGACCGCCCGCTCGAGACTCTCGCGTACGGCGTCGAGGCGCGCCGGGTTCTCGTGGTACCGGGTCGCGACGACCTCGAGCTCGGCGACCAGCGACGAGTCTCCCCAGGGGGTACCGGCCGGGCCGACCAGCGCCAGGGTGGCGAGGAGCCGACGCATCAGCCCACGTTCGCCAGCGCCGGTTCGAGGGGCGCATCCTCGGCCGCGAGGGCCTGGTCCACGAACCGATGCACCGCCTCGGTCGAAAGTGTCGGACGCTCCACCCCGCAGCGCCGGAGGAGCCTCGCGGCGGTCGTGTCGTCGAAGCGCACGTCCTGGGTCAGGTACGCGCGATAGGGCTCGAGCATTCGCGCGACCATGCGCTCGAAAGGGGTCCGCTCCTCGAGCGGCTCGCGCCGCGCGTCTACGAGGGAGACGCCATGGACGTCGAGGCGCCCGGTGATCGCTCGAAGGACCGCGGCCTGCGTCGGCGCGTCCCGGACTACCAGGTGGAACGACCCGCCGGCGCCGTCGGCGCGCTCGGCGAGGGCGACGACGGCCGTCGCGACGTACTCGACGGGGACGATGTTGAACGCCGCGCTCGGCGTCGCGGCCACGCGGAGCGCCGCGCCGTCCGGCAGCTGCGCCAGCGCGGCAAGCATCCGGATGAAGCCGAAGAAGAGGTTAGACGGGTTGCCGCCGGCCGTCGCCGGCGCCGCGCCGACGACGATGCTCGGGCGGAAGATGCGGACGTCCACGCCGCAGCGGGCGCCCGCCGCCCGGACCGCCCGCTCGGCCTCGAGCTTCACCCGCTCGTAGGCGTTGTTGAACACCTGACCGACGTCGCCCTCACGCTCGAGGATTGTGCCCGACCGCCGCCCGCAAACGAACGCCGTCGAAAGGTGCGCCCAGCGGGCGAGCTGCCCGCCGGCGAGCCCCTCGAGCAGCCAGAGCGGGCCGTGGATATGCCCTGCGACATACGGCTCCATCGCCTCGGGCTCGAAACGCGTGTCCCCCGCGCAGTTGATGACCGTCTCGACCGTCGCCCGGAGGCGTTGCCAGTCCTTGCGGACCAGGCCGCACTCGGGCGCTGCGAGGTCGCCCTCGACGACGTCGAGCTCCGCGGCCGCCGGCAACCTCCCAAGGGCCGTGACCACACGCTCACTGGCCGTCGCGCCGTCGCGACCGCGCGCCAGCGCCACGACGGACCGACGTGCCGCGAGGAGCTGTCGAACAACCTGGCGGCCGATGAAACCGGTCGCGCCGGTGACGAGGACGCTCACGGCCGGACACCACTGGGCCACGGGAGTCCCGGCGTGCGGTCGGCGGGACCGCGCCAGCGCTCGGCGTACCGCTGCGTGTCCCGCCCGAGCGTGTGGAGCGCGAGCAGCCAGACGATGAAGAAAAAGGTCCGCCACGGCCCGCGGGCGAGAAAGCGGCGGCCGGAGGTGCGCAGGGGCTCTCGAACAAGGATGCTCCGGCCGCGACGCTTGAGCCGCTGGGCGAGGTCGAGGTCCTCCATGATCTGGAGGTCCTTGTAGCCGCCCAGTTCTCGGAAGACCGACGCGCGCACGAAGATCCCCTGATCGCCGTAGTAGTTGCGGGTGAGGCGGTAGCGGACGCGGTTGATGTAGGTGATGAGCCTGAGGCTCAGCGACGGCTCGTCGAAAAGGTGCTCGAACGCCCCGCCCACGACGTGAGGATCGCTCAGCGCTTCCTCGATCAGCGTCAGCGCCCGCGGCGGCGGGAACGAATCGGCGTGCAGGAAGAAGAGCACGTCGCCGCGCGCGGCGGCGGCGCCGGCGTTCATGAGCGCGGCGCGCGTCGAGCCGGCAGGCCATAGGAGCCGGGCCTGGCCCGCGACGGCGCGTTCCGTCGCCTCTCGATCCCCGGCTGCGGCGACGATGATCTCGCTCTTGCCGGGGTGGGCCACGTGGGCCAGATGACCGAGCGTGCGCGCGAGCGCCGCGGCGTCGTTCCTCGCCGGGATGATGATCGAGACGCGCGGCGCCATCACAACGGGAACTCGACCTGCAGGCTCCGCCCGGGTTGGGCGGTGAAGACCGCGTACGGCGTCGGGTCGTTCAGCAGGATCCGTCGCATGGTCCGTGTTCCGATAAGACGCAGCCCAACGCCAGGGCGATTCGCATCGGCCGCTAATCTGCGGGCGAATTCACAAAGATTTTGCAATCGCAGGCGTTTATCTGTCGGGTGCGACACGTCGAATCGCGTCGACGGTGCTGCGTGTCTAATAGACAACGGAGCGGAGACAGGGGAATGAGAACGGCGGCAGACCCGTGACCTGTCAGGAACGCCATGATCCAGACAGGGTCCTGCGGCTGCGGTTCGGGATCGGGCGCGGGGATGAGCACCCGCTCGAAAAGATCGGCCAGCGGCTAGGCGCGACGCGGGAGCGTGTCGGGCAGATCGAGGCCGCGGCCCTTGACAAGCTCTGCGGGCGGTTGCGCGCCGGCGCCCTGCAACCAGTGACAGCTCGATGAAAGCCCTTTCGGCGCTCAACTGGCCTGCGAGGCTGAAGGAACGGTTCAAGCGGGCCGTTGCGCGCTTCTTCAACCAGGAAGTCCTCGGGTATGAACTCAAGGTCCCCAATGACATGGCGCGGTTGTACCAGCACATCCGCAAGGGGGGGCGACGGAACGCGGCTCCGCTCCCTGACGAGGAAGCTTACTCGCGATGATCGGCCCAAGCAGTTCTGCCGCCTCTTGGGCGGCCGGTCGCTCCTCGGCGAGACGCGGCGCCGGGCAAGGCGCCTGATCTTTTCTGACCGCCTCTTCACCGTGGTAACGCGCAAGCACAGCCGTTTCTACGAGCCCGAGCTAGACGACGCGGCGCCCGGTACCGTCGTCGTCCAGCCCGAGAACCGCGGCACGGCGCCGGCGATTCTCTACGCGCTGTTGCGCATCTCGGCCGCAGCGCCTGGAGACCCCGTCGCCATTCTGCCGAGTGACCACTACGTCTCCGATGACGACGCCTTCATGGCGCGGGTCGAGGGCGCGCTCGAGGCGGCGCGGGCGCGGCCCGAGAAGGTGATCCTGCTCGGCATCGTGCCCGATCGCCCGGAGACCCAATACGGCTGGATCGAGCCCTCGGAGCTGCTCCTCGGGCCGTCGCCCTGGCCCCTCTATGCGGTGAGGCGCTTCTGGGAGAAGCCGCCGGCGCTCGTGGCCGAGCGGCTCGCGCAGGCCGGGTGTCTCTGGAGCAGCTTCGTGATCGTCGCCCAGCCGGGGACGCTCGGTTGCCTCATCCGCGATGCGGTGCCGCAGCTCGCGGAGGCGTTCGCTCCGCTCGCGTCACGGCTAGGCACCCCGTGGGAGGAGGACGCGGCGCGCGCCGTGTACGCGGGCGTGCCGGCCATCGATTTCTCGAAGAAGGTCCTGCAGGTGAAGCCGGCCGATCTTGTCGTGCTACCGGTGAGCGGCCTCGAGTGGGACGATCTCGGTGATCCCGTGCGCGTCCTCGCGATGCAGGAGCGGACGCGCTGGAAGCTCGCCTCGGCGTGAGCGGCGCGCGCCTCGTCACGCTCGGCCGGCGCGCGCGCCGGCCCCCTGATCCCGGCTCGGATGGTACACTGCGCCGTGATGGAAGTGGACGAGCGCGATCTCTCGTTGATCGAGCGCCTCCGCGCCGGAGACACCAACGCGCTGGAGGCGCTCATGGCTCAGTACGCCACGCGTGTCTATCGCCTCGCCTACGGCATCACGCGCAGCGCGTCGGACGCCGAGGAGGTTGTGCAGGACGTGTTCCTGACGATCTGCCGCAAGGGTTAGAGCTTCGAGGGACGGTCGGCGCTGGGGAGCTGGATCTACCGCGTCACGGCCAACGCCGCGCTCAACAGGCGGCGCGGGAAGTGGCGGGAGGTGGAGACGGCGCTCGAAGAGCAGCTCCCCAGGTTCAAGGAGGACGGCCACCGTGAGGGTGATCGGGCTTACGTCCTCGCGGACTGGACGCAGAACCCCGAGGCCGACCTGCTCTCCGGTGAGACGCGCGCGATCCTGACCCGCGCCATCGACAGCCTGCCCGCCCACTACCGCGCGGTCCTGATCCTGAGGGATGTCGAGGAGCTGTCCAACGAGGAGATCGCTCAGATGATTGGCGTCTCGGTTGCATCGGTGAAGTCGCGACTGCACCGGGCGCGGATGGCCCTTCGCGAACAGCTCACCCGTCAGCTGGGACCGCGCGTATGACGTGCAAAGAAGCGATCGCGAAGCTGGCGGAGTACCTCGATGCCGAGCTCACGCCCCTCGATCTCGCGGGCTTTGAGGCACACCTTCGCGTGTGTGAGCCCTGCCGTGCCTATCTCGCGACCTATCGGAAGACGAAAGAGCTTGCGGCCAAGGTCAATCGCGTCGACATGCCCGAGGAACTGAAGACGCGCCTCCACGCGCTCCTCGTCGATCAGATCCGCAGAACCTCCTAGCTCGTCTCCGCCACAGTGTCGGGGTCGATCTCGGCCTCGAACGATTTCTCACGTGCGCCGAATCCGATGACGGGAGACGAGTGTCCTAAAGGGGGACCCTTAAGGAGGGTCTGCCATGGCTGACGACTTCGAGTACATTTCACACGCCCGCCTTGAGTACCGCGAGGGCTACCGCTACGCGTATCTCGGCGAAGTGCCCGAACCCGTCGTCTACGGAGTTCAGGGAGCGCTCCGCCAGTACTACGGAGCGAAGGAAGGGCCGCCGATCGCCTCGACGCTCGACCACATCGTCGCGGCCGTCGCGGGTTGAATGTACGGCACGCTGCGTGGCGCCCTGGCAGGGCGCAAGATCGCGTTCGATCGTGATTCGTTCAAGGCCACCGTCGACGGTCGCATCTCCGGCATCGGCAAGACGATCCGGATCAAATCGATTCACGTCCATTACGACGTGGCTGTGCCTCCGGAGGCGCGCGAGGCGACCGAGCGCGCCCTCCAGCTTCATCCCCAGGGCTGCCCCGCGCATCAGAGCGTGAAGGACGCCATCGCGATCACCTGGGACGCCGCCGTCCGGGTCGGCGACCAGACCATCACGTTTCGAGGAGAACCCGATGACGCTACCACCTAGAGACTTCCGCAAGATCGGTCCGAACGAAGGCGAGCGCTTTCCAGATGTCGTGCTGCCGGATCAGCGCGGGCGCGTGGTCGACCTCCACGCGGCCCGGGCCGGCCGCAAGGCGATCGTGGTCTTCTACCGCAGCGCCGAGTGGTGACCCTTCTGCAAGACGCAGCTGGTCCAGCTGCAGCAGGTGTTTCCCGCGCTCGCGGCGAATAACGTCGCCCTCTTCGCCATTAGCTACGACACGGTCGCGATCCTGTCCGCGTTTGCCGAGACCCACGGAATTGGGTACTCGCTCCTGTCTGACGAGGGCAGTCTCGTCATGCGCAGACTCGGCCTCATCAACCAGCGCGTTCAAGAGGACCACGCCTTCTACGGCATCGCCTCGTCCCCGCGCCACGTGAACCTGCCCTATCCGGGCGTGTTCGTGTTCGACGAGACCGGGACGATCACCCACAAGCGCTTCCACGAGAGCTATCGCGAGCGTGATACCGGCGCCGGGTTGATGGCGGAGACGCTCGGGGTCCTCGATGGGAGAGGCGGCGAGACCGCAGTCGAGGGTGACACGGTCCGCCTCCGAGCCTGGCTCGACTCGCCGACGTACTGTATGTTTCAGCGGCTCCATTTGACCATCGAGCTCGCCATTGCACCCGGCTTCCATGTCTATGGCGAGCCGATTCCTCGAGACTATACCCCACTCTCTGTGGACGTGACTCCGATCGAGGGCCTGGAACTGGGGCCAATCCGGTGGCCCTTGCCCCACCCGTTTACGGTCGAGGGACTCCGGGAGACGTTTCACGTTCACGAGGGAACGGTGCGCGGCGTCTTGCCTTTCATGTTTACAGCGCCGCCGGGTGCAGGGGATCAGATCCTCCTGGCCACCGTCAGGTATCAAGCCTGTAGCGCTTCGACGTGTCTCCCACCCGCGGTCATACAGCTGGCGATTCCCGTGAGAGAAGTCGCCCTCGTAGGTCGCTCGTTACCGACCTAGACGTGAACAGCGTGACAGGCCGCGCAGGTGCTCCCGCACGAGAATCCGAGGATGACGAGGAGGCCACTCATGAGCGAACTCCGCACACCGTCGAGCTGGCAGGAGGTCACCGAGGCCGGAATCGACATGACGAAGCTCCTGGACTTTCCACCGGGATTTCGCCGGACCGTCTATCGTGTGGATGCTCGTGTCGTCGACGGCCAGCTCAAGGCGGCCCGCCAGCGGCATCATGAGTTCTTCTGCGATGAGCCGCCCTCCATCGGAGGGCAGGATCGGTACCCGCAGCCGCTCGCCTATTTCGCGGCCGGGCTCGGCTTCTGACTGCTCACCCAAGTGGAGCGGTACGCTTCCATGCTCAAGAAGAAGGTTACGGGCGCCTCGGTTCGCGTGGAGTTCGACCTCTATTTGGGAGGTTCTGTTGTGGCCGGGACCGTGAGCAGCGGCGCGACGGCCGTGAGGACGGAACTCACCATCGATTCTCCGGAATCGCCGGAGGATATTGCGCGACTGATCCGGCTCCACAATGATCGTGATTTCGATGTCCTCGCCCGCCACACGCCATTGCGGGTGGAACGCTACCGCACGCTGCGCGCGATCCCCTCGCGTCGAGGTCCCTGAGGCCGATCAGACGCCCGACCGGGTCGAACCGCTCTACGGAGTACCCGACAGGAAGGGTGCCACAGGAATAGGCGCGGCCCGGGCCGAGCGTGCGGACCTCATGCATGGTAGGTGGCAATCCACCCGGGTGCGCCAAGGGGTCGATCGAGACCCCGATCGTGTCCGCGTTCTGTCCGTGTTCTCACCGTGAACCACCGCAAATCACCGCCAAACCGGTGTACGCGTCTGCGCGGGAATTCAGGTACTTAGTAGTGGGGAGTGGCGCTGACTCGCGGCCGAAATTACCCTCATAACCCAAAGGTCGTCGGTTCAAATCCGACCCCCGCAACCAAGAAAAACAACGGGTTACGGTTCGCGCCGTAGCCCGTTGGGTTTTGGCCTACCGATCTCCCTCTCGGCTTTCCGTGTTTTTTCGACATTCGCAGTGATTCTTCACCGCGCCTGGCCCTCGCGCGCGTGCGCGATCCGTGACGCCGACCGCGACGCCGCCTGGGCCTCCCGGAATCCGACGACATGGGCGCCGGCACGCCCGAATCACATATCGCCGCACGCTTGACCGTGTCGACGTGCGCGCGGATGCAACCGAGAAACGACGCACGGCGTCTGACGATCGAGGAACGAGCTTGACGCGATAGTCCCAGTTGCATACCATTCCGGTATGCCTCGCGCCAGCGTTCACTGGACGCTGGTGTTCACCGCGGCCAGTCTCGAGCACCTGGCAGAACGGAATATCGAGGCAGCGGACGTCGCGGACGCCGTGTACGGCCGGCACGGGCCAGCTCGCGTGCGCCGGGGCGGTCGCGGTGTCCGGCAACGCTGGTTCGTGATGGGGCCACTGGAGACCGGTGAATTGCTGACGTGCGTGTTTCGGGCAGTGCTCCCGCGGGACCTCGAGATGGCGGGCGTGTTCGTCATTTCGAGTGCGGGGAGACAGGAAGCTCCGGTGAAGGTTGATTCGTCGATGCGCCTCTGCGTCAGTGCGCGGATGTCCGACCAGGACGAGGTCCGGAGCTATCGTCGGTGGCAGGGGAGCAAGGGAGGTTGCTGATGCGTCCGGCGCCGGCAAAGAAGGGCAACATTCCGAGGTTCCGAAGTGACGAGGAAGAGCGGGACTTCTGGGCGCGTCACAGCGTGGAGGAGTTCGCCGAGGATCTCCAGGACCTCGACGTCGCCATTCGTCCTCCACGCACGGAGCAGATTGCGGTCCGTCTCTACAAGGAGGACTTGCAGGCTCTTCGCTCTCTCGCGGCTCAGCGCGGCATCGGTCACACCACCCTGGCGAGAAGTGTCCTCGAGGGATGGCTCGCGCAGTCGCGCGGGAAGAGCAGAGCGGTGCGTCGCCGGCGGCCTCGCCGATCGGCGTAACGCTGTAGGGTTCCTGACCGGACTGCTCTCGATGACCCGCGATCGGATTCCCGAGCGGCTTCAGGTCTGGATCGACGCGCGCAGGCGGCATCGCCTCTCCGACGCCCACGTGCAGATGGCGCGCGAGCTCGGCCTGGATCCGAAGAAGCTCGGCAAGCTCGACAATCACGAGCAGGAGCCCTGGAAGGCGCCCCTCCCGGAGTTCATCGAGCGCCTGTACCTCAAGCGCTTCGGCAAGCGCCGTCCGGACGTCGTCGTGTCGATCGAGGCGCGGGCCCGCATGGACGAAGACCAGAAGGCGCGGAGGCGGGAGCTGAGGCGCCAGCGCGCGGGTGAGGATGTCCAGGGCTAAGGCCGCTCGCTGGGGGTTCACGCGCCAGTTCCGACGGGGCGCCTTCGGCTGGAAATCGCAGCCGGCGATCGAGCGCGTCCGACAAGCCGTGAGCGAGATCAAGACGGTAGCCCGGCACGATCCGGTTCTGGGCGCGGAGGCGGCCGTGCTGTTCCTGGAACGCGTGTCACCGGCGCTCGAGCATGTGGATAGCTCCTCGGGCGCCATCGGCACCGCGGTGAACCACGCCGTCGCGGAGCTCGTGGCCGTCATCGCGGGGGCGCCGGCGGACGCGAAGACGCGCGAGGGTTGGCTGGACCGCCTGTGGGAGGCTCACGCCAACGACGCGATCCCGTACATCGAACGCCTCGCGGACTTCTGGGGCGAGCTCTGCGCATCGCAGGAGATCGCCTCGGCGTGGGCCGATCGGCTTGTGCCCATCGTCGAAATGGCGTTGAGACC
>Ga0209237_1002585_pt1 | contig 10892 bp, 9 predicted proteins | sample GraSoi013_1_40cm_2_FD_185820 | JGI IMG/M metagenome (GOLD analysis project Ga0209237, IMG submission 185820) | Grasslands soil microbial communities from the Angelo Coastal Reserve, California, USA - Sample 10_02_2013_1_40cm (SPAdes) (version 2) | ecosystem: Environmental > Terrestrial > Soil >...
GATCGTCCACCAGTTCGGGCCGGCCGCTTGCTGCGGTCCCGCAGCGGACCGTACGCGCGACCCCAGCGCGATGCGCTTGCCGACGGCGTCCGCGTTGGGGGAAAAACTGGCGCGCGAAGCGCTCGCTCACCAGCACCGCGGCGGGTGCACGCACATCGTCGTGATCGCTGAAGAGGCGTCCGCGCACCACATCGATGCCGAGCGCACCGAAGTACCCGGGCGTGACGAGCGCGTTCTGCGACGTGGACACGTCGGCGGCATCGGTCGCCTGGCCCTCGATCGTGAACGATGCGCGGCCCGGCGAGCCGGAGAGCGGCAGCGTGCTGACGCCGCCCACCGACTGCACACCGGGAAGCGCCGCGGCGCGATCGAGCACCCGACGACAGAAGGCGACGCGGGCGTCGTGCGTGAAGACAAGACCAGTTCGTTTCCCTTTGTGTCCTTTGTGTCCTTTGTGTTTGATCAGCGTAGCGATCAAGCACGCCGCCGACGAGAAAAGGCGCTAGCGTTCGAGGAACCGACGGAGCGCTCGGAACGCCTCGCCCCGATGGCTGACGGCGGACTTCTGATCCGCGGTCGCTTCGCCCAGCGTGCGGCCGTACGGCGGGTAAAAGAAAATCGGGTCGTAGCCAAAGCCGCCGGCGCCTTTCGGCTCGGGTGCGACGCGGCCTTCGACGGTGCCGCGGGTCTCGAACATCACGCGGCCATCCTTCGCGAGCGCGAGCGCGCACACGAACCGCGCCGGGCTCTCAGTCGCGCGCGTCGCGCGCAGCGCGTCGTAAATCACTGCGAATTTTTGCGGGTACGTCAGGTTCACGCCACCGTAGCGCGCCGACTCGACGCCGGGCGCACCATCGAGCGCGTCGATTTCGAGCCCTGAATCTTCCGCGACTGTCAGCTCGCCAGTCGCCGCCGCGTAATACAATGCCTTCGCACGCGCGTTCTCCTCGAACGTGCGTCCCGTTTCTTCCGGCGCAGCCACATCCGGCCACTCGTCGAGCGTGACGAGCTCGAACGGAATCCTGTCGAGCACCTGACGGATCTCGCGCACTTTGTCTCGATTGCTCGTCGCGATCAGCAGCCGCACAATGAAAGACTAGCGAGATTGTCGGTCAGTTTGATGCAAACCGCCGAGTTCGCTGACGCAGAGCGATGTTGTTCTTTCTGCGATCTCTGCGGTTGCTTGAGAGGTTGGCCGCGGGCCGAAGGTCGGCCGCCCGGGTGAAGGCGGAAGGTGGTTCGGCCGGCTGGCTGACGGCTCAAAGGTAAGACTTACGATCCAGCCGACGGGCGGGACTCCTCCATTCGGAGGACACTTGTCAGGCGGCGGCAATCGTCGCGCGTGATTTCAGCGTCGCCTTCACCGGCGTCGCCTGCTCCACGCGCATGAATGCGCCGTCGCGCGTACGAAAGAGAAACTTCGCATCGACCAGGGCGCCGAGCAACGCACCGCACGACGCGGCGTCCAGTCCCCAGAGGCGGCGTGCCTGCGCTTCGGTCAGTCGCAGACCCGGCATTTCGAGAAACTCTCCCTGGACGCGCCTGAGCACTTCATCGTTGGCGCGGCTTGGCTCTGGCGTCATACCACCTCCTCGACTCGCTTGCCAGGGGACGGTCCAAGAGGAGCAACCGAGATGCCACCGCGTTTTTCGTAATGGGCGGCGGGCTTAGCCTCCTCGACTCGCAAAAACGTTCAGGTTTTCGAACGACTCGTTCGCGGCATCGCCGGACTCCGACCGTTAGCCAGCCCAGCCGCTGTATTAAATCCATCACGTGACGTGTAGGAAATCCAATCAGCCCAGCTTTGGGCTCGATGCTGTCGCGAAACTTGCATCCGCCGGGCGGCATGACTGAGATTTCTCACGCCGAAGGATTGAACCTCACGACCCACCGTGCCCCGGCGAGCGTCTGGGATCGACGCGGATGGGACGGCACTCGCGAGCAGCTCGCGCTCACGCGCTGGCTGGTGGGCATCGGTGGCGGCGCATTGGCGATCCAGGGCCTTCGCCAGAAAACGGTGACCGGTTCGCTGCTGGGTGGACTCGGCGCGAGTCTCGCGTGGTGGGCACTGACGGGTGAGGGCGATCTCTCGGACGCTCGTCGCTTCTTCGGGCGTGTGCTCGAACCGTGGCTGCGTCAGAAAGATCTCGTTCACGAAGCGTCTGCCGATTCCTTTCCCGCAAGCGACGCGCCGGCGTGGACGCCGACCGTCGGGACCGGTCTTCGTCGCGGCGGCGCTCGAGCGTAGTCGATGCTGCGCGCGCTCCGCGTTCCGCTCTCGTGGAAAGAGCTGGCCCAGCGGACGTACCGCGAGGCCCTGGCAGACAACTGCCTCGGCCTCGCGGCCCAACTTGCGTTCTACTTCTTTCTCGCGCTGTTTCCCGCGCTGCTCTTCGTCGTCACGAAAGAAAATCGGCGCGGTCGCCGAACGGGCATGGCTGCAGGGCATGGCGGCTGTCACACTCAAGCCGGCCATCGCGCGCGCGAACTGCGACGTCGACGCCGACCTGCCGCGCGCACTGCCCGTCGAGCCGCGCCCGCGCGTCAGTGACGGGGTCCTGACGGGCCTCGTTCTCAGCGAAACGGCCTTCCTCGCGTACATGAAGCTGCGTTCGCGCGTCAACAAAGTCCGCTCCTAACGCCCCCGCACCCGATTCGACTGACAAAATTGAAAAAAGTGCGGCGGCGATCCTGCCGCACTTCCCGTCCTATAGAATGAGCGCTCGAGCGCTCTAACTATGGACAAGCTCTTCCGCTTCCTGTTCAAGTATCCGCCGCTCGTCTTTCAGCAGGGCGACTTCGCCTGGGGGCTGTCGCGCCCGGTCCTGCTGGTTGTCGCGGGCGTGACGGCCGTCGCGATTGCGGCGCTGTTCACGTATCGAGGCCTCTCGACGGTCGATCGGACGCGCGACCGCATCGTGCTCGTCGGCCTGCGCCTCGCCGCGCTGACGGTGCTGCTCTTCTGTCTGTTCAGGCCCACACTGATTCTGAAGGCGGCCGTGCCGCAGCAGAATTTCCTCGGCGTGCTCATCGACGACTCGCGGAGCATGGCCATCGCGGACCGCGACGGTCAGCCGCGCAGCGCGTTCGTGCAGCAGCAGCTGAACGGTCCGAGCGCCAAGCTCCTCGACGCGCTGTCGCAGCGCTTCGTCGTCCGCTTCTTCCGCTTCTCGTCATCGTCGGACCGCGTGGCGTCCGCCAGCGACCTGAAGTTCGGCGGCACGTCGACGCGACTCGGGCAGGCGCTCGATCGCGCGCGCGATGAGCTCGCCGGTCTGCCGCTCGCCGGCCTCGTGATGGTGACTGACGGCGCCGACACGTCCGACGCCACCATCGACGAGTCGCTGGCGAGCCTGAAGGCGCGGTCGATCCCGGTGTTCACGGTCGGCCTCGGACAGGAGCGCTTTGCGAAGGACATTCAGGTCACGCGCGTCGAGACACCGCGCACCGCGCTGAAAGGTACGGCGCTCGTCGTCGACGTCGTGTTGTCGCAGACCGGGTATGGGGGCAGCACCGTCCCGCTGACGGTCGAAGACGACGGGCGGATTGTGAGCACGCAGGAGGTGACGCTGCCCTCCGACGGCGAGTCGGCGACCGTGAAGGTCCGCTTCACGGCGTCTGAAGCGGGGCCGCGCGTGTTCAAGTTCCGCGTCAAGGATCAGGCGGGCGAGCAGGTCACGCAGAACAACGCGCGCGACGCGCTCATCGAAATCCGCGACGGCAAGGAAAAAATCCTGTACTTCGAGGGCGAGCCGCGGCCCGAGATGAAGTTCATCAATCGCGGCGTCGAGGACGACAAGAACATCCAGCTCGTCGTGCTGCAGCGCACCGCGGAAAACAAGTTCTACCGCATCGGCGTCACGCATCCGGAAGAACTGGTGAGCGGCTTCCCGAAAACGCGCGAAGAGCTGTTCGCCTACCGCGCCATCATCCTGGGCTCGGTCGAAGCGGCGTCGTTCACACCCGAGCAGCTGCGCATGCTCGCCGACTTCGTCAGCAAGCGCGGCGGCGGCCTGCTCGCGCTCGGCGGCCGCCGATCGTTCGCCGAAGGCGGTTGGACCGGCACGCCGGTCGGCGAGGTGCTGCCCGTCGTCGCCGACGCGGCCAACGCGAAGTACTTGTCGGAGCTGTCGGTTCGTCCGACGCGCGCAGGCGCCCTCTTCCCCGTCACGCAGATTGCGGACACCGAATCGGCGTCGACGGCGAAGTGGAACGACATGCCGGCGGTGACAACGGTCAACTCGGTGCATCAGGTGAAACCGGGCGCGACGATCCTCCTCAGCGCGGTCGACAATCAACGCAAGGATCAAGTCGTCCTCGCCTACCAGCGCTACGGACGCGGTAAAGCGATCGCGATGCCCATCCAGGATTCGTGGCTCTGGAAAATGGACGTGAAAGTGCCGGTCGCCGACACGACGCACGCGATGTTCTGGCGGCGGATGCTCCGCTGGCTCGTCGACGGCGTGCCCGACCAGGTCAACGTCACGACGACGGCGGATCGCGTCGAGCCGGGAGAACCGGTGAAGCTGGCCGCCGAAGTGCTCGACGCGGCGTATACCGAAGTCAACGACAGCCGCGTCATGGCGCGCATCACGGCGCCGTCGGGCAAGGTCAGCGAAGTGCCGGTTGATTGGACGGTGACGCGCGACGGCGATTACCGCGCGAGCTTCACGCCGGAGGAAGCGGGCATCTACGACATCCGCGTCGCCGCCGTGCGCGATCAGAAGGATCTGGGTGCAGCCGCGATGCACGTCCGCGTGTCGGCTGGCGACGCGGAGTACTTCGACGCCGCGATGCGCGCGCCGCTCCTCAGGCGCATTGCCGAAGAAACCGGTGGCCGTTTCTTCACACCGGCCAACGCCGCGTCGCTGCCCGAAGCCGTCAGCTACACCGGCCGCGGCGTCACGGTCGTCGAAGAGCGCGAGCTGTGGGACATGCCGGCGCTGCTGATGATGCTCGTGGCGCTCGTCGGGATGGAGTGGGGCTATCGGCGCGTGCGAGGTTTGGCCTGATGGGCGTTGGTCCTTGGTCGTTGGTCGTTGGTCTTTGGTCATTGGTCGTTGGTCTTTGGTCGTTGGTCGTTGGTCGGATTGACGACGTGAGCGCCTGCGGCTATGCCGAGCGGTCCGCCGCGAGGCATCAGCGGGTCCGCCGTAGCTCGCGGAAAATCGATGCGAGCGGAGGCTGGAGGGCCCCGGCGCAAGTGCAAAAAAGATGGCGGGGGTGTGTGGCTCGGTGCAGCAAGGGCGGCGGTCGTGCTGTTCGTGTTTTTGGCAGCCGTCATGCCGGCGCTCGCCCAGGACAGCCACCTCCTCGTCATCACCGGCGTCGGCGGCGACGAGGAGCACACGAAGAATTTCCACACGTGGGCGACGGCGATGATCGACGCCGCGAAGAAGAAGGACGGCCTCGCCGACGGCAACATTATTTACTTGTCGGAGAAACCGGAGCTCGATCCGGGGCGGATTCAAGGCAAGTCGACGCGCGAGAACGTGCAGAAGGCGTTCGTCGATCTCGCCGCGCGCGCGCGGCCGAACGACGCGGTGTTCGTCGTGCTCATCGGCCACGGCAGCTTCGACGGCCGTCAGGCCGCGTTCAGCATGCCGGGGCCTGACCTGACGCCCGCCGACTTCGCGGCGCTGCTCGGCAAGCTGGCGACGCAGCGCGTGGCGTTCGTGAATACCTCGAGCTCGAGCGGGGCGTTTCTCCCGACCGTCGCCGCCCCCGGACGCGTGATTGTGACCGCGACCAAGACCGGCGGCGAGCGCAATGAGACACGCTTTCCGGAATTCTTCGTCGAGGCGTTCACCGACGACAGTGCCGACCGCGACCGCAATGGCCGCGTCTCAATAGCCGAGGCCTTCGACTACGCGAAGGCGAAAGTGACCAAGGCGTACGAACAAGAGGGCCATATCCTCACCGAGCACGCGGCGCTCGACGAAGGCGCGGCGGGCCCCGGCCTTGCCGCGTCGCTCTTCCTGGCGGCGCCGCAAAACGCGCTGAAAGTGGACACGAGCGATCCCGCCATGCGCGCGCTCGTGAACGAGCGCGATACGATCGAGCGCGAGATCGCGGCGCTCAAGCTGATGAAGCCGTCGTTGGACGAGGCGAAGTACGACGCGCAGATGGAAAAGCTGCTGACCGATCTCGCGCTGAAGACCAAAGCGATTCGCGATCGCCAGGCGAAGAAAGAAGACCATCAGTGAACCGAATGGCCGTCGCGGTCGCCGCCGCGCTGCTGGTGGTGTCGACCCCGCTGAACGGTGTCGCGCAGCGCGGCTTCGGCGGCTATCGCGGCCGCGCCGAGCCGGTGATGCCCAATACGCCGTACGACGGCCGGTTCACATTTGTGCGCCTGCGTTACGGTCCGGCGATGCCGTACGTCTCGCAGCGGATTCCGTGGTCGCACGACTACCCGGCGGGCGAGCGCCACTTCATGAAGATTCTGAACGAGCTGAGCTACCTGAACCCGCACATGGAGGAAACGAACATCCTCGGCTTCGACGATCCCGAGGTGTTCCGGTATCCGGTCGCGTACATGGCGGAGCCCGGGTTTCTCTCGCTCACCGAGGACGAGGCCGTTCACTTTCGCGAGTACCTGCTCAAGGGCGGGTTCGTGATCTTCGACGACTTCGCCGAGCGGCGCGGCGGCTGGGGCAACTTCGAGGAGCAGATGCTGCACGTCCTGCCCGGCGCGCGCTTCGTCGATCTGGACGCGACGCATCCGATCTTTCATTCGTTTTTCGAGATCAACGACCTCGACATCATCCCGCAGTACTACGACGTGGGAGCACCGATCTTCCGTGGCATCTTCGAGAACAACGATCCGGCCAAGCGGCTGCTGGTCATGGTGAACTTCAACACCGACATCTCGGAGTTCTGGGAGTTTTCCGATACGGGTCTGAAACCGATCGACGAGTCGAACGAGGCGTACAAGCTCGGCGTCAACTACATCATGTACGGGATGATTCATTAGGGCCGACACATAGGTCGGCCCCGACGTCGGGGCGGACCCGCGTGTCCGCCCCCGGGGGACAAACGTGGAGCTCACGACCGCGGACTTCGATTCAGTGGACGACGTCGCGCTTGCCGACAAGATGAACGCCGGGCGCAAGCAAATCATCACCGAGCTCGAGAAACGCATCGTCGGGCAGAAGGACGTCGTCGAGCTCGTGCTGGTCACGCTGTTCGTCGGCGGCAACAGCCTCATCGTCGGCGTGCCGGGCCTCGCGAAGACGCTGCTCATCGCCACGCTCGCGCAGGTGCTCGATCTGAAGTTCAACCGCATCCAGTTCACGCCCGATTTGATGCCGTCGGACATCACGGGCACCGACATCATCAACGAAGACGCCGCGACCGGCCGCCGGCAGATGGTGTTCGCGCCGGGGCCGATCTTCGCGAACATCGTGCTCGCGGACGAGATCAACCGGACGCCGCCCAAGACGCAGTCGGCGCTGCTCGAGGCGATGCAGGAGCATCGCGTCACCATTCAGGGCCGGACCTACGATCTCGCCGAGCCGTTCTTCGTCTTCGCGACGCAGAACCCGATCGAGCTCGAAGGCACGTATCCCCTGCCTGAAGCGCAGCTCGATCGCTTCATGTTCCACATCGTCATCGAGCATCCGCCGGAAGAGGAGGAGTTCGAGGTCGTGCGGGTGACGACCGCGATCATCGACCCGCATTACAACCGGCCGGTGAGCGGCGACGATCTCATCGCCTTCCAGCGGCTGGTGCGACGGGTGCCGGTGGCCGAGCCGGTGATGCGCTATGCGCTGAACCTCGTGCGCACCAGCCGGCCGAAGTCGAAGCAGGCGCCGGAATCGGTGAAGAAGTACGTGGCGTTCGGCGCCAGCGTCCGCGCGGCACAGTATCTGGTCCTCGGCGCCAAGGCGCGCGCGCTCACGAGCGGCCGCTATCACGTCAGCTTCGAGGACATCCGATCGCTCGCACATCCAGTGCTGCGCCACCGCGTGCTCACCAACTTCCGCGCTGAGTCGGAAGGCGTGACGACCGATTCGCTCATCGACGAATTGCTGTCGGCGGTGCCGACACCGAAGAGCGGCATGTAACCATTGCGGATTGAGGATTGCGGCATGCGGATTGATTGTCGATTCAATCCGCAATAATTCCGCAACCCGCAATCCTCATTCCGCAATACAGAGACAGAGATGGAAAGACAGGTCACACCCGGCGCGCGATTCGTCGATCCGAAGATCCTCGCGAGGATCGGCAATCTCGAGCTGCTCGCGCGGACCGTCGTCGAAGGCTTCATCAACGGCCTGCATCGGGCGCCGTTCTTCGGCGCGTCGATCGACTTTGCCGAGCACCGCGGCTACGTGGCGGGCGATGACATCCGCCGCGTCGACTGGCGCCTGTATGCGCGCACCGATCGCTACTACGTCAAGCAATACGAGGCCGACACGAACACGAACGTGTCGATCCTCTTCGACATCTCGAAATCGATGCAGTTCGCGAGCCGCGGCATCCCGAAGCTCGAATACGGCTGCTTCGTCGGGGCCTGCATGGCCTACCTCGCGCAGCGGCAGCGCGATCGCGTCGGCATCATCACCTTCGACAGCGACATCGTCACGCACGTGCCGCCGTCGGCGAAGCACTTCAACATCACGCTGCACACGCTCGATCGCGCGAGGGCCGAGCGTCCGGGCAATCTCGGCGTGCCGCTGAACAAGATGGCCGAGCACTTCAAGCGGCGCGGCATCCTGATTCTCATCTCCGATTTCTACGAGGAGCCGGATACCATCCTCGAAGCGATCAAGCCGCTGAGGTTCATCGGCAACGAGCTGATCGTCTTTCACGTGCTCGATCCGGCGGAGCTCGATTTCGGGTACGACGACGCCTCGAGCTTCGAGGACCTGGAGACCGGCGAGCAGATTCCGGTCGTGCCCGAATCGCTGCGAGACGAATACCGCGCGATGATCCGCGCGCACATCGAGGCGCTGACCACGAAGTTTTCGGAGCACCGGATCGATTACACCTTGCTGAACACCGCCGAACCGCTGGATCGCGCCTTGTTCAGCTATTTGTCCAGCCGCGAGCGGCTGATGCGCGTGCGGTGACATGGGCTTCCTGACCCCACTCTTCCTCGTCGGCCTGAGCGCACTCGCGATTCCAGTCCTGATCCATCTCATTCAGCGCGAGCGGAAGCGCGTCGTGGAGTTCCCGTCGTTGATGTTCGTCCGGCGGATTCCCTACCAGTCGGTGCGGCGGCGGCGCATCCGCCACTGGGCGCTGCTGATGCTGCGCGCGGCGGCCGTCGCGCTCATCGTGCTCGCGTTCGCGCGTCCCTTCTTCCGCCGCGACGCGGCGGTGATCGCCGCGACCGGCGGCGCGCGCGAAGTGGTCATCCTCCTCGATCAGTCGGCGAGCATGGGCTACGGCGATCACTGGCAGAAGGCGCGCGACGCCGCGCGCGCGGTCGTCAGCGGCCTCGGACGCGACGACAAGGCGACGCTGGTCCTGTTCTCGCGCAACGCGGAAGAAAACATGCGGGCGACCTCCGATCGCTCGCGGCTCGCGGCGGCCATCAACGCCGCGAAGGTTGGGTCGGGCGCGACGCGCTACGGACCGGCGCTGAAGCTCGCCGAAAGCATCCTGAGCCGATCGCCGGTGAAGCGCCGCGAAGCGGTGCTCATCAGTGATTTCCAGAAAACCGGCTGGAGCGGATCGGAAGACGCGAAGTTCCCTGACGGCATGACTCTGACGACGGCGTCGGTGGCGTCGCCGAGCACCGCGAATCTGTCGGTGCCGTCGGTGTCGTTCGGCCGCGCCGCGTTTTCGGGCCAGGAACGAGTGACGGTCACCGCCGGGCTCAGTAATAAAGGTGACGAGCCGCTGAAGGACATCCCGGTCGTGCTGACGGTGGACGGCCACGACATCGAGACGGCGCGCGCGGCAGTCGCGCCGCACGCCTCGGCGTCGGTCGCCTTCGCGCCGTTCACGCTGGTCGGGGCGAACGTGCGCGGCTCAATCCACGCCGGATCGGATCCATTGCCTGCGGACAACGCGTTTCACTTCGTGCTGTCGCCCAGCGAACCGGTGTCCATTGTGATCGTCGACGGTCTCGACCGATCCGACGCGAGCCTGTTTCTCGCCAAGGCGCTGGCCATCGGGACGAGGCCCGTGTTCCAGATCGACGTCACATCTGCCAGTCGCGTGTCGCCGCCGACCTTCGACAAGCGATCGGTCGTGGTGCTGAACGACACGCCGTTCCCGCCCGGCTCGGGCGGCGCGCTGAAGCGGTTCGTCGAGCGCGGCGGCGGAGTGCTCGTCGTCGCTGGCGATCACACGACGTTGCCCACGGGATCGACCAGCGAGGCCGACCTGTTTCCCGGACGGCTCGCCGGCTCGATCGATCGCACGTCCGCACACAGCGGCTCGCTCGGCTTTCTCGACTACAGCCATCCGGTGTTCGAGGTGTTCAAAGCACCGCGCAGCGGCGACTTCTCCGCCGCGCACGTGTTCCGCTACCGCGCCCTCGAAGCGGGCCCCAACGATCGCGTGCTCGCCCGCTTCGACGACGGCGCCGTCGCCGCCGTCGAGAAAAAGGCTGGTCTCGGCCGCGTCATCGTCTGGACGTCGACGCTCGACGACACGTCGACCGACATCGCCGTCAAGCCGGTGTTCCTCCCGCTGGTTCATCAACTGGTGCGCTACCTGGCGCACTACGAAGCGGCGACCTCGTGGTTCACCGTCGGACAAGTCCTCGATTTGACCGCGCGCGCGCGGACCCGGGCGGCCCGCATCGTCGTCTCCCCGTCCGGTGAGCGGACCACGCAGGCCGGCATGGGCGAAGGGACCGAGGGGTTGCTCGAGCTCAACGACCAGGGCATCTACGAGATCCGCGGCACCGGTGCGAGCGGCGGGCGTCCCGA
>Ga0209237_1002588_pt1 | contig 10890 bp, 9 predicted proteins | sample GraSoi013_1_40cm_2_FD_185820 | JGI IMG/M metagenome (GOLD analysis project Ga0209237, IMG submission 185820) | Grasslands soil microbial communities from the Angelo Coastal Reserve, California, USA - Sample 10_02_2013_1_40cm (SPAdes) (version 2) | ecosystem: Environmental > Terrestrial > Soil >...
CCGCCGCTGAACACGCCGGCACACAAGAAGTTCTTCGACGAGTCGGTGGCGGCGCTCAAGAAGATCGACCCGTCGGGCCCCCTGCCTGATCGCTACGTGCAGTCGAACTTCGAGGCGATGAACGCGCTCAAGATCGGCATGCAGAAGAGCGGCTTCCGAGGCCACGAGGACACGATGAAGCTCATCGAAGCTCTCGAGGGCCTGGAGATGAAGGAAGGCGACGACTTCCCGCAGGGCGACAAGACCATGCGGAAAGAGGACCACCAGGCGTTCGTCCGCGAGTTCATCTTCGACATCAAGAACGGCAAGCACCACATCATCGAGACGATCGCGAAAGAGAAGACGATCGTGCCGCCCGCCTGCAAGTTCGTCTAAGGTGACCGGGACGCAGATCGATCGGGCGGCCCCCGTCGCCGGGGCAGGGGCCGCCCCCCTCCTCCGGACAGAGAAGCTCACCATGCGGTTCGGAGGCCTGACGGCGCTCAACGACGTCAGCATCGCCGTCCCCGCCGGCGAAATCCGCGCCATCATCGGGCCCAACGGCGCGGGCAAGTCGACGTTCTTCAACTGTGTCACGGGCGTGCTGCAGCCGAGCGCGGGACGCATCCTGTTCGCCGACGAGGACATCGCCGGGCTGCCCCCGAACCTGATCTCGCGCAAGGCCATCGCCCGCTCGTACCAGATCACCAACATCCTGCCGGGGGCGACGGTGCTGGAGAACGTCCGCATCGCCGCCCAGTCCCGCCATCACAACTGGAGCATGCTCCGTCACCATCGCGCGTACCGGGACGTCATCGACAAATCCCATGCGGTGCTGGCTTCCGTCGGCCTCGACGGCGAAGCGGACGAGCTGGCGGTGAACCTGTCGCATGGCGCGCAACGCAATCTCGAGATCGCCATCGCGCTGGCCACGGAGCCGAAGCTCTTGTGCCTGGACGAGCCTACGGCGGGCATGAGCGTGGCCGAGACCCACGCGAGCGTCGAGCTGATCCGCCGGATCGCCGCGAACCTGACCATCCTCATCGTGGAGCACGACATGGAGGTGGTGATGGGGCTGGCCCAGACGATCACCGTGCTCCACTACGGCGAGGTGCTGGCCGAGGGCACGCCGGCGCAGATCCAGGCCAATCCCCGCGTGCAGGAGGTCTACCTCAAGACCTGATGCTCGCCCTCCACGACGTCCACACCTACTACGGCAAGTCTCACGTCCTGCACGGTGTGTCCATCGAGGTCGGACCCGGCGAGGTCGTCGGCCTGCTCGGGCGCAACGGCGTCGGCAAGTCGACGACGCTCAAGACCATCATGGGCATCGTCCGGCCCGCCCAGGGGCGCGTCGTGTTCGAGGACCACGACATGGGCGGGATGCCGCCGTATCGCGTGGCGCGCATCGGCATCGGCTACGTCCCCGAGGACCGACGCATTTTCCGGTTGCTCACCGTGCTGGAAAACCTGCGCACGGGCCTGGACCGCCAGGGCGTCACCGACGCGCGCCGGGAGGCGCTCCTCGAGAAGATCTACGTGAATTTCCCCGTGCTGCGCGAGCGACGCCACCAGGCGGGTGGCACGCTGTCGGGCGGCGAGCAGCAGATGCTCGCCATCGCGCGGGCCATGATGCTCGAGCCGAAGGTCATCCTCCTCGACGAGCCGACCGAAGGGCTGATGCCGCGCATGGTGGGGCAGATCCACGAGATCATCCGGGTGCTCCACGGCGAGGGCGTGGCCATCCTCCTCGTGGAGCAGAACGTCTCGTTGACCCTCGAGGTCAGCAACCGCGTCTACATCATGGAAAAGGGCGTCGTCCGCCACCACGCGCCGGCCGCCGAGTTGCGCGCCGACCACGCCGTCATCCATCAGTACCTGGGGATTTAATGATGGGGGACCCTGACATGGCCCCCCAAACCCCCCAGACGCTCAGAGCGCCCCGGCAAAGCCGTGGCGCTCCTCGAGAGACTCGGGGAGGTTTTTAGCCGCATGGACGCCTTCCTCATCCAGACGCTCAACGGGGTCGTCAACGGCTTGATCCTGGCCCTGGTGGCATCGGGGCTGACGCTGATTTTCGGGATCATGGACGTGGTCAACTTCGCGCATGGCGAGCTGTTCATGCTTGGCGCCTACGCGGGCGTCATATGGCTGGCGGTGACCGGCAACTTCTGGGTGGCCTTACTCGCTGCCGCGGTGACGATTGCGGTGCTGTCCGCCGCGCTCCAGGTCGTCGCGCTGCGCCCCCTGCTCGGCCGCGACCCGCTCTACACGATCCTCGGCACCTTCGGCATCTCGCTGGTGCTCCAGAACTACGCCCTGTGGCAGTTCGGGCCGGTCCCCCGCAAGCTCACCGAGCCCCTCACGGGCCACTTCCGCTTCTTCTATCTCGAGTACCCGTACTACCGGATCGTCATGGCGCTCTTGTCGGCGGCGATCATCGGTGCCCTGTGGGCGTTCCTCAAGTACGGCAAGTACGGGATCTGGATCCGCGCCACGACCCAGGACCGCGTCATGGCCGCGGCCATGGGGATCCCCGTGCCCATCGTCCACACGGTCGTGTTCGCGATCGGCGCCTCGATGGCGGCGGCGAGCGGCGTGCTCTTCGGGCCCCTCGTCGGCGTCACCCACGCGATGGGCGCCGACTGGGTGTTGAAGGCCTTCGTCGTGGTCGTCGTCGGCGGCATGGGGAACCTCGCCGGGTCGATCCTCGCCTCCATCTTCATCAGCCTGCTCGAAGCCTACGCCTCGCTGATCGTGAGCCCGGCGCAGGCCGTCATCGTCGCCTTCATCGCCCTCATCGTGACGCTCCTGGTCCGGCCTACCGGCCTCTTCGTCCCCACGCCCAAATAGCCCGATGCCAGCCGCAGGCACGGACAATAGAGGCTACTGGATCGGCTTCGCCGTCGTGCTGGCCCTCCTCTTCGTGGCCCCCCTGGTGCTGCCGGAGTTCTGGCGACGGTTCACGACCGAGATCCTGATCTGGGGTCTCCTCGCCATGTCGTCGGACATCCTGATCGGCTACACGGGCATGGTCTCGTTCGGTCACTCGGCGTTCTTCGGCCTCGGGATGTACGGCGCGGCGGCCGCGCTGCTCACCGTGCGGCCGCCGAACCTCTGGCTCGCGCTGGCCTATGGCCTGGTGGCGGCCGCGGTGGTCGCGGCCTTCGTGGCGTACTTCTCCACGCGGCTGCGTGACATCTACTTCGCCATCACCACGCTCGTCTTCTCCCAGATCTTCTACGTCATCATCTTCACGTGGACGGAGGTCACCGGCGGCGAGAACGGCCTCACCTTCCGCCAGCCCGCGCTCGGCGTGCCCGGCCTGTTCGCGATCCCGTTCACGCCCGTGACGCTGCACTGGTTCGTGGTCGCCATCGTGACCATCTCGTACCTGCTGCTGCGCCGCATCACGCAATCGCCCTTCGGCATGGTGCTGCAGTCGATCCGCGAGAACGAGCCGCGCACGCGCGCCATCGGCTACGCGGTGGAGCGCTACAAGATCGTGGCCGTGATGCTGTCGGGGGTCTTTGCCGGGCTGGCCGGCGTGCTCTACGCCGTCCAGAACAAGTTCGCGGCGCCGGACTTCGTGTTCTTCCTGATCTCGGGCGAGGTCGTGATCTTCAACGTGCTCGGGGGAATGGGCACGCTGGTGGGGCCGATCGCGGGCGCCGCGTTCTTCCTGATCCTGCGCGAGACCTTCTCGCGCTTCTGGACGGAGTTCTACCTGATCCCCGTCGGCGTCATCTTCACCCTGATGGTGATCTTCGTCCCGCAGGGGCTGCTCGGCTTCGCCCGCCGTGCCCTGAACCGGTAACCATCCCGCTCCTCACGCGACTCGGCCGCGCAACACCTCGCGGACCTTCCGCGCCAGGTCGTCCACGCTGAAGGGCTTCTGCAAGAAGTGGCCTGACGCCAGCGTGAACCCGTGTTGCCGGATCAGATCGTCGGTGTAGCCGGAGATGTAGAGGACACGGGTTCCCGGCCGTCCGGCCGTGAGCCGCTGGGCGAGCGCCTCGCCGCTGATGCCCGGCATCACGACGTCGACGATGATCAGATCGAGCGCGCCGCGATGGCTGGCCGCGACGCGGAGCGCTTCCTCCCCGTCGCCGGCCGCCAGCGCGGTGTAGCCGTGCAGGCTCAACACGTCGACGATCATCTCGCGCACCGGCTCCTCGTTCTCTACGACGAGCACGGTCTCGCTCCCGTGGTGGAGATCGACGTCGGGCATGAGGGGTCTCTCCAGGACGGCGTTGTCGAGCCGCGGAAGGTACACTTCGAACGTCGAACCGGCGCCGGGGCCGCTCGTCACGCTGACGGCGCCTCCATTGCGCGTGACGATGTCGTGGACGGTCGCCAGGCCGTAGCCGCCCGGAAAAACGCGTGAGCCGGCGGTCTCGCTCGTCCGACGCCCGGTGTCGCTGACGGCCAGCCGGACGTAGTCACCCGCGGCCGGCAGGCCGGCGGCGCGGCGCCCGGCCTCGTCCACCTGCACGGTGTCGGCGACGATGCCGATGATGCCGCCGGCGCCGACGGCCTCGCGCGCGGTGACCACGAGGTTCACGAGCATCTGCTCGAACTCGCCCGGAGGGAGCTCCACGATGGCCGCCGCACTGTGCCGGTTCACGGTGAGGCGGGTGCCGTCTCCGACGAGCAGTCGCAGCGCGGGCTCGGCGGCGGTCAACGCCATGTCGACGGCGAGCCGCGTCGGCGGCAGCGGTGACCGCCCGGCGGCGGCCATGAGCCGCCGCGTGATCCGGGCGCCCCACGTCGCGGCGTCGCGGATGCCCCGCACCCCGGCGCGCACGTGCTCGTCGTCGGAGGCGAGCCGCTGCAGGACGAGCTCGCTGTAGCCGCCGATCGCCGCCGCGAAATTGTTGAAGTCGTGGATGACGCTCGCGGCGAGCCCGCGCAGCCGCTCGTTGTCGGCGAGGAGGATGGCCAGCTGCGGCGGCTCAACGCGGGTCGTCATCGTGCTCCGACGTCAGGTGGAGGTCGGGAACGAGCGGGAGCACGATCCGGAACACCGTGCCCCCGCCCCGCACGCTGCGGAAGTCGATGCTGCCGCCGTGGTCCTGCACGATCTTGTGGGTGATGGCCAGGCCGAGCCCGGTGCCCGTGTCCTTGGTCGTGAAGAACGGGTTGAAGATGCGGTCGGTGGCCGACGCCGGAATTCCCGTTCCGCTGTCCTGCACCTCGAGCCGCAGCCGCCGATTGAACGCGCGCCGCACGCGCCCCGGTGGATCACCGCCCTCGCTCCAGCCCAGGCGGAGCGTGAGTCGCCCCCCCGCCGTCATGGCGTCGAGCGCGTTGGCCACCAAGTTGACGAGCGCCCGATGGAGCGCTTCCTCGTCGGCCTGGATCGGCGGTACGTCGCGCGCGAACTCCCGGGTGACGGTGACGTCGCTCGTCTCGATCCGGTCCTCGTAGAGCTCCACGATCCGCTCCAGGAGCGCCGGGAGTCGGACGAGGGAGAACGACATGCGAGGCGGCCGGGCCAGCTCGAGCAGACGCTCGACGATCCGATTGATGCGCTCGAGCTCGCGCGGCACCACGCTCTGGAAGCGCTCGCGGAAGCGCGCGTCGTCGAACCGGCTCGCCACCCGGCTGATGAACGTGCGCAAGGACGTGAGCGGGTTCTTGATCTCGTGGGCGAGGCCGGCGGCGAGGGTGCCGACGGCGGCCAGTCGATCCGAGCGCCGGAGCTGGCTCTCGAGCTGGCGCACCACCGTGAGATCGCGCAGGATGCCGACCGCGCCGAGGTCCTTGCCGTCGCCGCCCTTGAGCGGCGCCGTGGACAGCTCGACCGGCAGCCCGCTGCCGTTGCGCCGGCGGAGCGTGAGCGGCACGTTGCCGATGGGGGCGCGGCTCGCCAGCGTCTCCATCAGGATGTCGCCGATCTCCGGCGTGAGCCCGAAGACCTCCGTGCAATAGCGTCGGCCCGCCTCGCCGGCGAAGAAACCGGTCAGCAGCTCGGCGGCCGGATTCAGCGTCACGACGCGCCCTTCGAGATCGACGGTGATGATGCCGTTGGTCAACGAGTTCACGATGCTGTCCGTGTAACTCTTGACGTCGGCCAGCTCCTGGAACCGCCGCTGGAGCTCGAAGTGGACCTCCTCCAGCGCCGAGCGCTGCTGGAGGAGCTGGGCCGCCATGTGATTGAAGGCGATGGCCAGACGGCCGATCTCGTCGAAGGTCGTGGGCTCGATGCGCTGGTCCAGCTCGCCGCGAGCGATGGCGGCGGCTCGGTGCTCGAGCTCGCGGACGGGGCCGGCGATCCTCCGGGCCACGACGGCGGCGACCACACCACCCAGCACCAGTGTGCCGAGGGCCAGCAGTCCGAGCTCCAGCCTGGTTCTCCTGATGGCCTCGTCCATGCGCCGCTTGGTGAGCCCGACCCGGACCGTTCCCCACTTCTGGCCGTCGATCTCGACCGGCAGCGAGAAGTCGTAGAGCGATTCCTGCGTGTCCGCCGCTACGGTCTGCTGGACCAGCAGCGATTCCGCCCGGGCCGCCCGCTCGTGCACGTCGCCCGTCAGCGAGATGCCGATCCGCTCGGGGCGACGGCTGTGCGCGGCCACCTTGCCGTCGGCGTCGAGCACGATCGCGTAGACGACGTCGTCTTCGCTGGCCACCCGGGCAGCATTCTGCTCGAGCGCGGTGAAGTTGTAGAGCAGCAGCGGCCCCGACGAGATCGCGGCCAGGTTCCGGGCCAGGACCTCGCCGCGCCGGTCGAACTCGCCGACGATGGCGTCCCGCTGGCGTTGCTCGACGACGACCGTGACGGTGGCCATAAGCAGGCTGAGGAGGAGTACCGCGCCCCACAGCAGCTTGGCCTCCAGCGAGTGGAGCCCGAGGTCGACGCCGCGGGGGCTCACGGGGCGCGCTCCAGCCGGATGCGGCGAAGCGGGATGTAGGGATCGCCGAGGCCGTTGACCTCGACGGCGCGGACGTAGGGCTGGAACAGACGCTCGTAGGTGTGATGGAGCACGGGCAGCAGGGGCGCGTCGTCGAGGATCACCTGCTCGGCACGGCGATAGAGGTCGACGCGCCGGAACAGGTCGCGCTCGGCGCGGGCGTGCACCAGCATCTCGTCGACGGCGGGATTCGCGTAGCCGAAGAAGTTCCGGGGGCTCTTCGAGTGGAAGAGCTTGAAGAGGAAATTGTCGGGATCAGGGACGTCGGCGTACCAGCCGTAGAGGAACATCGGGAGCCGGCCTTCGTCGAGCTGACGCGAGAACGCCGGCCAATCGGTCAGGTAGCGCACCTCGACCTTCACGCCGACGGCCGCGAAGTGGCGCCGGATCTCGTCGAGCTCACGCACGATCTCGTCGCGCTTCACGCTCGACCAGACCGCGATCGGCGGCAGCCCGCGGCCCTCCGGGTAGCCGGCGCGGGCCAGCAGATCACGGGCGCGGTCGGGATCGTAGCCGTAGCTGCCGAGCCGGGGATTGAACCCCTGCGTGCCGGGCGGCAGGATGCCGCGGGCGAGCGCGTAGCGTCCGAGGTGGACGGCTTGCAAGATCGCGTCGCGATCGATCGCGTAGTTGAGGGCCTGGCGCACGCGCCGATCGTCGAGGGGCTTGATCCGCGTGTTGAATCCGTAGAAGCGCAGGCTGATCATCGGCCGCTTGATGTACTGCTGGCCGGCCGCGGCGACGGCGCGAAGGTAATCGCGCGACGGCAACGGGCTGTCCTCGAGGCCGCCGCGGCGGAACTCGTCGTACATCGCGTCGAACTGCTCGCCCAGGAAGATGCGGTAGACGACGCGGGCCAGCCGGGGCGGGCCGTCGAAGTACGCTGGGTTGGCCGCCAGCGTGATTTCCTTGCCGCGGTCCCAGCGCACGAACCGGAACGGGCCCGTCCCGATCGGCTTCTGGGCGAAGCCTTCGGGGTCACGCTCGACGATCTCCCTGGGCACGATCTTGGCGTGGCCGACGGCGAGCACCGAGACGAACGGCAGCGCGGCGGCGTCGAGGACGACCTGAACGGTGTGACGGTCGAGCGCGGCGAGGCCGGCCACGGCGGACGCGCGGCCTTCGCGGAACTCGCGGGCGCCCTTGATGGCGCTGAAGAGATCGGCGGCCCCCGATCGGGTGCGAGGATCGAGGATCCGCGTGAACGAGTACACGACGTCGTCGGCCGTGACCTCGCGGCCATGGTGGAACTGCACGCCCTTCCGGAGCGTGAACGTCCACGTGAGGCCGTCGCGCGAGGCCTTCCAGAACTGGGCGAGCGCGGGTGCGATGGCCAGCGTGTGGTCGAACTGGACCAGGCCGTCGAAGATCTGCTGCGACACCGAGCGACTGTAGATGTCGCTGATACGCGCAGGATCGAGCGTCGCCGGCTCGTGCCCGAGCGGCCGTCGGTAGATGCCACCATTGACGCCCTCATCGGCGGCGCCGGCGCCGAACGGCAGCGCGGCGAGGAGGGCGACAACGAGGAGGAAGGGGACCACCCCGACCCCCTTCCTCCCAAGATCGTGGGCTACGAGCCGCCACCGTCGGCCGTGCCGATGGCCTGGAAGAACTGCGTGGTGCCCGAGGACTCGATCACGGGAGCGGCGAGCAGAAACGACGCCAGGACCAGGAGTGCTGCCACGAGCTTGCCCATTGCTCTCCTCCTTGAGGCTCGGATCCGTCTCGATGACGGCCCGTCCCGAGGAGGAACGCAGAGCAATGCGCTGGCCAGATCCGCGGCCGGCCAGCCGCGCGGAGATGGCGCGGATTTTCAGACGATTCGAGGCTGCGCGATGCGCCGCCATCGCCGACCACTCACGTCGTGCAGAACACAATTCGTGCAGTGACATCGCCTGGTGCCGTCACGTCGCCGACAAGACGTTGTCGGAGAATCACTTGCGGGGATTGCCCAGAGATGGTGCGAAATGCACATGAACGGTGCAGCTAGTCGTCGACGCCGGATCCCGTCAGGCCCCAGCGGGCGAGCATGAGCTGCAGCGAGTTTCGGTGGAGGCCGAGGATGCGCGCGGCCTCGCTGCGGTTCCAGTGCACGCGCTCGAGCACGCGGGTGACGATCTGTCGTTCGAACTCGTCGGTCGCTTGCTTGAGCGGCAGCATGGCGGTGTCGCGCACGCGGGCGCGCGAGTCGGGCAGCAGCAGGTCGAGCGGTATGTCGTTGAGGCCGACGACCGGGCCGTCGACGAGCGCCACCACGCGCTCGATGACGTTCTGGAGCTCGCGGACGTTTCCCGGCCACGGGTAGTCGTGGAGCGCCTTGAGCGCTTCCGGCGTCAGACCCTCGAGCCGCTTGTTGAAGGCCTGGGTGTAGCGCCGCACGAAGTGCGCGATCAGCAGGGGCACGTCGTCACGGCGATCGCGCAACGGCGGCACCGCGACCGGCACCACGTTGAGACGGTAGTAGAGATCTTCGCGGAACTTCCCGTCGGCCACCGCCTGCCGGAGGTCCACGTTGGTGGCGACGATGATGCGGGCGTCGATACGCACCGGCCGGGTGCCGCCCACGCGCTCCACCTCACGCTCCTGGAGCACGCGCAGCAGCTTGGCCTGGAGCTCGGGCTTGAGCGAGCTGATCTCGTCGAGGAACAGCGTGCCGCCCTGGGCCAGCTCGAAGCGGCCGAGCTTGCGCTGATACGCGCCGGTGAACGCGCCCTTCTCGTGACCGAACAGCTCGGATTCGACGAGCGAGTCCGACAGCGCCGCGGGATTCACGGCCACGAACGGCTTGTCGCGACGCGGGCCCTGCCGGTGGATCGCGCGGGCGATCAGCTCCTTGCCGGTCCCGCTCTCGCCGGTGATGACGACGGTGGTCGTCGTGCGCGCCACCTGCGAGATGAGACGATAGAGCTTCTGCATCTCGGGATGCTGGCCGACCAGCTCGTCGAAGTCGTGCTGGCGCGCCAGCTCCGAGCGGAGGAAGGCGACCTCGCGCTCGAGCGAGCGCTTCTCGAGCGCGCGCCGGATGAGCGAGAGCAGCTCGTCCTCGTCGAAGGGCTTCGTCAGGTAGTCGAAGGCGCCGAGCTTCATCGCGTCGACGGCGATGCGGACGGTCTTCACCGCGGTGACCAGGATCACTTCGACGCCGTCGTCCACGGCCTTCATCCGCTCGAGGACCTCGATGCCGTCCATCTCGGGCAGGCGGATGTCGAGAAGGACCAGGTCGACGGGGCTGGCGCGGAGGCGCTCGAGCGCCTGACGGCCGTCGGCCGCCTCCAGCACCTCGTACCGGTCCTCGAGGATCAGGCGGAAGGACTCGCGGACTCCGTGGTCGTCGTCGACGACCAGGACGACCGGCCGTACGCCCTGGACGGAGTCGCTCGCCTCGGCTGCTCGGAGAGCCATGGGCCCCGGAATGTATCACGCGCGAACGTCTACGACGATCTGCCTCTCCCGGGGCCCGTCACACTCCACCAGGGCGATGCCCTGCCAGGTACCGAGGAGCAGCCGCCCGCCGCCCACCGGAATCGCCTCGGAGGGCCCGAGGACGGCGGCCTTGAGGTGGGCGGCGCCATTGTCGTCGACCTTGTCGTGCTGCCACACGCCCTGCGGGAAGAGCTTGTCGAGGGCGGCGATGATGTCGTGACGGAACCCGGCGTCGGCGTTCTCGTTGATCACGATGGCCGCCGTCGCGTGACGCACGAAGACCGTGCAGAGTCCCTCGACGACGCCACTGCGCCCGACGGCGTCCGCGACCTTGGCCGTGAGATCGACGACCTCGAATTTCTGACTGGTCTTGACGCGCATCGTCTCCTGCATGCTGGGATTGTATCCAAACCGTCACGTTGACGAGGGCCGGCGCGCGCCGAAGAATCGCGGCGTGCTCGCACGGATCCTGTCGACGGCGCTCCTCGGGGTCGAGGCCGTGCTCGTGCGCGTCGAGGTCGACGTGGCGAGGGGCCTGCCGGCGTTCACGACCGTCGGGCTGCCGGACTCG
>Ga0209237_1002589_pt1 | contig 10887 bp, 9 predicted proteins | sample GraSoi013_1_40cm_2_FD_185820 | JGI IMG/M metagenome (GOLD analysis project Ga0209237, IMG submission 185820) | Grasslands soil microbial communities from the Angelo Coastal Reserve, California, USA - Sample 10_02_2013_1_40cm (SPAdes) (version 2) | ecosystem: Environmental > Terrestrial > Soil >...
CGTCCAGGTGTGGAGCCCGCTCCGCGCGGACATCTTCGCGAAGCTCTCGGCGGTCGATGACACGCCATCTCCGGCGGCGCCGCCAATGCGGAAGACGAGGTCGTTCTTGGCCATCCGGAATCCCCCTCGCAAGCGTCGGGGTGCTCGCGGTTCCCCCAAGAACGCCGTCGGGAGATAATATACCCTTGCATGTATAGAACCCGGAGAACTCGTAGGGAAATCGTCCGCCTCCCGGGCGGAAACGTTTTTGGTCGCCCTTACGTTGCCGACGTGGAACGATCGTGAAGGCGGTCCCGGATCTCCCGAAACACCCGAAGCCCCTCGGTCCGTACTCCCACTGCGTCGTCGCGAACGGGCTCGTCTTCATCTCCGCCCAGGCGCCCATCCGGCCGGGCGGGAAAGCCGGCGAGTGGGCGGCGCCGGACATCGCGGGCCAGACCCGACAATGCCTGACGAACATCGCGTCGATCCTCGAGGAGCTCGGCCTTACGCTGACGTCGGTCGTCAAGACGACGGTCTTCCTCGTGGACCCCGCGGATTTCCAGGCGATGAATGAGGCCTACAAGGAGTTCTTCCCAGAGGAGCCGCCCGCGCGGTCTCCCGCCAAGCTGGGGATCGCGAATCCCGGCCTGAAGGTCGCCATCGAGGCGATCGCGGTGTACGAGCCCAAGATGGAAGAATAGCCGATCCTCGCGAGCGGGAATAAGCTGCCTCGAACTTTATTCCGGGGGATGTCTTTGAAACCAGCTTGACCTTTGAAGATCAAGAGCTGTGGGCATTTGCCTGGACGAGCTCAATAGCGGAAGAAGACGGGGTTCGTCGGCCCAACCGCGAAAGGAATAAACGAACCCAGGTTATTGGGCTGTCCTGATGACCGTCACGGCGCAGATACCCGGCCCTCGGTGGTACCAGTTTCTAGTCTTTGGGTTACTGATGTTCGCCGGGGCGGCGTTTCTGGGAACGGGGCCAATTTGGGATTTATCGGCAAGGGCGAATGCAGGGCTCATGTCTGATTTCGGTATCGCGCTCGGTCTCGTGGGTGGGCTTTGCATGGCAATTAGCGTCTACTTGTGGCGGAAGAGCAAGATCCTATCCGATCATTCATCACAGAAGCGGTAATGCTGTGATCCTCGGCACGGCCCGCAGCACGGAGAATGCCTGCAGCCGACAACTGGGCGATGCTGCGCGCAGTTACCACCAAACGGTGGTAACACGCAGGTGGGCTGCAGCTGGGTTCGCGCGCGGTGACTAGAAGGACACGCGGGCCAGCGTCTTGGTCGCCTTCACGCCTTCGACCGAACGGATCTTCGACACGACCAACTTTCCGATCGCCTCGTAGGAATCCGCCTCGACCTTCGCGATCAGGTCGTATTCGCCGAACAGCGGGTACAGTTCGACGATGTGATCGATCTTCAACAGCTTCTCGTAGACTTCCTTTTCCCGCGTCGGTTCGATGTCGATCAGAACGAATCCGATGGCCGTGAAGCCACGCTCGTTTTGCGTAAAACTGTGTTATAGATAAGGGTATCGAGGAGTCGGCAGGACAGCGGGGTGTTGGCCGGCTAAACACCACCCGAGCGATGGTGCATGGTGCCTCAGCAAGGTCAGAGCCCTCGGGCATTCTCTCGCATCGCGGCGCGTTCAGCGATCGTGGCGGGGCGAACGGTCACCCCGCGGCTCCGACGGGGGGCGCTTCCGCCCCGGGACGGAATAGCAGGCACTTGACTTCCCCACCCGTGGGCCTGGGGTACAAGCCCGGTTCCACCGTCTCGGAAAGCCTGAGGACGATCCGATCGCTCGCCTGATCCACAGATTGGACGGCCTGGAGGCTTCGGATGTCCTCTCTTTCTCGCTCCACGAGGGACCGAATCCCTTCGATGTTGGTCGTGCCTTGGACGGACACCGTCCGGTCGTCCTCCGCCTGGACGATCAGATTGGGCCCGAGGGCTGGGTAATATTTTCCCGCAAACAGGTATCCCAGGTCTTCTTGGACCTCGTCCGCGGTCCAGCCGCACGCATTGAAGGCCACCGGACAGCGTGGGTGAAACCGACATCCCGCGGGAGGGAAGACGAGGTTCGGTGGGTCCCCCCGGAGCAAGATCCGATTCCTTCGCTGCCCCGCGATCGGGACGGCGGACATCAGGGCTTTCGTGTAAGGGTGCTCCGGTTCCCGGAGGACTTTCGCGACGTCGCCCCATTCCATGACTTTCCCGGCGTACATGACGTACACCTTCTCCGCGAGGTAGGAGATGACCGCGATGTTGTGCGTGATCAGGAGCATGCTGATTCTGTATTTGTCCCGCAGGTTCCGAAGGAGACCGAGGATCTGCGCCTGCACACTCACGTCGAGGGCGCTGGTCGGCTCGTCTAGGACGAGGAACTTCGGGTTCGTCGAGATGGCTCGGGCAATCGCCACGCGCTGGCGTTGCCCTCCGGAGAGTTCGTGAGGATACCGGTCTCCGAAGACCTCGGGGAGCCCGACCTCCTGCAGGAGCTCGAGAGCCCGAAGTCGCGCCTCCTCCCGGGTCGCGTAGTGCATGGACAGCATCGGTTCCGAGATCACATCGACGAGCTTCATCCGCGGGTTCAGGGAGGAATACGGATCCTGAAGGACGATGTTCATTTGACGTCGGATTCGCCGCATCCGCATGACATCCGCTTCCTTCCCCTTGGCTCTTAGAAGGTAAACCGGCGCCGTATTGGCGGCCTGCCACGCGACGGCGCTGCCGACGAGAATGGCAATGACGAGCCCGACTCCGCCATTTTGGTACCCGGTCGCGAACGCGCCAAACGAATCATAGCTTCGGGAGCTGACCATCGCGCCGTTGAGGGCGACCGCGAGGCCGACGCCGATATTCAAGGCGATCAATGCGACGCCGGCGACCAGGTCCCGCACGAATCTCGGAGCCTCCGGGGTGAAGAAAATCGCGAAGAATCCGACGAGGACCCCGCCCGTTGCGGCCCATAGGAAGTCCGACGGGAGATTTGCGAAGGGCGGGGAGGAGAACGCGATCGCGAGCGCAGGCAGGACGGCGCCGAGGGTGCCCCCGAGGATGAGTCCGAGGGCCCATCGGAGGAGGGGGCGCCAACCGAGGGCGGGCCGCTGCCGGTACGTCAGGGAGTGGGTCGCGCGGATGCGCCCAAGGGCCTCCTGGTCTCCGGTCGCCCGTGCGTCCTCGTACTCACCGAGCACGTCGTCGGGTATGTCGAACAATACATCGCCGCGAGTCGGCTCGAGCAGATGCACCATGATTCGACCCAGGGTGCTTTTCCCGGAACCGCTCTCCCCGACGAGGCCGACGATCTGCCCGTCCTCGATGCGGATCGTGACGTCCTCGACCGCCTTCACGGTGGTCCGGGCTCGGAGGGCTCCTCGGACCGGGAAGGTCTTGCTGACGCCGTCCGCCGCGATTGTCGTGTTACTTCGCCTCGTACAGCCAGCAAGCGACGAGCTGCTCTTTCCCTTGAGGGATGTCGATCGGCACGTGCGTCGCGCACTTCCCAAAGGCGAAGGGGCAGCGAGGGTGGAACGCGCATCCGCTCGGGGGGTCGCGCATGTCCGGGATCTCACCTCGGATTCCGACGATTTCCTTGCGGTCCAGTGTCGGAATCGCCGACACGAGCAACTGGGTATACGGGTGGAGGGGGTGTGTGAGGGTGTCCCCGACGGGAGCGATTTCGACGATCCGCCCGGCGTACATGATGGCGATCCGGTCGCAGACCTCGGCGAGGACCGAGAGGTCATGGGAGATCACGATGAACGAGGCGTGAATCGTGTTCCGAATCTGTCGGATGAGCTCGAGGATTTGCGCTTGAACCGTCACATCGACCGCGCTGGTCGGTTCGTCCATGATAACGACGCTTGGGTTGTTCGCCAGCGCAATCGCGATGACGACGCGCTGACGCATTCCACCGGAAAGTTCGTGTGGATACATGCGGACGACGCGGTCCGCGTTCGGCACGCCGAGCGAGGTCAGTAGTTCCTCCGCCTTGCGGTAACCTTCCCGGAAGAGGGCGTGGCGCACGACCTTACGAAAGATCGGAATCCATCGAAACTGCGGGGGAATCGATCCCGCGCGGGCGACCACCCCGAGGATGCTTCGCTCGAAGCGCCTCGGTTCCACCTCGCCCAGGGTGAGGATCGCCTTCTCCTTTCGAGCGCGGTGGATGTCGGGCCTGCGCCAGACGAAAAGGGCCTGTTCCTCGAGACCTTCGAGGCTTTTCGCAGCGACGTAGGCCCGTATCGGCGCCTCGTCTCCCTCGTTCTCCTCGAGCAAGCGCAGGATCTCGCGAAGGTCCTGGGGGGTCGCCGCCTCCCGCGCGAGCCTCCGCTTGGCAAGAAGCGCGGGATTGTGCAGGTAGACCGCCTCGGCGATCTGGAATCCGATCGTCAGGACCGGGTTGAGGCTCGTCATCGGCTCTTGGAAGACCATCGAGAGGCCGACCCCTCGGATGCTCGCCATCGCTTTGTTCACGCGCTTCAGCACGTGTTCATTGCGTTTGGGGAGGAATCGGTCACCCGCCGACTTCGCGTAGTCGACCTGGAGGTTTACGAGGTTCCTCTCGTCGTAGATCACCTGTCCTCCCGGTACGGCCGCATTGCGGGGCAACAGACTCATGACCGTGAGGCCGAGGGTGCTTTTTCCGCACCCGCTTTCGCCCGCGATACCGAGGACCTCGCCTTCCCGGAGGACGAGATTCACGCCGTTGAGAGCCCTGAAGACGCCCCGGCGGGTGTGGAAGTGGACCTGAAGGTCGCGGACCTGGAGCGCGGCGGCCACGTCAACTTCGCCTCCGCGGGTCGATCACGTCCCGGAATCCGTCCCCCATGAGGTTGACCGCGAGGGCGAATAGCGTGATCGTCGCCCCCGGGAACACCACGGTCCACCAGTACCCGAGGGGCGCCAACGTCAGCCCCTGGTTGGTGATGTACCCGAGTTCGGGGAGGTTTGCATCGGTCGGCAGGAATCCGATGAAGGCGAGCGCGGAGAAAATTCCGACCACTGTGCCAACATCGAGCGAGATTTGGATGAAGATGGGAGGGAGGACGTTCGGCAGGATGTGCTTGAAGAGGATCTTCCACCGACCCGAGCCCGCGGCGGTCGCGGACTCGACAAACGCCATCTCCTTTGTCGACAACGTGAGGCTTCGGCCATAGCGTGCATAGAGGGGCCACCAGACGATCATGAGGGCGACGGCCATGTTGAGCAAGGTACGCCCGATGACGAATCCGACGGCGATCGCCAACACGAGAAAAGGGATGCCGAAGAAGATATCCGTCAAGCGCATGAGTCCCTCGTCGACGTAGCGCCCCATGTATCCCGCGAGAATCCCGATGACGGTCCCGATGCCCGCGCCGATCAAGACGATGAAGAAGGAGAGGGCCAGATCCACCGGAATCGCCTTGAGGATCAGGTTGAAGAGATCAATGCACCCGAACCCACCGGCACCCTGGTATTCCGTCGTGCCGAACCAGTGTGCGGCAGAAGGAGGCTCGGGCCACGCACCGGAGCAATTCGCGACGTTGGCGTTGATGAATGCGTTGCTCACGAAGACGCCCGGGTCCTGAATCCCCATGAGTCCTGGCGTCAGGGTGACCAAAAGCCCGACGATCAAGAAACCGAGGAAGATGACGAGACCGGCGACCGCGCTCTTGTTTGCCAGGAACACGCGGGCCGATAGCCTCAGGTCGTCGAACCTTGCTTTGCTCCCGAAGGCGACCGCCATGATTCCCTCTAATAGCGGATCCGTGGATCGAGGAGTCCGTAGAGAATGTCCACGGCGAGATTCGCGAGTACGAGGACCAGCCCGAATATGAGCGTGGTGCCCATGATGCCGCCCACATCGGTCATCAAGAGGGCCTGAGTCGTCCACCATCCGATTCCCTTGAAGGTGAAGATGTCTTCGACGACGACGGCGCCCCCGAGCAAGCTCGCCACCAGGTAACCGAAGGTTGTCACCGTCGGCAGGAGGGCGTTCCTCCTCGCATGGAGGTTGTTCACGACTCGCTCCGGAGCTCCCTTCGCCCTGGCCAGCCGAATGTAATCTTGGTCGAGGACCTCAAGCATGGACGCCCGCAGGATCCGCACAATGCCGGCGAGGAGTGCGAGGGTGAGGGTCAGAGTCGGTGCGACGACATGGAGGAACGCGTCCCACGCAACGCCCCAGTATCCGTGGATGAACGCGTCGAACATCAGGATGTGCGTGGGCGAGGAAACCGCGAACGAGTGGTCGAACCAGGACGAGGGCAGGTCTGTGTAGAGTTGTTCGTTCAGCATCCCTTCAATCGGGAGGACCCTCCAGGTGACTCCGAACAGGACCAGGAGGCCGTATCCGATGAGGAAGATCGGCATGGAGTAGAGGGTGAAGGTCGCGACCCGGACGCCTTGGTCGATCACCGAGTCCCGTCGGACGGCGGAGAAGACACCGATGGGGATGGCGAGGATCCATGTGAGGGCCGACGCGAAGACGGTGAGGACGAGCGTGTTCGGTAGAAACCAGGTGAGCGCCGTGCTAACGGGGACGCCTCCTTGGACCGCGGTGTACCCGAGGTCCCCGCCGAGGACTGCCCGGATCCAATAGAAATATTGGACGAACAACGGCTCGTTCAGATGGAACCGGATGATGAGGTCGCTGATTGCCGCCTGCCTCGCCGGCCCCGTGAGCCGCGGATTCAGGTAGTCTTTGATGAACTCCGTCGTTCCTCCGGCGTGGAGCAAGCCGAACACGATGAACGTCAGGCCGATGAGCGTCGGGATGAGAAGAATGAGCCTGCGGACAACGTAGACCCACAACTTCACGGGAGGGCCTCAGGCAAGATGGAAGAGACGAGGGGTAAAGAAACTTACCCCTTGGTCCACCACCAGAACACGGAGTCTGCACCGGCGCCGATCGTCGGGTTCTCTTGGAAGCCCCAATTGTTGTTGTACGGCGAGACATAGGGCTGGACGATCCAGAACCCTTCCTGTTGGTAGGTGTAGACGTACATGTAGAGGCTCACCGCGACTCGTTCCGCGGCCACGTAGAGCGCGGCGGCGCGGGTCGCATTCGTCTCTGCGTCGGCCGCTGTGATCAGGTTGTTCAAGAGCGTGTAGTTCTGAGCCTGGCTCTGGAACATGCTGGCCATGGCGGGATAGGCCGCAGCCTCCCGATCGAAGTACCACCAGTACCACCCTTCTGCGAAGGGATACGTCCCATTCCCGAGGTACATCGCATCCGTGTAGTCCGACGGATACGGATAGTCCGCGATCCAGCCCAAGGAGAAGAGCGGCATCGGATTGGTGCCATTCGACTGGTACCCGATAATCGAGTGAAAGTCCAGGTACACGGGAGAGGCGGTGATGTGCGAGTCGATGCTGTTGAGCGCGGCCGCCCAAATCAGGGCTGCTTGGTAGTCCGTCGTGATTCCGGTCGGAATGTAGATCGGGAAATTGACGGTGGTGTTGTACAGTCCCGACTGGTACAGAAGGGACTTGGCCTTTGCCAGGTCGTACGACGGACAGTTGCCCAGGGTGGATGGCGGGACATAGTACGGCAAGCCGTTTACGATGACGCCACAATAGCTGTTCCCGAAAGTGAAGCCATACCTCTTGTTCCCGAGTACATTGTCGATGTAATTCGTGTAATTGAGCGTGTACGCGAACGCCTCTCGGACATAGATGTTCGCGAAGTAGTCCGAGGGGATGTTGTATCCGGATCCAATCGACGCGAGGAGCGTCGTGTTAATGTCGAGGTTGAAGACGAAGAACAGTTCCGTAATCGTTGGGAACGGACCTTTGATAACGGCTTTGTTGGCGGGAACCAAGAATTGGTTGATCGTCTTGTAGTACGGCGGCGGCAGCAGAGTCGCAATATCGGCCTGGCCACTCGCGAACAGCTGGTAGGCGATCGCAGGCGACGCGACCCACGTCAGAATCACGGTCTTGTTCTGAGCCGGAATTCCGGGAACGCCGGGGAAGTGCGGGTTGGGCGTCAGGACCACCGACGTCGCGGGGACGTACGTGTTGATCTCAAACGGCCCGGAGGAGACCGGGCCGAACTGAGTCTGCAGGTTGTAGTTCCCCTCGAACGACTTGTTCTGGTAGTCGTAAAAGCCATGCGGGGTAAACGTGATTCCTTCCCCGATGCTCTGTAGCCATTTCGCGTCCATGATCCCCGTGCCGAGCGCGTCACAGATGGCCGTGAAAAACAAGGTGGCCGGCGTCGACCTCACCAAATGGAACGTCACGTTGTTCGTCGCGTTGTCGTACGACACCCCGTTCATGACGTCGGTGAATTCTGTCAGGTTATTCGGATCTGTCATGAACTTCACGAACGGGACGAAGGTGGACTTCGGAAGTAGGTATTGGGAGATAATCCAGTCCGCATCTCCGGGACCTCCGCCTTGGAACAGCATGGCGCGAATCATGCTGTACCAGACGTCGTAGGCGGTGATGGGGTCCCCGTTGGAGAACCCGACATCCGACCGAAGATGGAACGTGTAGGTCTTGTTGTTGTTCGTGATGCCCCCGTTTGTGGTGGTCGGAATGGCGGAGGCGAGAAACGGGATCCACTGGGTTGTACTGCTCCCGTTGTAGATGAGCAACGTTGCCATCGTGTTCACGACGACCTCGAATCCCACCGTCTCGTAATCGATCTGGGGGTCAAAGGAGAAAGGACCTCCCGGGGAGTTGATGGCTTCGTAGACGACGCCCGGGGACGGGACCGGACCGTAGGGTTTCAGGAACCCGAAGTTGCTACCGACGGCGATCGTTGTCGCGAGGGACGATGAGAACGACGCAATCGTCTTGGTCGTGCTGCTCGTCGTGCCGTTCGCGATGTTCTGGAGATCCAGCGTCTCGTTCTCCACGGTGAAGAGCGTGAGCGTTGTCGTGTACAGCCCGGCCTTCGCGAACGTCGACGTCACGGGGTTCGTTATTGGAAGCAAATAGGTGGGAGCGGTGGGAGCCACTGACGTGTTCGCAGCCAGGGTCATCGTCTGACCGTTCCCGAAATCCCACGTGTAGCTGGCCACGGTCACGTAGGTGGTTAAGGTCCAGTTTACGCCGGTCGCGTTGTCCGTTCCCGATTGTGTGGAAGAAAACAGCTGAGAGATCTCGGTGTACCCGCCATACAAGTAGAAGGGCGTGTTCGGCGTCGTGATCGGGGCGTTTGGGTTCTTCGTCGTGTTGAACGCTATGACCGGGATCGAAGCATAGCCGATGAGCGAAGGCGGTGTCGGCGCAGGCGAGACGTAGACCTTCAGAAGCGAAGTGGACGCGTCCGCGATGAGCGTGTTGTTGGAGGCACCGTACTCTCGGATTCGGACCAGGTAGGTCCCAGGCGTTGTGTACGTGTACGAGAACGTCGCGTTTCGCGACTGAATCTCGAAGCCATCGCCCATGCTCACCTTCGCGACGGCATCGGACCGGAGGTTTTGGATGGAGAACGTAATCGGCTCCCCCGCAACACCCGTGGGAGCTACGGATTGGATCGAGAGCGGTCCCAGAATAACGGGCGCCGGAGTCGGGCCAAAGGGTTTGAGCACGACGATGCCGAGCGCCGCGGCCAGAATCACAATGATAGCGACGAGCCCGACGATGAGCGCTCTCGTGCGGCCGCCTTTCTTTTTTTCAACCAGCGGTCGCGGCTCGGGCGAAGTTGGTCCTGACGAGGCGTCGCTCGATAGTTTCTCCGAGGCAGAATCCGAACTCGATTCGGAGGATTCCATTCGTTCCCCCCTCCTAACCACCTCGGGGCATGCGAGAGCCGATATTATTGTGTTTTGGCTCGCGACTCGAATCCTAGGCCATCCGTTCGTCGGATTAATGTTGCATGTTCGTGGGCCGGACCGCGAGACTCCCGAGTTTCGTTACGCTGGAATGCTCCCAAGTGTCCACCGCGACGCCACACCTAAGGCCGCCTTCGCGCCCCGAGGCCAGTCGAGAGGTCTGAGTCAATGCCAAATCCCCACATTTGGTGAGCCGCCAACCAGGGCACACGATGATTTCCGTCCGGGTGTTAGGACGTCGAGTGGGCAACCATCGCACTCTCCGTCCTTAGCCCGGGGGGCCAGCGCCGGGAAAATGGTGTCGGGAACTCAATCGGTGGAATCCGCACGGGGGTTCCAGCCACAGCAGAACCGAGCGAGGATTCTTTAGCAGGTCCGACTCCATCTCCCGTCATGGATTTGGGTGCCCAAAGCGCACGGAGGCGGGCGGGGCCGTACCGCGAGCGATCGCAACGGGAACGTCACGGCGCGGACACGAGCTGGTTTGAATGGACCCTCCGCGAACTCTTGCGTTACTCGTTCGGAGTCCTCGTTCTCGCTGTGATCATTGTCTTGCCACTACAAATGGAAGACTCATGGAATCCTCCCGGTGGACAGCCAGTGGTCGATCCGTCGGCCGTTGGGGCGTCTGTCGTAGCCGTGGTCGTCGGTACCATTACAATCGCCATCTTCGCCTACCGCTACGTTTGGGGCGACGGAGGCTGGGTTGACCGAGAGGTCGCCCGCCACGAATCGGTGCGCCACTAGTGTGCAGGGCATTACCCGCTACGCGAGATTCCTCAACCCGGTGAAGAACGTCCGAAATGGAGGAAGCACCGCGAAGTGTACTCTCACTTCGGATTCCTGAGACTTAGAATACAAATACTCGCCTCGGCACTTTTTCACCGTGCGACGGAAGCCCGTTCTCGCGGGCGAACCTGCGCCCGCATTTCCCGTGGAGACGTTGCGTCACTGGTACGTCACGCCATTTGGCGGCTTTTCTCCGGAGCTCGGTCTGTTCCAAGTCGGCATCAACCGCGAGGCGCTCGAGAAAAACACGTCGCTCGACCCGGAGCTGGACCGCGTCCGCGTGACCGTGATCGGCCGCGTCCACCGCCCGTTCCTCTTCGACCGCTTCT
>Ga0209237_1002590_pt1 | contig 10883 bp, 8 predicted proteins | sample GraSoi013_1_40cm_2_FD_185820 | JGI IMG/M metagenome (GOLD analysis project Ga0209237, IMG submission 185820) | Grasslands soil microbial communities from the Angelo Coastal Reserve, California, USA - Sample 10_02_2013_1_40cm (SPAdes) (version 2) | ecosystem: Environmental > Terrestrial > Soil >...
CGGCGAGGGATGGTATGGCATTTCGTCGCTCCCGTCTTCATTCGTAAACGTGTTCGCTGAAGGGTCGATCGGAGTATACGACTATGCTCACTAGGCAGCTCCTTGGAACTTACGAAGGCACGCATAAGAGGAGGGTCCCAACATTCGAGATGTGCAATCGGAACAAATTCAGGATCACCGCTGTTGAAACTTACACGGCTCGGAACTTACCTAAGGCAGAATCCCGCAGTTGTACCACTGATTATCTTTATCATTCTACTCGGAACTGCTGCTTTACTCTCAATTATTGGATATTCATGGGCAGCAAACGAGTTCGCGACTTACGCGTTCTATGCCTTGGCCACGGCGGTGGCTCTGCGAATAGCTGTGATGTTGAGAGAGGAGAAGAAGAGTTCTAGAACAGGTAGAGATTGAGAAAAGAGACCTCCTAACTGTTCCCTCTAAGGGAGGCTATGTGAAAGGGAGAGTCTCAGTGATTCTGCCGGCCTACAACGAAGGTGAACATATCGCGGAGAGTATCGCATGGGTCAAGGATTTGTTTGCTGCCGCTTGCAAAGAGTTGGAAATAATTGTCGTCGATGATGGTAGTACAGATGAGACCCTAATTGCGGCTGAGGGAACTGCTGACGAGCAAACGAAAATTGTTGGCTATCCTAGAAATCAGGGAAAGGGGCATGCGATACGTCAAGGATTCCGTCGGGTGACTGGAGAAGTTACCTTCATCCTAGACAGCGATATGGAGATTGCTCCACGAGATCTCATTCAGTATCTGAATGCGTTGAATTCTGTTGATATCGCAATTGGCTCAAAGAGACATCCTCTTTCAAAGGTTAGGACGCCTACAATGCGCATGTTTCTCAGTCTTGGGTTCAATCTGTTGGAGCGGATGCTGACGGGAGTTCGGGCGACGGACACTCAGGCAGGGTTGAAGTGTGCGAAGAGCGAGGCCCTCTACGAGATCCTGCCGCTATTGTCTGTGAAGAAATACGCTTTTGATGCCGAGCTACTAGCGGTTGCTTCTCTCCTCAAGTTCAATATTGGAGAACTTCCCGTCCAGATCGAGCTGAGGGCCTCGTTCAGCGCAAGGAAGGTTTCCAGAATGCTGATCGACCTTCTCGGAATTGCGTACAGGCTGAGAATCAGGCGATGGTATCAAGAAAATCTCAAGCAGATGACTGACACTTACAAACCGATCATAAGATGGTAAGTGGCAGGCCTATGGATGATGAGCATGCTCAGCCCACAGTCTCGATAATAGTTGCCTGCAAAGAATTCGACACATACGTCTCACAGTGCGTCGACGAATCGAAGAAGCTAGATTTCCAGAATTTCGAGCTGATAGTCCTTCCAGATTCAGATTTCGGAATGAAAGAAACAGGAGTCACTGTCATCCCCACCGGCCCGATCCCACCGTCTGAGAAGAGAAACATTGGGGCAGGAAAGTCGAAGGGAGAAATCCTAGCCTTCATCGACGGGGATGCCTACCCAGCAAGAGACTGGCTGAGAAATGCGGTTCGACGTCTCCGAGATCATTCAGTGGTCGCCGTCGGGGGCCCCAGCATAACACCGGAAACAGATGAGATCATGCAGAGAGCAAGCGGTGAGATACTCTCATCCTACATCGGATCAGGACCCCTAAGTCTGCGGAATTCCAAGAAGGCCGCCCGGCGATGCGATGACTTACCCTCTGTGAACCTGATAGTGAGAAAAGAGTCCTTTGATAGGATCGGTGGATTCGATTCTAGCTTTTGGCCCGGCGAGGACACGAAATTTTGTAGAGACCTTGCTGGAATAGAGGAACACGGTCTGCTGTACGCGCCCGACGTGCAAGTCTTTCATCATAGGAGGGCTCTGTTTGGGCCGCATCTCAAACAGATAGCGGGATATGGACTGCACCGTGGCTACTTCTCAAAGAGATTTCCGGAGAACAGTAGAAAAATCACGTATTTCCTCCCTGCGGGGTTGTTAGTGGCGCTTGCCACCAGCGTCGCCTTGTTATTCACGCGGGGAATCCTGAATATGCTGGCGATGGCATTCTTAGCAGCCTACCTTGCAATTCTCCTCGTTAGCTCTAGCATAGTGGGTCTAAGACGAAGGAATGCTCGGCTAGCTAGCATGGTGTTCTTGGGCGCCATCGCGACACACATTTGTTACGGTGCATACTTTGTGAAGGGACTACTTTCAAGAAATTTGGCTCGTTAGCGTCGGTTATGCAAATCTAATATACGAAAACAAGTCGGAACAGCCCAATTCAAATCAGAGTGAACCGAGTGAAAGTCTTCGTCTCGTATCCGCCCATCCCTACTGACAAGGGCACACCGCTGCTGTCGCAGAACAGGCAGTTTCAATACTTCAACGAGCCCACTTACATTTACCCGATGGTCCCCGCCTCTGCAGCGACAATGCTCAAGGTCGCCGGTCACGAGACGATCTGGGATGATGCTATTTCCGAGCAGAAGCCTTACGATAGCTGGCTGAAGACAGTAGCCAGTGAAAATCCTGACCTTATTGCGATCGAAGCGAAGGCGCCAGTCATAAAACGCTACTGGAAGACGATCTCAGACATCAAACAGGTTAGCCCGGAGACCAAGACGATTCTCTGTGGAGATCACGTGACTGCTTTTCCTGAGGAATCATTGAGGAACAGCGACGTTGACTACGTCATCACCGGCGGAGATTTCGACTTCGCGCTTAGGAGCCTTGCCAACAGTCTGGATGGTAGGGGCGAAATGGACCCCGGTATCTGGTACCGCTCCGAGGGTAAGTTTGAGTCGACTGGAAAGTTCACTCAGCGCCACAACCTCAGTGAGGCACCGTTCATAGATCGAGATCTGACAAAGTGGAAGCTCTACAGCGTTCACAATGGCAATTACAAGTATACTCCTGGAACCTACTCAATGGTGGGACGCGACTGTTGGTACAGGGCGGGAGGAGGTTGCACCTTCTGCTCATGGACAATCCACTATCCAGCCTTTAACGTGAGACGGCCTGAATCCTACCTCGACGAGGTGGGAATGCTGATCGAAAACTACGGTGTGAAGGAAATCTTCGACGACACCGGCACATTCCCAGTCGGAGATTGGCTCAAAAAATTCTGCAATGGAATGATCGAACGGGGTTACAACAAGCGCGTTCTTATCGGTTGTAACATGCGCTTCGGTGCCCTCTCAGGCGAAGAGTACAGATTGATGAAGAAGGCAGGTTTCAGATTCATACTCTACGGTTTGGAGTCAGCTAATCAGAAAACACTCGACATGCTCAACAAAGGCGTGACTGAGCAACAACAAATCGACACTTGCAAGGTAGCTAGCGAGGCCGGTCTCGATCCGCACCTGACTATAATGTTCGGATATCCGTGGGAAACTAAGGAGGAAGCCTTGCGAACAGTGAACACTGCGAAGCGCCTATTGAAGAAGGGACATGCGAAAACATGGCAAGTGACGATTGTCATTCCCTATCCAGGAACACAACTATTCGAACAGGCTAAGCAAAACGGATGGCTGAAAACCGAAGACTGGGAAAGGTATGATATGCGGGAACCAATTCTCAAGACGCCAATGAGTGAACAAGAGGTCATGGAAATTGTTCAAGGATTATACAAAGTAGCCTTCAACCCCGAATTCATGATCAGAAAGATCATAGGCATTCGGAGTATTCGTGACTTGAAGTTCATGGCTAGGGGAGCCAAGAACATATTCGGGCACATTCGAGATTTCTCGCCCGACCAAGTGACTCAGACGCCCACTGCGTCCTGAGCGAGAAGAAGCTATCCGCTCCACTTGCGCGCGGGCATCCGCAGTAGAAATCGTGTCGATAAAAGGCCGCCGCTAGTTATCGTTAGCTCGATTCATTGAAGTTATGGTTGACGGGTCAACCGTTTGAATGAACCAAAGCTATGCATCCTCCACAGATATCCCATATCAGAGGCGATTGAGACTAATCCTTCTTTGTCGGACTTCCTGATGGTATTGGCGTCCCATGGCTTTAGGGTAAAATTTGTAAGTTTTCGGGAAGGCAACAAGACCGATGGAGGTTCTCTCCCGATACCGTCGAACGTGGAAGTGGTCAGGTTGCCATTTACCCTACGCAGAAGTCGGCCCTTTGATAAATATTTGAAGAGTGTCTTGTTTGTGCTCCTCGCACCGTACATCGCTCGATTGTTGAACAGGGACGAAAGAATAGTCGGCGTTTACTGTGATGACTCGCTTCCTTTTTACGGCTACCTCGTCAAGAAACTCACGAACAAAAAGGTGGTGCTTCGGCTGGGTGACCTGCAAACCGGGTACATTCTTTTGGGACGCTCTGCGGTTCATGATGTGATCTTCAAATTGCTGCATTCGTTCGAGATTCACACATGGAAGTCCGTCGATGGACTTGCAACTATCAGTCGCCGTTTCGAAGAATATGTGAAATGGTCAGGAGTAAATCCCGACAAGATTGTTACGATTCCAGAATCTGTGGACACTGAAACATTCCGCCCCCTAGAAGGGGTAGAAATTCGTACAAGATTTGGAATACCGCAAGACTGCGTCCTCTTGATGTTTCACGGAGTAATCGAACCGCTCAAAGGGCTAGGGACCTTGCTTGACAACTTCTCGAAACTTGAACCAGGTCTGCAGGCTCGCGTCAAACTGATGATTATCGGAAACGGGGCCAGTCTCAAGAATCTTGAGAAAAAAGCTTTCGACCTCGGGTTAGCCAGCAAGATAATCTGGACTGGTTGGATCCCATTTACAATGATAACGCGTTTTCTGAATGCATGCGACATCGGGATTCCAATGAGAAGCGGGAATTTTGCAAATAATTTCGTAGTGACCCTCGCCCTGCTGCAATACTGGGCGTGCGCGAAACCCGTTTTGGCTCCTCGAATGAAAGCGATCGCTGACACTGTTCGAAATGGTGAGAATGGCGAGACATTCGACCCCCAAAACCCCCAAGAATTCTGTGACAAACTCAAGCTGCTCGTAACTGAAAATGCATCAAGACTAAGACAGGGCACAGAAGGTAGAAGATTGGTACGCAAATCGTTTGACAAGGCCGTTGTGGCCAAAGAACTATACTTGGGCGTGATGCGGCTGCTGTCGATCGCGAAGTAGCCAATTTTGCCAACTAATACACCGGCGACAGCTCGAGGTAGATAGGTCCAGTGAAAACCACAGGTTCGGACGAAAAACCCTCTTCCAATCGTCCTCTAGGGCTTTCGCTGTCGGTGGTGATTCCCACTTGCCACAGAGCTTCCTCTCTCAGGAAATGCCTTGACTCGCTCCTTGAACAGACCTATACCAACTTCGAAATCGTCCTAGTCCAATGCACCCAGGATTCTCTGACGAATAATCTTGTGAAAGAATATTCAGAGAAGATCCCGATACGCGTGATTACAGAAAGCGGCGGGCTTGTGCCGTCAATGAATGCTGGATTGAAGGCCTCCCGCGGGGACATCTACATCAGAACCGACGATGACATCGTGGCGGACAAACGTTGGCTGTTAGAAATTGAGAAGACCTTTCACACGGATAGCGACATCGGAGGAGTAACGGGTCCCACCCTAGTCCCTTCTAACCGATTAGCACAAAGAGATGTGTTCATGCTCCTCCCATCGGCAGGGAGAATTAGTTTTCCCCGAGCTGTCCTCGGTGCAGTTTACGTGAACTTCTTCCTAGAAGGAAAGACTTACGAAGTTGGGCGTTTGCTCCGAAGCGGCGCATGGACGCCTGGATCCAATTTCGGCAAGATTCTAGGTATGACTCAACCCATAACAGTTGATTATCTTGAGGCCTGCAATTTGGCCGTGAAGAGAGACCTATTACGGAAGTTGGGTGGGTTCGATCGAGGTTTCAAGTCACTCGGGGACTTCTCAGAAATGGATATGTCATTTCGTCTAAGAAGGCTAGGCTTCAAGTTGATCTTTACTCCCAAAGCAATTGTGCACCACATGGTAAGCCAATCTGGCGTTTTCACGGAAAGACAACATGCATCGGACATAATGGAGAACTTTCTTTATTTTTACTTCAAAAATGTCAAACTGGACCCTGTGGAAGGGTTCGCCCGTTTTCTCACTTACCTGATGTTCTTGCAAGCGTATTGGGTCTACAAATCAGCTATGTCGGGGAATCTGCACTATCTGGGAGGTCTCATTGGAACCCTAAGAGGACTAGCGTTTGGCCTGAAGAGTTTGATTGGAAATAGTAGGTGAGGATGACGCATGCATACCCTCGCGCAAGCATCGTAATTCTGAACTACAATGGCGGAGAATCCCTTGGAAAATGTTTGTCATCAGTGCTCTCGACTGAATACCGAGATTTCGAAGTTATTCTGGTGGACAATAGTTCGACGGATGGCTCCTTGGAGCAAGTCAAGTTTCACTTCGCGAATGAACCAAGGCTCAAGATCGTTCAGAACTCGCGGAATTTGGGTGCGAGCACAGGGAGAAACATAGGATCAAACCACGCAAGCGGGAAATATATCGCTTTCCTGGATTCAGACACCCAAGTAGATCGAAATTGGCTGAAAGAAGCCGTAAGCCTAATGGAACAACACCCATCAGTGGCAACTGTACAGTGTAAGCTCGTCCTTATGTCAAACCCAAGCAGGCTCGACTATATTGGAGATTTCATCAGTCAGTTCGGTTTCCTGGTTCAGAGGGTCCCATTAGGAGCCCTCGATGGCGAAATCTCGCGAAGAACAACCCTGATCTTCGGCGTGAAGTCAGCGGGAATGGTTGCAAACAAGCGGGTCCTTGAGAATATTGGAGTGTTTGATGAGGACTATTACATCTACATGGAAGAGACAGACCTATGCTGGAGAGTCTGGCTAAATGGTTCTCAAGTTGCGTATTCCCCTTCTTCCATTGTCTATCACGACTTTGGGCAGATCTCTAAATTGAGATCGGAAAGAGCCAAGTTTCTGTCGAAGTATCATGGAACAAAGAACTACATAACCACCATTTTGAAAAATGCTGATGGGTTTACCCTCTTGAGGATCCTCCCCATTCACATCATGCTTTGGTTTGGGATCGCGATTTGGCATTTCGCACGGGGGCGTACGCAGGAGGGGACTTGGATCTCAAGGGGAATCATCTACAACCTAAGACATTTCAGATCCACATGGCGCAAGCGAATGATGGTCCAACGATACGTCAGAACAGTTCCGGACAAGACGATTCTTCCCCAAGTAATGGTAAGGATTTCTCCAACATATCTGTATGAAAAAGCCACTAGCGAGGGCTCCGGATGGAACCTTTAGCAGACAGGTATCTAGAACAGCCCGATTTTCTCCTCCGGACACTCATGCTGTTCCCCCATCCCTCAACGAGTCTGTGGAGAGCAATCGAAGCAAGAGAAATCTGGAAGGAGTTTCGAGTCCGGGAACTGGGTACCCCAGTTCTGGATATTGGTTGTGGCGATGGAAGATTTTCCACAGCAGTATTCGATAGTGGAAGAGTAGATGTTGGCGTAGATATCTCGCCCAGGGCCGTGTCTATGGCAAAGACAAGCGCGAATTATACTCATCTCATGACTGGAGATGGGGCGAGGTTGCCATTCCAAGACGGAGTTTTCGAAACCGTCTTCTCTAACAGTGTCCTTGAACACATTCCCAACATCGTACAAGTATTGCAAGAGGTAAGAAGGATACTCAAGCGAGGCGGAGTGTTTGTATTCACTGTTCCATCGCCAAACTTCTCGACATACCTATTTCTTTCCTCCCTGTTTCAATCGATTCCCTTGCTGGGCACTTTCGGTAATTGGTATTCAAACCAACGCAATATTCTCTTGAGTCATAACAACATCTATCCGATCGGCGTCTGGAAAAGCTGGTTGCGAGCAGCGGGATTTCCTCTGGTCCAGACTAGATTTTGCCTTTCAAAGGCCACCATACAAGTATGGGATGTGATGGCACTCATCATCTACGTCTTTCGACTGCCACTAAATGCGTCGCCGAGACTTCTGACATATGCGTTGAAAGGCTCAAAGAAGCTGCGTGTGTTTGTGCTCAAACTAATCCTTCGCAGGTTCTACCTCTCGTCGAATGTGGAAGGGGCAGATATGATAATTGTTGCTGGAACTCAAGAGGCAACACGAATATGTGAGGCACAGAATCAGAAGAACTGACTCTCACCAAACTTGAGAATCTCCTTCAGCAGAATACGGAATTCGTCATACGTGCAACAGGCGTCGTTTTTCCCACTCTATGCCATGATGGGCATCGTGGCTCTTCGGTACATGCTTCTCGATACAGGCACTCTGGGTCACCATTGGGATTGGAGTATCCCCACTTCCGCTGCATTCTACCAACGCATGCTGAGCCAATCTTCTCAAGTATGGAACCCGCAATTCTTAGGCTATTCCTACGTTCTTTCAGTCTCGGTTCTGCCCACTCTCGCGATACTGGGCTTCTTGGGCTCAGTGGGCCTATCTGGGGACATCATATCAAAAGCGCTACTCGTCTTGGTCATCGGCACCGCGGGATATTCTGCCTATACCCTTCTGTTGGAGATCACAAGAGACCTAAGCCCTAACCAAGCACTCCAGTCGAGTCTGGCAACTCAAGGAGGGCCGTTCCTCGCGGGCTATTTCTACGCGTTTTCGCCATTTCTATTCAACGAAATCGTTGGAGGGGCCTTTACTCAATTCATAGCATATGCTCTGTCACCTATTGCGATCTTGGCATTCGTGCGAACTTTGACTTCGAGATGGGCAACGTGGCGCGGATCGTTGTTAACTTCTATTGCTCTAAGCGCAATTGCGATAAGCCAACAATATTTGGTGTTAGTCTTTGCGATCATTCTACTTGTTGCCGTCACTTTCTGGACGAAAGGGCTGCTGACCTACGGACGCGTCTTGCTCTTGTGGTCTATTCTGAATTGCTACTGGATTTTTCCGTTGGCCTATTCATTCCCCAGTTACTTATCAGTCGTAACGGCCCGGAATCCATCTGCTTCCATTCTTCTGAACTTGCAAATCCATGTCCCAACCATGATACAAGCGTTTGTTGGTACAGGATACTGGACAGATTTCTTTACATCATCAATTGCGAGCGCATTTTATCCATTCTGGCTAATCTCGTCGGTGAGCCTCGTAGCTGTGTCCATAGGCTACTTGTTGACTCGTCGAGAAGTGTCAAAAACGATGCTTTGGGTCACCGTTCTTGTGGTTTCAATAATCTTCGAAACCGGATACAATTCCCCACTTAAAACGCTCGTCGCTTGGATTTTCGCGAATTTCCCCCCGATGGTTCTCTTCAAGAGCCCGCAACACTTGATCTTTCCGGCCGTTCTCGGCCTAACCGCGATCTTAGGATTATTCTCGGCAAATATTCTGAGAAGACGCACGCTGAAACAAAGGATCGGGGTTTTCATCATCTTAATACTAGCTGTCTCGACTTGGGTGTCACCTTTCTTCTCCGGCAATCTCGGAGGAAATGTCGATGTCTATCAATTACCACCGAGTTATGCTAGCGTCAACTCCATAATCTCTCACGATGGCGAGACTGGGTTTCGGGTCCTTTACCTGCCCATGTCGGGATCTCCGCTCTACCTAAATGATGACTTCCAACGTGTAAATCAGGGGGGAGATCCGACCATCGCTTACTCGCAGATGCCGACCATAGTCTCTGACTTGACCTCGAATCCTCAGGCGAAAGAGTTTGCTACTGCCATGGAAGAAACGCTCGGAGCGGATATTCCTCCATCTAATGCTGCGAAATTGTTGTCACTGGTAAATGTGAAGTACATAGTCCTCCGGTACGACGTTTTGCCTAACTTTGGACCTTTGGTCGGGAAGTGGAATGTTACTCGAGTATACGAGAATTTGGTGCACCTCGATGGAGTAAAACTAATCGCGAGCTACCCGGAAGCTTCACTATGGAGGAATGATATCCCCAGAGCTCCTGTAATTTACGGGGCTACCAACGCAATTTATGATGACCCCCCAATCTATGGGATAAGAAACTGGCAATCCTTGTCTGGACAATGGAGTGCATTCCAGCAATACTCGGTAGTTGGAGTCGATGGTGTGCTCCGAACAGGCTCAGTATTTGGTGATACAGACTTGATTCTAGAAACTCAACTACTCCCAACACCAAACTCGTTCAACGATTGGGTCCTATGGCATGGAGCCGACGCGGGCAATTACTATTACGCAGGCCAAACAGGCATAGGGTATTTCACGGTAGGGAAAGTGGTTGGTGGGCAACGGACTCAAATGTTTTCAGAGTGGATGGGCTATGCCAGAAACCAAACTCTTTGGATCAGGGTGGACTCCCGAGGAAACAACTTCGAAGTATTTTCCAGTTCTGACAGTCGGAATTGGACTTCCATATACGCCTTTGAGGATAGCACTTTTCCGACTGGATTTGCGGGCTTCAAAACAGCCGGTGTAGGCCGCTTGTCCAACGTAACGGTAGCTGACCTAAGCAACAACATTCTCTTCAAAGATGACTTCAGCCGGTCAAATCTAATCCAATTAATACTCTCTAACAAGTTCGTAGTCGGACAGACGGTAGTAATTTCTCCCAATGTTGCCGTCCAAGCACCGCTTGATCCTAATGCCACAGCCATGTTGACCTCAGGTGATGAAACGCAGCATCTTATCCAAATTGCATCGCGAGGTCCCTTCTATCTAATTGATGGAGAATCCTTCGATCCCGGATGGATGCTGGACGCTCCAGGCGCGATCCACATCGTTGCAAACGGATGGATGAATTCATGGGTCATCAGTTCCGGAATGTCTCTTCAGGTATCATTGCTCTACACTCCTCAAAGGCTGTTCCAATATGGCATTGTTGTATCCGTTCTCACCTTAGCGACTTTCGTGGCCGTACTGATCGGCCAGAGCGCAATGTTACGAAGAGTCAGGAATGGAACCCTACACACCACTGCATGCCCG
>Ga0209237_1002591_pt1 | contig 10882 bp, 10 predicted proteins | sample GraSoi013_1_40cm_2_FD_185820 | JGI IMG/M metagenome (GOLD analysis project Ga0209237, IMG submission 185820) | Grasslands soil microbial communities from the Angelo Coastal Reserve, California, USA - Sample 10_02_2013_1_40cm (SPAdes) (version 2) | ecosystem: Environmental > Terrestrial > Soil >...
CGGTCCGGCGGCGCGCACGGCCGCGAACACGGCGGCGCTGTGCGCCAGGATCGCCGGTTGCGCGTTGTGCGTCTGGGTGAGCTCGTCTTCCGGGCCCTCGAACATGAGGCCGCTGAGCGGGAGTGCGAGGGCTTCGTCGATCGCCCGGAACGTGTCGCGCGCCTCCGGAAACCGCTCCGCCAGATCCTTGCCCATCCCGACTTTTTGCGCGCCCTGCCCGGGGCAGAGCCACACGGTGGCTACCACTGCACCACCATGCTCGCCCACGTGAAGCCCGCCCCGAACGCAACGAACATCACCTTCATCCCCGGCTGCAGCCGGCCGGTGCGCACCGCCTCGTCGAGGGCGATGGCGACCGAGGCGGCCGACGTGTTGCCGTAGCGGTCCACGTTCACGTACACCTTGTCCATGGGCACACGGGCGTGTTTCGCCGTCGCTTCGATGATGCGGATGTTCGCCTGATGCGGGATGAGCAGGTCGATCTCGGCAGCGGTGAGGCCGGCGCGCTGCAGCGCCTGATCGCAGGCGTCCGCCATCGACAGCACGGCGGCCTTGAACACTTCGCGGCCCGCCATCTTGATGTAGTAGCTGCGGTCCTTGAGCAGCTGCTCGTCCGGCGGATGCATGGCGCCGCCGCCCGGGCGGTACAGCAGCTCGGCGAGGGTGCCGTCGGATTTCAGGCAGGACGAGAGGATGCCGCGCCCGTTGGTGCTGCGCCGCACGATCGTCGCTCCGGCCCCGTCGCCGAACAGCACGGCCGTAGTGCGGTCCTGCCAGTCGGTGATCGTCGTGAGCTTCTCCGACGCCACGACCAGCACGTGCTGCGCCTGCTCCGTGGCCACGAGGCCCTCCGCGACGCAGAGCGCGTAGAGAAACCCGGTGCAGGCCGCCTGGACGTCGAACGCCGCCGCTCGTTTCGCGCCCAGGATCGCCTGGAGATCGCAGGCCTGGGCGGGGAGCAACCGGTCAGGGGAGCAGGTGGCGACGACCAAGGCGTCGAGGTCGAGCGGTGTCAACCCGGTCTCGCGCAACGCCTGCTCGGCCGCCGCCTTCCCCATGCAGGCGTTGGTCTCCTGAGGGCTCGCCACGCGCCGCTCGCGGATGCCGGTGCGCTCGCGGATCCACTGGTCCGAGGTCTCGAGGAACTGCGAGAACTCGTCGTTTGTCATCACGCGGGTCGGCGTGTAGCTGCCGCTCCCCCAGAGCTCCGCGATGGGCCGCTTCACGCGACCGCCCCCCCTTCGGCGAACTCGGCCCCGATGTCCTGCGACAGGTGGCTCTCGACCATCTGGGTCGCCACGCGCACCGCGTTCATGACGGCCCGCGCGGGGGACGCACCGTGGCAGATGATGGCCACCCCCTTGACGCCCAAGAGCGGCACACCACCATACTCCGCGTAGTCGAGGAGCTTGAAGAGCTTCTTCACCTCGGGGCGGCCCAGCACGTCGGGGAGCGCCTGCCGCAGCATGCCGACGAACATCCGGCCGGCGGACTCGTAGAACTTGAGGACGGCGTTGCCGACGAACCCGTCGCACACCACCACGTCGATCGGGCCCGCCTTGCAGTGGCCGGCGAGAATGTCCCGCCCCTCGACATTCCCCACATAGTGAATTCCCGCGGTCCGCTTGAGCAGCTGGTGAGCCTCCTTGACGACGGCGTTCCCCTTCTCGTCCTCCTCTCCCACGTTGAGGAGGCCCACGCCGGGGGTGGGGCGGCCCATCACGTCCCGGGCGTACACCGAGCCCAGATGGGCGAAGCCCACCAGCTCGCGGGCATCACAGTCCACGTTGGCCCCGCCGTCGAGGACGAGCACGGACTTCCCGGCGGTGGGGAACGGCGCCCCGATGGCCGCGCGCTGCACGCCCGGGTGCAACCGCAGCATCAGGGTCGCGGCGGCCATCACGGCGCCGGTGTTGCCGGCGGAAATGAACGCGTCGGACTCGTCTCGCTTCTGCAGACCGAGGCCCACCGCGATGGACGAGCGGGGCTTGCTCTTGATCGCCGCGAGCGGCTTTTCCCCCATCCCCACGACGTCGGACGCTTCGACCACCTCCAGCCGAGCGCGGTCCACGTCCCCGTGCGCCTTCAGAGCAGCCTCGATCTCGGCGGTGCGGCCCACGAGCTGGATGCGGAACGTGGGCGCGAGCTCCCGCAGCGCCAGCACCGCGCCTTCGACCTCGACGCGTGGGGCGTCGTCTCCGCCCATCGCGTCCAGCGCGACGCGGATCACGTCAGGCGTCCTCGACCGCCACCCGCTGTTCGTCCTTGTAGTAGCCGCAGGTGGGGCACACACGGTGCGGGCGCTTCCAGTCGCCGCAGCGTGGGCAAGGCTGGAGGGCCGGCCGCTCCGCCTTGTAGTGCGTGCGGCGCAGCCGCTTCTTGCGCTTCGATGTCCGTCGCTTGGGTACCGCCATGGAGATCCTCGGTTAGTCGCGGAGCTTCCCTTTCAACGCCGCGAACGTGGCCCAGCGCGGATCCACCGGGGCGGGGGCGCAGCCGCAGGGGCCCGCGTTCAGGTCCTGGCCGCACCGCGGGCACAGCCCGTGGCAGTCCGGCCGGCACTCCAGGTACTGCGGGACGGCGAGCAACAACTCCTCCCGGACCGCCGGCGTGAGGTCGATTAACGTCGCCTCGGGTGGTAAGGGATAGGAGTTCGGATCCTCCAGCGCGTCGGGGTCTTGCGTGAACAACACCCCGATGTCCGCGGTCACGACCCGGCTGACGGCGACGAGGCAGCGGCGGCACTCTCCGGTGACCCGGGTGCGGAGCGAGCCCTGCCAGTAGAAGCGCCCGTCGCCGGCCGGCTGCAACCGCCCGCCGACGGCCACGGGGTCGGCGAGCGCGAGCGCCACGCCCTCGAACAGAGGGTCGTCCCCGGCGAGCTCGGCCTTGGTTTCGACGGGGCCACGCGCGAGCTCCCGCAGATCGACTTGTAGCATTGCTCCGCGAACCTAAACCGTTGTGGCACTTGCGTCAAGCGAACTGTCACCGGGACGGCAACAGGTCGTGGAGCTCGCCTCCCGAAAAGAAGAACGCGATCTCGCGCGCGGCCGTTTCCGGGGAGTCGGAAGCGTGGATTGCGTTCTGCTCCTTGGACCGGGCATAGCGCTGCCGGATCGTCCCCGGCTTCGCCTCCGCCGGGTCGGTCGCGCCGATGACGTCGCGCAGGTGCAGCACGGCGTTGTCACGCTCCAGGGCGAGCGCCAGCGCGGGCCCCGACGTCATGAAGGTCACGAGGGGCCGATAGAACGGACGCGCCCGGTGCACCTCGTAGAACGCTTCCGCTTGGGTGGTCGTCAGCTTCACCAACCGGGCGGCCCGGACGACGAATCCCTCCTGCTCCAGGTGCGCAAGGATCTTGCCGGTGTTCAGGTGTCGGGTGTCAGGTTGCGATGAGGCGGCGGATCAGGTCCGCGCGGGTGAGGAATCCCACGAGGCGCCCCTCGCGGATCACCGGGAAGCGGTCCACGTCCCGCGCGCTCATGAGATTCGCGACATCGCCGAGGGTCTGATCCTCGGCGACGCACAGCACCGAGCGGGCCATCGCCTCGCGCACCGGGATCGTGCGGGGATCGGTGGAGCCGCGCTGCAACTGGCTCTTGGTGGGGGCGACGAACTCGCCGCTCTTGGTGCGCTGCAGGTAGCTCGGGAGCAGGTATTTCAGCAGGTCACGGTGCGTGATCATCCCGACCAGCGAGCCGGTGTCGTCCACGACGGGGAGTGCCCGTACGTCGTGCTCGACCATGAGGTGCGCCACCTCGCCCAGCGTCTGCTCCGGCCGGGCGGTGCGGATGTGCGGCGTCATGATGTCGCGCACGAGCAGCTGGCTGGGCAGCTCGACCGCCGCCAGCGCGGCGAGCCCCGCGACGTCCTCCGGCGTGCGGGCGGCCAGCAGGGCCGTCACCGTCTCCGCGTCGGAGAGCGTGCGGGCGAAAGCGCCGACCAGCTGCAGGTAGGTCGCCGCTTCGCGCTGCGGCGCCACGATGAAGATCACGATCCGCGCCGCCCGGTTCGGGTCCTTCTCCCAGGGGATCGGGGCGGGCGCGATCCCGACGGCCGTGCGGAGACCCCGCACCGCCTCGGTACGGAAGTGCGGGAGGAAGGCGTGCTCGCCCACGCTCACCAGGTCCTCGGGCCACGCGTTGCGGATCACGGCGTAGAGCCGGTTCGGCTCGGCGACGGCCCCGGCCTCGACCAAGCGGGCCGCCAGCAGCTCCGTCGCGTGCTTCACCGTGCTGGCCCGCAGCGGGACCACGATGTGCTCGGGGCGGAGCACGTCTCTCAGGTTCACAGCCGGTCCTCGAGCAGCGACACGACGTCGGCCGGGCGCTTCATCACGCTGATCCCGGCGCGCTCGAACGCGGCCATCTTGTCCGCCGCGGTCCCGCTCGAGCCCGAGATGATCGCGCCCGCGTGGCCCATGCGGCGGCCCGGGGGTGCCGTTTGGCCGGCGATGAAGCCGATCACGGGCTTCGTCATACCGCGCTGCGTGAACTCGGCGGCTTGCTGCTCGTCCGTGCCGCCGATCTCCCCGATCAGCACGACGGCATCGGTGTCCGGGTCGGCCTCGAACGCCGACAGGCAGTGAATGAAGTTCGTGCCGATCAGGGGGTCGCCACCGATCCCCACGCACGTCGACTGGCCGTGACCCGCCCTCGTGAGCTGGTGGATAATCTCGTAGGTGAGCGTCCCGCTGCGTGAGACGACGCCGATGCGCCCGGGCTTGCAAATGTTCCCCGGGATGATTCCCACCTTGCACTTGGTGGGAGAGATCAGCCCCGGGCAGTTGGGGCCGATGAGCCGGGCGCCGTGCTCGTGCAGGAACGGAAGCACCCGGGTCATGTCGAGCACGGGGATTCCCTCGGTGATGCACACGACGAGCGGCAGCCCGGCGTCCGCGGCTTCGAGGATCGCCGAGGCCGCGACTGCGGCGGGGACGTAGATCACTGAGCAGGTCGGCTTCGTCTCCCGCATGGCGTCGGCCACCGTGTCGAACACCGGCACGACGCCGTCGAACAGCTGGCCGCCCTTCCCCGGCGTCACGCCCGCGACGAGCTTCGTGCCGTACGAGATCATCTGCCGCGTGTGGAAGGAGCCATCGCGGCCGGTGATTCCCTGGACCAGGAGACGGGTGTCCTGGTCGACGAAGATGCTCACGCCGCCTTCCCCCGCGCTCGCGCGACGGCCTGCTTCACCGCTTCGTCCATGTCGGTGAGCGCCGTATAGCCCGCGCGCGTGAGGATCGCGACGGCCTCCTGCTCGTTCGTACCGGTGAGCCGGATGACCATGGGGACCTTGAGGGGGAGCTGCTGCGTGGCCTGGACGATGCCGTTCGCGACGTCGTCGCAGCGGGTGATGCCGCCGAAGATGTTGAAGAGAATCGCGCGCACGCTGCGGTCGGCGGTGATGATCCGGAGCGCGGCCACGACCTTCTGGGGATTCGAGCTGCCGCCGATGTCGAGAAAGTTGGCCGGCTCACCGCCGTAGTACTTGACCAGGTCCATCGTAGCCATCGCGAGCCCCGCGCCGTTGACGCAGCAGCCGACGGTGCCGTCCAGCTTGATGAAGGACAGGCCCGCCTCGCGGGCCGCGACCTCGGAGGCCGCTTCGGCCGCTGGATCGCGCAGTGCAGCGATCTCGGGTCGCCGCTCGAGCTCGTTGTCGTCCACCACGATCTTGGCGTCGAGCGCCACGACCTTCCCGTCCTGTGTCGTCGCGAGCGGATTGATCTCGGCGAGCGACGCGCCCACGGCGTAAAACGCCGTGTAGAGCCGCTGCATGATGTCGGCGGCGGCACGGGCTTGGGCCACGTCGCGATAGAGCCTGAGTGCGAGGCCGAGCGCCTGATGCGACAGGAGGCCGTAGCGCGGATCCACCGCCAGCCGCTGGATCTGCGTCGGCGTCTGTGCGGCCACGGCCTCGATGTCCCCGCCTCCCGCCGCGCTCACCATCAGGACGGGGCGCTGCGCCCCGCGATCTACGATCATACCGACGTAACTCTCCGAGGCGATGTCCGCCGCCGGTGCCACGAGCACCTTGCGCACGGCGAGCCCCTTGATCGTCATACCGAGGATCTGTCGGGCGTGCGCCGCCGCCTCGGTCGGGTCCTTGGCGAGCTTCACCCCGCCTGCCTTGCCCCGGCCCCCGGCGTGCACCTGCGCCTTGACGACGACTCGGCCGCCGAGTCGCTGGGCGATGGCGCGCGCTTCGTCCGGCGTCGTCGCGACGTCGCCGTCCGGCACCGGGATGCCGTAGCGCCTCAGGAGCTCACGCGCCTGGTATTCGTGCAGGTTCACGGTCCTGCCCTCACGAGCGTCGTCCCCGCCTCCCCCCGCAGGGCGGCGAGGCCGTGCGCCAGTTGGGCGATGACCGCCCGCTCGCCGCCCGCGCGCACGAAGGCCGCCGCCGCCTCGACCTTGGGGCGCATGTTGCCGGTCCCGAGCTCCTTGCCTGCGAGCAGGTGCTCGGCCTGCGCGAGGTCCATGCGCCGAATCGGCTCCTGGTGCGGCGTGCCGTACGCACGGAACACCGCGTCCACGTTGGTCAAGATCAAGAGCACGTCCGCCCCGATGTCCCGGCCCAGGATGGCGGCGACCAGATCCTTGTCGGCGACGGCGTCGATTCCCTCGAGGGCAAGCTTGGGGTCGTCGTCCACCGGCGGGCCGCCGCCGCCGCACGCCACGACGATGTGTCCCGCTGAGACGAGGTGGCGCACCATCTCCCGCTCCACGATCGCCACGGGGCGCGGGCTGGGCGCGAGCCGCCGCCATCGCCCCGGCTGCTCCTCGACCACGGGCACGCCCCGCGCCCGCAGGCGGCCGAGCGCCACGGTGTCGAGGGCGTGGCCGATCGGCTTCGTGGGGTTGCGGAGGTTGGGGTCGTTGGCGTCGCACAGCGTCTGGGTGATCAACGTGACTACTCGCCGCTCGATGCCGGCGCGCGCCAGCGCGTTCTGCAGCGACTGCTGGATCATGTAGCCCATCCACCCAGCCGTCCCCGCCACCAGCACGCCCAGCGGCAGCGGCTCCACCTGGTCGGCCGCGATCTCGTTCCGGGCCAGCTCGTCGCCCACCTGAGGGCCGTTCCCGTGAACCAGCGAGATCCCCCAGCCGTCCCGGGCCAGGTCGACGATCGGTGCCAGGCTCTCGCGCGTGTGGCGGAACTGATTCGCGATCGTGGGGCGCTCGCCCGGCGGCGCGACGGCATTCCCCCCCAGCGCGACGACGATGGTGCCTGGCATCACGGGGCCGCAACCTAGCGGGGGCCGGGAGGCGGGGCGCCGAATCGGCCTGCGCCGCGAGCCGGCGCGCCGCGTCCCAGCGCGCCGCGAGGGATGTGTCGCGGCCGGCGCGGCTCGCGCCCGTTGCGAGCAGATCATGCAGCGCCTGTGCCGGCGTCGGACCCTCCCCCGCACGGTCGCCCCAGGTGAGGTAGAGCTTCTGCACGCGCGGCGCCTCGCCGTCGGTCGCGGCCTGCGCGAACAGCGCCTGCGCCGATACGAGCGCGCCGCTCGCGAGCCACAGCCGCAGCACGCCCGGCGCGGTCTGCGGCGACCCGAGCACCGAGCCGGGGAGACGTGTCGCTTGGCTCGGCCGCCACAGGAACAGTCGCGGGCCCGGGGGCGCGATCGTGCCCGCGAGCAGGCCGGCCACCTCACCTCGCGGCCCCGCTTCGAACCCCTGCGCCACCCACAACCGCGTCGCACCCGCCCCCGCGGCAGCCGGGCTTGGCGCCACGAGGTCGAACGGCTCCCGCGGGCGTGGCGTCCAGGACACCGTGTCCGACCGCGAGCGCGTGGCCTGAGCGGCCGCCGTGCGGAACGCCACGCGTGGGTACGGCAGCTGGCCTCGCAGGCTCGGCGGCAGGCTGTCCAGCGGCCGCACCAGCGGCGCGTAGCGCCGCGCCCAGGCCTGGGCGAGTGAGTCGGCGCCGGGTGCGAGATAGAGCAGCGTCTCGCCGGTGGCCGCGCTCACCGCGCCGAGGAAGCCCGCACGCAGGTAGCGCACGCCACGGCCTTCCCACTCCACCGGGCGGGCCAGCGGGAAGGCCTCCACGCCGACATAGCCGTAGGCGATCCACCACAGCGCACCGTCCGCCACCACGGGGACCGGAACGTCGAAGTGCGCGAACGAGGCGAGCCGTCCCAGCCGCTCGGCGACGTCGCGCCGCCACAGAAGCATGAGCCCGTCCGTCTCTGCCCGCGTGAGCTCGGGGCTCTGGAGCACCCACGCGAGCGCGGTGCGGCGCCACCATGCGGTGAGCGGAATGCCGGCCGTACGGGCCTTGGGCCACGTGTCGGGGGCGGCGACGGCGAACTCGCCGAAACCCTGTCCAAACCACGTCACCGAATCGCCCCCGAGCACGGGCGCGAGTTCGAGCCCGGAGTCCGCCTCCACGGCGGCGAGGGTCCGGCCCGCCCGTGCCCAGGGGCCGCGATGGACCTCCGTCCAGGGCGGCGGCGGCTGGGTGCGAGCCAGCCGGTCGAGGTCCGGCGCCACGCCGATGAGCCACGTGGTCCGTCCGCCGCCCAGGCGGTGCGGGGACAGGGCGGCGGCGGCGACCGTCCCCGTCGGGCCGAAGAGATGCGCCCGGCGCGCGACCACCGCCACGCGCTCGGCGTCCCAGACCGGCAGCGCACCCACGGCTGCCTCCGGCGTCGTGAAACCGGGCGGGCCGCGTTCCTCTAGCCACTCGGTCCCGAAGGCCAGCTGCTCGAGCCTGCGCCGCTCGCCCTGGAGGCCTGGATCGAGCGCGTCCGCCGCCGGCGCCCGCCCGCTGCGCAGGATGCCGGGCAGCACGAGGTAGGCCGCGAGCGACGTGGCGAGGAGGGCCGCCCAGCTCCCGACGAGCAGAGTGGGCTGCTCGCGCAGGCCCCACACGAGACTTGCCACCGCGACGAGGATGCCGAGCGCGACGACGAGCCCGGCGCCCGGCAGCCGGATCTGCAGCGCGGCGTCGTCGAGCGCGCCGTGCAGGCCGGCCACCGTCGCGGCGGGATCGAGGGCGGCGCCCCAGGAGAGCGTGAGAGCCAGGGTGGCGAGCAGCCCGCCGACGTGCAGCCGCGCGTGCGCACTCGCCACCGGACGCCAGCGGCGAAAGTGCAGCGAGCCGATGCCCAGGTAGAGCAGCGCCACCACTACGGTGGCCGCGCTCGTCGCGAGGAGCGCGTAGGCCTGGGAGGTCAGGGCCCAGGGGAGCTGGGCGACGTAGTAACCGAGGTCGCGGTGCAGCACGGGGTCCGCGATCCCGAAGCGTGGTGGCCGCGCGGCGAGCGCGGCCTGGAGCCACCAGTCGCCGCTGCCGAGCGCGAGCACCAGGCCGAACGCAACGCCGGCGAGCAGGGTGCCGCCGAGCAGCACCCGCTGCGGCACCGCCTCCACGATCTCGAGGTCGCCGAGTCGCCGGGGCAACTGCACCGAGCCGATGGCGCGGTACACGATGTAGAGGTTGCCGATCCCCCAGGTGAGCGAGACGAGCAGGATGATGCCCTGGACGAGCCGCGCGAGGTCGCGGGCCGCGAGGTAAACCTCGCCCCCCGTCACCGTGGCGGCCCAGGCCCGCTCCGCGGTCTCGATGGCGAGCCAGCGACCGCCCACGAGGGCGACCACCAGGGCGGCGGCGGCCCAGAGGAAGGCCCGCCGACGCCGCGCCGGCGTCACGGCACGACACCCTCGGCGCGGAGCCAGTCTTCGACTTCGACCCGGTAGGCTCGGAGCGCGGCGTCGCTCGCCGCCTCGAAGCGCAGCACCAGGACCGGCTGCGTGTTCGACGCCCGCAGCAGCCCCCAGCCGTCCGGAAACGAGATGCGCACGCCGTCGAGCGTCGACACCTGGTACCGCGCCGCGAAGTAGCGTGCGGCACGCGCCACGACGTCGAACTTGCGCTCGTCCGGGCAGGGGACGCGGATTTCGGGCGTCGCCACGGTGCGGGGGAGATCCGCGAGAAGGCGCGACAGCGGGCCGCCCTGCTCCGCCACGTAGTGGAGCAGCCGGGCCGCCGCGAAGAGCGCGTCGTCGAACCCGTACCAGTCGCCGCCGAAGAACATGTGCCCGCTCATCTCGCCCGCGAGCGGGGCGCCGAGCTCGCGCATCTTCTCCTTGATGAGCGAGTGACCCGTCTTCCACATCGTGGGCTTCAGGCCTGCGCGGGCGAGCTCTTGGGGGAGCACGGCTGAGCACTTGACGTCGAAGATCACCGCATGGCCCGGCCCCATCCTGCGGACGAGGTCTCGCCCGAACAGCACCAGCAGCTGGTCGCCGAACACGACACGCCCCGCCTCATCCACGGCGCCGATGCGGTCGCCGTCACCGTCGAACGCGATCCCCAGCTCGGCGCCCGAGCGCCGCACGGCGGCTTGGAGGTCGCGCAGGTTCTCGAGCACCGTCGGGTCGGGGTGGTGGTTCGGGAAGCGGCCGTCGGATTCGCAAAACAGCGGCACGATGTCGGCGCCGAGCCGCCGCAAGGTGTCGATCGCGAGCAGGCTCGTCACGCCGTTGCCGCAGTCCACCACCGCCTTCACCCGCCGGGGCAGCGGGCCGTTTTTCTCCACGATCGCGTCGCGGTAGTGCGCCAGCACGCCGGCACGCGCCGCGTGACGCCCGCCCACCCGCGTCGCGGCGAGGTTGTCTTCGAGCATCTGGCGCAGCCGCTGGATCCCGGCGCCGTACACCGCCTCCCCGCGCAGCACCAACTTGAGTCCGTTGAACTCGGGGGGGTTATGGGAGCCCGTCACCTGCACGCCGCCGTCCACATCCAGCGTGTGGGTCGCGAAGTAGAGCGCCGGGGTCGGCAGCTCGCCGACATCCGTCACAATCGCCCCGCCGTCCACGAGCCCGTCGCGGAGCGCCGCGGACAGGGCTGCACCCGAGGGGCGGTTGTCGCG
>Ga0209237_1002593_pt1 | contig 10881 bp, 12 predicted proteins | sample GraSoi013_1_40cm_2_FD_185820 | JGI IMG/M metagenome (GOLD analysis project Ga0209237, IMG submission 185820) | Grasslands soil microbial communities from the Angelo Coastal Reserve, California, USA - Sample 10_02_2013_1_40cm (SPAdes) (version 2) | ecosystem: Environmental > Terrestrial > Soil >...
GAGAGCATGAAGGCGTCGAGCGGTTGCGCCGGACGGCTGCGGACGAAGTCCGCCAGCGACTTGATGTAGTCGGGTTTTGCGGCATACAGGCCGGGAGTGAAACACCAGGGAAAGATGCCGAGGATGATCATCTCCGGCACGCTGCCCAACCCATTGGCCATCACCTGCCAACCTTGGACCGCGGTCTTGAGGAACAGGTCGGTCTTGGGCCAACTGCTATGCAGTGATAACGACCTGACCTTCTCGGGATGCTTAGCTGCCAGTTGCATGCCTACCGCCGCCCCGAGCGACAGGCCCGCGATATGTGCTTTCTCCACGTTGATCGCCTGCAGGAAGGCGGCGATGTCGTCGGCAAAGAGTTCTGTTGAGTAAGGACCTCTGGGCTTGTCGGATTGGCCCGCGCCTCGAAGGTCGACCATGATGCAGGTGAAGCGCTTGGCGTAGTCGGCGACCTGGAATGCGTAGCAGGCCTGATCTGCGGCCAAGTAGGGGATCAGCACCAACGGCTCGCCCTGGCCTGTGCTTTCGTAATGCAGGTTCACCCCATTGGCGCGAACTGTCGGCATTGCGTCGTCCTCCGTTAATCTCCTGGCCGCCGTCGCTCCCATCTTGAGCCAGCCTGCGCGGCATGACAACTTAGGTCGTTTGCCACGACGTCGGCGGTTCGCGCGAGGTCGCTTGGAAGCGGGCGTTCCAATTCTGCGACTGTCGCTACTAAAACGACTCACCGTGACGTCACGGGCCGCCTTTGCGACGGAATGGCACGAGGGGCCGAGCGTCTCGCCTGTTAGGTCAAGGAGAGCCTTGATTCAAAGCTGGTCGCAGGCCGGGATTTTGATCCTCATGGTCCCGAATTCGACGACGGCCATCCAGGCCGGTTGCCCGTATGGAACCCTCAGGCGCAGACTGCGGCCTAACGAGGTATCGATACACCAGAGGGGATGCCTATGGAGACGATTAATCCGAAGGTAGGCGCCTTCGTACGCGCGGCCAAGGAGGACCCTGAACGGTTCTGGGCGCAAGCCGCTGCAACCCTTCCCTGGCACCGGCACTGGGACCACGTGCTCGAGTGGGACCCGGAGCACCCCGACGAACGGGGACGGTACTTCCGGTGGTTCGTCGGCGGCGAGACCAACCTCGCATACAACGCCGTCGACCGTCATGTCGAGGCCGGCAACGGCGGCCGGGCCGCCTTGGTATGCGAGGACGAACGCGGCAGCCGCACTGTGCTGACCTACGCACAGCTGAGGTATGAGGTCCTGCGAACGGCCCGGTCTCTGCGCGGCATGGGGATCCTTAAAGGCGACCGTGTGGGCATCTACATGCCCACGTGCCACGAGGCGATCGTGCTGATGCTCGCCTGCGTCCGGATCGGAGCCATCCACATCGCTGTTTTTGCTGGATTTGGCTCAGGCGCGTTGCGCGATCGCCTAGAGATGGCTGGCGCGACAGCGGTGTTCTGCTCGGACATCACCTTCCGCAAAGGCAAGGACGTACCGCTGAAAGGGATCGTCGACGAAGCATTGGCTGAGCACCGCCTGCAAGTCCGCCACGTCGTCGTCCACCGGCGCGGCGCCGAGGCGCCCGCGATGACTGCAGGCCGCGACATCTATTGGGGAGAATTCCTGGAACTCGGCACCGGCCAGAGTGACGAAGTCGAGTGGCTGGAATCCAACGAACCCGCCTTCATTCTGGCCACGTCAGGCACCACGGCTAAGCCCAAGCTCGCCGTGCACACGCACGGCGGATACCAGGTCTACATCCACTCGATGGGCGAGTGGGTCTTTGGCCTTAAGGACACCGACATATGGTGGTCGACCTCGGATATCGGCTGGGTCGTCGGCCATAGCTACATCGTGTATGCCCCGCTGATCGCCGGGTGCACAACGATCGCCTATGAGGGCGGGCTCGATCACCCGACTCCCGAGAGCTTCTATCGGATCATCGACGAGAACCGCGTCACAGGAATCTTCACGTCACCAACCGCGGCACGCATGCTCATGAAGTACGGCACCGGGCCGGCGCGTATGCACAACCTCAACTCGCTGACGCGCGTCGTGTGTGCGGGAGAGGTGCTTAACGCGCCGGCGTGGGAATGGCTTCAACTCGAGGTGCTGAAGAACAGCGTTCCGGTCATCGATCACATGTGGCAGACGGAGACCGGCGGCCCAATCTTTGGCAATCCGTGGGGACTCGGCCTGCTGCCGATAAAACCAGGCTCGGGCGGTATCGCCTTACCCGGCATTGAGGCACTTGTTGTCTCGCCCGAAGGCGATGAGCTGCCGACGAACGAGAAAGGGATGATGGTGATCAAGCGTCCGTTTCCGGGTCTGACCGCGACGCTTTGGGGTGAGGTCGAGCGCTATGCGAATGACTACTGGCGGCGCATTCCGGGGAAGACGCTCTACCTCAGCGGAGACGCGTCTTCCTTCGACGAGGACGGTTACGTGTGGTTCAGCGGGCGTGCCGACGAGATCATCAAGATCGCGGGCCACCGCATCGGGACGATCGAGGTGGAGACAGCCTTTCTCCGCCACCCGAGCGTGGCCGAGGCTGGCGTGACCGCGCGGCCGGACCCAGTACGCATGGAGGTCATCTCGGCCTTCGTCGTCTTGAAGAAGGGCCACGAACCATCGAACGAACTGCGCACGGAACTGATCGAGACTGTTCGCCACGAGCTGGGCCCGGTGGCCGTGATCGGCGACTTGAACTTCGTCACGATGCTGCCCAAGACACGGAGCGGCAAGATCATGCGGCGGGTATTGAAGGCAGTCACGCTCGACAAGGACCCGGGCGACATCTCCACGATCGAAGACGCCGGCTCGGTCCAAGACGCGCGCGAGGCCTGGGAAGCGATGCGGACAGAGGTGAGGGCCGCGCACTAAGCCACGGCACGAGGACAATTGCTGAAATTAGATTTTGGTCGGGGGCCCGGGATTTGAACCCGGAGCCTCACGGTCCCGAACCCTGGTAACGGCGTGTCCTCCAGTGTCCTGCCGGTTCCGGCAGGGTCCTCCTGTACTCAAGACGCATGCGCTTCGTGTCCCTTCGTGTCCTTTAAGTTCCGCTCGGTTCCGGGAATGCGTGACCCATCTGTGACCCGGCCAAGGTGGAGAACGGGTTCGAGAATGGCTGAACTACAGGAAGGCCGCGAGCTTCTCCGATAAGCGCTCCGCGATCATGATCGTCGGGACGTGCGTAAACCCGGAGGGGACGTCCGGCATGATCGACGCATCTACGATGCTTAGTCGCTCTGTGCCGTGAACGCGTCCCTCCGTGTCCACGACTGCTCCGTTTCCGTGGGCAAAGTCCGGATTCAAAACGGATCCCATCCCGGCTCCTGCCCGTATGTCCAGCCGGTTTCACCGAGATGCGTGGAAGTCCGCTGCTGTGGCTGTCATTTTGGCTGTCATTGCGGCGAACTTTGGCGGGGATGGATGGGAATCGAACCCACCCAGGACGCCTCAACAGCGCCCCGCAAACGGTTTTGAAGACCGCGGGAGGCACCAGCCTCCGAACATCCCCAGCTCTTGAAAGATGCTATTCAGTCAGCGGGATACCGACACCTATGACCCCCAGCGGCTCCGCATGGCGCGTCAGCATGCCGACGAGGAACCCCAACACGCGATCGACCGACGATGCGCCGGTAATCGTCGCCACCAGCGCCGGCTCAGGGGAGCGAAAGGCGCCCAGCTTGCCTTCCCTGGCCACGCGGGCAAAGGTGCGCGTACCGGATGGAACGAACATGACTCGGACGGTCGCGTAGCGGTCGCCGGAATGGACGAGCGTGAGGGGACTCTTGCGCCGGACCTCCCAGGCTCGGATCTCCTGGCGCGCGATGCGCCGCTCCAAAGTGCTCAGGAAGCGCTTCCCACCCGGGTCCTTGCCGGTGTAGATCGCGACCTGCACGCGTAGAACAATAGCCAGCTTTGCGCCGGCCGGCGCAATTGAGTGCCTAGATCAGCGCCTCGAGCTTGGCCTTCAGGTCACCCATCATGTTCGGGCGGTAGCCGACAGTCCGCTCCGCCGGCTTGCCATCCTTGAAGATGATCACGGTCGGGATCGACATGATTCCGAGGGACATCGGCGTCGCCGGGTTCTCATCGATGTCCATCTTCATGACCGTAATCTTGTCGCCGAGCTCACCGTGGAGCTGCTCGACGATAGGTGCGATCATGCGGCACGGCCCGCACCAGGCCGCCCAGAAATCGACCAGGACCGGCCGGTCGGACTTCAAGACCGCTGACTCGAACTCAACGTCGGTGACTGCCTGTATCTCTGCCATCTAAGACGTCTTCTTCTCCGTTTTGGATTCCGATTTCGACGCTGATTTCGTTTCCGATTTCGATTCCGACTTGGACTCGGACTTGGTCTCCGAGCTTCCGTCCGGGCTCTTGACCGCGCCGTTGCCCGTTGCCGCTCCAGCTCCCTTTCCCGAATCCTTGTAGTCGGTGGTATAGAAGCCGCTGCCCTTGAAACTAATTCCCACCGGATACAGGATCTTGGTCAGCTTGCCCTGGCATTCCGGACAGGCCTTGAGCGGCTCGTCGGTCATCTTCTGCCGGATCTCGAATTCGTGGCCGCAGTTGCTGCAGCGATAACCGTAAGTAGGCATCTTCTTGTCTTGCTTTTTGGGGTTCCTAACTATAGCCGCCGATTGGGGTCGAGACGAAGAAATACCATCCCGGACGGCGGTTTGGGGTAAAAGTAGGTGCTCTTCTGAGGGAGTGTCTTCCCCTCCTGCGCCAGCTTCAAAACCTGCTTGAGGTTGGGGGTGTCCAGGAAGAAGGCGCCCACGCCGACCCCCTCGTCCACCCAGCGCACCGCTTCGTCGGCGTCGCGCGTATACAGCACGAACTTCTCCGGGTCGCGCTTGCCCAGGATGTTGTCGATCACCTGCTCATGCAACTCCACCAGGGCCACGTTTCCTTCCAACGGCAGGACCTGGAATCGATGCTCCTGGTAGACGCCGGCCGCCACCCGGTCGTGGAGGCCGGCGAGGGTCGCCTCCAGGGACGGCGCGTCCTGACCGCCGGTGACCGCGACCCCGGCTTTCAATACGCGGTGGGTGGGAAGCACCTCCAGGCCGGGATCATCGATGTCGGTGAGCAGGGCAAGCGTGAATCGAGGGGCGGCATCCGGTGGTCCGCCGACCTCCTCGGCATACGTCAGCGCCGTCTCGTAGCGATGGTGCCCGTCAGCGATGAGCACTGGCAGGGACTCGAAGGCCGCGTGCACCGCGGCATGGATGACGCGGTCGGTTATCGTCCACAGGCGGTGCTCGGTTCCCCCCGGGCCGGTGAAGACAACGGCCGGGGACCGTTTGCTGACGACATCCGTGATGCCCTGCACCCCGCTGGCCCGTCCCTCGTAAACGAACCAAAGCGGCTCGAGGCTCGCATGCGTGGCGCGCATCAGCGCCAGTCGGTCTTCTTTGGGCCCACGGTGAGTCCGCTCGTGAGGAAGCACCACGCGATCCTCGTACGGCTGCAGGCGCAGCGCGGCGATCAGGTCGCGGCGGCGCCGTCCATTGAATTCGACCTCGTGCACGTACATCGACGGCTCATCAGCCTGGAGGATGCCGTTGCGCTCCCACTCTTCGAACGTGCGAGCCGCGAGCGCGTAATCGGTGCCGGGCCGCGTCACGTGGACGACGTTGAATGGCGAGAGCGCCTCATAACGAGGGAGGTCGGACTCCGGGATGACGTCGTACGGCGGCGCAACCAGCGTGCTTGGGTTGCCGGCGCTCGCGAGTCGGTATCGGATTCCGGGCAGCGCTCTGACGTCAGCTATCGGAAGCATCCCCGAGCTCGACGTACCGAAGGTCGGACATACCCGCGACTTCGCGCAGTCGGGCCAGCACCTCGTCGCTGACGGGATCGTCGACGGCGAGGATCATCATCGCGTTCCCGCGCGGCGCGTCACGCCCCACCTGCATGCTCGCGATGTTGACGTCGTGCTTGCCTAAAATCGTGCCAAAACTACCGACGACGCCCGGGCGGTCCTCGTGACGGCTGACCAGGAATCGCCCCTCGGGCACGAGATCAACTCGAAACGAGTCGATTCGAACCGCCCGCGGCTCACCCATGAGCACGGTGCCGGCAAGCTCGTGGCCGTGCATACGGAGTGTGACGAGGCTGGAGTAGCTTCCATGCGCGGGGCTCCGCCGTTCGATCAGCTTCACGCCCCTTCCTGAAGCGATCAGCCGTGCGTTGACGGCGTTGATCCGATCCTCGGTGAAAGGCTGCAGCACCCCTCGAATGGCGGCAGCAACCAGCAGGTTGACATCGTGGTCGGCCAGCTCGCCCTCGAACTCGAGCTCGATTGCCTCCACCCTGCCACCGAAAAGCTGGCCATGGAGGGATGCCAGGCGCTCGGTTAGCAGCGCGAACGGACGCAGGTACGCCAGCTCCTCGGGGGGTAGCGCTGGCGCGTTCACGGCGTATCGCGGAACGTCTCCCGCGAGCACCGCGGCCACCTCCTCAGCCACGTCGAAAGCGACTGAGGCCTGCGCCTCGACAGTGGAGGCGGCGATGTGCGGTGTGGCGATGAAATTGGGGAGCCTGAAGAGCGGGCTCTCGCCCGCCGGCTCGTGCTCGAAGACGTCGGCCGCGGCTGCCGCCAGCCGTCCGGACTCGAGCGCCTCGCACAAAGCCGCTTCGTCCACGATGCCGCCCCTGGCCGTGTTGATGAGACGGGCGGTCGGTTTGAGCAGCGCCAGCTCACGCGCGCCGATGAGATGGCGATTCGCATCGACCAGTGGTACGTGGACGGTGACGAAGTCGGATCGCTCGAGCAGCTCTTTCAGTGGGACCAGCTCTACGTTGAAGAGCTCCGCGCGCTCCACCGACACCACGGGGTCATAAGCCAGGACCTCCATCTCCAGCCCGTGCGCACGCTTGGCAACCTCCGAGCCGACGTTGCCGAGGCCGATGACGCCCAGAGTCTTGCCGCGGATCTCGGTGCCGACGAATTGGGATCTTTTCCATTCCCCTCGCTTCACCGAAGCGTCAGCCTGTGGCACCGAACGCGCGAGCGCGAATAGCAGTGCGATCGTGTGCTCAGCCGCGGCGACGATGTTTCCACGCGGTGCGTTGACGACGAGAATGCCCTTCCGCGTCGCGGCCGCCACGTCGATGTTGTCGACTCCGACCCCGGCGCGCCCCACCACGCGCAAGCGGCGTCCGGCTTCGAGAATCGGTGCGGTCACCTTGGTCTCGCTGCGAACCACGAGCGCGTCGAACTCCGGGATGCGCTCGATCAGCTGGGCCTCGGCGAGCTTGCTGACAACGGTGACCTCGCCGGCCCGGCGCAGCCGATTGAGGCCGTCCTCGGCGAGCGGGTCGGCGACCAGGATCCGGGGCAAAGTGGCTCTGACTTTAGGTGACTATGCGGGGACGCCCTGGAGCGAAGCGGTGGCCGCCGCCACCCCGCGGCCCTCCGCCGGGGCAACGTCCAGCTCCTCGAGCACCTGCTCGATGGCCCACAGCACCTGGACCACGTCGCCATCCGCGACCGCCCCGAGGTGTCCCACGCGGACCATCTTCCCGTTCATCTTTCCTTGGCCGCCGGCGATGACCACTCCGTACTTCTGGTCGAGAAGCTTTCGGAAGGCCGCGACGTCGACTCCCGGCGGAGGCACCGCCGAGGTGACGGTGTTGGAACGGTAGCCCTCCTGCGCGAAAAGCTGGAAGCCCATCGCCCGCAGGCCTGACTGCGTGGCGCGCGCGAGGCGCGCATGTCGCTCGTACACCCGCTCGAGGCCTTCCTCCTCCAGCATGCGCAGCCCTTCCTGAAGCGCGAAGGCGACGCTCACCGCGGGGGTGAACGGGGTCATCCCCTTTTCGGCCCAGGCTTTGGCTTCCTTCCAGTCGAAGTAGAAACGTGGCGAGCGGGCCTTGGCCTGCTGGGCCCAAGCGCGTTCGCTGACGCTCACGAGTGCGAACCCGGGCGGCGCCATCCAGCCCTTCTGCGAGCCGCTGACGGCGACGTCGATTCCCCACGCGTCGGTCTCGATCGCGATCGAGCTGATGGAGCTGACGCCGTCGACTACGACGATGCGCTCGGCTTCACGGGCCACTCGGGCGAGCTCGCGCAGGGGGTTGGTCAGCCCCGTGGACGTTTCGTTGTGGGTGAGCAGAACGACTTTCGCGTTCGGGTGCCGTTCCACGACCTTGGCCAGGTCGTCCGGGTCGACCGGCTGGCCCCATTCGAACTCCAGCCGGACGACGTTTGCGCCGTACGCTGCGGCGAGGGCGGCGAACCGCTCGCCGAAGTTGCCGCACAGGGCGACGATGACCTCGTCCCCCGGAGACACGAGGTTGGCGACGGACGACTCGAGTCCGCCGGTACCGGACGAGGTGAGAAGAAGCAGATCGTTGGATGTCTTGAAGACTCGCTTCGCGCCATCGGTGATCTCGGCGAGGATCGCGGCGAACTCCGGCCCGCGGTGATCGATCATCGGCCGGCTCATGCTGCGGACGACCCGCTCCGGAAGAGGGGTCGGGCCGGGGATGCGAAGCTGAGTCTGGAAGGTCATGGGCGCGCTCCGATGCTGGGCTTTGGCGGCGTCCTGATTTTATCCGCCTTTCTAGTGCTGTTCGGTCGTGTACGGAAGCAGAGCGATCGCCCGTGCGCGCTCGAGCGCGGTGGTGAGCGGGCGCTGGTGCCGGGCGCACGTGCCGGTCACTCGACGGGGCAGGATCTTCCCGCGGTCGCTGACGAAACGGCGCAGCCGCGAGATCTCCTTGTAGTCGATGTACTGGATTTTCTCCACGCAGAAGCTGCACACCTTCCGGTGCTGCCGCTTCGGCCCCCTCGGCCCGCCTCCGCTGGATTCACGTTGTGGACGGTTGACTGCCATCGATGACTCCTAAAAAGGGATTTCGTCCGGGTCGACGTCGCGAGGGGCGTCGTCCGGCGCGGGAATGTCTTCGTGCGCGGCCGCCGCTCGTGTCGGCGCTGCAGCGCCGGCGCCGACGCCCGCACCCGCGCCACGCGGCTCGAGGAACTGCACGTCGTTGGCGATGATCTCGGTCACCCGACGCTTCTGCCCATCCTGCCCCTCCCACGAACGGGTTTGGATGCGGCCCTCGACAAAAACGAGCGCGCCCTTGCGCGTGTATTGCGCGACCGTCTCGGCCAGGTTCCGCTTGCCGATCGGGTACGCAACGATGTTGTGGTAGTCGGTGAACTCTTTGCGTTCGCCGTCAGGACCCGTGGACCACCGGTTGGTTGCGATGCTGAAGTTTGTGACCGCCGTTCCACTCGGCGTGTAACGCATCTCGGGGTCCTTGGTCAGCCGGCCAATGAGCAGCGCCTTGTTGAGATTCGACATTACGACTCCTCCTCCTGCTCCCGATCCCCATGCGACCTGCCCGCCGCTGCAGCCACTTCCGGCTCTACTGCAATCGGCTCGAGAACGACCTCCGCCGGCGGCGGTGCGACAGCGGGGGCCGGCGCAGCCTTTTCGGGCTTGCGCACGATGAGGTGCCGTAGGACCTCTTCTGTGATCTTCAACGCTGCCTCCAGCTCCGGAATGCGCTGCGGATCGATCCGGAAATCCTGAAGGACATACGAGCCCTCCTTCTGGTGCTTGACCTCGTATGCGAGCTTGCGCTTGCCCCAGAGATTGGTGCGCTCGGCGGCACCACCCGAGCGTTCGATCAGCGTGTTCACCCGCCTGACCACGTCCTGGACCTTCTCATCATCCAGGTCGGCGCGAACGATGTACAGAACCTCGTAATCCCGCAACGGGGACCTCCTTCCTATGGGTTCAGGCCGCGGTCATAACGGGGGCGAAAGCCACCCGGCCGAGGCCAGAAAGGTTAGGCCGGTATTCTATCAAGGCATGGCCTCATCGACGCGTACCAAGGCGCCCCAGCGCGGCAACAGGTCGAAGCCGGGGCGACGCCTGCCGCCCAAGGTCAAGTCGGGCCCGGACATCCCGCTGCTTCCGCTTGCGGTGGCAGCGATCCTGGTCGCCCTGGCCATCGGGCTCGGCGTCTACGCGTACGCCAACAACCGGCCGACCACCCAGCAGTCGGCGGCCGGGATCCCGTGTGACCAGCTCCAGCACTCGCAGATCCACTACCACGCCGCCCTACAGATCATCCACGAGGGCGTTCTCACCCCGCTTCCGGCGAACATCGGGATCGTCACCGACTCCTCGGGGAACCCGAGTTGTTACTACTGGCTGCACGTGCATGCAGCCAACAAGGACGTCATCCACATCGAGTCGCCGGCCAACGACACTTTCAACCTGGGCCAGTTCTTCAGCGTATGGAGCACCTGGGGCGGCAAGACGCAGCCTCTCGATTCCACGCACGTGTCCACCTTCACGCTGACGCCCGACGAGAAGCTGTATGTCTACGTCGACGCCGGCGACGGTAAGGGGCCGCAGCTGTTCACCGGTGACCCCAAGACCATCGTCCTGAGCAAGCACGAGGTGATCAGCCTCGAGATCACGTCCGGGACGCCGACCACACCGCCGGCGTTTGACTGGAACTCGACCGCGAACGCGAACCTCTAGGTGAGATTCCCGGATAGATATTGCACGGGGTTCGAGCTGCTATCCGGGCCAAAGACGCCAAGTTCGCTAGGTGCGGTTCCCGGACCGTCGGCCACGGCGCCACGAATACTATTTGGGCCCTTGTAACGATCTCCACGTCCGCAGCGAGGACTCCCAACCAACCCGATGGTCAGCGGTCGAGCTCGACCCATGCCGCGGTGTGCAAAATGTGTCCAGGAACTTCATCTAGCGCCTAAGTCTCGAGAAGGACGCGGGCGGCTCTGTAGTGCTCGAGCGCATCCTGGCTCCGCGCCGCACGAAGGGCCCGGTCGGCAAGTCGGAGATGCGCTTCGACCGCCGCCTCCGCATCG
>Ga0209237_1002594_pt1 | contig 10879 bp, 10 predicted proteins | sample GraSoi013_1_40cm_2_FD_185820 | JGI IMG/M metagenome (GOLD analysis project Ga0209237, IMG submission 185820) | Grasslands soil microbial communities from the Angelo Coastal Reserve, California, USA - Sample 10_02_2013_1_40cm (SPAdes) (version 2) | ecosystem: Environmental > Terrestrial > Soil >...
GGTACTACTACGACGCCGCGATCATCCTCATGGACCATATCGTGAGCATCTACCAAGACCTTCGAAACGGGATTGCGAACCTCTCCCTCATCGCGATGCGGGAGGACGAACTGAGCGGGCTCACGACCTTGAAGGGCTACAACCCGCACCTGACGATCGACGACTACGACCAGCATCTGCGAAGGATCGCATACCTCACCTCGAAAGGCCTCGAGTTCGTAGACAAGGACTTCCACGACGAGTCGATGTACTATCCGTTCATCACGATCATGATGCCCGTCGTCATGATGGCGGACTGGATCGGGAACCGGGACGACATGATCCATGCATTCCTCGACTCGATCGCGCCCGCGATCAAGCGCGTGGCCGGCAACGGAAACGTGCCGACGCGGGCGATCGTTGAGGTCGCGGACGAAGTCGGTCGCCCGGCGTAAGGCCCGCGTGTTTTCTCCCGTCGCCAAGTTCCTCGCCGCGGTCTCGACAGGGTCGGCTCTCCGGAGCCGAGACGCCGCTCGCGTATGCCGCAAATCGTTAAATAACCCCAGACGATAGCACAAATTGGGACCGCCCGGATGACGCTTCCCATGGATTTTGGCGTGGCCGAGGAAATGGCCCTCGTCGAAGCGAAGATCCGGAAAAGCATCGTGTCGGAAGAGCCGCTCCTCGAGGACATCGCGCGCTACGTGATCGAGGCGGGTGGCAAGCGAATCCGTCCGATGGTCACCCTCCTCGCGTTCAAGGCCCTGCGCGGCCAAGACATCGGCCAGGCGATCGACCTTTCCGCAGCGCTCGAGCTCATCCATTCCGCGACGCTCATTCACGACGACATCAACGACGGAGGCGAGATGCGCCGCGGGCGGCCCGCGGCCTACAAGAAGTTCGGACTGCAGAACGCCCTCATCACGGGGGATTTCCTGTTCGTCAAGGCGTTCGGCATCGGCGGGAAGTTCGACGCGGACATCGTCGAGCTCACGGCCGACGCCTGCGCCGCGCTCGCGGAAGGCGAGATCCGGCAGAAGCGCCGTGCCTTCGACATCCGGGTGACGGAAGGCGACTATTTCGACATCGTCACGCGAAAGACGGCGCGGCCGATCATGGCCGGCGCGAAGATCGTCGGACTCGTCGCGGGAGCGCGTCTGGAGCATGTCGAGGCCGTCGGCGACTACGGCCTCAACCTCGGGATTGCGTTCCAAATCGTGGACGACATCCTCGATGTCGTCGGGGATGGCGCGCTGCTCGGGAAACGTGCGGGAACCGACCTCCGCGAGGGGAACATGACCCTCCTGACGATCCACGCGCTGAACGACGGCGGATCGATTGACGCGCGCGCGCTCTCGCGCCTCATCGCGAAACGACGCAAGCGGGAGGACGAGGTCCAGCGAGCGCTCACCTTGATCCGGGACTCCGGCGCGGTCGAAAAAGCCCGTGCAAAGGCGTTCGAGTACGGGCAACTCGCGAAGAAGTCCCTCGACCCGATCCCGGACAGCGACGCGAAACAGAGCATGATCCGACTCGTCGATTTCGTGCTATCTCGCGACGTCTGAGGGAGCCGATGCCCTCGCCCTACGACGTGATCGTCGTCGGCGCCGGCCCGGCGGGGGGTACGGCGGCCCGCTACGCGGCGCGCAACGGTCTGAACGTCCTCCTCCTCGACAAGCGGAGGGAGGTCGGCGTGCCCGTGCAGTGCGGGGAGTACGTTGCCGAGAACGACGAGATCCGCGCACTATTCCCGACGGTCGGCGAGCTCGACGATCTCATGGAGGTCCCCCACCGGGTCCGGGAGGTCGACACCCCCGTCATCCGGATTTGGTCCCCGAACGGCCGCCGATACGACGTCCCGTTCCGCGGCTTCACCGTGCGGCGGGACCGGATGGACCAAGGGATCGTGGCCCAGGCCACCCGGGAGGGCGCGGAGCTGATGACCGAGACGACCGTCCACGGGGTCCACGGAGACGAGGTCGAGACGAACCGAGGGACGTTCCGCGGCAAGATTGTGATCGGTTCCGACGGCCCGCGGTCCACGGTCGCGAAGTCGGTCGGACTCGCGTGGCCCGTGTCGGCACCCGCGATGAGCGCGACGGCCACGGGGGAGTTCGGCGACGCGACGGACATGTTCTTCGGGAACCTCGCGCCGGGTGGATATGCGTGGATCATCCCGAAAGCAGGGTGCGCGAACGTCGGCCTGGGGACCTGGCAACACTTTCACGGGAATCTGCGGGACCTGTTCGATCGGTTCGTCGCCCGGCGTCGTCTCGAGCCGGGCAAGGCAACAGGAGGTTTCGTCCCGGTGCTTGGACCGCCGCCGCGGACCGTGAAAGGCAACGTGATGCTCGTCGGGGACGCCGCGGGGATGGTCATGGCGACGAACGGGGGCGGCAACAACCTCGCGATGATCGCGGGTCGGATCGCGGGCCTCACCGCCGCCGACCACCTCCTCGACGGCACCCCGCTCGACGCATACGAATCCCGGTGGCGGTCCGCCATCGGAGGGCCCTTGGCGGAGGGCGTGCGGATCAAGCGGATCGCGGACCGGTTCTTCGGGAGCGATCGTCTCCTCGAGGTGGCCATGCTCTTGCTGGGGCGGCGTCGCATGGCTCGCGCGATCCGCTGTCAGCGCCTCTTCCTCCCGGGCGCCGCGAAGGTCTTATAGACGCCCGGCACATCGACCGCGGAACAGATGGACTTCCAGTTTCTCGGTGGCGCCTCGGAGGTCGGCCGCCTCGGGATGATCTTGAAGAAGGGACCGATCAGCCTCCTCTTTGACTACGGTCTCCTGCCTCGCGATCCGCCGCAATACCCGATGCCCGCGCCGCCCGTGGACGGGATGTTCATCAGCCACGCCCATCTCGACCACACCGGGATGATCCCCTGGGTTACCCGCCGCCAAGACCTCGACGTCGTGCTGACGCCGCCGACCGCGGACGTCGCAGACCTCCTGCTCCAGGACAGCCTCAAGATCGCGGACGCGGAAGGATTCGACGCGCCGTTCGATGACCGCGACCTTCGGACCGCACGGCGCCGCTTCCGGACGATCGACTTCGGCGACAACGTCGACATCGGGGACCTCGAGGTCACGGCGCATCCCGCCGGACACATCCCGGGCGCGACGATGTACGAGGTGAACGGCACCGAAACCACGCTCTTCACGGGGGACCTGCACACGCTGACCACGGACCTGGTCTGGGGCGCTCGGCCCGTGAAGTGCGACACGTTGTTCATCGAGTCGACGTACGCGGGCCGACAGCATCCGGAACGGCTCAAGTCGGAACATGCGTTCCTCCGGAAAATCGAACAGGTCGTGAACCGCGGCGGGCTCGCGCTCGTCCCCTCCTTCGCGGTCGGGCGTACGCAGGACGTCATCCTGACGCTCGCGAAAGCCCGTCACGAGGTCTGGCTCGATGGGATGGGGAAGAAGGTGAATTCGATCTACGTCGAGAGCCCGGAGTACGTGCGGTCCGTGAAGAAGCTGCGGCAGGCGATGCACCGCGTCAAGGTCGTCCGGAATCCGCGCGAATCGGGTCTGGCCCTCCGGGGCGAAGTGATCGTGACGACGAGCGGCATGCTCGACGGGGGTCCGGTCCTGCGGTATCTCGAAGCGATCCGCGAGGATCCGCGGAGCGCGGTCCTGCTGACCGGCTACCAGGTCGAAGGCACGAACGGACGCCGGTTGATCGACGAAGGCGTGATCGACTTGTATGGCGTGACGGTCGACATCAAGTGCGAGTGGCAGAAGTTCGACTTCAGCGCGCACGCGGGCCACGACGATCTCCTGCGGTTCATCGAAGGCTGTGACCCGCAACGGGTCGTGCTCATGCACGGGGAAAATCGCCAGATTCTTGCCGACGCGATCGAGGGGCGCGAAGTCCTCCTGCCGGAAGAGGGCAAGTGGTACTCGGTCTAGACGACGACGTTCTTCACGATCATCGCCCGCAGGGCTTTCCCGACGTACTTCAGGAGCCTGGGGTCTTCCTTGATCAGCGCCCAGCCGACTTTCGAGGGGAAATCGATGTCCCCTTTCTTCTCAATCAACAAGCGCATCTCCGGGCTGTCGAAGATGTCGAACAGCTCCTCGAACTGATCGTCCCGCAACCTCGCGAAGCTCTCGTGGATCGCGAGGTCCTTCCGCAGCTCTTTGCCGATCGACTTCGTCCACGCTTTGTGATACCGGTGGAGCACACGTGCGGAGTAGTCGTTCGCCTCGAGCGCCTCGATCACGGTGCGCGAAGCGAAGTCGGAACACGTCAGCGAGGTGAAAATCCCGCCGCCCGAGACGGCTTTCGTCTGGCACGCCGCGTCGCCGACCACGAGGACGTTGTCCGCGTACGTGCGGCGCGGGAAGCCGAGAGGGATTCCGCCGGCGATGTACAGGATCGGTTGCGCGCCCTTCGTGTACTGATTGACCTCGGGCCGCTGGAGCATTCTCTCCAGGTACGCGTACGCGTTTCCCTCTCCAACGCACAGGCCGACGCGCGCCGTATCCCCGCTCGGGATGATCCAGCCGAAGAACCCCGGCGCGATCTCGTTCCCGATGAACAGCTTGACGAACCCGGCATCCCCGCGCACGCCGGTCATCTCGACCTCAAACCCCGGGAGGATTTTCCTCGGCCGAAGGATGTTGAACCATTTCGCGACGTTCGAACGCACGCCGTCGCATCCGACGAGGATTTTCGCCCGGAGCGTCCTCGGCGCCCCGTCCTGATCGATCGACACGGCGACCCGGCCGTCCTCCCGTCGGGCGGACTGGGCCTGGGCCCCGAGGAACGTGTGCGCCCCCTTCCGGACCGCGTCCGTCGCGATCGCCCGGTCGAACATCGCCCGTTGCACGACGACCGCCTGCGTGTGGTGGCCGTCGATGACGAGCCTCCGGCCGGACGGCGAGAACAGCTCGGCCCCATGGACCGCGCCGATGATCGTCTCCTTGCATCGCACGTACTCGAAGACGCGGGGCGTCACGAGTCCGCCGCATTGGATCGGTTCGCCGATCTCGCGGTGTTCCTCGACGAGGGCGACGTCATACCCGGCGGCGGCCACCTTGCCCGCGAGGTATCCTCCGGCCGGGCCGGCGCCGATCACGACGACATCGAAGGAGCGCGCCGAGGTGACCACGTGAGGCATCACTCCTTCAGGTTCATGATGATCTCGAGGAAATTCTCCAGGTGCTTCGAGAGGGATGCGTTGTCCGTGTAGCCGCACGCGGACAAGTCCGGCGCCGCGATCAATGCCGCGGATCCGTCCACGATCACGTCCGTCGCGATGAGCCCGCGGCGGTTCACGACGCCGGCGCCCTCGGGGATCTTCTGTCCCGGCTCCGTGATGATCGTGATGCGGATCCCGCGCGCGATCGCCTGCTCGAACTTCTTCCCCATGTTCTCGCGGATCTCGGAGAATGTCGGCGTGGACACGATGCATGTTTCCGTCGCCTGATCGATCAGTTCGCCAATCTTCTCGAGGACGCGCGGTTTTGTGACGATCGTGTACACGAGCTGCGGTTCCCCCTTGGACCGCAAGACCTCGTGGAGCAGGTCGAGCTTCGCGAACGTGTCCTCCAGATGGTCGATCACGCGGCCTTTCACCTTGCTCGGCGCCTCGGGCTTGAAAATCGTGGGTCGGCCGCGGGTCGAGATCGCGAAGCCTTTCTGGCACAGGCTTTGGAGCACCTTGTACGCCGACGTCCGCGGGATGTGGGCGGTCTCCGCGATCGTCTCGGCGCTGCCGTAGCCGTGTGCGACGAGCGCGATGTAGCCGCGAGCCTCGTATCCCGACAAGCCGATCGACTCGAGGGTTTTCGTGGCCCGCTCAAACTCCAGCTCGAGGTCCACCCCGCCCGCGAGCAACTTCGACAAATCCTGCGGAACCACGGTCCACGATACCCAATGGCGGTTTTTATCTTTTCGAAAGGAAGCCGGTGCGCGCTCCTGAAATTCGAAGCAAGCCTTTATCGCGGGACCCTTTCCTTCGGCGTCCATGGGCTCGCTGCGCCCGGCGCTGCTCGCCATTGTGGCGAGTCTGCTCGTGCTCTGGAGCCTGTTGCCCCCCGCTGTCGGGCAGAGTCCCTCAGGCCACCTGGTCGTCACAACGGACTACGAGCTCTTCGGGACCTCCGATTTGAACGGTGGGGGCCACGTGACTTGGACCCTCACAGGGGCGAAAGCAGCGGACCTGCGTGCGAAAATCCTGCACATGTTCGACGAGTACCCGACCATTCCTCGCGGGTTCTTGTTCCAAGGCCAGTTGACCGCGGCGAATCAGGACGGCGTCCTCGAATCCGTCGAAGGCGTGCGGTACACGGATCTCTTGGAGAACGTCCTCGAGCGTCCGGGTGGCGCCGAGGGGACGATCGCGCAGTACATGGAGCTCTATCCCTTCGATCTCCGGGAGAAGAACGCAGCAGACCCCGGCCTAGGCTTTGAGCGGAGCACGTCCGGGCTGGCGAACACGAACGTCAGCACGTCCGCTGACGTGGAGATCCGATTCCTCTTCGAGGCGAACACGACGACGCGAAACGCCCGCGTCTCCCTCTCGACCCTCGCCCTCGCGCAATCCCTGTATCGGCTCTTTTCGTACGAGGCGATCCAGTCGCCGACCCTGACGCCTTCGGGGCCGTATCCGGGGTCGTGGCCCTTCCTCATCGAGGGTGGCTGGCACAACATCACGACGAACAGCTGTCCACCGGGGGTCCCCAGCCCGTGTGCTGTGTTGTGGGCGGGGAACGACGCGACCGGGCGGTATGCGAACAACACGGTGGCCGCGACCCGGACGATTGCCGATCCGGCGTTTGCGACGCCGGCCTACATCCCGTTCGACTTGCGGTTCGCTTCCGATGCGTGGGCGACGTTCAACTACACGGGCCAAGTCGCGGATGCGGGGGATCGACTCCACCTCCAGATCGCCCATGCGCCCGCATTCACGGATTGGACGAATCTCTCCTTCGGAGCCAGCGTCGATCTCAGTCCGACCGCGCCGGGGGTCTGGTCCACCGCGACCGTCAACCTGAGCGGCTACCTCGGCGATCGAGTACGCCTCCGGTCGAACTTCACGTCGAACGCCGCAGGCAGCGCGCAGGGATTCTACATCCGCGACTTCGCGCTCCACGCGCCGTCGTCTTACGGAGGCGAAGTCGTCCAGGCAGACACACACTACCTGATCGGACCGTTGAGTTTTTCGGACCCGTCGCTCGAGTCCGGTGGAATCCAGTTGATCCGCACCCCAGGCGGGGAGATCCTTCAGTACCACTCGACGTGGGACGCGACCGCGTTGCCCGCCGATTCGGTCCAGTTCCGCACGTTCGACGTCACGGAGAATCCGCAGATCTTGTTCGTCGTCATGATCGCCGCGTCCTACATGATTTCCCGCCTGCAGGATTCCGCGTATCACCGATACCGAGAGGCCCACCCCGCCGTCTACCGGCCCGCGCTCCATCGCGGGAAGTGGCTCCACCGGCTCGGCCTCGTCGCGATTGCCGTGCTCATCCTGTTCTACTTCGTCCCGACCGCGACCTGGTTCATCGGCGTCCGCATCTTCGTGTCCGGCCCCGTGTATTGGTTGCTGGCCGTGGTGCTCATCCTCCTGTTCGGACTCGGGAGCCGCGCGTATTATGGGGGGCAGCTCGTCGAGACGCCGCCTCCCGCCGAAGTCGAGGGACGCGTCGTCGTGAAGAAGGTCGTGATCCCAACCGGTCCGGCGGAGGAGCCGCCCGAGATGGCCCCGCACAACCCGAGCGCGGTCGAACCCCTCCGAGGAGCGACGCCGACCTCGATGCGGTGCGAGTCGTGTGGCGAAGTTCAGACGGTCCCGGAGGGGGCGGACCCGCGCGCGACGATCTGCGCGAGCTGCGGGAAGTGGCTCCGACATCTCGACGAGGGCAAACGATACCTGCTCGTCGCGAGCAATCCGTCGATCGCGTTCGGATGGCTCCGGGACCTCCGGAAGAGCGGGGCACCGGCGCTCTGCATGACCGTCGCGACCCCGGAGCGCCTGCGGCTCGAGTTCGGCGTTCAAGGCGTCTCGATTGTCCAGGTGTCCGCGCAGGCCGCTGGCGGCGTGGACCCGAAAAAACTCGACCCGGCGGGCCTCAAGGTCATCCTGCCGCTCGTGCGGCAGCGGAAAGGCGGCGCCATCTTGTACGACGGCCTCGACCAGATCGTGTCCGAGGCCTCATTGGCGGAGGTGATCCGATTTCTCCGGAAGGCGAACGACATGGCGTTCGTCCACGGCATGACCGTGATCGCTCGCATCTCTCCCGGCGTCCTCGCAGACGCCGAACTCCGACGGCTCAATGCCGAGTTCGATGAGTTCATCGACCTCTCGAGCGAAGTCTGACGCTGCTCACTCCGGCCCGGTCCACCGCGACCCAATCGCGTGCTCGACCCCGAAGTGGTCCAAGACCCTCGCCACGACGAAGTCGACGAGGTCGCCGATCCGCTTCGGCTGGCCGTAGAAGCCCGGGGACGCCGGGAGAATGACGACCCCGAGTCGCGCGAGCTTCAGCATGTTCTCCAAGGCGATCGCCGAGAGCGGCGTCTCCCGCGGGACAAGGATGAACTTCCGATTTTCTTTCAATGCAACGGCCGCTGCCCGAGTGACGAGGTTGTCCGCGATCCCGGTCGCGATCTTCGCAAGCGTCGTCCCGCTGCAAGGGATGATGGCGAAGGCCCGGAACAGGCGCGATCCGGATGCGGGCCCGGCGGCGAGGTCGTCCTCCCGATAGACCGCGCGGGCACCCGCCGCGAATTCTTTGGTCGAGAGCCCGGTCTCGATTTCGATGACGGCCTGGGCGTCCTTCGTCAGGATGACTTCGGCGCGGTCGCCCAGGATTTCGATGAGGCGGCGTGCGTATTCGACACCAGAGGCGCCCGTCACCCCGACAAGAAAGGGTGCGTCCGAGACCACGCGGCCGAGACGCGCCGAGCCCGGATGAAGGTTCCGCGGACCGCGTTTGCGCGGTTCCCCGTGAGAGTGCGAAAGTCAACCTTGTTTAAGGTTAATTCAAGGGTCTGCGGAAACCCGTAAATCCCTGGCCCGAATCGGGCGGCTGTGGCTCGCGTCCGCGTTCGACGGGCGACCGTGGCGGATCTCGAGCTGCTCGTGCGCCATCGCCGCGGCATGTGGCAGGCGATTCGGGACCTCTCGATCGAGTCGCTCGGGCTTGTCGGCCCTCGGGCCGCCGGGCGGCCCTATTCTTTCCCTGGATGAAGGACCGCGAGGGCAATCCGTTCCTGCAAGAATGCCGACTCGTCGTCAAGGGGCCAGCTCGCGGGGTACCAAATCCCGGGAGCACGCCTCTCCCGATATCGGCGGAGTTCCCACTCCGTTGGCAAGTCCCCTTCCTTCTCACCCCTAATCTGGAGTTCGAACATTCGAATCTCCTCCCTCGTGACGTCGGTCATGGGTGCCTCTCCATGAACTCGCGGAACGTCACGACCGTCCTCGATGAGCCAGTTTTCCATCATTTGCAGGACGTGGTTGGTGCGCATCGCAGCGACCCGCTCCAGCTCGACCCGCTCCAGCTCGACCTTGGCGAGCCGCTCGTATTCCTCATGGTTGAAGAGCGTCGCGACTCGCTTCATCGTTCGGCCGGATAGGCCCATCACGACCATAAGGAGACCATGCCCCGTAGGGCATATATACCCCGCACCCGAAACCTCGGGGGGGACCGCTGACGACCGGCCCTATTCCTTCGGAGGGCATCGGGCGCGGCGACGCGCCTCCGCGCCGACGTACGGATCGCCCGGCTCAATCGGCTGGCCGCACGCGTCGCAGGTCGGCCGGATTCCCGACTGGGGTCGCACGAAAGGCCTGGGCATTGTCGGCGCGAAGGACTCAGGCATCCGGACGGCCACGATGCCCGGGTTCGACTTCTGCCCCGGCCGGAAGGGCCAGCCCGCGTAACATAGGGAGTCCGCGAAGTCGTCTCGCTGGCCCGCGATGTGGTGGAGCGTGACCGTCCCAGCATCCGTCGTCTTGAACTGGAACATCCGGAGCTCGACCGCGAGCTTCGTGTGCGAAGCGGCTCTCCGCCGCGAATCCGAAAAAGAAGGAAAGGGCGAGGGCGGTCTTCCCGTCCTCGCATGATGGGAACAGACGGCGGCGAAACGGAGCGCTTCGAATCTTATGTGCCCATACCTGAAGTTAGAAGCCTTCATATACGACCTCGATTTATGAAGCGCGAAACCGACTCGTGTTCCCGATGACGACCGCATATGATGTACCTCCGGGCCTCTTGATCGAGCGGCTGAAAGACCGCCTGCAGGCGGAGGGCAAGATCAAGCCGCCGGAATGGGCGCCGTTCGCCCGCACCGGCGTGAACACGGAAAAAGCCCCGGTCCAGAAAGACTGGTGGTACCGGCGGGTCGCCGCCGTGTTGCGGAAGGTCTACCTGCACGGCCCGGTCGGCTCGACGCGCCTCGCCGCGGAGTTCGGCGGGCGCCGGGACGACGGGTCCGCGCCGAAACATCCCCGACGGGGCTCGCGGTCGATTGCCCGCGAGGCGATGCAGCAGCTCGAGGCGATGGGTCTCCTGACGAAGACGGACAAGAAGGGACGGTCGATCAGCGCGCAAGGTCGAAAACTCCTCGATTCCCTCGCCCACGAAATCCTGCTCGAACTCGCGAAAACGAACCCCGATCTGATGAAGTACGCGGGAGGCGCCTGATCCGATGTCGATGGACGAGGACGAACTCGACACGATCCGTCGGAAGAAGCTCGCGGAACTCCAGCAGTATCAGACCCAGGCCGTCGCGGAGCAACAGTACCGGGATCAGGTCCAGGCGCAGCGGCAGCTCATCTTGCGGCAGATCCTGACGCCGGAGGCGCGGGAGCGGCTCGGGCGGATCGAACTCGCGTATCCGGAGCTCAAGGAGAACATCGAGAATCAGCTCAT
>Ga0209237_1002595_pt1 | contig 10878 bp, 12 predicted proteins | sample GraSoi013_1_40cm_2_FD_185820 | JGI IMG/M metagenome (GOLD analysis project Ga0209237, IMG submission 185820) | Grasslands soil microbial communities from the Angelo Coastal Reserve, California, USA - Sample 10_02_2013_1_40cm (SPAdes) (version 2) | ecosystem: Environmental > Terrestrial > Soil >...
TCTATGCTGAACTGTCGCGGCGGCGTATCGTATTCGACGTCGTCACCGACCAGACATCGGCCCACGACCCCCTGGGCGGGTACATCCCCGAAGGCGTGACCGCAGAAGAGGCACCGCAACTCCGGAAGCAGCAGCCGCAGGATTACGTGAAACGAGCCAAGGCCTCCATCGTGCGGCACTGCGAGGCGATGGTGGCGTTGCGCCGGCTCGGCGGCGTCGTTTTCGATTACGGTAATAACCTGCGCGGCCAGGCCAAGGCGGCCGGCTTCGGCGAAGCCTTTAGCTACCCGGGATTCGTCGAGGCGTACGTCCGGCCGCTATTCTGTGAGGGCAAGGGTCCGTTCCGTTGGGTGGCGTTGTCGGGTAGCCCGGACGATATTCAGGAGACGGATCGCGCCGTGCTGGACCTGTTTCCTCAAGATCAGGCGTTGGCGCGCTGGATCCGTCTGGCGCAGGAGCGGGTGCCGTTTCAGGGACTGCCGGCGCGCATCTGCTGGCTCGGCTACGGCGAACGGGCCAGGGCCGGGCTGGCGTTCAACGATCTGGTGCGAAGCGGGCGGGTGAGGGGGCCGATCGTCATCGGACGCGATCATCTCGATGCCGGATCGGTGGCCTCGCCCTATCGCGAGACCGAAGGCATGAGAGATGGCTCGGACGCCGTGGCGGATTGGCCGATCCTCAACGCGTTGTTGAACACGTCTGCCGGGGCGACCTGGGTCGCCGTGCATCACGGTGGTGGCGTGGGCATCGGCTACTCGATTCACGCAGGACAAGTGGTCGTCGCCGACGGCACGGAGTTGGGCGCCCGGAAACTGGAGCGCGTACTTACGGCTGACCCCGGAACAGGGGTCGTGCGCCACGCCGACGCAGGTTATGAGGTCGCAGTCGCAGCGGCGAAGCGTCATGGGTTGCAGATGCCGATGCTGGAATGAATACCAAGTTAGGGGGGCTACCGTGTTCGCACTCAACTTTTATTCTACGGTCTTCACAGAGCAGTTGCGCGACGGCCGGAAGACCGCCACGATCCGGCTGGGTGACAAGCGGGACAAGTATCAAACGGGGCAGGTCGTGTGGCTCACCGTCGGCCGGCGCTTTGGGACGCGCAAGAAGGTGGCGGCGGCCATCATCGACGCGGTTGAGGTGAAGGCGCTGCGCGAGGTGAGCCCGCGGGAGATCCAGCGGGATAACCCGGAACTGCGGCGGCATGAGGAGCTGGTTGAGTTCCTCAGCAACATCTATGGCCGCGAGCGCTTGATCGGGATGGATGATACGGTGACGGTGATCCACTTCTCACGGGTGGAAGAATAGAACCATTCCAGGCCACACGATGAAGCTGCGCGTCGGCGTGATCGGGACCGGATTCGGCGCGGAGGTGCAGATCCCGGCGTTCCTGGCTCATCCTCGTGTCGAGATGGTCGCCGTCACCAGCGGGACCCTCGGGCGAGCCCGTGAGGTCGCCGGTCGTTTCAAGATTCCCCAGGCGTTTGATGATTACCGCGACATGGTGGCGAAGGCAGACCTTGATCTCGTCAGCATTACATCCCCGCCCGACACGCATCACCCCGCAGCGTTGGCGGCCCTGGCCCGCCGCCGGCACGTGCTGTGCGAGAAGCCGATGGCGCTGAACGCTGCGCAGGCAGAAGAGATGCTGCGCGAAGCAGAACGCCAAGGCGTGACCCACGTGATCGATCATGAACTGCGCTTCAACCCCAACCGCCGGAAGATCAAGCGGCTCATCGAGGAACGGTTCATCGGCGCGCCCAGGCACGCGCTGATCACTGTGGTGGGCACGGGCAGAACCGACGCCACCAGGCCGTGGACGTGGTGGTCGGATGCCAGACGGGGTGGGGGCATCCTCGGCGCCCAGGGTTCGCATCAGATCGATCTACTCCGGTACTTCCTGGGAGAAGTGGCCGCAGTCTCCGGAACCACGGAAACATATGTCAAGGAGCGGCCGGATCCCGCAGCGAGCGGGCGCAGGGCCGTGACCTCCGATGACTTCACGTCGTTCTCGCTGCGGTTTGCATCGGGCGCTATCGGCACTGTCATCAGCAGCGCCGTGGGGGCCCACGGTGTTGGCCCTCGGACGGAGATCTGGGGCGAGGAGGGGACCCTTATCCTCGACCAGGAAGAGCGGCTGTGGGGGGCACGACGCGGGGAAAGCCTGCAGGAGATCACCGAGCCAGAGACGCTTGCGGCCCCACCAGGCATGAACTACACGCCGCTCTGGGGCCTCTCATTCATCCGGCTGGCCGATCACGTCGTGAAGGCTATTTTGGACGAGGCTCCGGTTCCCCCGGCGGCAACGTTTGCCGACGGACTCCACGCGCAGCGCGTGATGGATGCACTAAGAACGTCGGCGGGTCGCTGGATGACGCTCGCGGGACTTGACAGACACTAAGCGCGAGTCAGCGTCTCCGGGACAGGAAAAAGGTTCGCCCGACCTGCCCCCGCATTCCGAGGTCTCGCTCCGCGTCGTAGGTGCTGATCGCGGCAAATCCCGTCGAGCGCAAGGCCCCGGTGATCTCGTCTGCGGAGTAGCAGCGCTGATGCATGGTCAAGTCTGCCCGCCGCCACGCGCCGTGCTCGAGACGGAACATCGTCCCTATCGACTGCGCAACCCTCGCCTCCGCGTCGTAGGTCGACCTGAACACCAATGCATGATCGTCTTCCGCAAGGCCGAAGGACCCTTGCCACCGAGCCTGGTACCCGGCGTCCATGTTGAAATCGCACATGAAGGGTGCCTCGCGCCTGAGTACGGCGCGAACATTTCGGAACGCGGCGTGCAATTCATTCAGACGCATGACGTGATTGAGGCTGTCGAACAAGCAGACGGCCCCATCATAGAGTGAAGGCAGCGCAAAGGTCCTGACATCGGCGTGGACAAACTCCGCTTCGGGTGAGGTGTGGCGAGCGAACTTCAGCATCTCTGCAGAGCCGTCGACACCCGTGACCTGGTACCCACGCTGGACGAGCTCGCCAGCCAGCTGCCCCGTGCCGCAGCAGAGATCGAGAATCCGGCCACCTCGCGGTACCAGAGCCAGGAGGAAACGCTCGAGGACGGGGAGGGCGCGGGTCACGAACGACGACTGGCCCGATCCCCAATACTTATGATAGAACCAGGCAAAGTCATCGTATTGGGACGGGAGCGTCTCCGGCATTACACCGACTGCCTCGATGGGATACTCAGAAATTCAGGCGGGATCGATTTCGTGAGGTAGATCGCTGGTGAGGCATTGTAGAATAGTACGCCCGCCCCGTGCGCCTGGCGGGCCAACACCGTCACCACGACGGCGTCGGGATTGTGACGTTTCCCCACCGCCAGGGCGTCCTGCCACGTCACCGAGAGGTGCACAAACTGCCGCCCCTGCGGTGTGAGCCCGTCCCGGCTGATGGCATCCAGCGCGTCCGGTGCCGTGCCGTGGAAGAGCCACTCCGGCGGTACGATCGGAGTCCCGGGCGTTTCCACCGGGATGCTGTGGCCGTAGCGCGCACGGATGCGCGTGCCGGAAATTTCGTAGCGTCGGGTGTCTTGGTCCGCGACGGCACGGATGGCGGCTTCCGTGATGCCCGTCCATCCGGGCTGCTCGGCGATCGCCTTCGCCAGGTCCTCGATCTCCGTGAACCCCGATGGGTCCAGAGTAATGCCGACGCTCTCCGGCTTGTGGCGCAGCACCAACGCAAGGAACCGGCTCAACCGCTCGGGGCGCTCGTCCGGCCGCACCGGACGGTCTCGGTGTTGACGCATGCCTGATGAGAGTGCGGTTTCTGCGTCTTCACGGGCACCTCCTCCGGATCCCCGTCCGAGGAGAAGATTCTGGAAGCACAGAAGCATAGTACGGTTTTCCGAGGTCGACGATGCCGCAGCTGATCGAGTGTGTCCCGAACTTCAGCGAGGGCCGACGCCGCGAGGTCATCGAGGCGATCGCCGATGAGGTGCGCCAGACCCCTGGGGCGCGCTTGCTGGACGTGCAGGCCGACCAGAGCCATAACCGCTGCGTCATCACCTTCGTAGGAGACCTACGCGCCGTCCGTAGCGCCGCGCTGGCCGCCACGCGCCGGGCCGTGGAGCGCATCGACATGCGCTCGCACCGCGGCGAGCACCCCCGCCTGGGGGCCGTGGACGTGATCCCATTCGTGCCTATCGCCGAGGCGACGATGGAAGAGTGTGTGGCCGCGGCGAAAGATCTGGGGCGCAGCATCTGGGACACGCTGCGGGTGCCGGTGTACTTCTATGCCGAGGCGGCGACACGACCACAACGCCGGCGTCTCCCTGATATCCGCAAAGGAGAGTACGAGGGATTGGTGGAGAAGATGGCCGACCCGGCGTGGGCGCCCGATGTCGGGGATCCCCAGCCTCACCCGACCGCCGGCGCGGTTGTGGTGGGGGCCCGCCGGCCGCTGATTGCCTACAATGTCAACCTGGCCACTGATGATGTCGAAATTGCCAAGAAGATTGCGAAGGCGGCGCGGGAATCGAGCGGCGGTCTGGTCAGCGTGCAGGCCATGGGGATCGTCAGTGAGCGTGGTCGCGCCCAGGTCTCCATGAACCTGCTGGACTACACGACGACTCCGGTGCACCGCGCGTTCGAACTCATCCGGGTGGAAGCCGCGCGATACGGAGTCGAGATCCTGGAGAGCGAAGTCGTCGGCCTGATCCCACTGGATGCCGTCGCGGACGCGGCCCGCTTCTACCTCCGCCTCAATGACTTTCGTCGAGAGCAGATCTTGGAAGCTAGACTAATGGAATGACGCAAACACAGCGAACACGGGGAACACGGCGAACGAACGGACAGGGGAACAATCGAATCAAGAATTTGCTCGCCATGTTCGCCGCTCGCCGTGTTCGCTATTGAGACGCTATTGAGATGAAAGCCGACGTTGATCTCTTGATCGTCCACGCCGGGCAGCTCCTGACGCTGGCCGGGCCGAACGACCGGCCGCGGACTGAGAAGGCCCTGGGCGATCTGGCGATCATCCCCGACGGCGCCGTGGCGGCAGCCGACGGCGTGATCGTAGCGATTGGCCCGACCGCGCAGGTCTTGGATGAGGTCGCCCCCAGCCGGGATGGCGAGGTGATCGATGTGGCCGGCCGCGTCGTCCTGCCGGGATTTGTGGATCCGCACACGCACCTGATCTTCGCGGGTTCCCGTGCTGAGGAGTTTGAGATGCGCCTCGCCGGCGCCACGTATCAGCAGATCTCGCGCGCCGGCGGTGGCATCCTGTCGACGATGCGGGCCACCAGAGCGGCGAGCGAGGACGAGTTGTTGGAAGCGGGGCGGCAGCGGCTGGATCGCCTGCTGGCGCACGGCACCACGACCGTCGAGGTCAAGAGCGGCTACGGATTGACGATCGACGACGAGCTGAAATGTCTGCGGGCCGTACACCGCCTGAGTGCCTCCCATGACGTGGATCTAATTCCGACCTTCCTCGGGGCGCATGCCGTGCCTCCAGAGCATAGTCGAGATCCGGATGCCTACGTGCGCTTCCTGATCGACGAGATGCTGCCCGCCGTCGTGGAGGAAGACCTCGCGGAGTTCTGCGACGTTTTCTGTGAGGCCGGAGCGTTCACCCCAGAGCAGTCCCGCGCGGTGCTGGAGGCCGGCCTGGAGGCGGGGCTGGATCCGAAGATCCACGCGGATGAGCTTTCCGACCTGGGCGGTGCGGCGCTGGCTGCCGACCTGGAGGCGATTTCGGCCGACCACCTGCTTTGCGCATCCGATGACGGTCTGCGGGCGATGGCTGACGCCGGGACGATGGCGGTGCTGCTGCCGGGCACCGCCCTGTTCCTCGGCCTGCCCTATGCGCGCGGACGCCGCATGGTCGAACTGGGTGTGCCGGTTGCGCTGGGCACGGACTTCAATCCCGGCACCTCGCCCACGTGGTCAATGCCGATGGTCATCGCCTTGGCCTGTCTCGGCATGCGGTTGACGCCGGCCGAGGCGATCACCGCGGCGACGATCAACGCCGCGCATGCCATCGCCGCGGCGGAAGAAGTCGGTAGTCTGGAGTTGGGCAAAGCCGCCGACATAGTCGTGCTCGATCTCCCTGACTATCGCCATCTGCCGATGCACTTCGGTGTCAATCCGGTGCACACCGTGGTCAAGCGTGGCCAGCCGGCTTTTCGGGCCGACAGGGGGGTACAGAGACCGACGTGAAGGAGCTCTCCCTTGGACAGTTTCTGGACCGGCTGGCGTCGTCAGATCCCACGCCCGGTGGTGGCACAGCGTCTGCGGTCGCCGGAGCGCTGGCCGCCGGCCTGCTGGCGATGGTGTCCAGACTGTCGGCCGGCAAGGGTGGCGATGATGCGGCATTTCAGCGGACGCTGGCCGCCGCGGAGGAGCAGCGGCGCGCGCTGCTCGACCTGGCGGCAAAAGACGCCGAGGCGTTTGATGCCGTGATGCGGGCGATGCGTTTGCCCAAAGGGACCGCCGAGGAGAAGCAACGCCGTCTCGCGGTGATCCAAGATGTCCTGACACAGGCGGCGAATGTTCCCCTGGAAGTCGCGTCGCGCGCGGTGAGCCTGCTCGAGGTCGCGTCCAGCCTGGCCGGGACCGGCAATCCCAATACCATCAGCGATGTCGGGGTCGCCGCCCTGCTCGCCCACGCCTCGGTGCAGGGCGCGCTCCTGAACGTACGCATCAACCTTCAGGCCATCAAGGATCCATCGTACCGGACTCACACCGCAGAGCGCGTACGCGCCGCCGGCCTCCGCGCCGATGTGCTGCGCGACGAAGCGCTGGCCGCCGTCAACACGCGTCTGAAATGACGGACCGCCTGGTGCTGTCGGGGATGCGGTTTTTCGCCTACCATGGGGTGCTGCCTGAGGAGCGCGCGCAAGGTCAGGAGTTTCTCGTCGACGTGGAGCTGGAGTCCGATCTGCAGAAATCGGCACGGCGCGACGCCCTTGAGCTAACGGTCGACTATCGCCGCGCCTACGAGATCGTGAAGACCGTGATGGAGGGCGACCCACAGAACCTGATTGAGACCCTGGCCGAGAGCATCGCGGCAAAGGTTCTCGCGCTCGACCGCGTTACCGGGGTGACCGTCCGCGTCCGCAAGCCTCAGGTCCGGCTGCCGGGGCCCGTCGATTACTCAGGCGTCGAGATCAGGCGTGAACGGCGCCAGCCGTGAGGAGTCATTTTCGCCCAACCCGGTCCGAGGCCCGAGGCCCGGCCCGAATGACGCGTGCCTACCTGAGCCTGGGATCGAATCAGGGCGACCGTGTGGCGCTCTTGAACGCCGCCCTGGACCGCCTGGAGGCGTCCGGCCGCGTCCGGGTGACCAAACGGTCGTCGCTGTACGAGACAGCGCCGGTCGGCCTGACCGAGCAGCCCCGGTTCGTAAACCTGGCGGCCGAAGTGGAGACGAATCTCGACCCCCAGGATCTGCTGGAGCTGGTGCTGGCTGCGGAACGAGATCTGGGTCGTGTGCGCACCAAGCGGTGGGGACCACGGACGGTTGACATCGATATCCTCTTGTACGACGACCTGCAGATTGACACGCCGGTCCTGACTATCCCGCACCCGGAGATGATCCGCCGGCGTTTCGTGCTCGAGCCTCTGCTGGAAATTGCGCCGGACGCTGCGTTGCCGGATGGCCGCCGGCTCGCCTCGTTTCTGTCTGAGGTGCGGGACCAGGACGTCCAGAAAGTGTCCGGCGCATGACGCGTCCCCGCATGGTGTACCGGCCGCCGCGGGCCCGGCAGAGGCTCCTCTTGCCGGGCGGGGGATCGGCTGAAGGTGTGTGCGTCGGCGTCGAGGGGCCCATCGGTGTCGGCAAGACGACGCTGGCCCGGCTGTTGGCCGAGTCGCTCGAGGCGACGGCAGTGCTCGAGGTGGTGGAAGAAAACCCGTTCCTCCATCATTTCTATCGAGATATTCGGGCCTATGCGTTTCAAACGCAGCTGTTCTTCTTTCTCAGCCGGTACCGTCAGCAGGACGCCATCCGCCGCGTCCGCGAGGAGGGACATTCGGTCGTCAGCGATTATATCTTTGCCAAGGACCGTCTCTTTGCGCGCATGAACCTCGATGCCGAGGAACTAGACCTCTACACCCGTCTGTATGAACTGATCGCGCCGATGACGGTACAGCCGGCGCTGGTGATCTACCTGACCGCGCAACTCCAGACGCTGACGGACCGCATTGCCCACCGCGACCGCCCGTTCGAGCGCGCCATCGAGCCCGCATATCTCAGCCGGCTCTGTGACGGGTACGAGCGATTCTTCGGCGCATACGATGACACCGCGCTGTTGCGCGTCGATACGGACGAAGTCGATATCTTCACGGAATCAGATTTGAAAGAGATACTCCGATATGTAGACGAAGCGGCTGTCAGCTGAAAAGCGCGAGACTATTCACCATTCACTATTCACGCCATGATTGGGAGGACGAAGGGTCCCGACGATGGAGGCGTTGACATCGACGGCAATCCAGAGGGGACTCTCCACACGCCGTTTCGGGCGTCCGGTGATTGTGCACGAGAGCGTGAGGTCGACCAACGACGAGGCGGGCGCGCTCGCCCAGCAGGGGGCGTCTGAGGGAACGACTGTGATCGCCCGGATCCAGACCACAGGACGTGGACGGCGCGGCCGGGCGTGGCTTTCGCCGGCCGGCGGCCTGTGGCTGTCGGTCGTGCTGCGCCCTAAAGTGGCGCTGGAGCAGTGGCCGCTGGTGGGCCTGGCGGCGTCCGCCGGCGCCGCCGATGCGGTGAGAGAGGTCGCCCTGCTGCAGGCTCGCGTGAAATGGCCGAACGATCTTCTGGTCGAGGACCGCAAGCTCGGCGGCGTGCTCATCGAGACCAGCGGGACGGTCGCGATCGCAGGGATCGGAATCAACGCCAACGTTCCTCCCGGCGCTCTCGACGCCCAGACGGGAGGGATCTCGCTGCTGGGGCGGCTTGGACACTCGGTTGACCTGGCGGCGCTGGCCTGCGCGGTGCTGGGCCGGTTCGAAGAGCACTACGACCTGCTCCACAGCGATCCAGACGCCCTCCTGGCGCGGTGGCGGAAGCACGACGCCACGCTGGGCCGCCAGGTGCGTGTGTGGGGGGCGCAGGAACTGGAGGGGGTGGCCGAAGACGTAGACGACAGGGGCGCCCTGCTGGTGAGGACGCCAGGGGGTCTGCGGCGCGTCGTGGCCGGTGACGTCTCCCTCCGGACGGCTGAGACTCCCGCGGAGTGACGATGGCGCAGATTACCGACGTGACGGGGATCAAGGTCGGTCACGCCGCCGACGCCCGTGCGGTGACCGGGTGCACCGTCATCCTGTGCGAGCAGGGTGGCGTGGGCGGCGTGGATGTGCGCGGTTCGGCTCCCGGCACGCGAGAAACCGACGCCCTGCGGCCGATGAACCTGGTCGAGCGCGTCCATGGGGTGCTCCTGACTGGCGGAAGCGCGTTCGGATTGGCCGCGGCGGATGGGGTGATGCGTTTTCTCGAAGAGCGCGGCATTGGGTTCGATGTCTCGGTGGCGAAAGTTCCCCTCGTAGCGGCGGCGGTCATCTTCGATCTGATGATCGGCAATCCGGCCATCCGCCCCACCGCGGAGATGGGTTACGACGCAGCGCGGGCTGCATCCCGCGGTCCGGTGGCGGAGGGGAGCGTCGGAGCGGGGACCGGCGCCACCGTCGGCAAGCTGCTGGGTCCATTGTCCGCGATGAAGGGCGGCGTGGGAACGTGGGCCGCCGGTCTCCCGGGAGGTGTGGTCGTCGGTGCGCTTGTGGTCGTCAACGCATACGGTGACGTGCGGGACGATCAGACAGGGCAGATCCTGGCCGGAGCACGCGATCGGACGACCGGACGGTTTCTCAACATGACGCAGGCATTGATGAGCGGGCACCCCAGCGCGGGGTTTGGGACCAACACGACGCTTGCGGTGGTCGCCACCAACGCCGCGCTGACCAAAGAGCAGGCCAACAAACTCGCCCAGCTCGGTCACGATGGGCTGGCGCGCGTGATCGCACCGGTCCATACCATGTATGACGGCGACACGGTCTTCGCGCTGTCAACGGGGAACGCTAAGGCGGACATGATCCCGCTGGGCACCGCGGTGGTCGAGGCAGTGGCGGAGGCGGTGAAACGCGCCGTTCGGCTGGCGACCGGACTGGGAGGCATTCCAGGGCTGGCGGACACAAAGTAAACTGCGGCATTTGGGGCTGGAATTGGGGATTCGAAACCGCAGCCACCCAATCCCCGACCTCGCCGTTTTCGTGATAGAGTAGGGGGGAGGGCCGGCACCGCGCTGCGGGCCGGACCACGAACAGAGCCTTCTGTACGAGGCTCCGTCCGGTACTCGCTCCATACCAAACTCGATAGGCACTGTGTTTGGGTTGGGCCAATCTGGCCAATCGAGTTGGTCCGGGTGGTATTGTCGCAGCTCTGCCGCCGGTGCTCCTGGCAGTTGCGCTCGAGAGGTACCTGAATGCCGGGCTGACCGCCGGCGCCGTGAAGGTCTGAGCAGGGCGACTATGGTATGATGTGAGCAGGGCCGGCACCGCGCTGCGGGCTGGACCACGAACAGAGCCTTCTGCACGAGGCTCCGTCCGGTACTCGTTGAGACTGGAACGGAGGGAGAATATGGCGCAGGTTCATTATGCCCCGGCCGCTTCGCGGAGGGGTTTTCGTTTGTCAACCCGAGATATCTCCCTTGCGGGTATCCTGGGCGCCCTGACCGCGGTGCTTGGATACACGCTGGGGTTCATTCCGTTCCCCACTCCCGCGGGTACGGCCACCACGATGCACATTCCGGTGATTGTCGCAGGAGTGCTGGCCGGGCCGGTCGTTGGCGCGTTCGTCGGCGCAGTGTTTGGCGTGATCAGTTTGCTCCGGGCAGGGACGCCAGCGTTCAGTAACCCGCTCATCGCCATCGGGCCGCGGATC
>Ga0209237_1002597_pt1 | contig 10877 bp, 10 predicted proteins | sample GraSoi013_1_40cm_2_FD_185820 | JGI IMG/M metagenome (GOLD analysis project Ga0209237, IMG submission 185820) | Grasslands soil microbial communities from the Angelo Coastal Reserve, California, USA - Sample 10_02_2013_1_40cm (SPAdes) (version 2) | ecosystem: Environmental > Terrestrial > Soil >...
GAGAGCGGTGCGGCCAACCCGATCCCTGCGGTCGACGGGCTCCGCGCCCTGGCCGTGCTCCTGGTCATGTTTTTTCACGCCTGGCACAACCAGCCCGGCATGTATTCCAGCCTGGCCGACCAGGACCAGCATCCAATCTGGTACGCGCGGACCGGCCTCAACCTCTTTTTCGTCCTGAGCGGGTTTCTGCTCTTCCTGCCCCATGCCAAGTGGATGCAGGGCGGCCGCCGGCCCTCGGCGCGACTGTTCTACCGGCGCCGGATCCTGCGGATCGGTCCCGCCTACTGGGCCTGCCTGGTGATACTCGTGCTGACCGCGCCGATCACCATCCCATCCCTTGCCGACGGGCTGATCCATTCCGTATTCATCTTCAACCTCGTGCCGGCCTCGGTCTTCTCGATCAACGGGGTCTTCTGGACGATGGCGGTCGAGGTCCAGTTCTACGCTCTCCTTCCATTGCTGGGTTTGGGCGCTTACTCCTTGTCGCGGCGTTGGGGGATGGTCGGCACGGCGACGATCATGGTCGCCATCACGATGTTGGTCTCAGCAGCCAGCGGTCTGCTCGAGCGACGCTTCGACCCCAACCACGACCAGCTGATCCTGACCGGGCTGGTTGGACAGCGCAGCATGAGCTTCTACCTCTGTGTATTCGGGGCCGGGATGGCGACCAGCGTCCTCTACACGTGGCTTGGCGGCCAGAAGCACGGCTCCTTGGCACTCTCGCCCCGGTGGGGCAGGCTGGCCGCGCTGGCGGCGATCGCGGCGATGATCGTCGCCCTGGTCCTCGCCCTTTGGCCAAGCCTGTTCAACCTGACCGCCGGCAGGAATGCGATCTACGGGTACCTCTACGCGATCCTGGTCTTCGGCGTCCTGCTGGGGAGCCCGGCGCTGCGCAGGGTTTTCGAATTTCCTGCAATCCGCTTTGTCGGCCTTATCTCGTACAGCCTCTACCTCTGGCACACGATCGTCCTCGGCGTTTTCGTGCCGAGTCTCGGCCAGTACTCCCCGCCACTGAGGGTCCTGATCGGCTTCGCGCTGCTCGCGGTGTCCTCCATCCCCGTCGCGTATCTGTCCTACATGCTCGCTGAGCGCCCATTCCTTTACCTGCGCCGACAGGCTCGCGATGAGCAGCCGGCGGAAATACCGCTCGCCGTTCGGGCCAGCGTCGAGGCGGCTCCCTAAGCCGGGACCAACGCCTATCGGAGTCTGGGACTCCCGAAGACGGGCATCCCGGGCGGCCGATACCGTGATCACCACCGTTGGCCGAAGCTTGAGCGATGAACGTCGACCAGGCGCTCGCCCGGCTCTTGGAGAGAGCCGGCAGCGACCTGCTGATCAGCTCCGGCAGCCGGCCGCGCATCCGCAAGGATGGCAGGCTGGAGCCGCTCGAAGGCGACGGCGAAGTGCTCACGCCGACCGACACCGAGCGCATGATCCGGGACGTGCTGGATGCCGACGAGCTCAAAGAGCTGGAGACAAAGCGACACGTGGACTTCTCCTTCACCTGGCGCGAACGCGCCCGGATCCGAGGCAACGCCTACTACCAGCGCAACTCGATGGCGGCTGCCTTCCGGCTCCTGCCGCTCGAGATCCCCAGCTTCGACATGCTCGGCATCCCCGAGTCGGTGCACAGGCTGCTCGAGAAGCAGCACGGCCTGCTGTTGGTGACCGGACCGTTCGCCTCCGGTAAGTCGACGACCCAGGCCGCGATTATCGACCACCTTAACGCCACCCGGCCCTTCCACATCATCACGATCGAGGACCCGATCGAGTACGTGCACAAACACAAGCTGGCGATCGTCGACCAGCGTCAGGTCGGTGAGGACACACCTTCATTCGCCGAGGGATTGCGGGGCGCGTTTCGCGAGGATCCGGACGTCGTTCTCATCGGTGAGATGCGGGATCTCGAAACCATCAGCGCGGCGGTCTCCATCGCCGAGGCAGGTCACCTCGTCATGGGGACCCTGCACACCAATGACGCTCCTCAGGCCATCGATCGGATCATCGACAGCTACCTGGGCGCCCAGCAGCAGCAGGTCCGGATCCAGCTCGCCATGTGCCTGGCCGGGGTCATCTACCAGCAGCTGCTGCCGGCGGTCGGGGGCGGGCGAGTCGCCGCCTTCGAGGTTCTCATCGCGAACACGGCGATCCGGGCGATGATCAAAGAGGGGCGGACGGACCAGATCCGAAGCGTGCTCCAGACCAGCCTTCGCGAAGGCTCGCAGACGCTGGAGCGGGCGCTGAATCAGCTCCTACGGGCGGGGCTCATAACCGAGCGCGACGCCCGCAACCACTCGCTCAACCCGAACGACATTCGCGCTTAGCCCCGCCGTCTCGAGCGAACGCAAGCCCCACCGCTGCCACTCCGACGACCGAGACCGCGGCAGCCCCAACCAGGGCTCCGCCGAGGGGCCCAAGCAGCACCAACGAAGCCAGCATCGAGGCGCCGCATAGAGCCTCCACAGCTGGGGAGGAAGCCCCGATCGTCTTGCCGCAGCCCGCGCAGCGCCCGCCCCTGATCGCGTAGCCGGCGACCGGGATCAGATCGACAAGGTTGAGCACGCGCCCGCACGAACGGCAATGCGAGCGGGGGCGCACAATCGATTCGCGTCGCGGCAAGCGGTCCGCCGCGAGGTTGATGAAGCTCCCGATCAGCATGGCCACGAGCACCAGGTAGGCCGGGACGGCGAGGGCGACCACGGCGTCCGCGAGCCTCATGGGCGGTGGCAAAAGCAAAGGGCGCCGCACGAGCGGCGCCCCGTCTCTCGTCGTATGAAGGCGGCTATCCGCCGGATGGTACGCAGCCAGCCGGTTTGGTGGGGGAGCCTGGGGCTGTCGATGTCGAGATGGCAGTGATGCGGCCGAACGCGTCCCATGTGTATGCGAAGTTGGTCGGGGAGTTGCGGATGAACGTCGGCGTCCCGGTGGCGTTGTAAAGCGGGTCGGTACCATCCGGCTTGACCGTCATGTCGCTGGTGGGTCCGGCAGCGGTCACACCGTTGAGGTTGTAGTAAGCCATGTAAGCGTCGAGTCCGGACTGCACGACCCTGTACTCCTGGAGGCAGGCCTTGGTCTGGGCATTGGTGGTCAGGCCGACCAGGCTGAGGGTGACGATCGCGGCGAGGACGCCCAGGATCGTGACCACGACCAGGAGCTCGATCAGGGTGAACCCAGATTGGCCCTTCTTTCCCTTCAGATTCCTGGCGAAATAGCCGTACAAACCGTGCATACCCCAACTCCTCACGCGGGCCCCCAGCGTTGACTGGGCGGCACGCCATCTATTTGTTATTCCGTTGCGTGTCCCAACTCTATGGAGGGGGCCAGCAAACCTGAATAGAGGGATTGGCCCATGCCATGGGCACGTGTCCGGGACGCGTCTGGGCGGCCCCGGCGAGGCCTAACCCAGCCCCATCCGGACGACCTCGAAGACCATGACCAGCACGCCGGCGCCGAGGAACGGGATCGTGCAGCCGCGGCGGGTCTTGGTGATCACCCGACCACCCTCGTCCTCAGCCAGCAGGTTGACCTCGACCTGGGTTCTGCGGCGCTCCTCGCTGCGCTGCTTGCGGCGTTTCTTCAAACCTGTCGCCTCATGACGAGGCCGATGCATGTGAGGAAGGGCCCGAACCGGACGTCGGCGTCGATGCGAGGCGGTCGGGGCAGGGGGTCCACCGGGTGACCGGTGAGGTGCTCGAGCCGGCCGGTGAGCAGCGCCGGAAGGTCCTGCTCGGACCGGACCAGGATCGGTGAGTCTGGGCCGAAGCCGCTCGCGCCGGACCGCCGCTGGAAAGCCAGTACGGGCTTGAGCCCATTCGACAGGCCGAGTCCGAGGTCGCCGCCGGACTCCACCCTGAAACTGTGTACAGCTCGTGGGATGCGATCCTCGATCAAGATCGCCTCGCAGGGGTCGGTGGACATGTCCAGCAGGATGCACGAGCTCACTGGGATGGCGCGGGCGACGCAGAGGGATTTCAAGTCCACGGCAACCGGCTCCAGGCCCGCCTGCCTGGCGGCGGCCGCGATCGCGTTGACCTGGTTGCGATCCCAGACCGTGGCAAACATGGTCCGCTCGTCCGGGGCTGCCTGCACCTCAATATGCCGCATCGCCATGCGTTCCGAACCCAGGTTGAGCTGACCTTTCACAGAGGCGTCGATCTCAGAGTCGGACGTGGCCTTGGGGAAGGTGAGGAGCCTGAAGCTGGCGATGGCGTCGCTAGCCGCGATCAATGCTCGGGTCGCTGAAATGTCCGTTCGTGCGATCAGCAGCCGTACGGCTTGACTCAACGAGTCCAGGTCCAGCACGCGGCCCCCTTCCAGCGCGCCGGGCGGTGCGACACCTTCGCCGCAGCGCATGGGGCCGCCCGGCATGCCTTCAAGCACACGGAGCATTCCGCCCGAAAGATCCAGAGCCAACCTAGGTGAGGACATGGTCTACGGAGAGTAAAACGACCAGCCTTCCACAAAGACTCCGCTACCGCCCCAGATCAGGCTGGGGCCGACCTGCACCCGGGCCCATAACCGCGGGTTGGCTGCGCACACGGGCGAACCTTGGCTGGCGCTGACACAGGCACGCAGCTCGGAGATACGTGTAGTACCGATTCGTAAGAGATAACTGGCGGTCGTGGATGCGAAATACACGCAAGGCCCGTTGGCGCAGGCTGCGACGACGGGTGAGCTGGTGATCGTACCGCCTGAATTGATCCTCGCGGCCTTGAACATCTGCGACCCGCTCACAGGAATCTCAACGTCATAGACCGCGCCGTCGTTCGCTCCGAAGTACCAGTCGCCATTCACGTCGGCCATAGGAGTTGTGTTGATGGCGGGTGAGCCGTCCGCCAGGCCGCTGTACGACCACGCCACGGCTAGGCTGGCGGTGTTGAGGAGGTACAGCGAACCATTGGTCCCACCGACTCCGATCAAGTCCCCGGTAGGGCAATGGCACCAGTAAGGCGGTCGTGAGACTCCGCCAGGCAGCGCGATGCTGGAAACAACCGACATCGAGTACGACGGGCCCCCGTTCACCGCGATGCGCACCGTTGCGATCCGGCCCGATGTGCCGGCTATGGCGAGGGTCAGGCTGCTGCCCGAAACCGGCACCGTCGAGCTGATCGCGTAGCCGGCGGCACCGCCACCGAAAAGCGTCGGCGAGGAGCCGACCTTGGTCAGGCTTGAGGTCACGATCCCGTTTGTGGTCTCGCTGTAGCGCCAGTGCTGCAGGCTCGTGCTGCTCCCATCGCTGACCAGGACGAATATCTCGTCGCTGATGGTCGCGTTTCTACCGTTCGTCACTTGTCCCGGGAAGACAAGCGGGGCCCCGATCACACCGCCGCCCAGCGGCGCCGACATCTTCAACAGACAGGCGGCCGAGATGTCGTAGACGTACAGCTCGCCCGCCGTGCCGGATCCGCCGAAGAAGGCGTAATTGGGGAACTGCGGTGATCCGCCCGCGGTGGTCTCGATGGCTGGGGTCGCCGTAACGGAGGTGGAGGCGTGCATATAGCAAACAGGTATCGGCACCAAACCGCCGTCATTGAACAGCGCGACACAGTGACCGCCGCAGAGCGGACCGCCGATCGCGGCGGGTATGAGCAAGACAGAAGCGAGTCCGGAGCCGGCGGTCAGCAAAGGGGCGGTAGGCGCCCCTCCGATCGGAACGGATACACCGGCGATCTGGCCGAAGTCATAGACCCTGAGCAAGCCCGAGGAGTCGACGACGAGGTACCGGTCTTGCCCGCCGGTCGTGGCGTGGACGCCGTCTACGGTGAATGATCCCGTCCCGATGACCTGGAGCAGCTCCGGCAGGATTCCGCTGCAGGTTTGCGTAACGACCGCGGAGCGTCCGTTCAAGCTCAGGTACCAGGGTCCGCGAGTGCTGGCGTCCTGCACGCACACCGAGGGCACCGGATCGACCTGCAGCTGGTGGATTGCAAATTCGACAGCGGACGTTGCCGTGGCCTCTGTATTGAATCGGTCGGCGAGCTCCCGAGAGACGGTGAAGGAGTCGGTCAGCTCGGTGAGCAGCGCCCCGACAAGGATGGCGAGAAAGGCGACGATGATCAGCAGGCCGCTGAGAATGCTTCCGCGCTGTCGGCGGCGGCGATCGTGCAGCATGAGCTGAAGCTGTTTCATGGCGATGGAGTGGCTGTGATCCGCGGATAGAAGCGAAGGGTTTGAGACTGGCTGTAGGTCGCGTTGTACGAAGGGATCGTCACGGTCATGCTGATGACGAGTGACGGGTAGGCGCCGCTCCCGTCGATGTACCACGAGTACGCGGTGACATTGCTGGCGGCGACCCGGCTCGATATACCCGCGTATCGAGTCACCACCTGCAGGCTGGGGTCCCACGCGTACCTGACGGTGTCCGGCGCCGCCACTCCTCCGATGTCGTTGGGCATCCTGCTGCCCTGCAGAATCAGCTCTTGCGTCGTGCATGGGTTTCCGGAAGTGCCACAGCCGGACGGGACCGGGGCGCGGGCATGCACGAAGTCGTCGTACGCGGTGGACTGGAGGTTGCGGATCTGGGCGCTTGCTTCGACGCGTGCGCTGGCGATGTTGTCGGACAGGACGGTGGTCAACACGACCGAAGTCAGGGCGCCCATCACCATCAGCCCGAGGGCGCTGGCGATGACGACCTCGATCAATGTGAAGCCCGCCTGACGTCTGCGCCGCGCAGCGGTCTGCGACGGCGCAGGGGCCCCCGCGAACTCACGGCGAAGCCTCCGAGTTCGTGGGGTTTTCATCGATTCGCCTTGTACACAGAGAGGGTGGATCCCACAGGCTTGAGCGCCGGATAGCTGACCACGCTGACGTCCCACTGCTGGAGGCCCGGCTGACCAGGCACGTCTGACTCGGTGACATCCGCACGCACGTCTGTGCCGGCCGGGCACGAGGCACCCAAAGCGACCTGGGTCGGCGCGGCGGCGACATCGACGGCGAAGCATTCCGAATACGGAGAAGGCGTGCCGTTGAAAGCGGAGGCTCCAATTTTCTCGAGCTCATACTCGTGCGCCGCGTTGGCTGCGGTGATGCGCTTGGCCAACGTCGCATCGACAACAGCCGTGCCGAACGCACCCACCAGGACTACGACCACGAGGCCGATGATCGTCACGCTGACCAGCAGCTCGATGAGCGTGGTCCCGGCCTGCGCCCGATGTCGCCGCTGCCTGCGGCTCGACATCAGTGGACGGCTCGGAGCAGCCCGTACATGGGCAGGATCACCGAGACGGCGACGAATCCCACCGCTGCTCCTACCGCGATGACAAGGCTCGGCTCCATGAGCGCGATCATGTTCCGCACCTTGTAGTCCATCTCTTCCGCAAGGAAGTCGGCGATCTGCTCGAGGCTCTGGTCGAGCGTGCCGGTCTCCTCGCCGACGCGCACCATCCTGAGCACCATCGGCATGAAGAGGCCGGTGGCCGCGAGGGGCTCCGAGAACCCGTCGCCGGTCGTCATCCGCTGCCGCACCGCCTCCAGCCCTCGCCGGTAGCGGATGTTGCCGGCCGACGCGCTCGCAACGTCGAACGTCTGGCTGATCGGAATGCCGGCCCGAAGCATGGTGCCCAGCGTTCGCGTGAACCGCTCGACGATCGAGAAGACCACGATCGTGCCCAGGACCGGAATACGAATGATCGCGTGATCCCAGAACACACGACCGGGCTTGGTTTGCAGGAACCCGAAAATGCCGAATATCACGACGAGGCCCGCGACGACGATGTGCGTGTGCCAGGTCTGCGAGAACGTCCCCAAGGCGAGAAGCAACTTCGTGGGCAGTGGAAGCTCGGCCTTGAACTCTTTGAACAGCGCCACGAAGTTAGGCAGGACGACGACGATCAGGATCCCGCAGACCACGACGGCCAGCGTCAGGATGATGGCCGGGTAGATCATCGCGCTGCGAAGCTTCTTGAGCGCCGTGTCCTGCCGCTGCAGGTACACCGCGATCTGGAGCAGCACTTTCTCAAGGCTGCCGCTGTACTCCGCTGCACGCACCATGTCGACGAACAGCTGGTTGAAAACGTTGGGATGGTGCGAGATGGCGACCGAAAAGGACTCGCCATCGTCGAGGTCGTCGTTGATATCGTCGAGAGCCGCCTTGAACGCGCCTGAGCGCGTGCCCACTCGCAGAAGCCGGATCGCCTCTGTGATCGGCACGCCGACCTTGAGAAAGGTCGAGAGCTGGCGCGAAAACAGAATCAGATCTGACGTGCTGACGCCGAAGAACGTAGGCAGTTCTCGATAGAGCCAGCGCCAGCCGCCCCGCGCCGGCCGGAGCGAAACCACGCGGTACCCGCGGCGAGTCAGGTCGCGGTGCACGACCGCGGCCGAATCGCCGTCTACGAGCTTGTCTTCGAGCGCACCCTTCGGGCTGTAGGCTCGGTACTGGAACCTGGCGATCTCAGCCTCCTTACAGGATGTAGACGCTGCGCAAAACTTCGGTAACCGTCGTCACACCGGCCGCCGCCTTCTCCCACGCATCCACCCGGAGGGGGACCACCCCACCCTGCACGGCGGCGGCCATGATCTCGCGGTGACCCGCTCGGGCGATCACGAGCCGCTTCAGCTCGTCGGTCATCGTTAGGACCTCGAACACCCCGATGCGGTCGTAATAGCCGGTGTGGTTGCACCGCGCGCACCCCTGGCCGTGGTAGAGCTGCGCCGGCACGGGGCGGCCAAGTGAAGCGGCGAACTCGGCCTCCTCGACCGTCGGCGCGTGTGCCGTCTTGCAGCCGTCACACACCTTTCGCACCAGGCGCTGCGCCACGATCGCGATCACCGAAGACGCGATCAGGAAGCCCTCGATCCCCATGTCGATGAACCGAAGCAGCGCGCCGGCGCCGTCGGTGGCATGCAGTGACGAGAGCACGAGGTGGCCGGTCAGCGCCGACTGGACGGCGATCTCAGCGGTCTCTCGGTCGCGGATCTCGCCCACCAGGATGATGTCCGGATCCTGGCGCAGGATCGCCCGCAGCCCGTTGGCGAAGCTGATGTCTGCCAGCTTGTTGATCTGGCTCTGGTTGATGTTTTCGAAGGTGTACTCGACCGGATCTTCGATGGTCATGATGTTGCGGACCTGCTGGTCGAGCTCGTGGATAGCGGCGTAGAGGCTGGTCGTCTTGCCGCTGCCGGTCGGTCCGGACACGATGATCATTCCGTATGGCGAGTGCAGCATGGTGTGGAATCGCCCATAAGCGCTCCGCGAGAAGCCCAGCTGCTGCAGGGTGATGAGCGATCGCCCGCGGTCGAGCAGCCTGAGCACCAGCTTTTCGCCCCAGATCGTCTCGATCGTGGCCACGCGAACGTCGAGATCGCGGTTGTCCACGGTGAGGCTGATCTGACCGTCCTGCGCGCGACGCCGCTCGACGATGTTCATGTCGGCCATGATCTTGATTCGAGACGCCAGCGCCGCCCCGGTGGACGTGGGCAGATGGGCGACGTCCTGCAGCACGCCGTCAATCCGGAACCGGATGCGGAGATAGTCCTTCTGGGGTTCGACGTGGATGTCGGACGCCCGGTCACGAAGCCCCTGCGTGATCAGCATGTTGACGATCTCGACAGCGGGCGAGGTGGCGGTGACGTTCGAGAGCTCGAAGACGATCGACCGCGTGGCGCCGATCTGCGGCCTGCTCTCCTCCAGCGAGAGCGCGGCCTCGTGGATTCTCGGCCGCATGCTGTGTATCCGACTCAGGTTGGCCAGGATGTCCGATCGTCCGGCGAGGTAGGGAGCGATCACGAGGCCGGTGATGAGGCGCAGGTCGTTGACGAGGTGCAGGTTGCGGGGGTCGGCCATGGCGACGGCCAGCTCCCCATCTTTGTTCCGGATCGGCAGCAGCACGTGCTTGCGCGCGAAGTCCGCAGGCACCAGCTGGGCCGCCTCGGGGTCGACAGCCTCCCGTCGCAGATCGGCGATCGGAATCTCGAGGTGTTCGCCTAGAACCGACGTTAGCCGATCCTCGTCGAGGATTCCGAGCTCAAGAAGCACCGCTCCCAAGACTCGCGAGCTTTGCCGCTGGAGGTCGAGGGCGCGCCGAAGCTGACCTTCATTGATCAGCCGAAGGGCGAGCAGCCGCTCACCGAGGCGTGGGGCACCCTCCTGGGCCGGCAGCGTCGCCTGCACCGGGTTCGAAGCCATTGCCTTGATGGTGCGGACGCCGGGCCGTTTTGAGAATGGGTATCGCCCGCCTCCCTGGGTCCTTTGTCCCGGTCGGCCTGAGGACATCCCCCGCTAGTTAGCGGTCAGGCCCATCCTGGCAGCGCAGAGCATGGCCTCCGTGCGGCTGCGCAGCTCGAGCTTTCGGTAGATGTTGGCCAGGTGATTGCGAACCGTCTTGTGGCTGATGCCACGAGCCGCCGCGATGACCGGAATGGACTTCGCCTCGCCGATCATCGTCAGGATGTCCAGCTCCGTAGGCGATAGCTGGCTCGCCGGCCGGCGAGCGTGTGGCGAGGTGTCGTTAAGACGCGCGAGCACCAGGCCCATGAGGTTTGCACCGACCGCCCGGTGGCCCGAGAGCACGGTCTGCACCCCGACCAGGAATTCGTCGAGGGCCGCGTCCTTGGTGAACATGCCGGCCACGCTAGTTTGGAGCGCAGCCGCCATGAGTCGTTCGTCTTCGAGCTCGCCGAGTAGGATCACCGGTACCCGCGGCGTGACCTGGGAGAGTCGCGCGGCTACCTCAACCCCAGGGATCGGTTCTGAGCGGACCTCGCAGAAGACGAGGTGCACATCACCGCGGAGAGCGATCTCGAGGCCCGCATCCGTGTCATGAGCGACCTGGACCCCAGCACGCACCGGCGGTGCGGTCAATAGGCTGCTGAGCGCGGCGAGAAACAATGGCTGACGGTCGATCAGCAGCACGTTCGGGCCCTGCGCGTCCACTCGG
>Ga0209237_1002600_pt1 | contig 10874 bp, 14 predicted proteins | sample GraSoi013_1_40cm_2_FD_185820 | JGI IMG/M metagenome (GOLD analysis project Ga0209237, IMG submission 185820) | Grasslands soil microbial communities from the Angelo Coastal Reserve, California, USA - Sample 10_02_2013_1_40cm (SPAdes) (version 2) | ecosystem: Environmental > Terrestrial > Soil >...
TTTTAAAACTAGCATCAAAAAACATCAAAGAAGATGGAGAAGGAGGTTTTATGGAGAGATATGCCCAGTATGGAAAATAATTTTGCTTTTTTTGAAAAGATATATGCGCTTTGGCTACGAGAGTTTAAGGTATTTTTGCGTGAGAAAAGCAGGCTTGTTGCATCCACGTTTACACCGCTTTTGTGGCTTTTTGTAGTGGGAATTGGTTTTGGCTCTGTTGCAACCTTGCCTGCCATGAGTTCTGTTGGGTATCAAAAATTCATCTTTCCAGGTATAGTGTGCATGTCAGTCATCTTTACGTCAATATTTTTTGGATCATATATCATCTGGGATAGAAAATTTGATTTTCTAAAAAGTGTAATGGTGGCCCCTGTAAGTAGGGTTACGATTTTTGTGGGAAAAGCCCTTGGCGGCATGACAAGTTCTCTGATTCAAGCTGCGATACTTTTGTCAATTGGGGTAATAATTGGAATCACATATTCACCTCTAGGAGTGCTTGAGACCATAGTCATTGTATTGCTTCTCTCTTTTATCTTGACATCACTTGGTCTTATCATGGGAAGCTACATGCAAAGCCTAGAGGGATTTCAGATGATTGTAAGCTTTGTTGTATTTCCGTTGTTTTTTCTTAGCGGTGCGCTCTTTCCACTAGAAAAACTGCCTCAATGGTTGATGGTTTTGACTTCAATTGATCCTGCTACATACGGTGTTGACGCAATGAGGATTGCAATGCTAGGAATAGGTACAAATTCTTTGGCTCTGGATATTGTAGTTTTGCTTGGATTTGCCATATCGTTTGGTGCGATAGGCGCGTACTCGTTTGCAAGAATGAAAGCTGTGTGATGATATCACACCATAATTCTTGCCAAACCTTTGTGTCAGATCTGTGAAAGTCTGACACTCGGGCTCTGATTAATCTGATTGTCACTCTTACCAGGTTCGAATCTTTCAAAACTCGAACCTAAAGTAAAGAATATCGTTCAATCTACCGAAGGTAGATCAAGGTAGATCGTGGTAAACTATGCCTATAATATCAGCAAAAGTAACTGAAAGAGAATTGGAAGCAATAAGAGAATATGCTAATGCCTGTGGCGAAACTGTTTCAAATCTAATTCGCAAAATAATGATAAGACAAGTTACTTTCATGGATGGTAGTGATGATGTTGCTGACTATAACTGTGAAATTTTGATACCGGATAATGTTTCAGGAGAGGAAGAGAACAAAATCGTTCTAGGAACTCATAATAAAATTAGGAAGATTTTGGGATTGAAAGAACTGGCTGAAATTTAATTTGCAAATAACTTATACATTTAATTGAAAATATTTAATTTTTTTAATTGCGGATTGTTTTTTATGATTTTAAATAACTCGTCATTTTTTATCTTCTCTATAATTTGTTTATTGTAATGTATTGCTTTATTCAATAATTTAATAGAATCTGATACTTTTCCCATTGTTAGCTTCAGCCTAGCTTTCAGATACAGAAAATCGGATGATTTCTTATTTTTATTCAATAATTTGTTAATCATATTCATAGCTAGATCCATTCGTCCTAAATCAGTAAGAACTAAAATTTTGTTTTTAAGTCCTATCTCGTGTTCTGGTTCTATAGATAATGCCTTATTCAAGTATGATAAGGCACTATTATTATCCCCGTTGGTAGCTAATATGGCGGCCTTGTTGATTAGTGCTTCCGCACTTGTTCCTTTTTTTATTACTTTGTCATAATACTTTATTGCATTATCTAATTCATTCATGTCATGATATGTGACTGCAATATTGTATAGTGGTAATGTATCATTAGGATCTAATTTGTGAACAAATTGAGGCATCGATATTGCTTCTTGATATTTTTTGTTGTCTGAGTAAATAACGGCTTTATTATTTAATGCATCCGTTGAATGTGGATTACTTTTTAATAGTTTATTGAAACACAATATAGCGCTTTTATCATCCTGTAAATGTCGGAATTCAAGTCCTCTCCGTAATCCATATACTTCTCTATTAGGCATTAGTTTAGAAGCTTTAGTAAAATAATCCAATGCGGTTGAATGATTTCCTAATTCGCACATGGCAATACCCAATCTATAATTTACTTGTGGTTTATTCGGTCCCTTTCGTAAAGCTAATTTGTATTGGGTGATGGCATCTTTGTACCTGCTATTTCTTTCATAGACTAGTCCTAAATGATATAATGCATGAGGATCGTTTGAACTAACTTTCAGTGCCTTTTTATACCATTTAATTGCCTCTCTACTTCTTAGTTGTTTTTCAGCTAAATTTCCCAATTGAATATACGCTTCTGTATAGTTTTTATCTATTCGTAGCGTGTCATGAAGATATTTTTTTGCGTCTTGAAATTTATCTATTGTACCTAACACATAACCTAAATTGTTTAATGTTGTGACATTCGTTGGTTCATATTTCAAAATTGTTTTGAAAAGTTTTATTGCTTGTAGGGGTTTTTCTAACCTGTTTAATGTAAGTGCTTTACTTCCCATGGCGCTTATGTTATGGGAAGAAATGGACAGTATAGTATCATAAAGAGCTATGGCTTTCTCATATTCGTCCTTATCCAAATGATGGTCGGCTCTTTTAAAAAGTGTGAGTAAAGTACGCTGTTTTTTATCTACATTTTTAGTTTTACTTGTCTTTTTTAAATTTTGGTCTATTGCATAGCTTTGTAAATGGACATGAGCGGATTCCATTTGTTCATAATGTGTCGTAAATGTTTGAGGATGATATAGTTGGCGAACTTTTTCTTCCCAATCTGCTCTGTATTTTAATAGCTCTGATTTTTTGAATTTTCTACCAAGTTTTCCCTCTTTTTCTACTCTGTCATGACATCCAATGCATAATACAATCAGATTGTTGTCATTGTAATTAGACGGTTTTCCATCAAATGGTGTATCTGTACAGCATTACCTGCGATATTGCAAATTGAACAAGTATGTCTGCTTGCATACAAAAGCATACTCTCAATTTTAGAAGGTATTTTTTTACGCAACTATTCATCAACAAAATAAATTACTAAATAAAGTCTTTTAATAATTATTCATATCTCTGATATTATTTTCATAATTTAATGAAATTCCTAACAATTTATGAACTCGCTTGATTGAAAAATCCGAAAATTGAACCGATATAAGCACTCAGACCATCGGGCCCGCGCCTAACTTAATTTAGAGAACAACGGCCTCTGCCCATACTGTCTTAGAATATCGTTGATTCCATCAACCAGACTTGAAATCCCGGGAACAGAAGCTTTGTTTTTTATCAAATCAGGTTTTATTGTATTCAAATAATGCAGCATCTTTTTTACAACCTTTGTCTTTTTTGTCCTCGATGTAGACATGTTTTTGATATCTTTGAGATTTGCCGAAATATCACAAAGCTTGATTAGCTTTGCATCAAACGAGGCTTCTTTGAGTTGCCTTACATACTGTTCTTCTTGTCTTGATTTAGAAAACGTCTTGTCCTTTGACAGTGCCAGAACTAGCACTGATACCTTTGAGCCAAATCTCTTGTCTATATCATCAAATGTAGTATTGGTGTCTTCTATGGTATCATGAAGCCATGCAGCACACAAGACATCCTCATCTGTTACACCTAGATTCTTGAGTCTGGCTACGACTCCTGACAAGTGTTCATGATATGACGTTACACCATCTTTTCGTGTTACTGCGGAATGTCTTTCTTTTGCAAAATTTTCTGCAGACTGGAATTTAGACAATTAATCGAAGTCTTCCCTAAAAAGCAAATTAATCCTTGTGTTATATCTTAAACTAATCTAGCTTTACCTGGCTTGGAATTTTTCCAAAGTAGGCTTTGACATGTGGCCTGAAAAGATAATAGAGAATCACACCGTCAATAATTCCACCAATTACAGAACCACCAAGGCTTGACGGGTTTGCCTGTACGATAACTGTAATTGCGTCTGTGGCCAAGGATATTACAGCAAGAGCAACAGCTATTTTCCAGGCCCATTGCTTTCCTTTTAACAATCCAATCCCAGTTGCAATGTTGGCAATTCCTAGTGCAACCATTCCACCTGCAATGGCGTAACCAAAGGAACTTGTTAGAACCTGAAACACCATAGAGCTAGAATCTATGGAATATTTCTCAGGGTTCGAGCCAATAATTGGTATTGCAATAAAAAGCCCAAGGCCACCAAGCAAGAAGATAAGGCCTGCTATTATGCCAAGTATTCCTATGATTGTAACTCCAAAGGGTCGATGGCGCTGCATTTTTGACTGTATCATAAAACCAAACACTTGAGATTAAGAAGATTGGTAAACATTTTTCACTAAAAAGGGTTCTATCTTCAGGTATGAGTCAAGGTTACATCTCGCTTGAACTTAAATAATGCAAGTAACACAATCCAGCATGCCAAGTATGAAATGCGTATCATGCGGAATTGGGTTCTTTTCTCCAACAGGTGCAGACAAATGTTTTAAATGCTCAGATAAAGGACCACATCAGACAGAATCAAGTCACGACTCAAGTCATGATTCTTGTGGTTGCGGACATAGCCACTAAAACCCATTTTTTGCCGATCAAAAAACGAGTAGCGATGGATATTTCTACTGCAATATTCTTTTGGAGTAGTTTCAGTTACAATGTGGGTGAATTTATCTAGGACAATGACGCTATGATAGTATTGACTAGCTGGTTTTTTCCAATAATAATTGTAACAGCTACATTAATTCTAGCTGGAATGATTTCTGGCATATCTCCTGTCTTCGCAGAATCATGGTATCCTGGTCAGGGCCTAAAGCAAGGCGATTATTTCAGGTATAATGTCTGCTGGACTGATCATAATAACTGCGATTTTTTCGAGATTGATTTTTGGGTAAAAAGTAAAACCCTTGATGGAAACGGATGGAATTTGGAATTTGCAGCAATAGATGGATCAATTAAACAAAAAGGTGCTGTCACAATAGGGATGATAACTCCAGATCCAATGTATCCAACTCCAAACATTTCTGATTATACAAACGTATACAAAAATACAATTGCTTGGTTAGATTCATGTGCGACAAGTGAAACTCCTAAAGATTTTAGTCTGCTTGCGTGGTGCAGAAACGGAGGTGTAGGAGGCCAGACGGTATCTCCAGAAGGCCAAACTGACGTGACCGTTCACGCCGGAAAATTCAAGGCCTGGATGATAGGGTGGCACAAGGGTGTGGACAGTACAATTTGGGTAGTACCAAGTCTTCCATTTCCAGTAAAGGCTCAAGTTTTTGCAGACGTGACGCAGGATCCAATACCGCCGCAATATGTTTTTGAATTATTGGAAAAAGGAAATAGTTCAACAGAACCGCAGTTCTTAAAAAATATTGGTGTAGCTCCACCACCGCCAAAAAATACTAACTGTGAGACACCAAATATGCAAACGGATTCAATTCATAATTCTCACAATACCGATACAGGTAACATGATAATTGAATATCGTTATAGTCCATCAATACCAAAGCAGGGATGTCCAGTCGAATTCAGACTCTCATTTGAGAAGAATTTTGACCCAAATCAAAAATATTCCAACGTATATTATGACATTTTTACTGTCAACGATGCAGGCAAGAAATTAGCTTCAGAAGCTCAAAGCTTGGGCAAACAAAATTTCTTAGCACCCGTAGGAGACGATGATAGGACATTAACGATAAAGGAAGCTCCACCAGTTACTCATTACGTTGTTTATATTTCTGGTGTTGCAACTGGAGGTAACTTTGACACATCACCATCAGGGCTTGTTAAAATCGATGTTCAAACTACATCAGTTCCAGAATTTGGTACGCTAGCTACAATAGTGCTAGCCGCTGCGTTAATATCAATAATTGTGATATCTACTAGGACAGGACTAAGATTTACCGCGAAACAATAGAGCACGAAAGTTAAATGTAAATTTGAACCTACTACTTTTCTTCACTCCAATGTTACAATCTTTCTTCCAATGGAATAATCACGACCACATTTTGGGCAGTTAAAACCATTCCAACCTATTTGATCTAAAGCTATCTCTTCATCTGAATGGTTTGCACAGCACAGTCTTTGTTCTGTGAACAAGCCACCTTCAGGGTGAATGCTTTTAGTAAACAATGGATCACGAACCGAGATTGGTTCCAGTCTTGCCTTCTCTTCTATTGCCGATATGGCTTTCATGTCCACACTTGACTGAAAAATTATATATCAATTTAAGAGGTTTTTGCGGCAAAAATGTTGTATCATCTTCTTCTCATGAAACTTTATCTTTGCATTGACTAAAATGAGAAGCATGATAACAATTACAAAATCAAGCGAGCATTACAGAAACAAGACTGATTGGCTAGATACCACGCACCACTTTTCGTTTGCCAATTATTTTGACGCAAATAAGATGAATTTTGGCCCGCTTCGAGTATTCAACGATGATATAACACAGCCTGGAACCGGATTTGACTTGCATCAACACCACGACATGGAAATAGTAACATATGTCATAGAGGGCGAGCTTGAACACAAAGACAACAAGGGAAACCACGGAGTTGTACATCCAGGAGAAGTTCAGAGAATGTCTGCAGGTTCAGGAATAATGCATTCAGAGTATAATCATTCAAAGGAAAAACCATTAAGACTGCTTCAGATGTGGGTCTTTGCAAGCAAGAAAAACCTTGAGCCATCTTGGGAACAGAAAAGATATGCAAAAGAAGAACGAAAAAAAAGCTTTTACGTGTCATTGCCTCTGAGGGTTCAAACTCGGATACAATGCACATACATCAGGATACCAACTTTTACATCTCGGCACTGGATTCTGGCGCGACAGTCAATTACAAGCTACAGCCTGGAAGAAAATCATACTTGTTTGTAATAGACGGTAACATTCGTCTAAATAACAAAGAAATGAAAACAAGAGACGCAGCCAGGATAGAAAATCAAAATGATATAATCATAAAAGCTGTTGTGTCAACAGAACTAATACTAATTGATCTGCCAGAAAAATATGCAGTAAATCAGTGATATTTTAGGATTTGTTCCTGTTTTTAGTATGTAATAGAACATTGTGACAGCAGTTTTAATAGACAAGCCACGTATGATAAAATAGATGTTTATTGTGCTCGAAAGCGAAGTACAAAGGGGACTAACTACACTAGCGATAGAAAAGACTCTGCTTGACATTGGAAAACCAGCTTATGAGAAGGTATCAAACATGTTATACAAGAACTATCATTGTTACATCCCAGACTGCTACGAGCATCCAGAATATCTAAATGAGACACTCAAGAAAATATATGGAAATTCATACCGTGTCATAGTAGAATCAATTCACAAACAGCTAGAAGAATTTGCGTACAAGAAACCTGTGGAAAGATTTCTTCAAGTAATAAGCAGATAAAAAGCAAGTTCTTGAATTCAAACTTGCGTGTAGGAATAATGAGATAATCTAATGCATTTGAGATCTTGAATACCGCGTGTCCGATATTTGAGATCTATCCTCAACAAGACCCAATAAACGAATAAAATTGACTGTGTTTCTTAACCACCATATCAACACTGTCTAATCAATGCAAAGGCAAAGACCGGATGGAGTAACTCCGATTTGCGTGATTGATATCGCTGGAGACAGCTCGTTCATAATAGGCGGAATTGTGCTTTTCATAGGAATTCCTGCAATTGCAAATAATCCGCAAGAGTATGGTATTGAATTCAATTCTTATGCGTTCAAGCTTGTAACAAGCTCGTTAGGCTACATAATAGCTAGCAGCTTGGCTGCCTTGGGAATAGTAAATGCAGGTGCTAGCATTGGTTTGCTGATGGGTAAACAATGGGCTTGGAATCTGACAATGATTCTGGCATTCATATCTGCAGCAGTTGACATTGTAATCGTAGTTTTAGATGCAAACATATCTAGTTTGATTAGTGCAATTATTGGTTGTGTTATTGATGGAATTATACTGTACTATCTTTGCAAACCAAATGTTAAGGCATACTTTGGGAAAAATCATGTAAAAACTGTGTGACACAGAATCTTGACTGAATTCATCTGTGACGATAAATCCATAATCTTTCAAATGTAGGCGCAAAAAGGGCGATTTACTCCATATGAAAAGGTATGACTTAAAATTTAAAGGACAAAGATAATTATGTTTTATCTAGATGGATGATCCCGACTCGTGGTACAGTAAAGCAAACGAAATGGTCAAGGCAGGAAATAACGAAGATGCAATAGCTGCTTATGAAAAAGCCATTGAGCTAAACCCTGCACATATCAGCGCTTGGAACAACAGGGGCATTGCAATGTTTAGATTGAAAAGGTATGATGAGGCAATTAATTGCTATGACAAGGCTATCGAGTTGAATCCAAATCACGCCAACGCCTGGCTTAACAAAGCCAAAGCATTAAGAGGCTTGGCCCAGTCATATCTTGACAAGGCAAACAACGATCGTACCGGTGCTGCAAAATTAATTAACCAGTCGCTTGCCTTGTTTGATTCTGCCAACCAATGTTACAGCAAGGGCGAATCCCTCTCAGAGAACAAAACATGAAAAGCAAACAAGTACACAAAGTTATTTTGTAATTTTTACTTGGACACTGCCACAAGAAATTGTTTGATTGGCTTTTGATAGGAAAATTCTTCTAATTGTTTTTTGATTAATTCCACTATTACGATATGAGATTTCCCAAATAGTTCTTTGAGTATTTTGTTGAGATATTCGGGATGCTCAAAGCAGTCTGCCAGGCTGCATTGATACTGACGATAAAGACATTGGACTACTATTTCGTATGCAGGCTCTCCAATTTTAAGCAGAGCTTGTTTTGTTGCTGAACCCACTAACGCCTTCTTGTTAGATAAAGCATCACTAGCTAGAAAGAGTTCTCGTTTGCCAGTCTTTTCAGCATACTCTAGTACCAAACCCATGATGCCAGATATTGATTTATTGATCTTGGAAAATTGTTCCTGAATTTTTTCACTGTCTTTTTTTGACGTTCTTCTTTTCAAATTCTCAACTGCAATTCTAATATCTGCCAGATATTCATTGAATTGATAAGCATAAAATTTCTCTTTACTCTTATCATCAATACCAAATACCATACCCCACAACCCCTATCTTTTTCAAACTACCGAGTTATAAAAATAAATTGTTCTAAAAATGGAAAATGGTTCCCTAACTGATCTGTTAAATCACATTTTGTGAACCATTTGAACTTCCTAATATGGAACCTGCATGATAAAAAAAGAAAGATCCAGGTCTGCAAGATCACAACAGCTGTATCCCATGTGCACGTTGGTGCGCTGTTAGTTCTTCCTCGCTTGATACAACATAGCCGCAAATGTTGCACTTGAGAAGACCAAAATCTTCAATCGGGACTACTTTGGCTACAACAAAAGTCGTCAGATCTGATTTTAGAATGCTGTATTCCAAGCGCCCCGTCTCTTTGAGAAATATCTTGAGAATTTTTTCTATCTCGTTTCGGTCCACTAGAACAAGTGAGTCTTCTTGGGTGCAATCAATCTCATTATTTTTAAGGTAATTTGCAAGCTCACCTGCAAGATCAGTATCACCAGCACAATCAATCGTTATCATAGTGCAATAAAACGAGTTGTTTGAAATATGTCTTTCCGAGATTCTGTATCGTCTGCGTAGGTTTTTATCTTTGTGAGAAAGCGTCGGTTGGTCTAACTAGATAAAAAGTGTGTTATTTTATTGACAGCCCAATTTGTAATTCTACCATTCAATAGAAATAAAGTCTATTAGGAATAATCCAGCCAAAGTTTCCTTAGGAGCATCAAAAATCAAGTGTTTGACAGGATGGATATTTGGATCATACAAACCTCGATGTACTAAATAATAATCCTTGTAGACTTTGATGTGAATAGAAACTACCATCAAATAAAGTAATACAATAATTATCTAATAATTCCTCATCCACAAACCTTGGTGAAAAAATGATCCGAGTAATTTTAAGCATGAAACGTTTAGATAGAAAGATTAGATCGATAAATTTGGATATTAAGTGATTTATCTCCATATGACTTGAACCTTAAATAACACGACAAGTAAAATAATATAAGATTCCGAGAATCGTCCACTTTGATATCCCATCAGACAATCCGGAAAGGGCACAGAAATTCTACTCCGAAGTCTTTGGCTGGAAGTTTGACAAGTGGAACGGCCCCATGGAATATTGGATGGTAAAGACAGGTGACGACAACCAGCCTGGAATAAACGGCGGTCTTGGAAAGAGAATGCCAGGCCAGTTTGGCATGACAAACACAATCGATGTTTCCTCCGTAGACGAATACGCAAAAAAGATCCAGTCAAATGGTGGTCAGGTCGTTGTTCCCAAAATGGCAATCCTTGGAGTTGGCTATTTTATACAATGCAGGGATACAGAGGGAAACGTATTTGGCATTATACAAATGGACCAGAACGCAAAATAGAACTATTTCCAAAATTGGAAGACCAATCTTATTAGTTATTTACATGATCTATATTTTGCCTGTAAAGGCGGAGCCGTAGAACCGAAGTGGGGGTTGTGAAACTTCACTTACGGCCCTACAGCTCCATTTATGTTCAATTACTATGGGGTAAAAAGAACTTCTATTCGTACTAGGCAGTTATCTTCTGGTTAATAAAAAAATAGGAAGAAAGCTTTGGTCTATTTGTGACCAAGCTCTTTCCTTAGTTGGTGGATTATGTGCGAGGCATCTTTGATATAGTTCCATACATCAGTTGCCTGCGTTCCTGTATACTTGCCTGTTCCGACAGTATCAAGAATTGATTGTGCACCATTGAGGTCATTTTGTGCCTGTGTTATTTCCGAAATGTAGTTTGTTGCGTTTGGCAGTGTTTGGATGTAATTTAGTGCCGACTGCTGTGCTGCCACTGCTGA
>Ga0209237_1002601_pt1 | contig 10871 bp, 8 predicted proteins | sample GraSoi013_1_40cm_2_FD_185820 | JGI IMG/M metagenome (GOLD analysis project Ga0209237, IMG submission 185820) | Grasslands soil microbial communities from the Angelo Coastal Reserve, California, USA - Sample 10_02_2013_1_40cm (SPAdes) (version 2) | ecosystem: Environmental > Terrestrial > Soil >...
GTGCGGGCACCTATCGGCCGCCCACAGGCGACGTCGTCCGGCGTATCGCCGACAATGACCAGGTCAGCGCCTATAAACCGGTGCCCCGTCTTCCGGCCCGCCCGCTCGGCGGCGATCGCCGGCAAGTCCGACCGGCGACCCGAGTCGGAGCCGAACGCCCCCACGACGAATCGTGCCGGATCGAGGCCTGCCGAGCGCAACTTCAGCGTCGCGCCATGCTCGACGTTGCCCGTGAGCAATCCGACGACAGCACGCCCGGCGGCTTCATGCGGCTCGAGCGCCGTGAGCAGCTCGCTGATCCCCGGATAGAGCTTCGTGACTTGTGTCGGCTGGGCGAGCTCGGCGGTCAGCAGGTCGACATAGCGGCGGCACACAGCGGTGACACACGTCTCCGACCGCGCGTCGGGGTGACCGGCCAGCTCCAGCAATTCCCGCACGATCTGGGGATCGGTCTTGCCATCGAATCGGTAGCCATCGATCGGGCCGGCGGTGCCCATCTCGTCGAGCAGGGCGCGATGGATCGCGCGCCGCCCGGCGCCGTTGGTCCACAGCAAGGTTCCGTTAGGCGGGCGGCATCTCGAACCGCCTAACCGCTTAACCGCCGAACCGCCTCACACCCACCAGAATTTCCCGCAGCCGTCTCATGCGCGGTTCATCACCGAACAAATGGTCGGAGGCGACGCCGCCACGCGAGAGCGCGGCATGCACGACGTGCCCAGCCCCGGACCACAACGCGACGTGAGAGACTCGACCGCGTTCAGCAAAGAAGAGCAGATCGCCCGCTTCGTAGCCTTTCCCGTCCGCGGCGATCGCGAGCTCCTTTCCCTCAACGAATTGCTGATCGCTGTCGCGCGGCAGCCGAATGCCGCGTGCCGCGTACACCGCCTGCGCGAGTCCCGAGCAATCGATGCCCCACTCCGTGCGGCCACCCCACAGATATGGCGCGCCGGAAAACCACTTGAGCGCGAGCTCGGGCAACGCGAGGTGCCGCGCTTCCGCGCGCAGCTCCTGCTCCCGGCGGACGTAGCCGCCGGCCACGGCGCCCTCCAGCCCATCGGCAAGCTCTACCACCCCACGCCGCAACGCGACGCGCGCGCCAGTGGGAAGGCGACGCCGGCTGTAGGTCGTTACAATGTCGGCGCTCAGCGATCGCGCGGTTGCGCGCTCGCGCCAATCGTCCGCCCAATCCGTCGCGCCCGTCGCTACATAGCCGGCGTGGGTCCACGCGACGTAGCCGTCGGGCGCGCGCACGCGCAGCCAGTCGTCGCGGCGCTCCAGGACATCGAGTGATTCGCCGTGCAGCGCTTCGTTGACGCGCGGCGCGGACAGCTGCGGAGCGTCGAGCAGCGGCGCCAGTGCTGCGGTGACGATGGCGGCGGCGTCGGTGACGGTCTCGTCCGGCAGCAGACGCACCTGCTCGACCAGCTCCTGTTCACCGGCAAGTCGCCGCAGCGCATCGCGCGCGTCGCGACTCGAGGTCACGCCTGTGACACCCTTCGGCAGGAGGGAGACCTCGAAGACGCCGAGCCGGCCGTCCGGCACCCATCTGCGGCGAATGTCGTCGACCGCGCGTTCGACCTTATCCATGCTGTACTGCCCGCTCGACTGCTTCCGGCACAGCCATCGCGGCGAGGGCTTCGACTTGCAGGGGCGATCGGGGAGACACTGTCGCTGTGCTCACGGCGAAGACCACATCGCCGTCGTACAGCGTGCCGTATGGCGTGATGCGGCGGGCGAGTGCGTCGCTTGCCGAATACGCGAGCGCCTGGAGCTGAACTCGGTCGAGCGTTGCGTTCGTCGCGATCACGGCGATTGTCGTGTTGCGCGTCAGGCGACTCGGATCTGCGAACGGCGCTCCGCCTTCCGCGAGATACCGCTGGCAGTCGACGAATGAGCCGTCGGGATTGCGCGCCCCGGCGATGATCTCACCCCGCGCATTTCGCACATCGCCGACGGCGTTGACGACGACCAGAGCACCAACGATGACATCGCCACTTCCGGAGCGCGTGGCCGAGGTACCCAGGCCGGCGGGCATCATCTTGTCGAGACCCGCCGCTTTGCCGCAGGTCGCGCCGGTACCAGCGCCGATCCTTCCTTCAGCCACATCCGCATTCGCTTGCTCGCATGCGCGATAAGCGTCCTCGGGCCCAGGCCAGCCGACCGGTTTGCCGGCGTTGCCGAGGTCGAAGATGACCGCGGCGGGGACGATCGGGACGGTGACCGGTCCCACCGGAAGACCACGGCCCCGCTCGCGCAGCCAGCGCATCACGCCGTCTGCCGCGCCGAGACCGTGGGCCGATCCGCCCGTGATCAAAACCGCGTCGATGCGCTCGACGAGATGCCGAGGATCGAGCGCGTCGATCTCGCGCGTGCCCGTCGCGCGGCCGCGCACACAGGCGGCGGCGCGCATACCGGATTCCGGACCCAGAATCACCGTGCAGCCGGTGCCATGCCCTTCGAGTGTCGCGTGCCCGACCGTGATGCCGGGAACGGCTGCGATATTCTGTCGCACGCTCATTGACGCGCCAAGATAACATCGGCAACGTTGACGCCCATGACCCCTCCGCCTGACCGGACCACCGTACTTGTGGTGGATGATGAGGACGGCATTCGCCAGGCGCTCACCCGCTTTCTTACGCGCCTCGGCTATCAGGTACTGGCGGCGGCGAACGCCACGGAAGCGTTAAAGTACGTGGGCGCCGATCACCCGCAGGCGATGCTGTGCGACATCCGGATGCCAGAAGCCAGCGGCGTCGAGCTACTGCCGAAGGTGCTCGCTCAGGACCCCGATCTCGCCGTCATCATGCTGACGGCCATCGACGAGCCGCGTACCGCGATCGAATGTCTCAAGCTCGGCGCGTACGACTATCTCATCAAGCCGGTGGATCTCGATGAGCTGGAGGTGTCGCTCTTACACGCCCTGCGACAGCGGCAATTGGAGGTCGACCGCCGGGAGCTGGAGCAATGGCTGGCGCGGGAAGTGGCGGTGCGCACCCGCGAACTCGAGGAGCGCACGACCGCGATCGAGGAGTAAGCTGGCCGAGGAGTTGGGAGCGCCGCGCGAGGAACTGGCGGCCGAGTTGAAGCGACGGCGCGGTTAGGCCTTGTTGGACTGAGCCTTCTGCTCGCAGGCCTTGCAGCGGGTAACGCCACGGAACGTGCAAATCAGGCAAATGAACGTCCCGCAGTCCGCACACGGGTAGCCCTCCGACGCTCGCTCCTCATTCCCGCAGGACCGGCACACCATGCCGTCGTGTTCTTTGAGCTTGGGCTTTTCCATAGCCGTAAGATAGCACTTGTCAAAGGGAGCTTCCGATGCTCTACCGCATCTGCGCCGGTCTCTTGTTGTTGGCGGCGGTTGGCCACACGCTCGGCGGCATGCTGGGAACAGCACGGCGGGGACCTAAGGCGGGACCAGAGGCCGAGCACGTTTTTTCACTGATGAAGTCTGTGCACTTCAAATGGCAGGGCGCAGACACGACGTGGTTCGATTTCTGGCTCGGCAATGGACTGTGCGTCAGCGCGTTTATGGTCACCACGATCATCGCGCTCTGGGTACTTGGTGGCCTGGACTCAACTCAGAGAACAGCGCTGCTCCCGCTTGCGTGGGGCGCGTTCGCCAGCCTCGCGCTCACTTCTCTGCTCGGATTCAAGTACTTCGGTCCTCGGGCAGGCGTGGGATTTGGACTGATCGCGATTCTGACGGGGATCGCAATCTTTGTGGCTTAGATCTTCAGGCTGTACGCCTTGATCTTGTTGATCAGGGTGGCGCGTGAGATTCCCAGCTCGACGGCGGCACGCGTGCGATTACCGCCGTGATGACGCAGCGTGCGCTCGATGTGCTGGCGCTCCACTTCGGACAGCGACTGGGCTTGGTAGCGCCGATCCGTAGGTGAGCGCTGCCGGAGATCGGGCGGCAGATGCTCGATTCCGATCGTCGGCTGGCCGCGCGCGAGGATCATCGACCGCTCGAGCACATTGCGCATCTCGCGCACGTTGCCGGGCCATGCCGCGGACAACAGCCGATCGAGCACGTCGCTGCTGCATTCGGCAGGACAGCCGGGCAACTGCGTCTTGAGATCGAATAGGATGCGCGTGATCAGGTCGAGCCGATCCTCGCGCGAGCGCTCGCGCACCGGCGGCAGCACGAGTGGCATCACGTTGAGCCGGTAGTAGAGATCTTCGCGGAAGCGCCCTTCCTCCACCTCGTGCACCAGATCGCGGTTCGTGGCGGTGACGAGTCGCACGTCGACCGTGAGCTCGCGCGTCCCGCCCAAGCGCCGGAATGTCTTCGTCTCCAGGACCTTGAGGAGCTTGGGCTGCAGCTCGAGCGCCAGCTCTCCGATCTCGTCCAGGAAAATCGTGCCACGATCGGCCAACTCAAACAGACCGGCCCTGCGTTCCTTCGCGTCCGTGAACGCGCCTTTCTCGTGACCGAACAGCTCGGAATCGAGAAACGTCGCTGACAAGCCGGCGCAGTTGACTTCGACGAACGGGCCAGCAGAGCGCGGCGAGAGATTATGAAGGACGCGAGCCACCCACCCCTTGCCGGTCCCGCTTTCTCCTTGAAGTAGCACCGTAGACCGCTCGCTCGCCGCGAGCAGCTCGACCTGACGCGCCAGCTCGTGCATCGCCGGCGACACACCCAGAGATCCGGCGCTCTCGCCCTCATGGTCCAACGCACGCAGCCGGGCGTTTTGCCGGGTGAGGCGCACCTTCTCCGTGAGCCGCGCGATCGCGGCGGCGAGGTGACTCATGTCGACCGGCTTGGTGAGAAAATTCTCGGCGCCGAGCTGCATGGCGCGGACGGCGGTCTCGATGTCGCCCTGCCCGGTCAACAGTACGACCGCGGCGCCGTCGCGACGCAGCCGCTCGAGTACGACCAGGCCGTTCGAATCGGGAAGATGCAAGTCGAGCAGAACGACGTCGGGCCGGACGCGCTGGAACGTGTCGACCGCCTGCGCACCGGTACTCTCGCGCCACACCTCGTAGCCGATGCGCTCGAAATACTCGCCGATCGCGCGCAACACGCTCGCGTCGTCGTCGACGAGCAGCAACGTATCAGCCATGGCGTGCCTCGGTCGCTCGAAACGCCGATCCGACCAAGACCGTAAGCGCGCCCGGTAAGAGACGAGCCTCGAACGGTGTCGCGCCCGTGACTTCGCCATCGAGCTGCACCAGGCGACGCGGCTCCCCCTCCGCGACTTCGACACGAACGGTTCGCCCGCGCGCCCACCAGATGCGTTGCGATGCCTTCCCCACGCGCGTCGAACCGTTATGGCCCGTCCCAAACAGCAATTGCACGATCGCGCTGACGCTCTGGAGCGCACCGTTCGCATCGAGTGCCACGATGTCCAGCCAACCATCGTCAGGCGCCAGGTCGGCTCGGAGTCGCAGGAATCCCGGCGGCAGCTGCCCACAATTCAGAATCAGCAGCATGGCCGCGCGAATCTCGTGGAGCGTGCCGTCGACCGTCACGCGGTGGGTCGCGCTGCGCACGTTCGTCAGCGTGAGCGCGGCACGCGCGAGGTAGGCGCCGAGCTTCCAGCGGCGCTTCGACTGGAGGTCGGTGTCCGCCATCAGCTGCGCGTCAAAACCAGTTCCCGCGGCGACCGCGAAGTAATGAGGGCCATCTGCTCGCTCGACGACGCCGAGATCGATCGGATGTGGCCGAGCCGTGAGCAACGCGCGTGCGGCGCGCGCGGTGGTTCGGGGTAACCGGAGATTGCCCGCCAGCACGTTGCCTGTGCCGCCCGGGATCAAGCCCAGCGCGATCCCTGTGCCCGCGAGACCGGCCGCGACTTGCATCGCCGTGCCATCCCCGCCGTGGCTCACCAGCACATCAAAACCCTCGTCCCGTGCTTGCTCGGCGATGCGGCGCGCGTCGCCCGGACCGGTGGTGGTTCGCAGGTCGACATTCCAACCGCCGCGACCCAGGATGCGCAGGATCGCTGTGACGGCCCGCGCGTCTGCGCGCGCCGCGAAGGGGTTGGTGATCAGCAGCGCGCGCGTCACTCTAGTACCGTCGCTCCCAGAAGACGTCGAATCCGACTTGGCGCGACACGGGCCCGCGGATGTCGCTGGCGAGTCCGCAGCTGCGCACCGGCTCGAAGCTGGCTTCCGTGCGCCACTCGGGACTGAATCGAAATTGCAGACTGGCGCCCAGGGTGTTCGTCAGGCGGCTCTGGCTCTGGCCCTGGTTCTGCTGGCAGAAGCCCGCGTTCAGCACGAGGAATGTCTTGGCGCCGATTGCCCAGCCCGCGGCGACCTGCGCCCCGGCGAAGGGATTGTTGGGATCGCCCGGCCGAATCTCGAAATAATCGAGGGGCAACCCGAGATCGGAGACAGCCGTCCGTTCGAGCTCGCCCGCGACCAGCGACGCCGCCGCGCTGCGGACGAATGGCCCTTCACCACCACCGAGCTCGAACGTGGGCTTCCCGAACATCAGATATGAGATCAGCTCGGTTTGGGACAGATCCTGGTTCTCCGCTTCGAGCGTCAACTTCGGCACGCGCAACGTCCCCTGGATGTGCGCGATGACAGTGATGTCCCTGTTGTCGGGACTCGCCCCCGGCAACGGATGCACGACGTGCCGCGCCGCGATGTCGAGCTCCGCGTCGAGGTCGGGAGTGCCGAAGTAGCGGACGGTCCCCTGATCGACGGTGAATTCCCGGGTCACCGGGCCGATGATCAAGCGATACGTGCCCCGAGGCGCCTGGAGCGTGCCGCTGAGGATGTAGTTGCTGCGCACCTTGTTCACCGCCACCGAGCCGGAGAGCTGGATGTTCGCTTCGTTGGAGCGCAGCCACACGTCCTCGCCCATCGTGAGCTGCAGATTTTGCACCTGCAGGCTGTCGAAGAAGAGGCTCTGGAATTCGGGGCCCAGTCGCTGCGTCCGAATCAGCGACGTGTCGATCAAGTCCTGCACCCACGGCTCGTCGAGGTTCACGACGCGCTTGTTCACGAGATCGGCGAAGTGCAACACGCCGGAGGTAACGGTGCCGCGACCCGTCAGCGTTGCGCCGAACACCGGACCGGTGAGCGACACGCGGCCACTCGCGGTGAGCGCGAGATAGCCTCTCAAGTCCAGCGCCTTGAACTCCGCCGTCGCGATATTCAGCGCGAGCACCGGCTTCGTCAGCCGCTCGAGCCGCATGTACCCGCTCAACTCGGCGCGCCCGCGATCCGACACCGCGCGAATCGTATCCACGCGGATCGTGTCCCCGTGCAGGGAGAGGCGGCCGTTGATATTCGTGTACCGCACGTTGAGCGCGGGGATGGACGCCGCGGCCTGGCCGATTTCGAGGCTGCCACGCAGCTGCGGCGCCGCCCAGGTGCCACCGATCCCGAGGTCTGCGGTAAACACGCCTTCGACCTGCCGGACCGTCGTCGTGACGGCAGCGAGCACGCCGAGGTCCACGCTGTCGGCGCGCGCTTGCACGGAAAGCGTATCGGGAAGCTGACGGTCAGCGACAGGAACGAGCGCCAGATCCAACGGCAGGTGGGCGCCGGTTCCCGTAGTCGAGATTTCCGTCCATGAACGGCGCGCTGAACGAACCGAACGATGCATTTGAGAATGCAAATGAGCCGGTATAGGCAGGGTTGTCCCGCGTGCCCGTGGCCGCGACCGATGCGGTCAGCGCGCCTCGAACACCCACGGTGTCCTGTTGCAGTAGCGCATAGACGCCGGTCAGCGGGAAACTGTCCAGCGATACGCGCGCGTTGATGCGTCCGTGGCGCGGCAGATCTCCGGCGATCGACAAACGTCCGCGACTCGAGCCGGCGGCGTTGGCCAACGATGCCGAGTCCACGCGCAGCATCGAATCGCTCAGTGTGAGCGCCGTGGGATGCTCGAGGAACCAGACACCGCTCGGTAACAAGACCGCGAGCGAATCAATGGCGACGTGTTGTAGAGACCGGCCCGCCGGGCGCTCGTAGCGACCGCCGGCCAGGAACGCGCCCAAGTCGCCGACGCGAGAGCGCGCAAACCAGGTGAGTGAGTCTCGCGTGCCCTTGGCCTGGGCGGCGGCGGCGCCAAAGCCCAAGGTGCCGTAACCGAGGGAGTCGAGATTCGCGTCCAGCTCGAAACTCGGCACCGGACCCGGCTGAAAAAGAATCGAGCCCTCACCCTTCGGCATGTGCCAGCCGCGCCACCGCAGATCGGCGACCTGTGCCTCGGCGCCCAACGCTATCGAATCCAAGGCTCCTTCGAGCGTCAGCCGAACTTTCGCCGATCCCTTGAGTGCCTCATCCGGCGTGGGCCCACCGGTCAGCGTTCTCCCCGCGAGCCAGGTTGCCAGCGAATCGAGGACGCTGAGGCTATCGGCGTCGAAGTCGAACACCAGCGTGCCGCGGTTGGGGCGTTTCCAGCCGATGGAACCCCGGCCTTGCGTGAGCAGTCCCGGCTGCTGCAGCCGCATCGAGTCGACGTACACACGGTTGTCGGCGAAGTGAACCATGCCGCCACCGCTGTCGACCACCGTTCCCGCGAACAGCGATGGCGCGACATTCACGGACACTCTGCCGGTGGGTGGCGTCAGCGTGTCGCCTGCCACGCTGCCGCTTGCCGTGAATGTGAGACGCGTCGGTGGAATGTTCTTATTGTGCGCCAGCCAGCGCTGCACGCTCACGTCGGTGGCGCGCAAGGTAAACCCGCGAACGCCGTAGACGGGATGAGTGGTGGGCTCGCCGAGTAGCAAGGTCCCGTCGCCGCGGATCGCGCCGCCGCCGCCGAGCATCGCGAGATCGGCATGGGTTTCGAGACCGGCGAGAGAGCCGTCGAGGCGGATCGTGCCGGCGAGCGAACCACGCAGAGGAAAGTTGCGCGCCCTGCCGCTCAAGCCGTCGAGCGCCAGCGAGTCAGCATGCACATCGGCGAAGACGCCGAGGATCGGCGTGCGCGAGTCGAGCGCAACGACGCCACGGATGACACTCACGGGCCGGTTGCCGTCGTGGTGACGCAGCGTCCCGCTGAAGCTCGCGTTCTTGAGCGTACCGGTCAGCGTGCCAGTGGCATCGAGCTCGCCCTGGAGATCGAAGGAAGGTACGAGCCGCCGCACCGTGCCGAGATCGATGCGCCCGGCTTCGACCGCAAACGGCTGGAAGGCCAGCTCGTGCCCCGACAGGTTGATCTCGCCTTTGCCCTGGATCTGTGTCTCGGGCCACCCGGAGAGCATAGAATCCCGGAACGACCATCCTGTTTCGATCTTCAGCGCTCGCATCGGCCCGTCGACGATCGTCTGCCCGGTGAGACGGCCTGCGAACGGCAGCGTATCCAGGTACGGGCGGACGAGCTCGAGCGACAGATCGCGGGCCTGCAGATCCCCCTGTCTCAGCGCGACCAATCCCGAGTCGGCGGCGCTGTAGGCGGTGACGTGACCCGTAAGACGGCCTTTGCCCAATGCGAGGTCGAGCGGACGCAGCTCGATTTCGAGCACGCGTCCGCCGTGAGACGACAACGTCACACCCCCGTGCAGCACCGCGTGCTCGGGAAAGCGTGGGTCGATAAAGCGGATGTCGGTCAGCGTTGCTGAATCGGCGCGCATCGCGAGGTTCCAGAGCACCGTGTCGCGCGGCCACTTCACCGTGCCACGCGCGCTGAACTGCGTTCCGGGGAAGCGCACGCGCGCCAGATCGACGTCGAGATTGTGGCCGTCGATCGTGATCCGGCCCTCGAGATCCGCGATCGAGAGCCGCGGGTCGCTGCTCTCCGTGGCGAGCCGCAGGAAGTCGATGCGAATCCCCCGCTCGCGCGGCGCCTGGATGCGCAGCGCCGCGAGCCGTGCATTGAGATGCTCGAAGCGGCGAATGCGGTAGCGGCCGTCCTCACCCGACGATTCGACTTCTTCGTTCGCGCTTGCGTGGCCGTGTTTCTGCAGCCGCAGCGTGAGCGAACCGTCGTCGATCTGCACGTTGCGTAACAGGATCAGTGACCGGGGTCCCGCTGGTCCGAGCCGCGCCACCGTGACGGTGTCCTTCACGTCGAGGCGAAGCAGCTCGGCGAAGTTGGTCTTGCCGTTGGCGTGCTGGACGATGTTGATCACCGGCCGGTCGAGCCGCACTTCCATGAAGACAATGCGGCCGGCCGCGAAATCGATGAGGTTATAACCGAGCTCGGCATGCGGCAGCCAGGCCACGAGGGTCGAATCAGGATCCCACATGCGGACGTCGCTGAGCACAACGCCGGTCAGCAGCGAGCCGCGCACTTCGCCGACCTGAATCGTGCCGGACACGGCATTTTGCACCGCCGCGCTCGCGATGCGGGCGAGCAGCGTCCGGCCCGCCTCCGTGCCGACCAGGGCGTTGAGGGCGCCGAGGAAGCAGGCGAGCAGTCCGACCAGCGACCAGAGGGCGACGCCCAAAGAGCGGCGCATGCTAGAACGCCTGTCCCACGGCAAACTGCACCACAACTTTTTGCCAGAATGACTTGTTCGCTCGGACCGGCGGATACGACTGGCGGATCTGGGTAATCGTGCTGGCCGTATCGCTGGTTTGGTACAGCAGCGGGCCACGCTCGGTCGCATACCCATTGTAGGCCGCGTCGATGCGTACCGGCCCGAGCGGCGTCGTGAAACGGACACCCGCGCCCGGTGTCACCCGCAGTCCGCGGATCGTGATTATTTCTTCGCCGCGCTCCCAGACCTGGCCCGCGTCCACAAAAATTCCGAGGCGCATACGCGACGACAGAATCGGCGACGGCAGGCGCAGCTCCGCGTTGGCGATGATCGCCGTATTGCCGCCGGTCGGCCGGGTCTGCACGTTGCGGAACACCGTTTCACCGGCGCGGCGCGACGCGGCCGTGTCGACTGCGGCGGGAGAGGTCGTATCAGGGCTGACGAGCACGTAAACCCGCGGTCCCAGTTCGTTACGTC
>Ga0209237_1002602_pt1 | contig 10871 bp, 12 predicted proteins | sample GraSoi013_1_40cm_2_FD_185820 | JGI IMG/M metagenome (GOLD analysis project Ga0209237, IMG submission 185820) | Grasslands soil microbial communities from the Angelo Coastal Reserve, California, USA - Sample 10_02_2013_1_40cm (SPAdes) (version 2) | ecosystem: Environmental > Terrestrial > Soil >...
GTCGTCGCGGTAGAGCGTGATGTCGAGCGTCCCGACCGGGAGGGTCGTGCCGTCGATCTGAGCGATCTTCGCGGCGAGCCGATGCGCGAGGCTGACGCCGCGCGTACGCAGCCCGACGAACGCCAGGTCCTTGGCGCCGCCGTTCCGCTCGAGGATCTCGTGGGCGATGCGGGTGAGGGCCCGGTCGAGCGCGGTCTCATCGAGGACCTGCGCCTTCTCCCGGTAGCGTGGTGCGGGACTGCCCATCGTCTCTCCTTGCGGGCCTCTCGGGGCTCGCTTAAAGGAAAGTGCGCGAACCGACTACCGTCACTCTACATGGCGCGCTCGGCTCGTGTCAACCCGCCCCGGCCGAACGCCAGCGCTCGACGAGCCGTCGCTCGAGCTCGACCGTGACCCGCCCCGCCTTCACCACGAGACATCGCGGGGGCAAGCTGGTCACGATTTCCTCCACCCGCTGGCATTCCCAGACGACGAGATCGGCGCGGCGGCCCGGGGCGCAGCCATAGTCGCGGAGGTTGAGAATCCGTGCCGGGTGCGTCGTCACGGCGGCCACGAGGTCCCGCAGGTGCTCGGGCGTCCCCATGTGGGCGGCGACAGCGCCGACGAACGTCAGGTGAGCCGGATCGGCCGTGCCGACCGGGGTGAACGGATTCTGGATGTTGTTGGACGCCAGCGCCACCGGGATGCCCGCCTCCAGGAGCCGACGGATCGGCGTCAGGCCCCGGCGGACGTTCCGCGTGTCCCGCCGTCCCATGAGGTAGAGATCGGTCAAGGGAAGGCTAATCACGCCGATTCCTGCGTCCGCCAGCTCGGCGATCAACGCCGCCTGCTCGGCGCCGGGCAACGCGGCCAGCTCGGTCAGGTGTCCGACCGCGACGCGCCCTTGCCAGCGGGCGCGGATGGTCTGACGGACGATCTCGCGCACGTGCAGGTGCTCTGGCTCGTCGGAGAAGTCCACATGGAAGTCCGCGTCGACGCCGAACTCGCCGGCGAGCGCGAAGACGACCTCGATATGCCGGACCGCGTCGGTGTCGTTGTAGGGACACCCGCCGACGAGGGCGGCGCCCATCGCGAGGGCGCGACGGAGCAGCGCCTCGGTGCCCGGCGACTTCACGATGCCCTCTTGAGCGAAGGCGCAGAGCTGGATATCGATCGCGGGGGCGTACTCACGCTGGAGCGGGAGGATCGCGTCCATGCCCGCCAGGCCCACGATCGGGTCGACCTCGACGTGTGCGCGCATCGCCGTCGTGCCCGCGGCCACGGCCAGATCGAGCACGCGCCGCGCCCGGCTCGCGATGTCGTCCACCGTGAAGCCTCGCTTCGCCAGGCCGGTGAGCCGAATCGCCTCCGCGGGCGTTCCCGCCGACCCGGACACGCGATCCGCCAGGAGCGCCTTGTCCAGATGGATGTGCGCCTCGACGAGGCCGGGCGTGACGAGCCGTCCGGCGACGTCGATCGTCTCTCGCGCAGGCGCGCTCGCTGGCCCGATGGCGACGATGCGACCGTCTGCGATCGCGAGGTCGGCGATCCCGTCCCGGTCGGGCAGACGGCAGCCGCGAAGGACGAGGTCGAGCACGTCAGCAGGCCCGCGTGTCCGCCGCCGGCGCGTTCCAGCAACGCAGGACCTCGAGGGCGAGCAAGAGCAGCGCCGCGACCGCCAGCGCGCCGGCCCCAAAGATCAATCGGCCGACGGTCTCGGCGGATCCCAGAAGCTCGAGCCGTCCGAGGATGTAGTTCCAGTCGTGGATCAGCCCCTCGGCCAGAAGGGGCAAGCAGGGCCCTCAGGCGTCGCGCTTGGGCGGGTTGATGTTGTACGCCTTGAGCTTGCGGTAGAGGTGACTGCGCTCGATCCCGAGCCGCTCCGCGGTGCGCGTCACGTTCCAGTCATTGGTGCGCAACTCGGTGAGGATATAGGCGCGCTCGAAGTTGTCGCGCGCGTCCTTGAGCGAGCGCTCGCGCGCCTCACTGGCCGGGAGCGCCGCCTCCTTCGGCCGCAGCGGCGCCGGCAGGTCGTCGGCGTCGATCACGTCCCCCGGGGCCATGATCACGAGGCGCTCGACCATGTTCCGGACCTCGCGGACGTTGCCGGGCCAATCGTACGCGAGAAAGTAACCCAGCGCCTCTCGGGAGAGCGTCTTGGCGCGCTTGCCATTCTCGGCGCAGAACTGCGCGTCCGCAGGGCCGGGACTTCGATCGGGATCACGTTCAGCCGATAGTAGAGGTCCTCCCGGAAGCGCCCGTCCCGGATCAGGGCCGCGAGGTCGCGGTTGGACGCGGCGATCACCCGGACATCGACCCTGATGGTGTCCTTGCCCCCGACCCGCTCGAACGCCTGCTCCTCGAGCGAGCGCAGGACCTTCGCCTGGGTCTTGAGGCTCATGTCGCCGATCTCGTCCAGGAAGAGCGTGCCACCGTCGGCCAACTCGAACTTCCCGCGGCGCCGGGTGAGCGCTCCGGTGAACGCGCCCTTCTCGTGTCCGAACAGCTCGGACTCGATCAACTCCTCGGGGATCGCGGCGCAGTTGACCTCGACGAAGGAACGCTCGCGGCGCGCGGAGTGGACGTGGATGGCCCGCGCGACCAGCTCCTTGCCGCTGCCGTTTTCGCCGTTGATCAGCACGCGGCCGTTGGTGGGCGCCGCGGTCGCGATCTGGTCCCTGAGCGCACGGATTCCCGCGCTCTCGCCGATGATCTCGGTCCGTTGCTCCAGGCTCGCGCGGAGTGCCGCGTTCTCGCGCTCGAGCCGCGCGTGCTCGAGGCCGCGGCTGACCGTCAACAGGATCTTCTCGAGGGACAACGGCTTCTCGACGAAGTCGTAGGCGCCGAGGCGCGTCGCCTTGACGGCGGTCTCGATCGTGCCGTGACCGGAGATGATGACCACGACCGCCTCGGGGCGTGCCCGCTTGATCTCGGCGAGAGTCTCCAGGCCGTCCAGCCGATCCATCCAGATGTCGAGGAAGGTCAGCTCCGGCAGCTCGTCGGCGAAGAACCGGAGCGCATCGGCACCGCTGCCGACCGCCGAGACGCGGTATCCCTCGTCCTCCAGAACATCGCGCAGGGTCGACCGAATGGCCGGCTCGTCGTCGACGATCAAAATGTGCTCGCCGGCCATGTCAGGCCTCGACCGGGGCCACCGCGCGCGACACCGGCACCTCGATGACGAAGCGGGTCCCCTTGGGCTCGCCGTCCTCGACCCAGATCGTACCGCCGTGCTCGGTCACGATCTCGTGCACGATCGGCAGCCCGAGCCCCATGCCCGCGACCTTCGTGGAGAAATAGGGGAGGAAGAGCTTCTCCTTGTCCTCGGGGCTGATGCCCGGGCCGTTGTCGGCCACGATGATCCGCGCGTGCCCGGTGTCGGCCATGTGCACCGTCTCGACGCGCACGATTCCGCTGTCACCGATCGCCTCGACCGCGTTGTCGACAAGGTTGAGGACGGCGCGCTTGATGTGGTCGGGGTCCACCTCGAGCAGCGGGAGGTCGTCGGAGTGCTGGGTCGCGATCGAGAGGGCGGGATGGGACTCGCGATACAGGCTCGCGACGCTGTCGATGAGCTGGCGGACATCGGTCGGCCGCGGGGTGAGCACGGGCATCCGGGCGAACCGCGAGAACTCGTCCACGAGGTGCTTGAGGCCCTCGACCTCGTGGATGATCGTCTCCGTGCACTCCAGCACCAGCCGCTCCTCGCCCGGGGTGCGGGCCAGGCGGCGGCGAAGCCGCTGGGCCGAGAGCTGGATCGGCGTCAGCGGATTCTTGATCTCGTGGGCGATCCGCTGCGCCACCTCCCGCCACGCCGCCACCCGCTGGGCCTTCAGCAGCTCCGTCAGATCGTCGAGGACCACGACGGCGCCGGTGTACTCGCCGTCCGGGCCCCGCACCGCCGTCGCGGAGGCGAGGAGCGAGAGCGTGGCTCCACCCCGTCGCAGCTGGAACTCGAGCTCCGTGCTGGCGGCCTTGGGGCGCCGGGTCCGCTGCACCTGCGCGACCACGGCTCTGAGGTCCGGGCCGGCGAAGACCTCCTCGAGGAAACGTCCGACCGCCGTCGATTCGTTCACCCCGAGCATGCGCGCGGCAGCGCGATTGATGGTGGTGAGGCGCCCGAGCGGATCGAAGGAGACCACGCCGGTGGTGATGGCCTCGAGGACGGTCTCGATGTAGACGCGCCGATCTTCAAGCTCCGTGTGCTTGTCGGACAGATCGAAGTACGCCTCTTCGAGCTTCCGCTTCGATTTCGCCAGGTCGTCCGTCATGCGGTTGAAGGACTCGACCAGGACCCCGATCTCGTCGTCGCCACGCGCCTGCACCTTGTAGGCGAGGTTGCCGGCGGCGACCTCGCGCGTGCCCTCGGCGAGCTGCTCGATCGGGCCGGTGATCCCGCGCGCGAGGTAGAGGCCGAACCACGTGAACGAGAACACGACGATCAGCGTCATGAGCAGGAAGAGCAGGATATAGATGCCCTTGATCGGCATCTTCAGCAGCTTGAGCTGCTTGTATTCCCGGAACGCCTGCGAGATGCCGCGCACGCGTGCCTCGAGCCGATCCGTGACGTGCGTACCGACGACGATCACGCCCACGACGCGGCGCTCCGCGCCGCGCGCCGCCCAAATCGGGACCACCGCCTCGACGAGATCGCCGGACGCGAGCTCGCGCACCGTGGTGAGCTCCTGTCCGGAGGCGCCCTGGCGCAGCTGGCTCTCGTCGAGCTCACGCGTCGCGAGATCGCCGAGGATCGGATCCTTGACGTGGACCAACTCCTGGCCCTGCGTCCCCAAGACGGTGACCGCGCTGAGCCCGAGCCGGTCCTGCTGCTCGACGAGGTAGGCGGCCAACGCCTCGCGCCGCGCGTCGGCCAGGAGTCCGTCGCGATCGATCACGCGGCCGATGTGCTGGGCGTGCCGGAGCGCCGTACGCTCGAGGTTGCTGTAGTAGGTTTGCGCCACCGCGAGCGCCTGGTCCAGCGGGCGCTCGACCTGCGGCTTGAACCACCCCTCGATCGACTTGGTGATGAAGTTGGAGGCAATGAGGAAGATCAGCGTGGACGGGATGAGGGACAGCGTGAGAAACGCCATCACCAGCTTGGTCTTGAACTTGGCGCCGATCACGTTCTCGCGCCGCTCGAACCAGAGCTTGACGAGGTTCCGGAAGAGGAGCAGCACCAGGAGCAGCAGCACGATCAGGTTCAGATTGAGCAGGGCGAACACGGCGATATTGGACGCGAGCGGCAGGTCCGGCGCGTAGACGCCGATGTCCAGGAAGTTCGCCGTGCCGACCAGCACGAGGAACCCGGCGAGAATGATCAGGTTGCGCTTGCGCCGGTTCTCGTCGCTGAGGAGGGGCATGGTTACTGGACTCGCTGGATCGTCCGGTAGTCGGACTGCCGGGTGGCCTGCTCCGCGGTCCCGTTCATCCGCGCCACGAACGTGTTCTCGCCGTTCAACGCCGTGGCGGCGTTGACGCGGACGTAGATGACCGCCGCGGGATCGAGCGTCGCGGCGGGCGTCATCTTGACGCCCCGGATGTCCGAGAGGACCCGTTGGGCGTCGCGGAGGTCCCGCGTGGTGTGGGCAAGCCGCGTCTCTCCCTTCAGCGCCGCGACCTTGAATTCCTTGGTCACCACGTTATACGCGAGCGTCCGCTCGACGGTCTTCGTGACGAGCAGCCGGTCGGGCAGCAAGCGCTGGTACTGCCAGAGCTCGATGTCGAGGCGGACGTGCGCCGGGATCCCGCTCTGGATGCCCTCGTCGAGCCCTCCGGGCAGGGCCCCCAGCAGCACGATGTGAACGGTCACCTCTTGGTCGTTGAGGAAGACGTCCAGGTCGCTGATGCGCAGTTCGGCGCGGGCGGGCGCCGCAACGGCCAGCACCATCGCCGCCGCACCGAGGTGATTGAGGAGCCACAGAGCACGCATACGGCGAACGGCCCATTATATAGCGGGATACAGCGGCGGGCTGCGGGGGCCGGAGCGGCGGCTAGATCGCGGCGAGGCCGGGAGCCGGCACGAAACCCTCGCGCCGGGCGCCGTCCACGGAGGTTGCGGGGACCTCGACTGCGACCCGGCGCTCGAGTCCGACGGCCCGCTGGACCGCGAGTACGAGCTCGATGTTGAGGGCGTGACCGCCGTTGCGGGCGATGACGTGCGCCCGGATCGGCCGACCCAGGAGGGCGAGGTCCCCGATCAGGTCCAGCATCTTGTGCCGAACGAACTCGTCCGGGTATCGTAGACCGTTCAGCGCTCCGCGATTGCCGAGCACGATCGCGTTGTCGAGCGAACCGCCGCGCGCCAGACCGTTCTTCCGCATGAGTCCCAGGTCCTTGAGGAAGCCGTACGTCCGCGCCGGCGCGAACTCCTCCACAAACGACCGCTCGCTGGGCGTCCACGTGAGAACTTGCGTCCCGATCGCCGGGTGGTCGTTGTCCAGCGTGTAGGTGATGCGGAAGGTCTCCGACGGGATGATCTGCATCCATCGGCCGCTGCTTCCCACCCGGAGCGCGCACGGAAGCGTCAACGGCCGAATCCGCGCGGACTGCTGGACGCGGCCGGCGAGCGCCAGCAACGCCACGAAGGGCTTCGCGCTGCCGTCGAGCGCGGGAATCTCGGGCCCGTCCACCTCGATGTCGAGATTGTCGATGCCGAGCCCCGACACGGCCGCCATCAGATGCTCGACCGTCTGGATCCTCGTGCCGTTCACCCCCACCGTGGTCGCGTAGTGCGCATTGACGACGCTCTCGGCCCTCGCCGGGATGCGCTCGCCGGTCGAACGGACTCTGAACGCGATGCCGGCATCCGCGGGCGCGGGAGAGAGGGTGACACGGGCGACCTTGCCCGAGTGGAGGCCGACACCTTCGATGCCAACCGCCTTGCGAATTGTGTGCTGGCGCATGGACCGTTCCGGAAACTAGCAACGCGAGTGCCAGGCACACGACTGTTTGGAACTATCTGATTCTTATGGCGTCGCATTAGGGTCCAGAGGGAGCAGGTGGCGCCGATGATACGGCCTGACGCCCTGCGTGTCTCCGATGCGAGACATCACACGTCAACGATGACGCTGACCTCATGCCGGCCATCCCGCTCGGCCACGTCCAGACGATGCATGGTCGCGGCCTTCACGATCGTACCGAGCCGATGGCGCCCGGCGTCCAGCTCCTCGCCGTGGAGCGTCGCGTGGACGAGCGTCGCGGTACACGTGTCCACCTCCACGCGGTGGACCACGAACCCCTCGATCTCGTGCACGTAGAGGCACTCGTTGATCCAGTTGGCGAGCAGCCGCTCCGGGGAATCACCCTGCGCCCGGACCTCACGATGCTCGCGCTCGGAGACCTCGTCGGGCTTCACGATCAGCGAGAACACGCCGAGCGCCGCCTGGGCGAAGGCTTCGGCGCGCGTCGAGCCCCACGCTCGAACGCCCACGTCCGCCTCGGTCTCGAAGTGCTCCCAGCCGGCATCTCGCGCGCTCATCCGCCGCCGCCCAGATCGCCGAATCTCGCTTGCAGCACGGCGATGATCGCGGGTCCGGCCGTCTCGGTCCTCAGGATGCGCGGCCCGACGCCGACGATGGTCCAGCCGCGCGCCTGCGCGCCCTCGACCTCCTCCTGGCTCAGCCCGCCCTCGGGTCCGACCAGCAGAAGAACGCGCGCGCCGGGGGCGAGGGTAGGGGGCAAGCTCGCGGTAAGTGCCGTGCCGGGTAAGCGCGCTGGGCCCACGGCTTGTTCCTCGACGGTCATTGCGCGCTCCCAGAGGCAGAGCCGCAGGTCGGCGGGCTCGTCGAGCGCGAGGACGTCGGCGAGCGGTCGGGGCGTGTCAACCGTCGGGACCACGGCACGGCCACACTGCTTCGCCGCCTCGGTCGCCACGCGCTGCCAGCGCCGAGCACGATCGCGCCAGCGGCCGGGCTCGAGAGTGACCACGGTGCGCGCCGTCAGGACCGGGACGACGTGTGCCACGCCCAGCTCGGTGGACGCGCGCACGATCGACTCCATCTTGTCGCCCTTGGGAACGGACTGCACGAGCGTGATCTGGACCGGCGACTCGGTCTCGCGCGTGGCGACTGCGAGCACGGTGCCCGTCGCCCGCTCGCCGACCCGCTCGAGGCGTACCGTGTATTCGCGACCGGCGCCGTCGGCGGCAAGCACCGTGTCGCCGGACCGGAGGCGGAGGACGCGCGTGAGATGGTGCGACTCGTTGCGGTCGAAGACGACGCGCCCGCCAGCGATCCGCTCAGGCGTGATCGTGAAGCGGCGCACGGAGCTCGAGCGTGGTCCAGCCCTCCACGGAGAGGGACTGGCGCGGAACGAACCCGTGGCTGCCGAGGGCCGACCCGACCTCGGCCGCCTCACCGTCGAGGATGCCGCCGAGCAGCAGCGTCCCGCCCGGCAGCAGAAAGCGCCCGTACTGCGGCGCGAACCGTCGATGGGCCGCCGAGAGCAGATTGGCGACGACCAGAGGCGCGGGGGTCTCCTCGAGCCTCCCCGCGTCGGCGAGCACGCACCGTACGCGGTCGGAGACGTGGTTGCGGGCAGCGTTCGCCACCGCGGAAGCGACGGCGTCCGGATCGTCGTCCACCGCGAGGACCGCGGGAACGCCCAGCCGCGCGGCCGCGATCGCGAGGATGCCCGACCCGGTGCCGAGGTCGACCATGCGGCGCGGGCCGTCGCGGTCGATCACGCGCTCGAGCGCCTCCAGGCACCCGGCCGTGGTTCCGTGGTGACCCGTCCCGAACGCGCGCCCGGGCTCGATCGTGATCACGATCCGGCCATCCGCGGCGGGCGTGTCCCACGGCGGGGTGATCAACAGCCGCCGGCCGACCGACCGTGGGGTGAAATGGGCGCGCCAGGCGTCCGCCCAGTTCTCGTCGGCGAGCGGGACGACGCTCAACTCGGTGGCGGGCTCGAAGCCGAGCTCGCGTAGCCCGTCCAGGTACTGCCGGACGCTCGCTTCGAGCGCGCTCGCGGCCGCTGTCTCGGGGAAAAAGGCGCGGAGTCGGGGGCCCCGGCCGGGCCGTTCCTCTTCGACCACGCCGAGCGCGCCGAGCGCCCACGCGAGATTGGTCAGTCCCTCGGAGAGGTCGGTGGGCACGGCCACGGTGAGCTCCCAGAAGCGGGAGGAGGACATCGGTTCAGCCGAGGAGCTTCTTCATCCGCTCGAAGAACGCCGACGCCAGCGGCCCCCGCTCTTCCTTCGAGGCGGCCTCGAACGCCGCGAGCGCCTCCCGCTGTCGCGCATTGAGCTTCTGCGGGACTTCCAGCACGACGCGGTAGCAGGTGTCGCCGTGTCCGCGCTGGCGCAGGTGCGGCATGCCCTTGCCGCGGATCCGCAGCACGTCGTTGGGCTGCGTGCCGGAGGGGATCTTCAGCCGGGTCGCGCCACCGAGGACGGGCACCTCGACTTCGTGACCGAGGGCCAGGTGGGCGAACGAGACGGGCAGATCGCAGTGGAGATCGGCCCCCTGGCGGGTGAACAGGTCGTGCTCGCGGATGCGTACGAGCACGTAGAGGTCGCCCGGCGGTCCCCCGTTGATCCCGCTCGAGCCCTCGCCGCTGATGCGAAGCTGCATCCCGTCGTCGATCCCGGCCGGGATCTTGACGCTCAGCACGTGCTCGGCCCGACGCCGGCCCTGGCCGCGGCACTCCCGGCAGGGAGCGCGGTTGAGCTGGCCGGCGCCCTGACACTTGGGGCAGGTCTGGGCCACGGTCAGAAAGCCGTGACTCCGCCGCACCTCGCCGGCGCCCCGGCACATGTCACACGTCTGCAGACGACTCCCCGGCTCGACGCCCGCCCCCGCGCAGGCCTCGCAGCGCTCGAGGCGCGGGATCTGGATCTTCGTCTCGAGACCGGCCGCCGCGTCCTCCAGCGTGATCTTCAGCTCGTACTGGAGGTCCTCACCGCGCGCGCCGCGCGCACCGCGCCCGCGCCCGCCCCCGGAGAAGAAATTCTCGAAGATGTCCTCGAAGAGGGTGCCGAAGCCCGTGTCGCCGAAGCCGGGGCCGACCCCAGGTCCGGCGGTCCCGAACCGGTCGAAGTGGGCGCGCTTGTCGGGATCGGACAGCACGGCGTACGCCTCGTTCACTTCCTTGAACCGCTCCTCGGCATCCTTGTCGTCCCGGTTGCGATCGGGATGGAGCTGCATCGCGAGCTGACGGTAAGCCTTCTTGATCTCGGCGTCGCCGGCGTTGCGCGCAACGCCGAGGACCTCGTAGTAGTCGCGTGGCACCGGACTCAGGCGTCCTCGTCCGGCGCGGCGGCGACGGACACGAGCGCGGCGCGCAACACTCGGTTGTGCAGCTGGTAGCCGGGCAACGTCTCGCCGACGACGGTGCCCGGCTTGGCGTCCACGCTCACCACGCGGGCGATCGCCTCGTGCCGGGTCGGATCGAAGGGTTGACCGAGGGCGGAATAGCGTGTGACGCCCGCGCGCTCCAGCACCTTGATGAGCTCGCGCTGAATCAGCTCGACGCCCCCGACGACGCTGGAGGCCTCGCCGATCGCCCGCGCCGCCTCGAGGGCCCGGTCCAGGTTGTCGAGCACGGGGACGAGGTCGCGGAGCAATGACTCGTTCGCGTAGCGGACATACTCTTCGCGTTCCCGCTGGGTCCGCCGCTTGACGTTCTCGACTTCGGCGAGCGCGCGAAGGAGCCGATCCTGCTTCTCCTCGACCTGCCGCCTCAACTCCTCGGCGGTCTCGGCCTTTGAAGCTCCCTCGGCCGAGGAGACCGGCTCGGGCGCCGCCGTGTCACGCACGTCTGACTCATCCATAACATTTGAATTATAGCAGCGTCGTAGCGCGGTGCCGGAGGGTGAGCGGGGCCGGGGAGAGTGGGGCGGGTGCCTTCCGGGATCCGTGTAGTCAGCGTTGCAGTCGCGCAGAGCCTAGGAT
>Ga0209237_1002603_pt1 | contig 10870 bp, 7 predicted proteins | sample GraSoi013_1_40cm_2_FD_185820 | JGI IMG/M metagenome (GOLD analysis project Ga0209237, IMG submission 185820) | Grasslands soil microbial communities from the Angelo Coastal Reserve, California, USA - Sample 10_02_2013_1_40cm (SPAdes) (version 2) | ecosystem: Environmental > Terrestrial > Soil >...
GGCTTTCACTTTCGGCAGGACGTTGGACTTGAACTTCGCCCAGAAGTCGTCGACTTCCCACGGCACCTGCATGGTCTCGTCGAAGACCGTGACCGGATCGGTGATGCCGACGCTCGAGACTCTCACCGGCGCCTTCACGCCGGCGCGCTGCAGCTTGTCGGTCACGTATTTGTCGAGCGCGGGATCGGCCTGCTCGACGTAGAGCTTCACGTCGAACGACTCGAGCGTCTTGTCTTTGACGTCGGCGAGAATCGCATCGAGCTCGGTGTCGATCTGACTTGCCTGACCGGCGGCGTTGCGCGCTTGAAAGAATCGATTCGCCTGCAGCGCGACGTCGGACAACGAGGTCGAGCCGCGCGCATTGTCCCAGACGTACGGCAGACGACGGGCGAGATACATCGCCGCCGCTTCCGTGCCGGCGGCATCGGGTCCGGCGACGACGGTCGCGGTCGCGTTGCCGAAGGCTCTCGGCACGATGGCCACCGCGCCTTCGCCTGGCTGCAAATCGTCGAGGCGCGCCTTGCCGATCTTGACCAGGCGCTGCACGAGCGCATTCGATCCGCCGACGAGAATCGGATTCGGTTCGCGTTCGGGCGTCCTCACCTTGTCGGCGACGCGCGTCAGCGGCAGCGTGATGCCGGTGGTCTCGAGACCGAGGCGCGCGGCAATGTGCGTCGCGCCGAACGCGTCCGCCGCCGTGCCGAGCACGATTGCGGTGTCGGTGCGATCGGGGATGAGGTCGGCATAGGCGTCGCCGTACCAGCCGTCGATCGTCAGCGCGTTCGTGAGATCGAAGTTGCGCGCGGGCGCAGCCGCTCCGCCGCCGCCTGCAGCGGGCGCCCCACGATCGCCAGGGGAATCGGGCGCGAGCTCGTCGGGATCGATCGGCGGCGTCAGCGTCCGCTGATTGAGTCCCGTCCGCGATACGTTCGCATGCCCGACGATCTTCGTGTTGCTCACGAGATCGATCGCCGTCGTCGCGATGTTCGTGAAGTCGAGCGTCTTCGGCTCCTGGCCGCGGCGATGCGCCAGCTCGAGATCCTCCAGCGCCTTCGCGGCGCGCGCGCTGTCGCCTTCCGCGACGTCGACCCGAAGGCTCACGCGGGCCACGCCGCGCTTGTCGCTGTCGACGAGCATCGAGGTGATGCCCGGCTCGCTCGCCGTAATCCCGTGCGCGCGCAAGTAGCGGACGGTTTGATCGCCGATCGCCGGCAGGGCGATGCCGTTCATGCCCCACGCGCGCGGCAGGCGCGCTGCGAGTTGCACCGCCGCATTCAGGGTCCCCTCATCGTCTCCGCCGGCGACGACGATGCCAGCGCCTCCACCGAGCGGTGAGGGAACGGCAGCGACCAGACCCTGTCCCGGCTTGAGGCTCGCGAGATCGATCGTGCGGGCATCGGCGAGCCGCTTGACGAAACGGTTCTCGCGTCCGACGAGGATCGGAACGCCGATCGACGCCGGCTGCGCGATATCGCTGTCGCGCACGACGAGTGGCAGGGTGAGCGCCGTCGTCTCATAGCCGAGGCGTGCCGCGAGATTGGTCGCCGCTTCCAGATCGGCGAGGGAGGGATTCGCGGGAACGACCACGCGCGCCGCCACACTGTCGGCCAGGCCGTCGCCGTTGGTGTCGCGGGTCAGGCTGTTGGCAGCGACCAGCGCGGTCAGCGTCTGCGGATGAGGCGCGTCGGCTATGACCGGGACCGTTCGGTGAACCGGCAGAGACACGACGGCAATAGCGACTGCCAGCAGCAGAACTCGCCTTGTCACGATGCACCTCTAGTGGAGCGTATTAGCTGAATCAATGCGGGTCACAACGAGCCTTCGACCGCGATTTTCGGGCCGCGACAACCCGGGGTCCCCGCCGCGCACGCCTGCGCGGTGGGGTGCGAGCGGAGCGGCCCGCTAGTAAATCCGAGGAGACACCCCACTATGAAGGTTCGGCGGACGTGAGGGTCGTTGTGGCGGGAAATCTTACCAGTACAAAACAAAAGGGCACCGCGTTATTGCGATGCCCCCCTGCTCCACTGGTCTGGCTCCCCCAGCATTCACGGCGCCCTGCCGTAATCAGACCAGCGACTGTGCCCGGCGTAGGGGCAAGGGTCATGCCTGCCGGTTTTCTTTGAAAATCAGCGAGATCTTGCAGGAGAGCTTCGCAGCGCTGCGACGATTTGGTGCGCGTTGTTACAGATCTGTTGAATAGGTAGGCAACTTATCGGTTTGCGCGGCGAGCGACGGATGATGGCGGTCGCGATCGGACAGCAGCGGCTCGGCGATCGGCCAGCGAATCGCGAGCGCCGGATCGTTCCACGCGATGCCAATTTCTGTCGACGGATCGTAGAGGTCCGTGCATTTGTATTCGACCTGGGCGATGGGACTGATGACGCAGAAACCGTGCGCGAACCCGGGCGGGACGTAGCACTGTTTGAAATTCTCGGCCGAGAGGACGACGCCGACCCAGCGGCCGAAAGTCGGCGACCCGCGGCGGACGTCAACGGCGACGTCGAACACCTCGCCTTCGATGACGTGTATCAACTTCCCCTGTGGCCGCCAAAGCTGCAGATGCAGGCCGCGGAGCGTGCCGGCCGTCGATTGCGAGCGGTTGTCCTGCACGAACGGACCCGCGATGCCGTGCTGCAGGTAACGATCGGCGTGATAAGTCTCCAGAAAGAACCCGCGGCCGTCGCGATAGACGTCCGGCTCGACGACGAGGACGCCGGGCAGCTCGGTCGGAACGACCCGCACAATCAGGACTCTTGTTCGAGCACACGAAACAGGTACTGCCCGTATGTGCTCGTCTCCATCGCGCGCGCGAGGCGCCGCAGATCGTCCGCCGAGATGTAGCCCATGCGGAACGCAATCTCTTCGAGACACGCGACCATCAACCCCTGACGTTCTTCGAGCGCCTGAATGTAGTTGGCCGCCTGAATGAGCGATTCGTGCGTGCCCGTGTCGAGCCACGCGATGCCGCGCGCGAGCTTCTCCACCCGCAGCTGACCCCGCTCGAGGTACGCGCGATTGACGTCGGTGATCTCGAGCTCGCCGCGCGCCGAGGGTTTCAGCGTCGCCGCGATGTCGACGACCTGGTTGTCGTAGAAGTACAAACCGGTGACCGCATACGTCGATTTCGGCTTCGCCGGCTTTTCTTCGACGCTGACCGCGCGGCCGTCGGCGCCGAACTCGACGACGCCGTAGCGCTCGGGGTCGCGGACCTGATAGCCAAATACCGTGGCGCCGATCTCGCGGCCCGCGGCGCTCCGCAGGTAGTCGGTGAAATGCGCGCCGTAGAACACATTGTCGCCGAGCGCGAGCGCCACGCGATCGCGGCCGATGAAGGCGCGGCCGATGATGAACGCCTGCGCGAGGCCGTCGGGGCTCGGCTGTGCCGCGTACTGAATCTGCAGACCGATCTCGCCGCCGTCGCCCAGCAATCGCTTGAAGCCGTCCTGATCGTGCGGCGTGGTGATGACGAGAATCTGCCGGATGCCGGCGAGCATCAGCGTCGACAGCGGGTAGTACACCATCGGCTTGTTGTAGATGGGGACGAGCTGCTTGCTGACGGCGCGCGTGAGCGGATGCAGACGTGAACCCGATCCGCCCGCGAGAATGATGCCCTTCAGCACAGCGACACGACACAGCCACGAAAACACGAACACACGAAACCGGAAATGGTTTTTTTCGTGCTTTCGTGGTTTCGTGGTTTCGTGGCGATTGTGATCATCCGAGACCCAAACGTTGCCGGTCGTAGCGGCCCGACTGAATCTGCTTGCACCAGTCGCGGTGCTCGAGGTACCAGCGGATGGTGTCGCGCAGGCCCGTTTCGAACGTGTGGCGCGGCGCCCATCCCAGTTCGCGGCGAATCTTCGCCGCGTCAATCGCGTACCGGCGATCGTGACCTGGACGATCCGGCACGAACGACTTCAGGCGGCCGTGCGGCGCGGCCAGCGGCCGCAGCTCGTCGAGGACCGCACAGATCCCGTCGACGATCTCGAGATTCGTGCGCTCGTTGCCGCCGCCCACATTATATTTCTCGCCCGCGCGGCCTTTCGCGAGCACCAGCAGAATGCCCGCGCAGTGATCCTCGACGTGCAGCCAGTCGCGCACGTGGCCGCCGTCGCCGTAAATCGGCAGCGGACGGCCGTCGATCGCGTTGAGAATCATCAGCGGAATCAGCTTCTCCGGAAACTGAAACGGTCCGTAGTTGTTCGAGCAGTTGGTGATGAGCACCGGCAGGCCGTAGGTGTGAAAGTACGCGCGGACCAGGTGGTCCGCGGAGGCTTTGCTCGCCGCGTACGGCGAATTCGGCGCGTACGGCGTCTCTTCGCTGAACAGTCCCGTCGCCCCGAGCGTCCCGTACACCTCGTCGGTCGAAACGTGGAGAAACCGGAAGGCGGCGCGCGCCGCCTCGTCGAGCAGGGTGACGAACAGCCGCGCGCTCTCCAGCAACGCGAAGGTCCCGACGATGTTGGTGTCGATGAACGCGCGTGGGCTGTCGATCGAGCGATCGACGTGGGTTTCCGCCGCCAGGTTCAGTACCGCGCGCGGCCGATGGTCCGTGAACACGCGCGCCATCGCGGCGCGGTCGGCGATGTCGGCCTCGACGAACGTCACGCGCGGATCCGTCAACGGGCGCACGAGGTTGAGCAGGCTGCCCGCGTAGGTCAGCTTGTCGACGACGACGAGGCGATCGGACGTGTGATCGAGCGCGTACTGGACGAGATTGGAGCCGATGAACCCGGCCCCACCGGTGATGAGAAGGGTTGTCAAGACAATCAAGCGACCGCGGAGATCGCAGAGAACGCAGAGAAAGGTTTTCTCAGCGACCTCAGCGTGCTCGGCGGTTAAACGGCCGCTCCCTCAGGATACTGCAGCGCGAGCCGCAGCTCCTTCGCCAGCGAATCGACCGTCGTGCCGGTGCGCTTCCACTGCCCTTCGGTCTCGAACCGGAGATCGCCGATGCGGCGGCCCCACGGCGCGATGACGCGGCCGATGGCGCGGAAATCGCCGCGGTCCGCGTGCTCCTGATCGAGGCGGCGGATGACGTCGGGCGCGACGCGAATGAACGCGCGGAGCGCGGCCGCGCTCCGGATGCTGTACTTGCGGCCGTTCCACGCGCCGCCGAACACGAGCGCAATCTGCTTGAAGTAGTTCACGAAAAACTTCTTCGCTTCCTCGTGCATGTCGCCCGCGCGCTTGCCGGTGAAGACGCCCTCTTCGGCGAACAACTTCTTCAACTCCTGCGCGAGCGGCGCCTGTGCGACGCGGCCACGTCCGACGCCGAGCAGCTTGATCTCGTCGTAGAGCGGCGAATCCTCGCGATCGTTCAGCGCGCGCACGATGTCGTGTCCCGTCGCCAGCGCCTCGTCGCGGTACAGCTGCCGGCCTGACAGGCTGACCAGATGCGACGCGTTCAGACGCGTGTGCTTCGCGTTGATCGTCACGAACATCTGCACGACGTGGTCTTCCGGCAGCCGGTCGAAGATGATCGCCGGCACCGCGAAATCCTCACCCTCGAACCGCTCGATGTCGGCGTGCAGCGCGAGCAGCCGATGCTGGCCGTCGATCGCGCGCAGAATCCCTTCGCGCTCCGGCACCTTCAGGATGCCGACGCGGTTGTCCTCGTCCACGGCCTCGAAGGTCAGCCTCTCGTCGCAGGAAATGATGACGGCACCGGGAATCGACGGCAGGTCGCGCGCCTGGCGGCACTGCTCGTAGTACTGCACGAGCTCGTCGATTTTTTTGCGGATGATCTGCCGCTGATAGGCTTTCTCACTCGACGCGATGCGCCGCTCGAGAAAATCCCAGTTCACTTTCGACGGCGACGCGCCCGGCTTGAGACGGCCGCCGCGGACCGGGTTCTGCGCATTTTCGCCGTAGCTGAGGACCTCGAACCGGACAAGCTTGTCTATGTCGCTGGCCGTGAGAGAAGCTTGGTAGAATTGCACCCCGAACTGCTGCATTCTGATCGCGGCAACATTGATCATAGGTTGAGTCCCGGACGCCTCTGGCGGGCCCGAATGTCACGTCCAAAGAGGCGAATTGTAGCGAGCGTCGCGCGGCCATCTCAACGATTTTTTCGCCGCACTACTTAAATACCACGCAAATAAGGAGTTCTGTCATGTCCCAGTGGAGGCGTCCGTCGCGGCTCCTCGCCTCGCTCTTCCTGCTGTTTCTGGCCCTCGGACCAGGAATCCTAGCGCAATCGGCTGGGAAGAAACCAGTTGGGGCATCTGCCGTCGCAGACCGGGGGGCAAGGGCCCCCGGAATAAAAGATGACGAAGAGTACGCCAAAAGCGTAAGAGAGTGGACGACCAGACCGGAGTTTATCAGCCCTTTGGTCGACCATCTGCCGAAGGTGGACGGGATGCCGTCGCCGAAGGACGTGCTGGGACACCACATCGGCGAACCCAAGAAACTGACCTATTACGCGGACATCCTCAAGTATTACCGCGCGCTGGCCGCCGCCACGCCGCGCGTGAAGGTGACCTCCATCGGCACCACCGACGAAGGCCGCGAGCTCGCCATCGTCTTCGTCGGATCGGACGAGTCGATCAGGAACCTGGAACAGTACCGCACGTACCTCGGTCAGCTCGCCGATCCGCGGAAGGTGACCGATGCGCAGGCGATGGAAATCATCTCGAAGGCGAAGCCGATCTATCACCTGATGGGAGGACTCCACAGTGGCGAGGTTGGTCCGTCAGAGATGCTGATGGAGCTCGCGTATCGCCTCGCGGTGGAAGACTCGCCGCTCGTCAACCAGATCCGCGACAACGTGATCGTGTCGATCACGCCGGTCGCCGATCCCGACGGCCGCGATCGAAACGTCGACTGGTTCAATCTTTACGGACCGCAGCAGACCGAAGGCAATCCGCAGATCGGCGTCCCGTACTGGGGCAAGTACGTCTTCCACGACGACAACCGCGACATCAACTATTCGCAGGTGTCGATGCGCGCGCTGCTCGACTGGTATCTGCAGTGGCATCCGCCGATCATGCACGACCTGCATCAGGCGCAGACGCTGCTCTACACCTTCAGCGGTCAGGCGCCGCAGAACCCGACACTCGATCCGATCCTCTACGGCGAGCTGCCGATGTTCTCGAACTTCGAGATGGCGCAGTTCGCGAAGTACGGCATGCCGGGTGTGTGGACGCACGGCTTCGTCGACATGTGGTCGCCGGGATATCTCGCCTTCATGTCCTCGAACCACAACGGCATGATTCGGATGTACGAGATTCAAGGCTTCAACGGCGCGAACACGCAGAAGATGCGGCTGACCGCGCCGGGTGGGCGCGATGGTGCTCCGGCGGCGGGACGCGGCCCTTCGACCACTTCGACCCCTTCGACAAGCTCAGGGCAGGCAAGCTCAGGGCAGGCAGGCTCAGGGCAAGCGGGCGGCGACGAAGCGGCAGCGGCTGTCGCGGGGCGCGGGAATCAGAGTCAGCGCGAATGGTTCCGGCCGTGGCCGGCGACCGGCGAGTTCGACTGGTCGATTCGTAACAACACCAACTACGGCGAGACCGGCGTGCTGACAGCGCTGCAGTACACATCGACGCTGCCGAAGATCGTCCTCGAGAACTTCTACCAGAAGTCGCGCAACTCGATTGATGCCGCCCGGAAGGACGCCGTCGCCGGGTACGTCATCCCGGTGCAGCGCGACATGACGCGCGTCGAGCGTCTCGTCAACATGCTCCGGATGCAGGGCATCGAAGTCGGCAAAGCGACATCCGAGGTGAAGCTGCGCGACGGCACGTTCCCCGCCGGCTCCTTCATCGTCAAACGCGATCAGCCGTACGGGCGCCTGGCGAAAATCTTCCTCGAGAAGCAGAACTATCCGGATCCGAACCTGCGCACGTACGACGATACGGCGTGGACGATGGGATGGATGCAGCACACGGAGGTCAAGGAGATCGGCGATAGAGCGGTGCTCGACGCCGCGGTGACGCCGGTCGATCAGGTCAAGGTGGCCGGCACGGTCAGCGGCGCCGGCTCGATGTTCGCCGTCGCCAACTACGGCTCGAACAACATGATCACGCTGCGCTATCGACTGAAGGACGTGAAGGTCCAGGCGGTCGAGAAGGAGTTCAAGCGGGGTGACATCACGTTCCCGGCCGGCTCATTCGTCGTCGCGGGCGATGCGGCGAAAGTGCGGCCGGCGGTCGAGGCGCTCGGGTTGACTGCCGTGGGCCTCGCAACGGCGCCGCAGGTGCCGATGCACGATCTCGATCTGCCGCGCGTCGCGATGTTCAGTACATGGGGCAGCACACAGGACGTCGGCTGGGTGCGGTATGCGTTCGACAAGTTCGAGGTGCCGTACGAGTTGATCTATAAGGAGCGCGTCAACCAGGGAAATCTCCGCAACGCCTACGACGTCATCCTCATCCCGAGTCAGGCGGGCAGCGGCAAGCGGCTGGTGTTCGACGTCGAGAGCCGCGGCAAGCCGATTCCGTACAAGAAAGACGATCGGTTCAAGAGCCTCGGCGTCTACGGCGAGTCGGACGACATTACCGGCGGCATGGGACTGCAGGGCGTGGCGGAGCTCGAGAAGTTCGTGAAGGAGGGCGGCCTGCTCGTGACCCTCGGCGCCGCCAGCTACTTCCCCGCGGAATTCGGCCTCACACCGCGAGTGGACGCCGCGCGGACCACGCAGCAGTTCTACGCGCCGGGCCCGATCATCGAGGCGGAAATTCTCCAGCCGGAGCACCCGATCTTCTACGGCTACGACAAGAAGGTGATTCCCGTCCGCTACGCGAGCGGACCGTTGCTGAGTGTGCAGACCAACCAGAATCCGTTCGAGGCGCCGGCCGGGCCGCCGCCGACGCCGCAGGGCGTCCTGATGCGCTATCCGGGCGGCGACGATCGCGTGATGAGCGGGTTGATGCGCGGAGCGGCGGAGATTCGCAATCGTCCCGCGATCGTCGAACAGCCGTCAGGGAAAGGGCACGTGATTCTGTTCGCCGGAAATCCCTGCTACCGGTGGCAGAACTTCGGCGAGTTCAACATGCTCTTCAACACGGTGTTGAACTTCAATGACCTCGAGGCGGGCCGGGCAGGAAAGACGGGAACCGCCGCTCAGTAGCGTTACGCGTTCTCGTAGCGCAGCCCTTTCGGGCTGCCCAAGAGCGCAGCAAGCGTCAACACGCCTTGCACGACGAGCATCGCTCCGAGCAGCAAGTTGTACCCCTCGAAGTGTGAGCTGTTGAGCGTCGCGCGAACCCTCCAGACGGCGAGGGCGACGAGCACGCAACCACCGGCGGCGACGAGCATGCGCAGCCACGAGGGCGGATGCGGGATCCTCATGGCAATGAGCGTCAGCACGCTCTGGACGATGAAGATCGTCGCCAGCGTGAACCACAGCGGAAAGTTCGCGCGCGGCGGATTGAGGATGATGAGCGACAGGCTCAGGTAGCCGGTCGCGAGCAGCAGCAGGACGCACATGGCGGTCAGGGCTGTTTTCATTCTTCACCTTCTCGCGGGGCCCCGCCCCCGCACCGGCACCCCAGCGCGGGTGCCGCGCTGGGGACCCCGCCGTTTGATGCCTCGCGCGCGCCGGGCGCGGCGCGCCCGCGCCGGCTGGCATGGCCGCAGGCGCATGGCCGCCATGCTAACACTGAGTCCTTTTAGATGTAAAGCTATTTGCTCATAATGAAGGCCTGCACCCGCAGTCCGAGCGGCAGCTCGTGGCCGTCGGCCAGCTCGACGAGCGTCTCCAGCACCTTCGTGTCGACGCGCTCCGCAGGCTCGTCGGTCCGCACGTTCTTCCTGCCGAGCATCCGTCCGACGCGCACGATCCGGCCCGGAAACCGCCGGTCACCGAACGCGTTGGCGGTCACGTACGCCAGCTGACCCTCGCCGAGCTTCGCCACGTCCGTCTCGTCGACATCGACGCGGACGCGCACGCGCGATCGATCGGCGAGCGTGACGATCGGCGAATCGAACTGCGTCGAGACGCTCTCGCCCACTTTGCGATGGCGCCGGAACACGACGCCGTCGATCGGCGCGCGCACGTAGGTCTTCTCCAGCACGGCTCGCGCCTCGTCGAGTGCCGCCTGCGCCAGCGCGACTTCGGCGTCGGCGCGCGCCAGGTCTTCTTCGCGCGACCCCGCGTCGATGAGCGACAGGCGCTCGCGCGCCGAGTCCGCCTTCGCCCGCGCGATGCCGAACTGCTCCTCCGCTTTGTCCAGCTCCGCCTGAGAAATCACGGCTTCCTTGAACAGACCGCGCCGCCGCTCGACGTCCGCCGTCACGTTCGCGACGACCGCGTCGGCTTCGCGCACTGCCGCCGCGGCATCGCGGCGCTCCTGATCGCGCGCGCCGTTGTGGATGCGCCGCCCATCCGCCTCGCGGAGACGCAGCGTCGCTTCAGCCGAGGCGACGCGCGCGCGGTAGTCGTCGTTCCCGATCACGGCGAGGATTTGGCCGGCTTTCACGGCGTCACCCTCGTCGACGAGCACGCGCTGCAGGCGGCCGCCCACTTGCGACGAGACACGGATCTCCTCGGAGAGCGCCTCGACCACGCCTGGACCGGCGGCCGCGATCTTGCTCGCGTGCTCGACCGCCGCGGGCGCAGCCGCCGAGGTCCGCCGCGCGGACAGCATCGTGTAGTTGATCGCGCCGATCACCGCGAGCGCGACGCCCGTGAACATCGCTGTGCGTTTCATGCCACTGCTCCTTCGAGAACCTCCGCGCGCTCGTCGGCGACGATGCGGCCGTCCTCCATGTGGACCGTGCGATCGGCGTAGCCGAGCATCCGGTTGTCGTGCGTCACGATCGCGATCGCGCGACCACGCTCACGCGCGAGCGTCTTCAGCAAATCCATCACGGCGCGGCCGCTGTGGGAGTCGAGCGCCGCGGTCGGCTCGTCCGCAAGAATCAC
>Ga0209237_1002605_pt1 | contig 10863 bp, 8 predicted proteins | sample GraSoi013_1_40cm_2_FD_185820 | JGI IMG/M metagenome (GOLD analysis project Ga0209237, IMG submission 185820) | Grasslands soil microbial communities from the Angelo Coastal Reserve, California, USA - Sample 10_02_2013_1_40cm (SPAdes) (version 2) | ecosystem: Environmental > Terrestrial > Soil >...
TTCTCTACGCGGTCCACGACGCCCTGGTGAAGCCGATGCCCGCCGGCCTGAACACGCCGAGCCTGGCGGAGTCGTGGTCGATGTCGCCCGACGGCGCCACCTACGAGTTCGTGCTGCGCCAGAACGCCAGGTTCCACACCGGAGATCCCGTCACCGCGGACGACGTGAAGTTCTCGTTCGAGCGTTACCGCGGCGGAGCGGCGAAGCTCCTCAAGGACAAGGTCAGGGAAGTGCAGGTCATCGATGGGCGGAGGGTCAGGTTCGTGCTCAAGGAGCCCTGGCCCGACTTCATGACGTTCTACGGCACGACCGCGACCGGCGCCGGCTGGATCGTGCCGAAGAAGTACATCGAGAAGGTCGGCGACGAAGGCTTCAAGAAGCTTCCGATCGGCGCCGGTCCCTACAAGTTCGTCAGCTCCACCCCGGGCGTCGAGATCGTGCTGGAGGCCTTCGAGGGGTACTGGCGGAAGGCGCCGAGCGTCAAGCGCCTCGTCTTCAAGAGCGTCCCGGACGAGACGACACGGGCGGCCGGGCTCAAGCGCGGCGAGTTCGACGTCGTGTACTTCCTCACCGGTCCCGTGGCCGAGGACGTCCGGCGCACACAAGGGCTCAAGCTCACGGCCGTGCGGAGCAACGCCGTCTTCTTCCTCGACTTCACCGAGCAATGGGACCCGAAGTCGCCGTGGCACGACCGGCGCGTCCGGCTCGCCGCGAGCCTCGCCCTCGACCGCAAGACGATCAACGAAGCCGAGCAGCTCGGCTTCGCCGGCATCACCGGGAACATCGTCCCGCGGCACATGGAGTTCGCGCTGGCCATCGACCCGCACCCCTACGACCCCAAGCGGGCCAAGCAGCTCCTGCTCGATGCGGGCTATCCGAACGGCTTCGACGGCGGCGATCTCACACCCAACCCGCCCTACTTCTCGATGGCCGAGGCGGTCTCCAACTACCTCGGCGCCATCGGGATCCGGACGCGAGTCAGGACGATGGAGCGAGCCGCCTTCCTCTCGACCTGGGGGGAAAAGAAGCTTCGCGGGATCGTGATGGGCGTCCAGGGGGCGGGCGGCAACGCGGCCACGCGGATCGAGGGGCTCGCGACGCGAGACGGCCGGTACGCCTACGGCGTGCTTCCAGAGGTCGAAGACCTCTTCCAGCGCCAGGGGCGAGAGGTCGACCGGAAGAAGCGCGAAGAGATGCTGCACCAGATCCAGCGGATCCTCCACGATCGCGTGATCTTTGCGCCGATCTGGGAAAATGGCTTCATTCGAGGCGTGGGACCGAGGGTGGAGGAAGCGGCCCTGACCCTGATCCCCGCCCATCCGTACTCGGCGCCGTACGAAGACGTCCGGCTCAAGTCGCGATGACTTCGACTATCAAGTCGTAGAGGAGACAGGCCCATGCGCTATACGCGAATTTCCGCCGACTGCCACATCGACCTGCCCTGGATCCCGCCCGACCTCTTCACGGCGAACGCCTCGGCGGAGATGAAGGAGCGCATGCCGTACGTCACCGACGGGCCGGATGGCCCGTACTGGACCTACAAGAACGGCACGTCGTTCGGACTCATGAACGGCGTCGGCCCGGCGGGGCAGAAGTTCGTCCCGGGCTCGCACTACCGCGTGGACGTCATGGCCTCGACCGGGCTCTACGAGGACGGCAAAAAGGGCATCCGCCGGCCGACCGACCCGACGCTGCGGGTGAAGGACATGGACCGGGACGGCGTCCAGGCCGAGGTGATCTACGGCATCCTCGGCGCCGCCACGCGCCTCAACGACCCGGCCGCCGCCAACGAGATGTTTCAGATCTACAACGACTGGCTGAAGGACTTCTGCCGCCACTATCCGGATCGGTATATCGGCCTGGCGTGTCTGCCGTACGGCGACATCGACGCCGCCGTGAAGGAGATCTATCGTGTGGCCAAGCTCGGGCTCCGCGGGATGGAGCTGTCGTGCTCGTGGGACATGGAGCCCATGTGGCATCCCGTGTGGGAACCCTTGTGGAAGGCGGTCAACGACGTGAGCCTGCCGTTGCACTTCCACACGTTCCCCGCCCTGCCGCCCGGCAAGCTCGACATGCAAAAGGGCCTCACGCGCCGCGCGGCGTTCTTCACCGTGGTGTCCGGCTTCCAGATGAACCTCGTCAACATCCTGGCCGCCGTCATCGGCGCCGCGGTGCTCGAGCGGTATCCCAACGTCCGCATCTCGTTCGGCGAGAGCGGGATCGGCTGGATCCCCTACGCCCTCGACCGGATGGACTTCGAGTGGGAGGACCGCTTCCGCGATCTCGGCCTCACGATGAAGCCGAGCGACTACTGGCGCCGCCAGTGCAAGGGCACGTTCCAGTTCGATCGCATCGGCACCAAGCTGATCGAGGACATGGGCGTCGAGACGCTCATGTGGGGCTCCGACTACCCGCACGGCGACGGCGTGTGGCCCGAGTCGTCGAAGTACATCGACGAGCAGTTCGGCCACCTGCCGGCCGACGTCACGCACAAGATCACGTGCGAGAACGCGGGCAAGTTCTACGGGCTCCTGTAGGGCCCGGCGGATGGATCCGGCGACGAGGCCGGGCGCCGGCTGGCTCTGGGCGCTCGTGATGGTGGCGGCCACGTGGAGCGCGGCGCCCGCCGAGGCGGCCGAGATTAAAGTGCTGAGCGCGGGTGCGGTGCGCTCGATCATCACCGAGCTCGCCGAGGCGTTCCAGAAGGAGACCGGGCATACGGTCACGCTGAGCTTCGCGACGGTCGGCGTCAACCGCCAGAAGCTCACGGCCGGCGAGCCGGCGGATGTCGTCATCATGACCGACGTGGCCATCGACGAGGTCTCGAAACAGGGCGCCGTCGTCGAGGGCACACGAACCGACATTGCGCGCACCGGGATGGGCGTGGCCGTGCGCGAGGGTGCCCCGAAGCCCGACATCCGCAGCCCGGAGGCCCTCAAACAGACGCTGCTGTCGGCGAAGTCGCTCGTCTACGTCGATCCGGCCCAGGGAGGCACCAGCGGCATCCACTTCGCCGGCGTGCTGCAGCGGCTGGGGATCGCCGACGCGATGAAGTCGAAGACCACGCTGGTGCCCGGTGGCTACCCGGCTGAGCTCGTCGCCAAGGGCGAGGTGGAGCTCGTAGCCCACCAGATCAGCGAGATCCTTCCAGTCAAGGGGGTGACCCTCGTCGGCCCACTCCCGAAAGAGTTGCAGAAGGTCACGGTCTACTCGGCCGGGCTCGTGACCAGGGCGACGGCTCCGGACGCGGCGCGCGCGTTCATCGCCTTTGTGGCGCGCCCTTCCTTCAAGGCGAAGTTCGCCGCGGCGGGCCTGGACTACCGGGAGTGAGGCGCCACGCCCGTCGCCAGGTGTCGGAAACCTTGCCATGGTACAGGCTTGATGGTTTGGGACTCCCCAAAAAACAATAACTTACGGGCTGGTACAGGACATGCTATCACCTACCTGGAAGGACCGTAAAGGAGCCATAGCGTGATGCTAAGAGTTGCCGCTCTTCTCGCGAGCCTTCTCTTCTGTGCGTCGTCGGGGGCCCAGGCCGGAACCATCCTCGTCTCGGGCGACGTCAACATCGGCAACGGGATCGACGGTAGCGCCAGCGCTCCCATCGGCAACAACGGGGTGTTCTTCAGAAATGTCCTGGGCGCCGGGACCAGCGTCCTGTTCCAGACCGGGTTCTCGGTTGGCTCGGCGGCTGATGCCTACACATCGATCGCCACGCTGTATTTGGGCCTGCCGGGCGTGACTGAGACGACGATCACGACCGCGCCCTCCGCGGCTCAACTGACCGGAGTGAGCCTCTTCCTGAGCGCCTTGCCCTTGACCCCGTACTCGGCCGCCGACCTGAGCGTGCTGGCGTCGTATCTGGCGAGCGGCGGGACGGTGTTCTTTCTCGGCGACAACAACAGCGTGGCAGACCTCATAACCGCGGACAACAACATCAATGCCGCCCTGGGGGCGCTCGGCAGCAGCGTGTCACTCGCGCTGAATGACCTCGACGTAGGTTTCCAGACCGCGGTTGGCGGACAGATCCTGGCCAACGCCCTCACGGTTGGTGTCAACAGCTTCGTTTACGCGGCGGTTTCAGGCGTGGCTGGTGGCACTGCGCTGTTCAACACGGTCGAGGGCACGCCATTTGTCGCCGTGACGACGACCCAGACGCGGTCGGTTCCCGAGCCCGGCTCGCTTGCGTTCATCGTCGCTGGGCTGCTCGGCTTGGGGTTCGCTCATCGGCGGAGGGGGCGGCGCTAGCCGACGCGGAAGCTGCCCTACCGTCGGAGAAGTTGACAGGTTCTTCCACTCCGGCGCCGGCCTCGACATGGCCGGCGCCGGCGCCTATCTGCTCCGGCCCTGAAGTCCTGATCCCGCCTGAGGTGCACTACATCTACACGCTGCAGTAAAACCAGCTCGACACGGTCTGGCTGGCCGAATAGCGGTCAGCGGCGGGCGGTGCCCTGCCGCGGGTCGAGCCAGTCGCGCAGGCCGTCGGCCAGCATGTTGAAGCCGAGCACGGCGGTCAGGATGGCGAGGCCCGGGAAGACGACGACCCAGGGCGCCTGCAGCATGAAGCCGCGACCGTCGGAGAGCATGAGCCCCAGCGACGGGGTCGGCGGCCGGACGCCCACGCCGAGGAAGGACAGCGCCGCCTCGACCAGGATGGCGATCGCCATGAGCACCGAGGCCTGGACGAGAAGCGGCGTCACGCAGTTCGGCACGATGTGACGCAGCACGAGGCGCGGCGCCGTCGCCCCCACCGCGCGCGCGCCTTCGACGTACACTTCGACCTTGGTCGCGAGCACGGCCGCCCGGACGACGCGGGCCACGATCGGCACGTACACGATGCCGAGCGCCAGCGATACGAGCAGAACGCCCGTGCCGAACACGCTGGTGAGGGCGATGGCCAGCAGGATCGCTGGGAAGGCCATCAGGATGTCGAGTGGCCGCATGATGAGCTGGTCGACCACGCCTTCGGCGTAGCCGGCGAAGAGCCCCAGCGGCAGCCCCGCCAGCACCGCCATCACGACCGACGCCAGCGCGACGCCGAGCGAGACCCGGTAGCCGTGGATCACGCGGCTCAGCACGCTGCGACCGAGATCGTCCATGCCGAAGGGCTCGACGGCGGTCGGCGCTCGCAACGCCAGGGCGCTCGCGATCGCCGTCGGGCTGCCCGGCAGCACGAGCGGTGCCGCGAGCGCGAGCAGGGCGAGCATCACGACGATGGCGAACCCGGTCACCGCCACCGGCGACGTCCCGTGCGGCCTCATCGCCGCCGGAGCCGCGGGTCGATGAGGCCGTAGAGCACGTCGGTCAGGAGATTCACGACCATGAACATCGCCCCGACGACCAGGAGCCCGCTCTGCACCACCGGGTAGTTCCGCTCCAGCACCGCGTCGAGCGTCATCCGCCCGAGTCCCGGCAGCGTGAAGATCGTCTCGACGACGATCGCGCCGCCGAGCATGTAGCCGACCTGGAGGCCGATCACCGTCACGATCGGGATGGCGGCGTTGGGCAGCACGTGCCGGACGAGGATGGCGCGCTCGCCCAGTCCCTTGGCGCGCGCGAACTGCACGAACGGGCGGTGCACGACATCCAGCACCGCGGCGCGGGTGAGCCGTCCCAGCGCCGCCGCGCGGCTCGCTGCCAGCGTGAGCGTGGGCAGCGCCAGGTGCCGGAAGTTTTCGAGCGGGTCCTCGGCGAAGGCCACGAAGCCGCTCGAGGGCAGCACGCCGGCCGCCAGGGACAGCAAGAGGATCAGCATGATGCCGAGCCAGAAGTCCGGGATCGAGATGCCGACGAGTCCGACCGCCAGTGACGCGCGGTCGGCCGGGCCCCCTCGCCTGGCACCGGCCAGGAGCCCGAGCGGCACGCCGATCAGCGCCGCGGCCAGCGCGGCGAGCACGGTCAGCTCGAGCGTGACCGGGAGGCGATCGACGATCATCCGGCCGATCGGCTCGTTCTGGCGAAAGTCGATGCCGAAGTCGCCGTGCAGGACGCCGCCCAGCCAGCGCACGTACTGCTGCGGGAGGGGCTCGTCGAGATGGAAGCTCTCGCGCATCGCGTGGATGCTCTCGGGTGTGGCCTTGTAGCCGAGCACCACGACGGCGGGATCGCCGGGGATCACGCGCATGAGACCGAAGACGAGCACGCTCATGCCGAGCAGCAGCGGCGCCGCCAGCGCGAGCCGCCGGACCACGTAGGTCAGCGACGACATCGAGGGGCGATCAGGCCATCCAGACGTCCTCGAACCGGAGCTCCAGTGAAGCCAGCGGAACGACGCCGTTCACGTTGGGCTTCGTCCAGTATCGCTGGATCTCGTTGCTGAAGATGATGAGCGAGCCTTCCTCCTGGAACCAGCGAACGAGCTCCGGATACATCCTCTTGCGGGCGGCCGCGCTCGCGGTGGAGCGGAAGGCGTCGAGCCGCCGGTCGGCCTCTTCCGACTTGAAGCCGGTGAAATTCCACGCCGAGGTGGAGTGCTGGAGCGGGTTGTAGAACATGTCCGGGTCGACGGTGACGCTCCACCACGCTCCGGCGATGTCGAACTTCTTGCCCACGAGCGCCTCGAAGTACTGCCCGGACTCGAGCGGCTGGACTTCGAGCGTGATGCCGATCTTCTTGAGCTGCTCGCGCAGGATCTCGCCGGTCTTGACCAGCACCGGCACCTGGGACTTCACGAGGTAGGTCAGGGTCAGGCCGCCGGCGGCGCCGGCGTCGGCCATGAGCTGCCTGGCGCGCGCGATGTCGGGGCCGCCCTTCTGCGCGTTCACGCCGGTCGACCACGGGCTCGGCTCGGGCGTGGGCTCGGCCGTGACGACGTGGCTACCGAAGTAGACGAGCTTCACGATCTCCACGCGGTCCAGCGCCCACCCGATCGCCTGTCGCAGACGCTTGTCGTTGAGCGGCGGCTTGCTCGCGTTGAGCATGAAGAAAAACGGAAAGTAGGGCCGTCCGGGCGAGGCCTTGATGTCGCGGGCCCGTTCCAGCTCCGGGATGCGCTGGGGCGGGACCGTCTGGATCCAGTTGAACCGACCCGTCTGCAGCCCGGTGAGCCGCACGGTGTCGTCGGCGGGCGCATAGAAGATGATGCGGTCCAGGTACGGACGGCCCGGGCGATGGTACTTTTCCCAGCGCTCGAGCGTGATGTGATCGTCCTTGACCCATTCGACGAAGCGGTAGGGCCCGGTGCCGATCGGAAAGAGCTTGGGGTCCTTCTCCTTCAGCGCCTTCTCGTTGACGATCTCGGTGGCCTGGGCGAGAAGGGCCAGGAGCGGTCCGCAGGGCCGGCTCAGATGGAAGCGCGCCTGATACTGACCGACCGCCTCCACGCCCTCGATCGGCGCGAAGAAGATGCGCATCGGCAGCTTGTTCTTCGGATCGAGGATGCGGGCGAAGGTGAACGCGACGTCGTTCGCCGTGAACGGCTCACCGTTGTGGAACACGGCGTTGTCGACCAGGTCGAAGAGCCAGGTCTTGTCGTTCTCCTGCTTCCAGGACTTCGCGAGCCCGGGGATGAACTGGCCGCTCTCGTCCACGTAGACCAGCTTGTTGTAGACGTTCTGGTAGACCTGCAGCGAGGAGTAGAGCTGGGCGTAGCCCGGGTCCATGTTCACGGGCTTGTCGACGGTGGCGACACGGAGCGTGCCGCCGCGCTTTCCCTGCCCCTGGGCGGCCGCCGCGCGGATCCCCGGAGCCCCGACGAGCGCGTCGATGTGGCCCCCGATGTCGAGCTGGGCCCCCACGCCTACCCCCGCGCCCACCGCGAATCCACCAGCCCGGTGGAGCCATTGACGCCTCGTGATCGCCTCGCTCATCGCCCGTTCCTCCCGAAGGCTCCCTCGTAGGGCACTCCATCCTTCACGACAAGACTCACGCGCCGCAGCGCCGCGATGTCCTTGAGCGGATCGCCGTCGATCGCGATCAAGTCGGCGCGCTTGCCGGGCGCGATCGTCCCGACCTGGTCGTCGATGCGGCACGCCTCGGCTCCCCAGCGGGTGCCGGCCAGCAGCGCGTCGCGCGGCGGCACGCCGAAGCGGACGAGCGTCTCGAGCTCGATCGGCATCAGGCCGTGCATGCTGTCGGTCCCGCACGCGAAGCGAATGCCCGAGGCGAGGTGCCGAGGAAAGCTCTCGGCCACCACCCGGCGGGCCCAGCGCACCTTGTCCATGATCGCCGGGCGCTGCCCGTCGCCCTGCTCGATGCCGGTCGGATGCATGAAGATCGAGAACGTGCAGATGAGCCACACGCGGCGCTCGATCATCAGCGCGATGTCCTCGGCGCTGGCCAGCAAGCCGTGCTCGATGGTGCCCACGCCCGCCTCGACCGCGAGCCGCAGACCCGCCCCGCCGTGGGCGTGAGCCGCCGCATAGGTGCCGGCCCGTTCCGCCTCTTCCACGGCGGCGCGGATCTCGTCCCGCGTGTACGCGCTCGACGTGGACATGGCGCCTGGCGAGCTGACGCCGCCCGTGACGAAGATCTTCACGTGGTTGGCGCCGCGCCGGAGGTTCTCGCGCGCGCCGCGGCGCACTTCGTCGACGCCGTCATAGCTCGCCAGCGCGCGACCGTGGCCGTTGTCGGCGGCGAGGCCCCGGCCGGCCACCAGCAGGCGCGGGCCGACGATGACACCCGCCTCGATAGCGTCACGGACGTCGACGTCGAGAAAGTGCTCCTCGCCCATGATCCGCATCGTCGTCGTCCCGGCGGCGAGATCCACTCGCAGATTGACGGTCGCGGCGAGCGCCTGGGGCACGGGCCCGCGGCAGAGCTGGCCGATCTGGTCGCCGAGGGCGGGCACGATCGAGGCGTGGCTGTGGCAGTCCACGAGCCCGGGCATCACGAAGCGATTCGCGAGATCGAGCGCTGCGGCGCCTGGCGGAACCGCCGCGTGGGCGGCCGGCCCGACGGCCGCGATACGGCCGTTGTCGACGACGACCAGTGCGTCCCGGATCGGTGCCGAGCCGGTGCCGTCGAACAGCGTGCCGCAGCGGATCGCACGAATGCTCACGATGCGCGCACCCGGTCTGGCCCCTGCCCCGTCATCGGTCTTCGCCGCCTCCGGGCCACGAGTATACGCGGACTACACGAGCGGGGTGGAGCGCTCCCCACGAGTGCGACGGATTTCGCGTGGGAGCGAACGCCGTGGCATGCGGCCCAGATGGCCTGGCCTCGGCCCGAGACGGAGCCCTCGCCGAGCTCGGCGTGGCTGATCGAGCCCGCCGCACGGCGTTGGCGGCCTCTTTCAGATAGGCGAGACGCAAGAGGCTCCCGACGACGTCGCTGCCGTACGCGGGTGATCTGCGTCAGCGGCCGAGCTCGCGGACGACCGCCCGCCAGAGGGCGCCCGTCTCCACGACACCCGGATCGACCGGCAGCTTGCGCACGGCGGTGTGCACCATGACCAGCCGACTGCCCGGATCGACGTAGATCGCCTGGCCGCGCACCCCGAGGAACGCGAACATCCGGCGCTCGTCGGGGAAGATCCAGGTCTGATAGCCGTACCCGAAGAACGGCGTTGCGGTGCGCGGCCGAAGGTGCGGCTGGTCGGCGCGCACCCGCGTGGCATCCTGGATCCAGGCGGCCGGGATGATCTGGCGGCCGCGCCAGTTGCCATCGTGGGCGAGCAGCAGGGCGAGGCGCGCATAGTCGCGAAGGACCGCGTTGAGGCAGCAATACGTCGCCTCCTGACCCGCGCGATCGACCAGCCAGGTGGCGTCGGCCTCGGCCCCGATCGGAACCCAGATCTTTTCCCGCAGATAGTCGGCCACCGGTCGTCCAACCGCGCTGGTGAGGACGAGGCCGAGCACCTGGGTCTCGACGGAGGCATACGAAAACCGGGTGCCGCTCGGCGCGACCCGCTCGTTGAACGGTGTCACCGCACCGACGCCGCCCGAGCCGCGCTGCATGAACGTGTCAGCGACGAGTCGCGAGACGTCGTCCCCCGCCCGGTACTCCTCCACGAAGCGCACGCCCGAGGACATCTGCAGCAAGTGACGCAGCGAGGTGCGCCCGTACTCGGTCCCGGCGAGGGACGGCACATACGTCGACCGAGCGAATGCGACCTTCCGCGATCGCGATGCCGACGAGCATCGACGTCACCGTCTTGGCCATCGACCACGACGTGAAGCGGTTCGTGTCGTTCCGGGCGTACTGATAACGCTCGACGAAGATCGTGTTGCCGCGGGCGACGAGAAGTCCCGTGGTGGGATTGCTCGCGAGATACTGGTCCAGGGTCAGGGTCCGCCCCTGGTACTCGTAGCGGAGCGAAGGCTCCGAGCCGGCGCGCTCGAGCCGCGACGTCGTAGTGGCTCGACGGATCGGCCGGCTCTGGAAGATCTCGTCGAGATGACTGTGGGAGCCGACCAGGAACGGGATGCGAAAGAAGCTCGTGCGGTCGCCGATCGGATAGCCGCGGCTCGCACCATACGCCTCCGCGTCCGGGCCGTCCTGGCCGAAGTGGGGCGCGGAGGCTGGCCGCCCCCACAACGCGCACCCGGCGAGCGCAGCAGCGAGCGCGACGGCGGCAACGCGATGGGCCGTCGTCACCGCGTTTCGGCCTGGACCCGGATCCGGTGGCCCTCGTGGAGCAGCACGATGCCGTTCTCGAAAATCTGCTCGACCACGGCGCCGTTGTCGAGTGCCTGGCCCTCGAAATACCTGCGGCCGCTGAGGTACACCATCCGCTCCTTCGGGTCGGCCGCCCAGACCAGCAAGTCGATCTTGAATGGGGACTCTCCCTCGTCGGGCTGGGTTGGCGGAGCCGGCGCCGCCGACACTTCGGGGGATGGCGCCTGGTGCCGGCGACCCCGCTGCGAGGGTTGCGCGGGCAACGGCTCCGGCGCGTTGGCCAGCGCCGGGGTTGTGGACCGCGGC
>Ga0209237_1002607_pt1 | contig 10859 bp, 9 predicted proteins | sample GraSoi013_1_40cm_2_FD_185820 | JGI IMG/M metagenome (GOLD analysis project Ga0209237, IMG submission 185820) | Grasslands soil microbial communities from the Angelo Coastal Reserve, California, USA - Sample 10_02_2013_1_40cm (SPAdes) (version 2) | ecosystem: Environmental > Terrestrial > Soil >...
AAATCGTTCGGATCCTCGTCAACTCACGGGTCCAGCAAGCGCAGGCCAGCAGAATTCTCAAGAAGGTCGGCGTGGATCTCGCCCGCGTCGACTTTCTGCGCTTCCCGACGAACCGCGGCTGGACCCGGGATTGCGGGCCGATCTTCGTCCGCACCACCGGTGCGAAGCCGCTGCTCGCCGTCGCGCGCTTTCACTTCAACGCGTGGGCGAAGTACAGGGATTGGAAGAAGGACGACAGGATTCCCGAGCTGGCGGCGAAGCGATTCAAGCTGCCGCTGATCAACGCCAAGATGGTGCTCGAAGGCGGGAGCATCGACGTCGATGGTCGCGGCACTCTGCTCACGACCGAAGAATGCCTGCTCGATACGAAGGTGCAGGTGCGAAACCCCGGGTTCACTCGTCAGGACATCGAGGCGGTGCTGCGCGACACACTCGGCGTGACGAACACGCTGTGGCTGGGCAAAGGCATCGCGGGTGACGATACGCACGGTCACGTCGATGACATCTGTCGCTTTGTGAGTTCGGGAACGGTGGTGCTGTGCCGGGAAGACAATGCGAAGGACGTGAACTACAGACCGCTCGCCGAGAACCGCGAGAGACTCCAGGGAAAGGGCATCGAGGTGATCGACCTCCCGATGCCCAGGCCGCTCTACTTTGACGGCGTCCGCCTGCCCGCCAGTTATGCAAACTTCTACATCGCGAACGCCGCCGTCCTGGCTCCGACCTTCAACGATCCCAACGATCGAACCGCCCTCGGAATTCTTGGCGAGTGCTTCTCAGATCGGCCCGTGGTCGGGATTCACGCGGTGGATCTCGTCTGGGGGCTCGGCACCCTGCACTGTCTGACACAGCAGGAGCCTGGCCTCACCCCCTGACGACACGTAAACGTCACAACTGCCAAATTTCGACTCGATTGCCCGTGAGAATCGGAATCAGGACGCGATTGCGCTTCGCGTCGTAGCCGATGTCGGCCGGGCTCGGCACCCCGGTGATCACCTTCACTTCCTGGCCCGTCTCGTACGCGGACACGGTCGAATCGGTCCAGCTCGACACTAGGATCCGTGTGCCGGTTACCACAACGCCGTCGAAGCCGCCGGCGCCCTTGGCGATGACGCGAGGCGCACGATCCCCCGGCTTCCACGCGAGCACCGATTTGGTCGGCCCAAACGAGACGATGATGAACCGTTTGCCGACGGGGTCTACGGTAATCCCGTTCGGCCAGCCGAGGCTGTCGCCCCGCGCAGCGACTGTCACCTTGCGGTCAGGACCGATGCGGAACACGCGGTCCGGTCCCGGGTGCAGCACGTTGCCCACGTCGTCGAACCGAATCCCCGTATCGGTGACGTAGATCGCGCCGGTGGTGGCGATTGCGATGTCATTCAAGAAGACGGCCCCCGCGGTGTCGAGCCTGACGCTGTCCAACGGGGCCCCAGTCCGCGCACTGAACGCGCGTATCCTGTCGATGTCTGTCACCCACAGCGTGTCCCCGGTCACCGCCAGGCCCTTCGGCGCACTGAGCGTCACACCGGCACGGCCACCTTCGATGAACTTGAGGTTCTCGATCGCCCCGTCGGGCCGCACGCGGCTGATGAAACCGTTGTTGTCCTTCGCCGTCGGGCTGCCGTTGATGTTGGACACGAAGTAGATGTCCTGCGTCGAGTCGTGCAGCACCGACTCCGGCGAGGAGAAGCCGGCCACCGTCAGGATCCGAGTGGCGCCGGGCGCGGCGGGCGGCGGCGGCACGACGCGCGCGGTATCGGCCGCGACGGTGTCGGCAACGTGAGCGCCCTGCCGCTTCCGATCGAGGGGCTGGCAGGCCGCTGCGACGGCAAGGGTCGTACAGAGCACGGTCGCTCTCATCAGGGCTCTTCCTCCTCGGCCAGGGCCGCGATGTGTCGCAAGACGCGCTCGTGGATGGCCGCGACGATGCGGCCTGCGGGCAGTGTCCAATAGCGCTGAGGGAACATATCCACGACGTACGCCGTGCGCCCCTCGAGGCGCGTACGGCCGCCCGGCAGCGGCGTGAGCCGGAACTCGCCGTGGGTCGCGCGAAAGTAGCCGCCCAAGTGCGGCGGATGCAGGTCACGATACGGACTCCACTCGGACATCGGCGGCGCCTGCTCGGTGATGTCGAATGCCAGCAAGCGATTCTCCTCCCACGCCGTAATCGGCTCGACGAAGCTCCCCGTCGTGAAGTCGCAGTGGCGAATTGCTCCAACGCCGCGGCCGTCGATGCGTGCGCGCATCGGCGCCGCGACGCCCGCGCGGAACAGCGCTTCAGTGGGTGCCGGCAGGTCGGGGAATGAGACGACGTGACGCCATACGACTTCCGGAGGCGCCGCAATTTCGACGACCGTTAGGACCTCATGGACGGGCGGCTCGACGCGGGGCTCGACGCCGATGAAGAGCGGGACGATGAGCGCCATCCCCGCTCCCGCGCCCGCGTGCACACCCCGCCGGGCAATCATCCGTCCCAGGACAGCACCGGGGAACGCGATGGCCAACGCGATGGGGAGTGCCATCGCCACGCAGACGACGCCTTCCAAGGCGAAGACGACGAGGGCGCCGGCCGCGATGGTGACGCTGGCGAGGGCAATCATGATCGACTGCCCGGCAGGGCGCGAATAGTTGTAATTGTAGATGTACGAGCTGATGTACCCGATCGTGAAGGGCACGCCGAGGAACAGCCCCGTCGAATAGCTGCGCCGCAGGTAGATCCCGACGCCCACGGTGACGAGCGTGATTCCCAGCGAGGCGGCCACACCGAGCATCGCACTCTTGAGCCGCTCGTCGACGGCCGGGGGCGGCAGCTCGACCGGCCACTCGACCCGGGAGGCCGACGGCACGAGCGACAACACCGCCATCAGGACGAAGTTCAGCAGCGGCACGAAGAACATCAGCGCGGTCCACGGACTCGAGCCGGCATCGACGGCCCGGCGCATCGTCATGCTGACGCCGATCCATACGAACGGAAGCGCGATCGCCACCATCAGTGGCGGCAGCCACGATGGAGCGCCGCGCAACAGCTCATAGCGGGCGCTCCACAACGGATTCGCGTAATCGAGTGGAGTCCAGAATCTGCCGGCGAACGTCCACACCAGCAGCCCATCGACGGCGTACTTGAATGCCATCAGGCCGGCGCCGTGCCGGAAATACGTCCCGCGACTGACGGGGTCGCGGAATCCAAACCAGAGGCGCAGCCAGCGCGAGAGCATTTAGGCTCTGGTTTCCTCGAGCTCCTTCTTCCGGGCTTCCGTTATCTTCGCCGCGATCTCCGGCGGCGCATCCTGATAGACGTGGAATTTCATCTTGTACGTGCCGCGGCCGTGGGTGATCGAATGCAGTGTCGTTGCGTAGCGATCGAGCTCCGCCTCGGGGACGAGCGCTCTCACCTTGGTCAGCCGGCCGTCCTTCTCCGTGCCCATGATCTGCCCGCGCCGGGAGGAGATGTCGCCCATCACGGCGCCCTGGTACTCGTCGGGGGTCCAGACTTCGATCTCCATGATCGGCTCGAGCAGCACGGGTCGCGCTGCCGGGCTCACGTTTCGGAACGCCAGGATGCCGGCCATCTTGAACGACATTTCATTTGAGTCGACGTCGTGGTAGGAGCCATCGTACAGCTCCACCTTGAAGTCCACGACGGGATAGCCCGCGACAGGTCCCTTGTGCGCGGCCTCGACAACGCCCCGCTCGACGGCCGGGATGTACTGCCGCGGGATGACACCGCCGACGATTTCGTCCACGAACTGCACGCCCGACCCACGTGGCAGCGGTGCGATCCGAATCCAGCAGTCGCCGTATTGACCGCGGCCACCCGTCTGTTTCTTGTGTTTCCCTTGTCCCTCTGATTTGCCGCGGAACGTCTCACGGTAGGCGACTTTGGGCTTCGTGGTCTGCGCGTGCACGCCGAATTTGCGCGCCAGACGCCCCACCACGATCTCGAGATGTCGCTCGCCGAGACCACGGATAAGGGTCTGTGCCAGCTCACCGTTGTACTCGTGATGGAACGTGGGATCCTCCTCGTGCAGCTTGTGCAGACCCGTCGAGAGCTTGTCCTCTTCTCCCCGCTGTTTCACTTCCACCGCCACCGTAATCACCGGCTCGGGGAACGGGATCTTCGGCAGGACGAGACCTTTGTCCTTGGTCGACAGGGTGTCGTTGGTGTGGGTGTCGCGCAGCTTCGCCACCACGCCGATGTCGCCGGAATGCAGCTCGGGAACCTCGATCCGATCCTTGCCGATCGCGACGCAGAGGTGGTTCAGTTTCTCCGCGACTTCCCGCGGTGCATTCCAGATGTCCTGTCCGTTCTTGACGGCGCCTGAGTAAATGCGGAAGAGCGTGACGTCACCAACGTGCGGCTCAGAGACCGTCTTGAAGACCTGCGCCGCGAGGGGACCCGAGTCGTCGGCCTTCAGCGTCTGGCGTTCCGCGCTGCCCCACTTCTGCGCCTCGACCGGCGGCCGCTCAGTCGGCGCGGGACACAGCTCGACGATCTTCGTGAGCAGCGCGCGGGTGCCGTAGGTGAGCTCGGCGGCGCCGCAGAACAGCGGGAAGAGCTCCCCGCGCGCCATGCCGGACTTCATGGCGGCGATCGCTTCGTCGCGTCCGATCTCTTCCCCGCCGAGGTAACGCTCGAGCAGCGTGTCGTCCGTCGCGGCGATGCTCTCGATCAGCTCCTGCGAGTACTTCTCAAAGCGGTCCTGGTACTCGTCCGGGACGTCGACCTCGTCGTATTCGCCGGCCTTCGTGCCCTTCTTGTAGAGGTGCGCCTTCTTCGAGAAGAGATTGATGATCCCGTGGAATTCGAGGCCTTCGCCGACCGGGATCTCCACAGGAATCACTTTGGGGGTGAGCTGTTCTTTGATCTGCGTGAAGACGCGCTCGAAGTTGGCGTGCTCCTTGTCCATCAGGGAGACGAAGAACAACCGGGGAAGCGAGCGGCGCTCGCAATAGTCCCAGACCTTCTCGGTCCCGACTTCGACGCCGGCGGTCGCGGACAGCACCACCACTGCGGAGTCCGCGGCGTAGACGCCCGCGAGCGCATCGCCGGTGAAGTCGAGATATCCGGGGGTGTCGATCAGGTTGACCTTCGTGTCCATCCACTCGGCGACCGCGATGGCGAGATTGATGGAGTATTTGCGTTCGATTTCGTCTGCGGTGTAATCGGTGAGGGCCGTGCCGTCCTTTACAGATCCATGTCGTTTGCTCGTTCCGGCCACGAACGCGAGGGCATCGACCAGGGAGGTCTTGCCGCTCGCGCCGTGGCCCACGACGGCCACGTTGCGGATCTCCGGAGTCTTGTACACGCGCATACAGCGCTACTCTCCTGCGAGGGGGAAAGAAATATGACGGAGGGGTGAAATGAGGGCTAGGCTATGCAAAAGCGGGTCAGGACAGAAGGTCCCAACCCTCGTTGCCTACTACGAGTCTTTGCAGGTCCTACCGTTCTGCAGCTTCCATCTCATGATCCGCCACGTCGTCATGATCTTGATCCTCGTTTCTCACATGCTCGACTAGCCTGTGCAGAATCTGCATCCTTCGCCGCCACGAAAAGGAGGGAGGCGACGGCAAGCGTCAATCGCTTATGCATCAGCGTGCTCCGGGGAAGAAGTCTGGCCGTGTGACGCTGAAGTCTAGACCGCGTTAAGGTTCGGGCGGAAGAGGAGTTGACGGCGTCGGAGGACCCGTCGGAGCGTGACGCGGCTCACCGTGAGCGACGGGCGCGAGTCGGAGCGCGGCGAGACCGGCGAGCACCATGACCGCGCCCGCAAGCGCGAACGACGTGTTTCCATTCACGACGTCGTACACGGTTCCGATGACGGGTGGACCCGCCGTTCGGCCCAGCGCTCCGATGGCCTGTGCCGCTCCGAGTACTGTGCCCTGCTCATTGCGCTCCGCGTACACAGACACTAGGCCCGTCGCCGCGGGGGAGAATACGCTGTTCGACAGCGCCAGCACGAACGTCCAAGCGTAGAGCAGTGCTGATGTCGGCAGGAGAGGAACGACGGCGATCGACAGCGCCATCCCAAAGGTTCCGACGACGACGAGCGCACGCTCCCCCGACCAGCGCACGATTTTTCCAAAGAAGTAGCCCTGCACTGCCGCGGCTGTGACTCCGATGATCGTGAAGAGGATCGCGAGCTCGCGCTCCCGCCAACCCAGTACCCGGCTCGCATGCAGCGGCAGCACAACCGTGTACCCCGCGAACGCGAACGGCACCAGCGCCCAAACCGACAGGAGCGGACGGAGGCGAGGGCGCGAGATCGCCTCGCCAATGTGTCCGAGATCAAAGAGCGAGCGCCGCACGCGATGCTCGTGCGCGAGCGATTCCGGCAGGATGAAATAGGCCGACACGAAATTCGCGAGCGAGAGACCGACCGCGACGAGCCCCGGGGCCGTGGCGCCGAGGTAGTGCGCCGAGAATCCGCCGATGGCCGGCCCAATGCTGAAGCCGATGCCGAACGCGGCGCCGACAATGCCCATGCCGCGCGACCGCTCCGCCGGGGACGTGATGTCCGCTATATAGGCCTGGGCCGCGGAAATGTTGCCGCCCGCAAATCCCGAGACCACGCGCGACAGGAACAACACCCAGTACGATCCGGCGAACGCGAACAGCGTATAGCCGACCGCGTTGACGAGCATCGTCGTCAGCAGGACCGGCCGGCGGCCGATGCGGTCGGAGAGTTTGCCGAGCAATGCCGTCGCGACGAACTGCATCAACGAGTAAACGCCGATCATCGCGCCGTACCCCAGCCCCGCCGCGCCGAAGCGTTGCGCGTAATACGGCAAGATCGGCAAGACAATTCCGAATCCGATCAGGTCGATCAGGACCGTAAAGAAGATGACGCCGACACGGGCGCGGGATGCGGACCGGAATGTTTGCTCAGGCATGCGCGCTCGATTCGATCTGCCGCGGGAAACGGGCGTCGAGGATTGTGCGAATGGCAGTCGCCCCCAGAATCAGCGCGCCGCCGATCAGTGCTGCCGGACCCGGCCGTTCTCCGTGAACGAGCCACGCCCAGATCGGATTCAGCACCGGCTCGATTAAGAGAAAGAGCGCGACCTCGAGCGCGCGCAATCGCGGCACCGCGCTCGCGAGGAACAGATACGGAATGCCCAGCTGAAAGATCCCGAGAAACGCGACGACGGCCCAATCAACCGGGCGGCCCGCGACCAGCGGCTGCGCCATGACGAGAGCGAAGAGACTGGCCATCAGGTTGCCAGCTGCCGCCGCGCCGGCCACGGAGGCGCCCCGCGCTGCGAGCCAGCGATATCCGATCACAGTGAACGCCCACGTCACCGCACAGATCGCGGCCAGCGTGTTTCCCAGCGCCGGATTCGGAGCAGTCGTCGACGGCCGGTCGGAACCAAGAAAGAACAGGCCCAGCCCAACGGCCATCGCCGCCATCTGCGCGATGTCGCGCCGCGTGGCGTGCTCGCCCAAGAGCAGCGGCGCGAGCAGCAGAATGAAGAGCGGGCTCGTCGACTGCAAAAAGATCGCGCTCGCGGCGGTCGTGTGTTTGTTCGCCTGCACATACAGCAGCGTCGTCGCGGCATAAGCGAACCCGACGATGACGGTACGCCACGTCCAGGCGCGGCGCGCCTCGGGCAGCAAGGTGAGGATGGCGATCAGCGCGAACGCCGCCCGAAACGCGGCCAGCTGCCATGCCGCGAAGCCGCACCATTTGATGGCCGCACCGCCCGTCGAGAACAGGACGGCGGCCGCCACAACTTTGGATCTGGGGGTCATGGGAGCGAGGAATATATTACCGCTCCGATGGAGGTTCAGGTGTTTGGCGTCCGAAAGAGCGCGGACACGCGCGCCGCGTTGCGGTTCTTCGCGGAACGGCGCATCAAGGTGCACTTTGTAGACCTGAATGAGCGCGCCGCCGCAGTCGGGGAATTGCGCCGCTTCGCGCAGAAGTTCGGCGTGGCCGCACTGATCGATCGTGATTCGCGCCGCTTCGGTGAGCTCGGCCTTCGCTCGGCGACACTCAGCGAGGAACGCTGGCTGGAGAAGCTCAGTCTGGAGCCGTTGCTGTTGCGCATGCCGCTCGTGCGCAACCAGAACCAGCTCACTATCGGCGCCGCGCAGGAGACCTGGAACGCCTGGTACGCATCCACAAAGTCCTGACGCTCGCGCTATGCGCGAGTTGCGCGACCACAGGCGCCAGGCGCGTGGCTAACATCGACCTGCGCGCCGTCGATTCGCTGTTCCGCGCCTACACCGGTACCACGCCCGGCGCGAGCGTGATCGTCATCAAGGACGACGAGGTGGTGCTGCGCCGTGCCTACGGCCTCGCCGATCTGGAGCACGGCATACCGGCCACTCCCACCACCGACTTCCGGCTCGCATCGCTTTCGAAGCAGTTCACGGCCACTGCCATCATGCTGCTGGTAAGGGACGGCAAGCTTCGCTACGACCAGCCGGTGTCGGAGATTATCCCGGAGCTGCCGCCCGCCACGCGCGCCGTCACCATCCGACACTTCTTGAACCACACATCGGGAATCTGGGATTACGAAGTCCTCGTACCCGCAGCGCGCACCGCGCAGCTCGATGATCGCGACGTGCTGGCGCTCGTCGCAGCGAAGGACTCTCTCTATTTCCCGGCGGGCAGCGCCTATCGCTACAGCAACTCCGGCTATGTGCTGCTCGGGATGATCATCGCGCGCGTTTCGGGAATGCCGTACCCCGAATTCATGCGGAGGCGAGTCTTCGAGCCATTGGCAATGAGCGCGACGGTGGCGCACGTCGAGGGCAAGGATACGGTCCCTCAGCGCGCGTACGGGTATTCGCCCAGCGGCGGAACGTTCATACAAACGGATCAGAGCGTCACCAGCGCCACGTTGGGCGACGGCGGCATCTACGCGAATGTCGACGACCTGACGCGATGGGATCGCGCGCTGTCGACCGCAGGCCTCGTCGACTCAGCGACGCTCGCGCTTGCCACCACGCCGCCGGTGCTGCCCGCGGGCGCGACGACCGAATATGGGTTCGGGTGGTTTGTCGATAGCTATCGTGGCGAGAAGCGGTGGCGCCATACCGGTGAGACGAGCGGCTTCCGAAACGCGATCCAGCGCTACCCGAACCGGCGCCTGACCATCGTGATCCTCACCAATCGCTCGAGCGGTGAACCCGAGGCGATCGCCGAGCGGATCGCCGATCAGTTGCTCTTCCGCTAACGCTCGATGCGGTAGCCGAACGTCCGCACCGTGACGATGTGGCGCGGGTGGGCGGCGTCGGGCTCCAGCTTGCGCCGCAACATCGCGACGTGGGTGTCGACCGTGCGGCTCATGACGTCTTCGGCATAGCCCCAAACTTCGCGTAACAGCTCGAGGCGGCTGGCGACGCGCCCCCCGCCGCGCCGGACGAGGTGCTTCGCGAAATCCACGGTGACGTCACCGAAGCCCTGAAACGCCGAATCGCTGCTTCCTTCACGCCGGATCCACTCCAGAAATTCCGCGGCCCGGTTGACGGTCGCGATCACACGCTCGTCATCGAACGGCTTCAGGAGATAATCGAAGGCCTGGATTTCGAAGGCGCGGACCGCGTGCTCGTCGTACGCCGTGACGAACACGATTGCCGGCGGCCGCTCCTCGCTGGCCGCGGCGGCGACGGCAAACCCGTCGAGGTCGGGCATCTGGATGTCCAGAAACACCAGGTCGGGGGCGCCGCGTTTGAGGAGCAGCGCCGCATCGCGGCCATTGGCGCACTCATCGATGCGCGTGACGGCCGGAATCTGCTGCAAAACGCCGCGCAAGCGCCGTCGCGCGGGCGCTTCGTCGTCAACGATGATCGCGCGCATGATCGGTAAACGGAATCTCGATGGTCGCAACGGCGCCGCGACCCGGCGCCGGCGCGTTCGTCAGATCGAACCGATGACTCGGACCGTACAGCTCGAGCAGCCGAGCGCGCGTGTTCGTGAGTCCGAGACCGCTCCGGCCGTTGGGGGGCGCGATCCCTGGCCCGTTGTCACGAACCTCGAGATGCACGTTGTCGCCGACGCGCGTGGCGGCAATCTCCACTTCAGCCACGCCGCCGTTGGGGACCGCGCCGTGCCGGATCGCATTCTCGACCAGCGGCTGGAGCAGGAGCGTCGGCACCATGGCCGCCGATGCCTGCGGATCGACCCGGAAGGTCACCCGCAACCGGTCGCCGAAACGCGCTTCCTGAATCGCGACGTAATGGTCGAGCAGCTCGAGCTCCTCTTCGAGTGTGACGAGCGGTCCGCGTTCGCTATTAAACGATTGGCGCAGCAGCTCCGAGAGCCGCGCGATCATGCGATTCGCCTGCTTGGGGTCCTCGAGCACGAAAGCCGAAATCGTGTGGAGCGTATTAAAGAGGAAGTGCGGCTGGAGCTGGCCGACGAGCGCGTCGAGTCGCGCCTGTACGAGCTGCATCTCGAGCCGCTCGGCGCGCCACGCGTGATACAGTCCCGCCACCATCGCGTACACGAGCAGGTTGAACGTCCAGTACATCGCCACCGCGTCACCCATGCCGGTGAGGAACGTGTGCGGCGTGCGATACAGGCCGAGTGCCCACTTCGCTCCACCCTCTAATGCCGCGCACAACACCGCAGTCGCGACGGCCATGGGCAAATGCGCGGCGATCAACTGCGCGGGGCGCCGAATCCGCACCGCCCAGGCCGAAAATGCCCAGACGGGCGGGGTGAATACGGCCCAGCTCCACCATCCGGTGAGTTGCCAGGCGAGGATCCAGCTCCACGTCCGGGGCTCGGCGCTGCTGCTCGTCTGGTAGTACATCTGGATGGAGAAGAGCAGTGCGACGGCCGTCCAGGCGGCGAAAATCATGAGCCCGCGTTTCATGAGCATCATTGTAGCATCCTACCGGAACGGCA
>Ga0209237_1002608_pt1 | contig 10858 bp, 13 predicted proteins | sample GraSoi013_1_40cm_2_FD_185820 | JGI IMG/M metagenome (GOLD analysis project Ga0209237, IMG submission 185820) | Grasslands soil microbial communities from the Angelo Coastal Reserve, California, USA - Sample 10_02_2013_1_40cm (SPAdes) (version 2) | ecosystem: Environmental > Terrestrial > Soil >...
GCCTACAGTCAGTTGCGGACACTGGTCTCACGGCTGACAGGCACGAATAATCAACCAATCCAATCTGCTAACGGCAGCGTCTGCTGGAGTACGAGTTCCAGTGATGGACTAGTTCTCCAAGCCACGTTGGCAAATGCGGGCCGGGCTGTCACCGTTACAATGGTAGTCGACACAGGTGCATACATCAGTGCAGCTCCCAGAGAACTGGCAACCCAGCTCGGAGTCAATCCATACAGTGGGAATCCAGTCGAATTGGGAAGTGTCTACGGCCAGAGCGAAGTAGGATACATTCATACCGTAAGTCTAACGCTTGCAAACATGCATACTGTCCAGATTCCGATTGCGATAATGCTCTCTAACTCAGTGCCTTATGTGCTTGGCCGACAGGGGTTCCTGAACCAGTTCACACTTCAGGTCGAGCAGAGCTCAAGCATGTTTTGCCTCAAACAGAACTGAGCCTCGGGAACCATTCAAACCCCCCAGGGATTCACAATGAAACGACTGTCCCCAATAGAATGCTTCCATGATTCTTATCTAGAGTCCGCTTATAGAAACGATAAGGTCAGTTAGAAGTGCGGCCAGGATACCGATGAATATTCCGAGCATCATGACATCGTTGGTTGTTTGTCTCCTTCCTGAATTGTACATGAACAATGTCACATAGATTAGGGCCCCAGCAGCGAGCGAGAGAAAGAGGATCTTGGTGAATGTTGAGGCGGTGATGCTACCTATCAATGTGCCGAGGAAGGTTGGGCCGCCTGCGATCAGGCCCATCCTGGCTAGAAAGGAAGGTGTTGGTCTCTCGTTACTTGCCGCCAGGGGGCCCGCGATTCCGAAGCCTTCTGTAGCATTGTGAGCTGCGAATCCTATTACGAGGAGAACGGCGAGTGAGACTGCTCCCGAGGCATAGGATTGTCCAATTGCTAACCCTTCAGCAAAATTATGCAGTCCGATGCTCATTGCTATCATTGTTGCCAGATTGTACGGGTTCCCGAGAAGCTCGGCTACTTGCTGTCGTTGCAGGAGTATCCTCTTACGGTTAGAATCCTGAGTATCCACCACTTCTTCCGTAGAAACGACAACCTTCTGCGTTTCCGCCGAGGCTACAATCAGAGCCTTGGCGTATCGTCGTTCGTAAGCTGTTAGCATGAAGAGTCCGAGGCCTAATCCGGCAAGCATCACAGTAAGATCGAGTAAAGCAATGGTTCCGCTTGACTGACCCGCATAGGCGCTGGATGCTGCGTCCTTAACAGTAGTCCACGCGTTTGCAAGGACGTCGGATATCAAGAAGACTAGGATGCCGATAGACACCGCGTTGAGAAATCCTTTCGCCCTCGCGCTGACATTTCGTAGTATTGCGACGGGCAAGCCGAGAAAGACAGTGAACCCAGCGATCGCTCCCATCAAGAGGAGCTGTGGGTAGTCAATCACGTGCGGAGACCATTATAGCGTCGACACATCTCGACTATAAGGTCATAGCCACTGATAACTCCTGACAATATCGATCAAAGTAACATAGTGCTTCTAAATCCCTCTCTTGAAGAAGAGAAGGAATCTCGACTTCTTATGTTGGTTACTTTTCTAGGTCGGTTGAGTGTAGGGCAACGGCAATCGGAACCTACTAGAAATTTTGATATTGTGGGATACTATCTACTCCACCGATTCTCTGTTCGCGTGGATAGGGGGCTTCTTGATCGCTTTCCTTACCGCGTCAGAATCCCTCAACAAATAACAAGTCGAATTTCTCGTCCTCCAACAGATCTTCGCGATCCCTTCGGTTACCAGTCTTATGAGTTTGGTGGGATGAGCCTGAACGTCATGCCACTGCCAGCCTTGGTAGTTGGGCACGTTCGCAGCCGAGTCCTCATGATTAATTGCTAAGCGTAGAACTTTGACGTATTCCGGAAACTTCGCCAAGAACAAGGATATCTTTGACGACGGGTCAAACCTGGTTACAATGTCTTCAGACGAACGGGGCTCAATCGACGATTCGGTGTTCTTCAAAGCAATCCTCTACTAGCTATTGTTTCCTCTTTCAAGATTCGATCAAACCATAGGTACGAGTTTGAGGGCTGGGTATCCTTTTCCAATGTCGAACTTGACTCCACAGATTGGAGTGAATGGTTTTACACCGAATACGAGGAAGGATCCCTCGCCGCTTCGGATTTTCAGATGATAGTCCGCGATCCGGAGAAAGTCATCCCTGATTTTCGTGTGTCTAAACGCTAATCCAATATTGAGTGCGCCGTAGTCGCGCATATTTGCAGATATTTCTGTGAATCCTGGTAGGGATAGATCCTCACCGTATATCTGTTGGACCTTGTCATAGTCGATCATCAGCATTTTCGGTGATGATATGTCGTCGAGGGTCTTCCATCCGGCCATGAATGATACCATGTCGGTCGAAAGCTTTCCTTTCAGAGAGACTTTCCATTTCTTGGGAGTAGAATCTAGATTGAAATCTACTATTCTGACCCTCTCGTCCAACGCCTCATTTCCGATGTAAGGTCTAAGCATCTCCCCGGCAGAGTCAGCACTCACACTGGCAAGTGGTAAGATGAAACAACTACCGCCCTGATTGACCCAATTTGCCTTCATGATGTTGAGAAACATCTGCACTGTACTGGGGGAGGTGCTGCTGTCAAGATCGATGAGCACGAAGGATCCTCGTCTCACTCCTCCGCCGAGTAAGGCGTCAAGGTCGACGCTACCTGTTGAGAACATGCCACTTGGATGAGGAATCGGCGGGGGGAGCTTCGGACTCTCAATCGTCCCGTTATGAGGGGCCGCTGGCGGAAGGAGTGAGAAGCGGCCATTTTCTAGGGAATAGAGTCCCTTATTCAATGGAACCCTAAAACCTCTCAATTTGTTTACCGTGAACGATCTGGAGATTCTCCCTTCCATCTCTCCAGAGGATAATGTGATTATTCCATCGACAAGATGTCCGAGATCTCCTGTCTTCCCTCCCTCGGTTATGAGGACAACGCTCATCTTGCTTTCCTCAAGTTCTGACAGGATCGCGGACTCGAGCATTCCTCTGCCTTCGTCTGTCGCGTTCCTGATCGCTCCTTCCCAGCTATCAATAACCATGACGGATTTCTGGCCTGAATGCTTTAGTCGGAGGACCTTGTTGAACACGTTATCAGCTTCAGGTCCTCGAAGATCTTGAAACTCGGCCACCCACTCTGCCCGGGCAACCCTTCCTGACATCGTGTCCATAACTTCGTCTAGCCAAGGAAAGTGTTGACGAAGCTTGGTCGGCGAGGTTCTGCTTGATGCGTAGACCTTGTGCCTTTCGACCAGCCTGCGGAGAATCTCCAGGGCCAGAGTCGTCTTCCCAGTTCCGGGGGCTCCTTGGACTAGCAGAACATGGCCAGGTACCTGAAGGAAGCTGAGGATCATGGTCAGCATATCCTGACCTCCCTCTGCCTGGTTAATCCAGGACTCTACAGGAAGAGCTTCTTGGTTTACAACGGTTTGAGTTTCCGGCTCGGCCTCAGTTGCCATGTTCTCGCCAAAGTATACCATTCGGCGACAGAGTTTTGTTTTCCGTAACATGCTGACGCCTCGTTACGGTAACATGGTTGGGGGTGTTTTTTCCAGATTTGCGGAGAGTCAATATGTTTCCCGGCGATATATTACGCGTCAACATATTCCGGTCCCAGTACCCTACTTTCTTCCCGACCCGTTTGAAGAGAAGCGCATTTTTCAGAACGACTTTACGAACCATTGCTAAGGATTTTCTTTCACGCCTGGAAAACGGCCCGGGTCAACAGTGACAGTCAGAGGAATCGATGAGTTGTGAAGGTGAAAAGTGTCTATGAAATTCTACCGACCGGAAAAAGTGTCCGCAATCTTCCTATCTGCCGCATCCGCACAAAGATGATAGAAGAGCAAAAATCTGAGTCAGCGGTAAACTGGGTATTCATAGATTCTTTCCAGAATTGTCGCGCTTGGGATGGTCATATTCTTCTGACTAAGCGGATCGGCTCAGCACCATTTGGCCGAGAATGGCCAACAGGCCTCCGGTCAAAGCCATAGGAGGGCCCAGCACCCCGAACCCTTCCAAGGGCGATCCTACTATGATCAACAGTAGTGACATAGCCACCGCCACTGTCCCCCAGAGAGTTTGCAACCTCTCAGCAGAGTACAACATTATTCCGCACAAGATTACGACGAAACCGAATATGGTTGGGAGGGCTGCGTCGGGCACGATTGGTGGTTTGAATGTTTCGGGGAGGGCGATTGAGAGCTCCAAACTTCCCCCAAAAAGCGAGAGAATCGAGGGAATCCTAAACCTTCCCGAAGTGTCCAAAGGAAATCAGACGGGCTCGCACTCTCAGAATCTAAAAATCATTTGTGTCAGAATGCGTGCCAACAAAATTGTGCGGGGCAGGATGCAGCGCACTAGTATACCATTGGGCATGAGCAAGTTTCGCGTGGAACCCTGAGGGCGATCAGCAGCACCCATGGTCTTGGGAGCCCGGAATCGTCCCATATAGTTGCTGCACCTTAGGCGACTTTGGGAGTTCGGTGGCGAAACCATAGCAGACGAAGCCCACCAAGTGTAGCCAGTACCGCACTCCCAGTGAGTATTGCCCAGATCGGCAAAGACGCAACCAACAATAGACAGCCGAAGAGGCCTAGCCATGAAAAGAACGGTGTTGTCAATCGCTGTTCTTTGCGCAGCTGTAGGGCGGAGAAGTGAGTAATAATGTACCATGTGAGGGTGAATATGCTAGCAACCGCCAACAGCCTTCGAAGGTCGAAGCTCAGGGCTAAAGCAAGAACTATCACACCTATCGTCAGAACAGCATTTCGAGGAACGTGGAATTTCGGGTGTATCGATCCCAGCCAGCGCGGAAGTTCATTTGCCTCGCCCATCGTGTATGCGACTCGCGAGGCGGTTAGAAGATCTCCAACTAGTTCGCTAAGAGATGCAGTCCAGGCAGCTGCCAGAATTACCAATCCTCCCCAAGTTCCGACGGCCTGTGTCGCGGCCCTGAAAAGTGGCACATCATCTCTCCCCATTGACTCAGGACCTAGTATTCCTAGGGTAGTTGCTGCAACAGCGAGGAAAACCACTGCCGCCAACGCAATCCCACCCAAGATAGCGACGGGAATCGTCCGCCGTGGATTCTTGATTTCCCCAGCCATAATGGCTGTTCGCATGAAACCGTCCCATGTCCAGAAGAATATCGCTGCTCCGGCTAACACGCCGAAGGGTCCGTTATCTCCTAACAGATTCGTGAAATGATTGGGGCTTACGGTGGGGGTGGAAAATGCGACGAAGATTCCCAAGAGTGATACGTTCACAACCATGAGAGTGATCAATACCTTAGTAGTTAGTTGAACGTGAAAGAAGTTGAGGACCAAAACGGCAAGAATCACGACGGCAGCGAACAGCTGTATGGGTAGACTTGGTAATATTTGGACTGAGTAAGCCGCGAATGCGAGTGAAATGACGCTTAAAGAGAAGATTCCCTTCCCGAGATATGCACAACCAGCAATGAATCCGACTGTCTTATGATTGAACTCTCGTGCCCAAGTAAAGGCTCCTCCTTCCTTCGGATAGTTCACGCCTAGTTGCGCGGCGCTGATGCCTGTTGCCAGCGCAATGAGACCTCCCAGAATCATTGCAACTAGGATACCGCTGCCAGCCCTCGCTGTTGCTGACCCAATGGCTCCAAAAATGCCCGTCCCAATGATCATCGCAGCTGTCATTAGAGTGGCCGTGTTCCGCCCAAGAGTGCGCGCAAGCGACGCTCTTGATTCAGGTTTCTCAGTCACAATGGTCACACTTTGAATCCACGTTCTCTCTAGAATTGTTCTCTTGAAAGGACTGTAGCTTGGATTCATGAGTCTTGTCCAGGGCACTTTTCAATGAATGAGCTAAATCGGCCGCTGTGCCCATACCCCAGTAATGGATGAAGATGTAACGCAGCTTCTCGAAGGTCATACGGTTATGAATGACCATGACCTCAACTCCATTCCTAGTGCCCTTCTGAAAGGAGGCCCAGGAAGTGAGACCCATGAATGGACATGCATCTGCTGTCAATCGTCACGGCTACCTCAGTTCGCGCAAAGCTCACTTTCACAACACCTCCGTCTGAAAACACTTCGGCTTTGACACCAAGGATTTCTTCTATTCTTTTCCGTTCACTTCGCTCGCCGCCCTTAGTCACAACCTGTGAATAATATTGAGAAGGTTAATTGAACATTGTCTCCGATCGGTGAGAACTTTCCCGTTTCGCTGGAGCGGCAAATTGCGGTGCAACGGAAATCTATTCTATTGGTATCGTTCCGAAGACTTTGGTGAACTTTTCATCGTCAAAGTGCAAGTCTAGTGCGCTTGCAATCTTATGGACGTTCTTGTAGGCGATACCGAGGCATCCTGACGCGCCAGGAGACGGGGCCATGTTTGCGCAGATATTTACTCCATTTTTAGGAACCTCTGGGAGAGTAAACTCACCAAGCCTCAACTCTCGTGTTCTTTTGTTGATACCCACGGTGCGTACTCCTCCAAATTCTGGCGCGGGTTTCAAGTCAGCGTACGGAATCGAGGGCACAATCTTTCTCGCCTCATATTTCCAAAAGAGATGCCTTCCCACACCTGGTAATGAATATGCAATATTCTTGATCATGATGTTTCGGATTGCCTTCTTTGAGATGACGGTATCGAGAAGTACGGAGTCAAGGTTGTCGATGAATTCTTTGATGTCTGGCTTGTCCTTTTCAAACATCAGAGTCGGCGTTGCCGTTGGTCCATATCGGGTAACCGCGCCGTCCCACTCTCTGTCAGCATGGGTAGCAGCGAAAGGCACGCCTTCTTCTTGAAACGTGTACACCTTCCCATTAATTATTGAAGGGGAGGTGTAGAATTTGCCAGCTACGGGAAAGGCAACGAAGTCGGCCCCTAAGCCAAGTTGTTTCGCGAAGGAAAGCGTGTACGAGCCGGCGGAGACCACGAGATATCGAGCCGAGAAACTTCCAGCGTTATCGGTATGGACATCATAACCCTCTGATACATTTTCTATTCGTTTCACTTTCGTGTTGAACTTGACATTGATTTTCTTGTCTTGGCGCTTGCTCGCGTTGTCTTGGAAGGACGTTGCGAGCTCGCCAAAATCAACCATGTCTGCCTGCAGTCTGATTATTCCTATCTCTTCGTCCCTTTTCCGCCCTCTCACAATATACGGTTCCAGTTTGGCGATCTCTTCCTTGTCTTCCATTAATTCTGCATAAGGGAAGACTGGCTTCACGGTATCGTGGAATTTTTTCCTTAGGTAGTCTCGCTCATTCCTTCCCACTGCAAGTACCATGCCGCTTTTCGTGCGCCTGAGAATGTCGTACTCACGCCCGTACTCGCTGTTCGCGTAAGACGGGATCATGTCAGAATATCGTTTTATTGCCTTCATCACTTCCGGTGAGTAGTTGAGCTCGCCGCCGAAGGGATGGCGAGTCTGACTGTTTGTTCTCCTATTGGATGCGATCTGGCCCGCACTGTTTTCCTTTTCAAGAAACAATAGACTCTGCAGGTTGGTGAATTCTGCGAGCAAGAATCCGGTGGCGGTCCCCACCGCACCCATTCCGATGATTGCTACGTCGTAGACATCTCTCATCAATCATCACGAGCTTACTGAAGAAGAGAAGATGGGCTTTTGTAAATTGGGTCGACTCAACAAGCCAAGTAGTTTAGCAAGAAGCATTGTCTTTTCTGTGGTTGGAAGAACCGAGTGCTGACAATAGAACATTGCTTAACGGAAACACCTCACATCACTTCCGCAGGTGCCAAAGACTCGGGACGACCTTGAAGATGAAACAAGAAAGATTGCTCATACGTCCTTGTAGATTGCAGCCCCATGACTTGCTGGAGTGAAGGCGTATACTTTGTCTGTCTCTGGGTTGTAGGCAATGGTATGTGCTCCTAGCTCCGTCTTCACCGTCTGAACGAGCTTCATTGTGTCGGTGTCGAAGACATGGATCACCCCCGGCTCTCCGATAGCTACGTAGAGGTGGTGCAGCCGTGAATTGTAGAATATCACGTCGGGCGGACCACTCAAGTCTGAAACGCGTGATACTCTTCCCGACTGCAAATCGATGGTGAATAGTCCGCCTTGGTCACAGGCGCAGAAGAGCCTTCGATTCTCAGAGTCGATGTCGAGCCCATGCGGACCCGTTGCGGGAATTTCGAAGCTGGTTGTTATTCCGTACGGATCTTTGCTTTCGATAGCGACTATCTGTGGGGGCTTGGAAACGTTGACGTAAAAACGGTCCATCTTGCTATCGAAGACGGTCCACCGTGTTCTTCCAGGCACAATAATGTCGGCGGTTAGAAATTTCTTCTTCGTCTCAACCATTGAGACGGTGATTGGATTAGGGTCATCCTGCTTGGATACGTTTGCTGCGAGCAGAGTATTCCTTGAAGGATCGAAGGCCAATCCGTTGGGAAAGCCTCCGACCCTCACCTTCTCTAGCTTCTCCTCTCGACCAAATGGAAATACTCCCACAGTCTTCTCCCCACGGTTAGAAGTGAACACCAAGTCTCTCTCGTTGGAGACGAGTACGCCAGCCACGCCGGGAAGGCCAGGAATAGAATGAAGATACTTGTCTCGGCGGGAGTCGATCACGTCTACCGCGTCATTCGAGGTATGAGCAACGTACAGGATCCCTGATTTGACATGGACGGCTGCATGGTCAAAGCCGCCGTTCTTCTGGTGTGTTGGCAGTTCTATGTAGCCGACGTGTTTGAGGCTGAAATGGGGGACCTACCGCGCAGGTTGCGCGACGTTGTACTCTAGCTTCTGAGTTCCTTCCGTCTTGAGCTGGCAGTACTTGTACAAGGCATCGTAGGTGGGGAATTGTAGACGCATATTGTCAAAGTCGTCCTTTGCAAGGTTTCGGAAACCATGCGCCGCTGCCTCTAGGCCAGCGGATTCAGGAGGTGGATTCGGGATTTTCGCGTCAGCACCTCTCACTATCTTGGCGAGTTCCAGTAGAGCTGGGTCAGTCAATTTGTACTTCTTGATGATAGCGTCAAAGCTGACACGCTCCTCGCCGTTCTCCTTGTAGTGAGTTAGTTCTACTCCCTTGGCGTCATAGGCTATTGCTCCAGTATCTTTGACGACTTGGGGAATTGTCTCAGGTGGGACGAAGAGGAATTCGGGGTTCTTGTCTACGAATTTCTTGATTAGCCATGGGCAGGCTATTCTGTCGACTTTTGCCTTTTCTCGGGTTACCCATTTCATGCTTGTTTCTCACTCATGGTAGATTATCTACTCAGCCGTAGGTAGATCATCTACACATATAAGCCTAACTGATGCATGTAGGGAGGGAGTAGGCCGATGCCTAGATTAATGCCTCATGGAATGAAGGTGGGGGCCGTCTCGCTCTGGTTGCTCCTGCTTCTCTCGGAGAGACCGATGTACGGTTATGAGATAATTAGGGAATTGGAGAAAAGGTTCTCTGGATATTGGAAGCCAAAGACGGGAACCATCTATCCCGCGCTTGAGAGGCTGGAGAAGAACAAGCTTGTTACAAGCCGGATCGAGTTTCGGGAAGACGTTCCGGATCGCAAGCACTACGCACTGACGGACAAGGGGCGATTAGAACTCAGCAGTACGATGGTCTACTGGACGAAGATGACGGAGATTCTTGAGACCTATCGCGAAACCCATCAGTCAATCTTCAGACACAAAGGCGAGGTTAGGAAACAAGAACTGGCACGGCTCTTCATCCAGTTGGGCCAGGCCTTGCGATCCGGCGACAACGTGGAGGCCAAGACTCTCTTTCCCGACTCGACAGAAAAACCTGTTCGGATAACACTCACCGAACCGATCGGTCTCAAATTCTTCTACGGCAAAGAAAACCACAAGCTAGAAATTCACATGGAAATAGAATGGGTGCCCGATCAGAAGCATCAATCATCCGACCGTGGCAAACCCTAGGAAGAAATACGATCGAAGGCAACCGCGATGTGGTTGAACTGGCTTGGAAGGGACGGCAAGATTATTCTTGTCGAAAAGGCCGTTCGGACAATTCCATACGGTTTCCTTGGCGTCTTGTATGCAGTCTATCTGAAGCAGTTGGGTTTCGATCTTTTTCTAATCGGAGTCGTGTTGACCGTTACAACAGCCTCTAGTGCATTGTACACGCTGGTTGCCAGCTTTGTTGCGGACTCGCTTGGAAGGAAGAGGACGCTGATTTTCTTCGCATTGATGGACGCTCTTGCGGGTGCCCTTCTGATTTCGTCGAGCGAGTGGTGGGCACCAGTTGCGGCAGGAATAGTCGGGAACATGACCGTGGGCGCGGGAGAGGTTGGTCCTTACCTATCATTGGAGCAGGCGATTCTGCCTCAGACATCTGATCTTAGGCACAGAACGTTGGCGTTCAGCTTGTACAATCTGATAGGGTACCTTTCAACTGCCATTGGAGCAATCCTGGTGGGACTACCCCACCTGATAGGATATGCTCCATCCGATTATAGAATTCTATTCCTAATCTATCTCATCTCTGGCCTAGTAGGATCCGCTCTTTATTCAACTGTGTCAAGCAACGCAGAGCGCGTCCCCTCGATAAGACAGGATAGGCTCCTCTCGGAAAAGTCCAAGCCAATTGTTGTGAAGCTTTCGGCCCTGTTTGCCGTGGACGCTTTTGGGGGCGGTTTCATTGGTCAGAGCATTCTTTCCCTCTATTTCCTTCTTCGGTACAATTTGGATCTCACCTCGCTCGGCTTGATATTCGCGGCCGCGAGCATAGTTACAGCGGTCTCGTTTCTCGCCGCTGCGGAAATCGCCAGAAGGATCGGCCTGCTGAGAACTATGGTGTTCACTCACATACCCTCCAATCTACTTCTTCT
>Ga0209237_1002609_pt1 | contig 10856 bp, 14 predicted proteins | sample GraSoi013_1_40cm_2_FD_185820 | JGI IMG/M metagenome (GOLD analysis project Ga0209237, IMG submission 185820) | Grasslands soil microbial communities from the Angelo Coastal Reserve, California, USA - Sample 10_02_2013_1_40cm (SPAdes) (version 2) | ecosystem: Environmental > Terrestrial > Soil >...
GTCCGCCGAACCCGCCCCCGATATCCTGGGATACTGCGTGATCGACGGGGAGCACGTCCCCCTCTACTCGCTGGCCAAGCTGGGGCTGCCAACAACGATTCATGCTGTATGACGACGGAGGACCATGCCGACAATCTTAGTTGCCGACGATAGTCTCAGCGTTCGAAAGGTCGCTGAACGGCAGTTGACCGAGGCCGGACTCGAAGTGGCCCTGGTGTCCAACGGCGAGGAAGCCTTGAAGTGGTTGAACAACAGGCGGCCGGACCTGGTTATCGCGGACGTCATCATGCCGGACAAGAGCGGGTTCGAGGTCTGCGCGTTCATCAAGTCGAACGCCGCTCTGGCGGACACGCCGGTGATCCTGGTGTCGGGGTTCGTGGATGAGGAGGTCACGCGGCAGGCCGAGGCCTGCCGCGCCGACCGGATTCTCAAGAAACCCTTCCAGGGGGCCGTTCTGCGCGAGCGAGTCCTCGAATTGCTGTCCGCTCGAAAAGCACACACGCCGCAGGCGCCGGCGTACGCCCCGGCGGTGCCGGGTGAGGGTCTCGGCCGGGGGTTGCGTGACAGCACCACGTCAGCTATGCAGGCTTTGGAAAAGCGCCTGGCGGAGCAGGAAAAGGCGTTGAGGCAGGCATCCATGCTCATCAAGGACCTGGGGGCCCGGCTTGCAGAAACCGAAACGCACACGGCCGAGCTGCAGAAACGGCTGCATGCGCTGGAGCCGGCCGTCGCTTCGGCGGAAAAACTCCTGCAGATGCTGGGAGAATCCGTCCGTCAAGCGACGCAAACCTTGGGCCGACGCGGATCATGACCGCCTCGTTCGCTCCGGTCGGCCTGCTGTCGGAGAACGAGCGGGAGAAGCGATAGAGTCGTTACGCCTATGGACACAAGCGAAGACCAGTTTCAAGAAGAAGTCCTCCAACTGTTTGCCGAGGAAGGGTTGGAGTGGATCAAGCAGATCAAGGTCGCCCTCCAAGAGCTGGAGAGCGGGGTGACGCTGGATAAGGAAAAGAAGCATTACGACATCATCCTCCGCAGCCTGACCAACCTCATGGGCTCGGCCGCCACCGTCGAGCTGGCCGCGCTCCAGAAACTCACCCTCGCATTGGTCCCGCTCCTGCAGGCCATGCAGACCAAGAAAGTCCCCGCCAAACCGGAGCACTTCGCCACGATCCGGCAGGGGATCGCGCTCATGTACGCCTCCGTGCAAGTCCTGCATATGGCGTCACAGCGAACGATCGTCAAGGCCAATCTCGAAAGCATCATGCAGCTCCAGGCGGACGGTCTGCAGCGTGCGGTCGCTAAGGTCCAAGGGATCCCGAAGGCGGCTGGGACCGCCCCAAAGCGGCCCGTCAGTCCCGAAGCCACCTACCTGGGGAAAATCGTTCAGGCGCTGCTGGACCTCAAGCACGCGCGGCCCTCCTCATTAGAGCCCAGCAGGAACCTGATCGAGCTCGTGCTCCGCAGATTGCACCGGCTGTCTGACCAGGAATCGGCGGAGGTCACGGCCGCCTCGGTCGCCAGCATCCTGCACCAAATGGAAGGGCTCGACGAGCGGTTCCTGGAGGAAACCCGGCGCCGGGTGGAGACGTTGAAGCAGGCCATCGCCGGGCTCAGGGCCGGCACTCGCGATCCCCACGCACAGAAAGCCAACCTTCAGGGCGGTCTGCGGGAGATCTCGTTGTTGTACGAGATGGCCCGCGAGGTCGGGGCGATCCCGATCGTCCAGTTCTTACATGGCCTGGAAACGCTGCTCCTGGAAGTCGTCTACAAAAGCATGACGCTGGTCCCCCAGCGAGTTGAAGGTGTGGCCGCCCGCGTGGACTCCCTGGTGGCGATGGCCCAACAATGGGTCGAGATGGGCCGAACCGAACAGGCGACCATCGAGAAGGCCCTGGCGCCGCTCATCGACAAGGATCTCGCCCGCACCTAACCCCCAGCCCCGTGACGGGCACGGGGCCCGTCAAGGCGGAGTCCCTAAACATCGTTGGCTAGCTTAGCGGGGAAAGTACCCGGCGGAGCGGAAGGGCGTCGTTGGTGCCGAGGGACAGAATTGAACTGTCGACACCAGCCTTTTCAGGGCTGTGCTCTGCCAACTGAGCTACCTCGGCACCGCGCGAGGCTCACTCTTGTACCAAGTTCATCTCCCGAAATCAAGGCGATCGCATGCGCCTGCTGGACTTTGTGACTGCGACTACATCCGCTCTTCGTCCAGCTCGATGTTGTCCACCCACGTGGCGGTACGGGGGAGCTGTTCGACAGGAACGCCACGCTTGGCGGCGATTTCGGCGCGCCGCGCCTGAAAGCGCTGGCGCGCAGCCTCGTCCTTGGGAACGCCGTTCAGGATCCGCTCATTCCACTGGCGAATATCCCCGTCCGTGAGAGGCCGTGCGTGCTCCTTGACCCAGGCAAGGATCTCCTCATCGGTCCCGTCTTGCAGCACGCGCGTTTCGAAGTCCTCCACTTTGATCTGGAGAAAGTCGAGCAGGTACTTGTCGAACCCGACCGTGATGTAGTTGTAGTCCTGGATCAGGCCGGCATGGCGCATGCGAATCTTGTCGATGAAGCGCGCCAGGTGCGCCATCCCGCCCAGCAAGATCTTCGGGCTTCGAGGATATTTCTGCGTGATCATTGTCTCCTCGTATCTGGGAAAATGCTCTTGCGGGTGACGCCGGTCAGGGGCAGGACCCGCTCCTACGTCTTTCCAGAAAGCTCTTTCTGGTGGGCGATTAGGTGCACATCCACTAGGTACTCCTCCCGGTCGATCGAGTAGAAGATCCGCCACTCGCCCACGGCATATTTTGACAAACCGGGCAGGTCCGGCGAGATCGGCTCGTGGCGCAGGTTCTCCACGTTCGAGGCCAGCCATTTGGTCTTCTCCAGCAGACGCCGGGCCGAAGCTTTCTCGATCTTGGCAAGATCACCCAGCACTGCCGGTCGATAGGCGATGCGGTACCATGCCATGCTTACCACCGCAGACCGAGCTTCTCGGCCACTTCCTCTCCCGTGATGCGCGCGGAGGACGCCAGGGACTGTTTGAGCCGCGCCCGGATCGCTTCGCCCAATTCCATACCCAGGTCGGGATCGCCTAGGAGTTCCCGTAACCGATCGTCCACGATCCCCTTGACCAGTTCCCTGAGCTCCTCCAGCGTGAGGTCCGAGAGCTTCATGATGCATGTCCCCGCAATCTGGCTTACAATGAATTCCGGTTACAACCGCGTAAGCCGCTCATGAACAGAGCATAAGGAGGATGCCATGGCAAAAGCAATCTGGAACGGGGCCGTGCTCGCCGAAAGCAAGGCCTGCATCATCGTCGAAGGCAATCAGTATTTCCCGCCCGATGCGATCAAACGTCAATATTTCAAACCGAGCGCCATGCACACGACCTGCCCGTGGAAGGGCGAGGCCAGCTACTATGACGTGGAGGTAAACGGGCAGGTCAACAAAGACGCCGCCTGGTATTACCCCGCGCCCAAGGATGCCGCCAAGAACATCGCTGGCTACGTCGCCTTCTGGAAAGGCGTCAAGGTAGAGGCCTAGACCCCGCAATGAAGCGCTTGGCGGGCAAGATCGCGATCGTGACGGGGAGCAGCAGCGGCATCGGCAAGGCGATCGCGTTGACATTCGGCAAAGAAGGCGCAGCGGTGGTCATCGCGGCTCGACGTAAAGATTTATGTGAGAAAACGGTCGCACAAATTCGGAAAGAGGGCGGGGACGCAATGGCGATTCAAACAGACGTCACCGACGAGGCGCAGGTAGAGCGCCTCATCACAGAGACCGTCAAGCGGTACGGCCGGCTCGACCTTCTGGTCAACAACGCCGGCATCGGCGGCGGCGGTCGCATCGAGAGCACCAGCACCGAAACCTTCGATCGCGTGATGAACACCAATGTGCGCGGCACCTTCTTCTGCTGCCGCGCGGGCTTTCGCCAGATGAAACAGAACGGCGGCGGCACCATCATCAACATGTCCAGCGTGGCCGGCGTCCAGGCATGGGCAGGAACCGGCACCTACAGCGCGTCGAAGCACGCCATCTTGGCCTTGACGAAATCCCTGGCCGATGAAGGCCGGGCTTACAAGATCAAAGTCAGTGCCATCTCCCCGGGCGGTGTCGCCGACGAACTGGTGGACGCGTCACGCGAAGAGATCCTTCGCAGCGAGCAGATCAGCCCGTACGACATCGCGGAGACTGCGGTGTATCTCGCCACGCTGGGGCCCTATGCAGTTGTGCACCAGATCATTGTGGACCGTCTGGGAGCGGATTGGTGAGGCTATAGATCGGCTGAGGTTTCGGGCCACACGAGCCGGATCAGGGCCGGCTTCTCTTGCGATCCGTCAAAGTAAGCCCGCACGTCTTCGGTGAACGCCGCCACATCCACCCCCATATAGATACCGGAAAACTTCTGTAGGCGCTCCAGCGCAGCGCGTGAGAGGGTCTCGGCTGGATCTGTCGCGTTGACTGCTCGTTTCAAATTCGACGCAGCCACCTGGATCAGGGCCTGCAGGAACTGGCCCTGTGGCGAATCGGGCCCCACGGCATGCCACAACCCCTCGAATACTTCGTGGCATTCCCACCAGTGGCCATAGTTGTAGAGATCGATGCCGTAGAGGTACCACTCGCTGTCCCACCATTCCTCCGGCATGAACGGGGGCGGCGTCGGTTCCGGCTGGCCATAAGAATGCCCCTGCCGGTCCCGCCGCGGGTGGGGCGATTGGCCGGGAATGAACCGGTAGGACGGGAAGGGGCGGTCCGTGTAGCGCGGCAACGACATTGTGCGACTATAGCACACCTCGGCTTGACACCAGAGTCCAGCACGAGTAACATGACTCAACCTTTAAGACCAGTCCTGCGAGGCTGGGAAGGAGTCTGATATGGCGCAGGTCGTTGCGCTTCTGCACAGTCGGGTGCCGTTGCCTTCCGGTGGAGATTCCCCGGAAGGTTTTTTTATGCCCTGCGACCCTTCACTTCGTTCAGGGTGACAGCATGGAAGTGAAGCAAACTTCCCGCACGGTCATGGACGCGCAGGAGATCAACCGGGCCCTGACCCGCGTGGCTCATGAGGTCATCGAGAAGAACCACGGGATCACCAACGTGGCCCTGGTGGGCATTCGGACCGGCGGCGTGTACCTCGCCAAGCGGCTCGCCAAAAAGCTCCAGGAGATCGAAGGGACGGCGGTCCCCGTCGGGGAGCTGGACATCACCCTCTATCGTGACGATCTCAACGCGCGGAAAGAACACCCCGTGCTGCGCAAGACCGACATCCCGTTCGACATCACGCGCCGCAAGGTGATCCTGGTGGACGACGTCCTCTTCACGGGCCGGACGATCCGGGCCGCCATGGACGGGCTGATCGACCTGGGACGCCCGGGCGAGATCCAACTCGCGGTGCTGGTGGATCGCGGGCACCGGCAGCTCCCGATCAAAGCCACCTATGTGGGCAAGAACTTACCGACCGCACTTGAAGAATCGGTTGAAGTTTATCTAGAGGAGGCGGGGACCCCGGACCGCGTGGTGCTCCTGCCGTGAAACCATGAGCCTCAAGCGCAAAGACCTGCTCGGCATCCAGGACTTGACGGTGGAGGAGATCCAGCTCGTCCTGGAGACTGCCGAGTCCTTCAAGGAGGTCACGGGGCGCGAGATCAAGAAGGTTCCGACCCTCCGCGGCAAGACCGTCGTGAACCTGTTCTTCGAGCCCAGCACCCGCACGCGGACCTCCTTCGAGCTGGCGGCCAAGCGGCTGAGCGCCGACGTGATCAACTTCGCGGCGTCCGCCAGCAGCGTGGTCAAGGGCGAGACCCTGCTTGACACGGCCCGCAACATCGAGGCCATGCAGGCCGACTTCATCATCCTGCGCCACCCGGCGGCTGGCGCGCCGAACATTCTGGCCCGGCTGCTGCGGGCCTCGGTCATCAACGCCGGGGACGGCGGACACGAACACCCGACGCAGGCCCTCCTGGACCTCTATACGCTGCGCGAGAAGAAGCGCGCGTTCAAGGGACTGCGTCTGGCGATCGTCGGGGATATCGCCCACAGCCGTGTGGCCCGTTCCAACATCTACGCCCTCGTGAAGATGGGCGCGGAGGTGCGGGTCGCCGGCCCGCCGACGATGATGCCCCAGGAGATCGAGCGGCTAGGCGTGACCCTGTTCCACAACCTGGATGAGGCGCTGCGCGGCGTGGACGTCATCATGATGCTCCGGCTGCAGCTCGAGCGCCAGGGCATCGCCCTCTTCCCCAGCATCCGCGAATACTCGCGGCTCTACTGCCTCACGCCGGAGCGGATGAAGCTGGCGACCCCGGATGTCCTCGTGATGCATCCCGGGCCGATCAACCGGGGCGTGGAGATCGCTCCAGAAGTGGCGGACAGCGTGTCGTCCGTGATTCTCGACCAGGTGACCAACGGCGTCGCGGTCCGCATGGCAGTCCTCTACCTCTTGTCAGGCACGAAATGACCGTCGTCATCCGCAAGGGCCGCGTCATTGACCCGGGCCGGATCAACGGCCCGGCCGACGTCCTGATCCAGGACGGAAAGATCGCGCAGGTCGGTAAGGGACTGGCCGTACCACCCGGCGCCACCGTCATGGACGCCACTGGCAAGTGGGTCCTGCCAGGATTCGTGGACCTGCACGTGCATCTGCGCGAGCCTGGGTTCGAGTACAAGGAGACGATCCAGACCGGCACGGCGGCAGCCGTCGCCGGCGGCTTCACCAGCGTCTGCTGCATGCCGAACACGTCGCCGGTGAACGACAACCAGTCTGTGACGGAGTTCATCCTGGACAAGGCCCGCGCCGCGGGCCTCGCCCACGTGTTCCCCATCGGCGCAATCACGAAGGGGTCCGAGGGCAAAGAGCTCGCGGAGTTCGGGGAGCTGAAGGACGCCGGGTGCGTGGCGGTGTCCGACGACGGCCAGCCCGTTATGAACGGCATGGTGATGCGCCGTGCGCTCGAGTACGCGCGGGCCTTCAACCTCACGGTCGTGGACCACTGCGAGTGCCTGCATCTTTCCGAAGGGGGGGGCATGCACGAAGGGTTGGTCGCCACCGAGTTGGGCTTGCCTGGCGTTCCGTCCGCGGCGGAGGACGTCATGGTGGCCCGGAACCTAGCCCTCGCGGAACTGACCGGCGGACGGCTGCACCTGGCCCATCTTAGCACGGCCGGCTCGGTCCGGATGGTCCGGGAGGCCAAGGCCCGTGGCATCAAGGTCACGGGCGAGGCCTGTCCGCATCACTTTCTCCTGACCGACGAGGCCGTGCGCGAATTCAACACCAATGCGAAGATGAACCCGCCGCTGCGAAGCCGAAAGGACGTGGACGCCATCAAGGCGGGACTGAAGGATGGGACCATCGACGCCATCGCGACGGACCACGCCCCGCACGCGGACTTTGAAAAGCTACGGGAGTTCGACTATGCCCCCTTTGGGATCGTGGGGCTGGAAACCGCCTGGGGGCTCGCTTTGACGCTGGTGGACGAGGGCGTATTGTCGGTCGAACAGGTAGTCGCGTTGCTGACCGTGCAGCCGGCCCGTACGTTCGGTCTCTCCAAAGGCACCCTGGCCGTCGGGGCCGACGCGGACGTGACGATCGTGGACCCCGACGCTCAGTGGGTCGTCGAGCCCGAGCAGTTTCGTTCCAAGGGACGCAATACGCCCTTCGCCGGGTGGAAGCTGAAGGGACGGGTGACGACGACGATCGTCGGTGGGAGGGTTGTCTATCCGTAAGCTCATCGTGGTATGTCAGTGCGTCGAGGTCATCGCGCTGGCGGTCTGGGTGGGGGGACTGGCGGCCATCATCGCGGCTGTCATCCCGGCGGCCTTCAACAGCCCGATCCCGATCGAGACGGGGGGCCGGTTGCTGATGAAGACGTTTCACGGGTATGACCGGCTGGTCCTGGTCTCGGCCGGTGCCCTCATGCTCAGCATGCTGGCGCGCGGTGTGATGGCGAAGGACCTGATCAGCAGACCTGAGTGGGCCGTGGCGGGGATCATGGTGATGGTGGCAGTAGAGCTGACCTTTTACCTCAATCCCGAGGTGGTGCGGTTGCAGGAGCTGGCATTCGCCACAACGGAAACTGAGGCGAAAAAAGCGGCATACGATGCCTTTTTCCACTATCATTGGATTGCGCGGATTCTCTATCTCATCAACCTGGGATTGGGCATGACCCTCCTGTGCATGAAGGTGCGGAAATGGGTGCGGTGAAGCCGGCGGTCCTCGCGTTGGCGGATGGGACCGTGTTCAAGGGCACAGCCCTGGGCGCGCCGGGGGAAACCGTCGGCGAAGTGGTGTTCAACACCGCCATGTCGGGGTATCAGGAAATCCTGACGGACCCGTCGTACCGCGGCCAGATGGTCACGATGACCTATCCGCACATCGGCAATTACGGGATCAACCCGGAGGACGTGGAGTCCTCGCGCCCGTGGTTGGCCGGTTTCATCGTGAAAGAAGCGTGCCCCTACCCGAGCAACTGGCGGAGCCGGCTGACCTTGGACGAGTATCTGCGCCAGCATGGTATCGTGGGGATCCAGGGGATCGACACGCGGGCGCTGACCACGCACCTCCGCGACCACGGCTCGCAGCAGGGAGTCATCTCGCATGCGGACCTCGACCCCAAGCGGGTGGTGCGAAAGGCGCGGGAGGCCCCCAGTATCCTCGGCCGGGACTTGGTCAAGGAAGTCACCTGCGCCAAACCCTATAAATGGATGGAGGACTCCGGTAAGTGGAAAGTGGGTGCGGGAGGGGCGCTAGCAAGCGGGGCCCCCTCCCATCTGATGGGTACGGGAGGGACGAATGGCCGTTTCAAGGTCGTGGCCTATGACTTTGGGATCAAGTACAATATTTTGCGGCGGCTGGTGGATGAAGGCTTCGAGGTCACGGTCGTCCCTGCCTCGACCACGGCCGACGCCGCGTTGGCACTAAATCCCGACGGGATTTTCCTGTCCAACGGTCCGGGCGACCCGGAAGGGGTTCCCTACGCGGTCGAGGCGGTGCGGACGCTGCTCGGCAAGCGGCCCATCTTCGGAATCTGCCTCGGCCATCAGATCATCGGGCTCGCGCTGGGATTGCAAACGTATAAGTTGAAATTCGGGCATCACGGGGCGAACCATCCGGTGCTCGACTTGGAGACTCGTAAGGTGGAGATCACGTCCCAGAACCACAACTTTGCGGTGCGGGGAGGGGAGGTCAGCGGAGCCGGCGTGAAACCGGCCCCGTGGACCACAGCCCATGGCCGTGTGCAACTGACCCATGTCAGCCTGAACGATGACGCCGTTGAGGGCCTTCGCTGTCTCGATCTGCCGGCGTACTCCGTCCAGTACCATCCCGAAGCCTCGCCGGGCCCTCACGACGCGGGTTATCTGTTCCACCGGTTCACCGACCTGATGACGAAAGGAAAGGCATAATGAAAAATAGGGTCAGATTCCATTTCCAAGCAAAGCCACAGTCGGCACGTTCCATCAGATGGAAATGGAGTCTGACCCTATTTTTCCTGCTGGTCACCGCAGGCTGCATTTCTATTTCCCTCTTCCCGCAGGCCATGCCGCTGCGGGAGAAGACGGTGCAGGGCACTGCCGCGGACAAGATTCTGATGATGGATATCTCCGGTGTCATCTCCGACAAGGGCTCCAGCAATCCCCTGAGCGAGTCAGAAGATTTGGTCGCTCGCATCAAGGAGGAACTGACGCTGGCCGCCGAGGACAGACACATCAAGGCGCTGCTCCTTCGGATCAACAGCCCCGGTGGGACCGTCACGGCATCGGACGTCATCCATCACGAGATCAGCGAATTCAAAACGAAGCACAAGATCCCCGTTGTGGCCACCATCATGGATATCGGCGCCTCCGGCGGGTACTACATCGCCGTCGCCGCCGATCAGATCATCGCCCACCCGACAAGCGTGACCGGCAGCGTGGGAGTCATCATGCTGCGCGTCAACGCGGAGGGCTTGCTCCAGAAGATCGGCGTGGAGGCAGGCGCGATCAAATCCGGCGCGAAGAAGGACATCGGCTCGCCCTTCCGTCCGATGAACGAGGAGGAGCGTGCGATCTTCCAAACCATGATCAACGGGTTCCAGTCGCGCTTCCTGGAGGTGGTCACCAAAGGACGGAAGGCCCTGCCGGCCGACCAGCTCAAGCTCATCGCGGACGGGCGCGTCCTCACGGGGCCGCAGGCCGTGCAGTTGGGGCTGGTGGACCAGGTCGGCTATTTGGACGACGGGATCGCGGCGGCCAAGCAACTGGCCGGACTCGCTGACGCCCGCGTCGTGATGTACGTGCGGCCCGGAACGTACAAAAACAACATCTACTCCCAGGCGCCCGGTACAAGTACTCTGGAAGCCCTGGCGAACCTGGACATCATGGGGCTGGTCCGTGGCGGGACGCCCCAATTCCTCTACCTATGGATCCCCTGATCACAGACATGATGGGCAGGCGTGATGCCCTTGCCAAGGCACTCCGGCTCACTGCGGGGCTGTGCGGAGTGTGCCTGACGGGAGGTCTGTTGGATCTGCTGATTGGCTGCACGCGCGCGCCCGTCACCGGCCGCGAGCAGATCATCTTTTATTCAGAGGAGAAGGAACGCGAGTTGGGCATCGAGGCCTACCGGGACGTCCTGCGCCAGTTCCCGCTGAGCACGAACCCGGAAACCAACGCGATGATCCGCCGTGTCGGCGAGCGGATCGCCGCCGCCGCCAACAAGCCAGGCTACGACTGGGAATTTGCCGTGATCCAGGACGACAAGATCATCAACGCCTTCTGCTTGCCAGGCGGGAAGGTGGCCTTCTTCACCGGCATCCTCAAGCACACCCAGAACGAGGCGGGCGTCGCCACAGTGATGGGACACGAGGTCGCCCACGCCACCCAACGGC
>Ga0209237_1002610_pt1 | contig 10852 bp, 9 predicted proteins | sample GraSoi013_1_40cm_2_FD_185820 | JGI IMG/M metagenome (GOLD analysis project Ga0209237, IMG submission 185820) | Grasslands soil microbial communities from the Angelo Coastal Reserve, California, USA - Sample 10_02_2013_1_40cm (SPAdes) (version 2) | ecosystem: Environmental > Terrestrial > Soil >...
GTGATGACGGCGGAGAGCTTCCACCACAGCGTCGTGTCGCCGGCGATATCGGGGATGAGAATCTTGGAAAGAATGAAGGTCAGCGCAACCGATACGATCGACGTCAGCCAAACCAGGGACGTCAGCGGCGCTTCGAAATTCATTTTGGCGGCATTCTCATACCTCGTCTTTGCGACAGCGCTGTTGACGAAATAGCTGAGCGCCGAGGCAATGATCATGAGCACGCGCATGCTGAAGATCCAGACCAGTAACTGGACTTGCACGACGGGATCCCGGACCGCAAGGAGAATGAACGAAATCAATGCGACGCCCGTAACGCCGTAAGTCTCAAAGCCATCGGCTGACGGCCCGACCGAATCGCCTGCGTTATCACCGGTACAGTCGGCGATCACACCCGGATTGCGAGCATCGTCTTCCTTGATCTTGAAAGCGATCTTCATCAGGTCGGAACCAATATCCGCGATCTTCGTAAAGATGCCGCCCGCCACCCGCAGCGCTGCTGCGCCGAGCGATTCCCCAATGGCGAACCCGATAAAGCAGGGGCCGGCTAGATTTCCCGGGATGAACAACAGGATGCAAAGCATCAGGAACAGCTCGATGCTGATCAACAGCATTCCGATGCTCATGCCGGATTCCATCGGAATGTGGTAGCAGGGATAGGGTTTGCCGCGAAGGCTTGCAAACGCGGTGCGTGAATTCGCAAACGTATTCACTCGTATGCCGAACCAGGCCACCGAATAGCTGCCCAAAATTCCAATAATGCTGAAAATGAGAATGATGACGACGCGGTAGACCTCGAGGCGCTGCAGGAAGCCGAAATAAAAGATGATCGCTGTACCGATGAAAATCTCGAGGATCATTAAGAATCTTCCTTGCGTCTGCAAATACGTCTTGCAGGTTTCGTAGATGAGCTCGGAGATTTCCCGCATCGAGGCGTGGACGGCCAGGTCGCGCAACCGCTTGTAAATGACCAGGCCGAAAACCATTCCCAAAAGCGCTATGAGTAGGCCGCCCATCAGCAAGCTGGGGCCGCTAATGCCGCCCAGGAAAGTGACGCGGCTCAGATCGGGAACGACGAGATTGACCTCGCCCCCGCGATGCTCGGGCAGCGCGCCTTGCGCAAGAAGTAACAGCATGATCGAAAACTCCTATCGGTATTCGGGGAAAATTCGGGGACAATGAGCAATTTTTTGGGTCTTAAAAATTGCTCATTGTCCCCGGATTTTCCCTCCTCGGGTCCAGCCAATCCCGAAGTGCGTCACCCAGAAAGTTGAAAGATAAAACCGTCAATGCCAGAGTCACGGACGGGAACACCACCATGTGCGGCGCGTCGAACAAATGATTGCGGGCGTCATTCAACATAGCACCCCAACTCGGTGTTGGCGGGGCTATACCCAAGCCTAGAAAACTGAGCGATGCTTCGCTGAGTATCGCAATCGCCATTCCAACGCTGGCCTGCACCAAAACCGGCTGGACGATGTTCGGCAAAATGTGGCCGGCGAAGATCCTCATGCTCGACGCCCCAAGCGCGCGGGCTGATTCCACGAACTCGAGTGTCTTTACTTTGAGGACCTGACCGCGCGCCAGCCGTGCATATCCAACCCAACCGATCGTCGTCAACGCAAAAATTAATCGATCGAGACCTTGGCCCAGGAAAGCCACAAGCGCGATCGCAAACAGAACTCCGGGGAAGGCCAACAACGAATTGATGACCACCACCGTCACAAGCGTGTCCAGCTTGCCGCCGACGTAACCGGCAAATCCCCCAATCAAAACGCCGGCCAAGCCGGAGAGCAAAACAACGGTAGCTCCAACCCGCATGCTCACGCGGGCACCCCAAAGGATGCGTGAGAGAATATCACGCCCCAACTCGTCGTTTCCAAACGGATGCTTCCATGATGGTCCTTGAAGCCGGTCCATCAATTTTTGATCGGCCGGATCGTACGGCGCGAGCCATGGCGCAAACAGCGCCGCCATCGTTAGCGCGGCCACGATGAAAAGACCCGCCGCCGCCAGTTTGTTCTTTCGGAGAAACTCAGTCATACCGGATGCGCGGGTCTACGACCGAATACAGGACGTCCGTGGCCAGATTTACGAGGATGTATGTCAATGCAATCGTTAGAATGCAGCCCTGCGCGAGTGGATAGTCTCGGGCGAAGATCGCCTGGATCGTCAGGCGGCCAAGTCCAGGCCATGAAAAGATCGTTTCGGTGATGATGGCTCCGGCCAGCAACCCTCCAGCATTGAGTCCCAGCAGCGTGACCACAGGAAGTAATCCATTGCGCAACGCGTGTCCAAACAACACGGCGCGTTCGGTGAGTCCCTTCGCTCGCGCTGTGCGGACATAGTCCTGCCGGATTTCCTCGAGCATCGACCCGCGCACCATCCGCGTCATGATGGCCGCCGAACCTCCTCCTAATGTAATGGCCGGCAAGATCAAATGCGAAAAACCGTCCTCACCCGATACCGGCAGCAAACCAAGCGCGATCGAGAAGAAAAGAACCAGCAAGGGACCTAATGCAAAATTCGGAAGCGACACCCCAAACAAACTCACGAAGCCGATCGCCCGATCCAGGGCGAGGCCGCGCCGCATTGCGCTGATAACACCGAACGGTACGGAAACCGTTATGCAAAAAATCATAGATGCAGCAGCAAGCTTCACGGTTGCGGGATATCGCGCCATTATGGCAGAAGCTACTGTCTCCTGATTCCGGAAAGATATACCGAGATCGCCGCGCAGCAGTCCGGTTATATAGGTCCGGTATTGCTCCAGGACCGGCCGGTCCAATCCCAAGTCGTGGCGCAACCCTTCAACCTCCGCCACGGATGCGCCTTCTCCCAACATCTGGGCCACGGGATCGCCGGGCACCATGTGGATCAACCCGAACACAAGACTTACCACGATCCAAAGGATAGGTAACGTCAGCAGCAGGCGCCGGACCAGGAAGGCGAGCATAACTATCGAGTATAGCTAGAAGTTCGCCGTGCACCTCAATGACAATTGAGCATTGAACAATGAACATTTCCGAAAAATTTATCAGTCGTCAATAATCAATGGTCATTAGTCATTTTTCATTTTTTGGGGAGGAAGAGGAGCCCCCTTCCGGGAGCTCCTGTGGGGTTCTGAAAGGGAATTCGAACTAAACGAATTGCCCTTAATGATGCAACACTCGTACCAAACCAATCGCCACAACGAATTCAACGAGTTACGATCAAAGCCGCCGCCGTTTCTCCAAAAATCTGACAATCTGCGGTCAACTTCGTGTCAATTTTCGGTACTCCCAGAGGGAAGGGGTGAATCCAGCCGTCGAACACCCTGCTCCAGGTCCAGCAAAAACTGCTTTCTCCAAAGTCCGCCGCCGTAGCCCCCGAGCTTGCCGTCTTTGTTAACTACCCGGTGACATGGGATGACGATGGCGATCCGGTTCAGGCCGTTCGCATGACCTACCGCACGTTGTGAGCCGGCCGAATCAATTTGCCGTGCCAGGTCTTCGTAGGAACGGGTCTGGCCGTAAGGTATGCGCAACAACTGGTTCCACACGCGCTCCTGAAAACGAGTGCCCGGATAAACCAACGGAACCGAAAACTGTTTCAGATTCCCGGCGAAATATTGCTCCAGTTCCTTCTCGAGAATATTCAAATGCTCGTTGCGGCCGGGCACGATCGCGCACGAGAACAGCTTCTTCAATGTCAGAAACTGGTTTTGGAGCATTCGCCTGTCTGTAAATTCCAGAAGGCATACGCCACGATGGTTCGCTGCGGCGATCAGAGGTCCCAGGGGACTCTCAAACCACGAGACAACGATACAGTCGAGGTCTTCGCTGCGGCCGGGCGGTCTGCCGAACGTGCGCGTGAACGCGTCCCTAAATCCACTGTGCGACTCGTAGCCGTTTCCCAGCGCGACATCGTCCAGACCGGTCCCTCGCCGAAGCTGGTCCAGAGCGCTGCCCAGCCGCTGCGATCTGCAGTAGGCCTGAAAGGTCATGCCATAGTGCTTGCGGAAATATCGCCGGAGGCGAAACGGATCGATGCCCGATTGCCGCAGTTCCGCATCCTTGATCTTTTCCGAGGTACTGATGACGAGCTCCAGCGCGGCGTTTACCCACTTCGGCGGCTGTCCTTTCGCATCCAGCGGGCGGCAGCGTTTGCAAGGACGGTATCCTGCAAGCAGGGCTTCGCGGACGTCGGAGAAATAGTCCACGTTTTTCGGCAGCGGCTTTCTGGCCGGACAGGACGGGCGGCAGAATATTCCAGTTGTGCGCACACCTAGAAAAAAGATGCCGTCATAGGAGACGTCTTTCGCAAGATATGCGCGTTGCATTTCTTTGACGGATGGGATCATGTTCATGGCCGCCATTGTTTCTCGAATTTCGACAACGATTCCACCGATTTCTTGACAGTGATTTCCGCGGGGTCGGTGAACGTTAAACTTTCGCTCCGTCATTTTCTGTTCCGTCATTTTCTGTTGTGATAGCCTATGCGCACGCTTTTGACCTTTCGGCACGGCCGATTGAGGTTGGAAGTGTATCGAGGACTGTCTGGATTTCGGGAGGAGCGATATGAAAAAGGTACTCGTGACGTTGGTTGTAATATCGGCTCTCATGCTGGGGCCGGCGGTTGGGCCGGCAGCCGCCCAGAATGCGAGAGCCTTGCTGCAGGCGGCTGACAGCGCCGTCGGCGCAAGCAAAGTCAATTCCATTCAGTACACCGGGACGGGACGGATCGCCTATCTCGGTCAGAATTTCACTACCGCGGACGATTGGCCGCGCGTGGATTTGAAGACCTGGTCCCAAACCATCGATTACAGCGGAAAGTCGGCCAAAGAAGAGATGGTGCGTGTGCAAGGCAACAACCCGCCGCGCGGCGGAGGTGCCGGCTTTCCCATCACGGGCGAGCAGCGCTCGACGACACTGGTCAGCGGCAATTACGCCTGGAACTTGAACGCACAAGGCCAGCCCCAAGCCCAGAACGATCAAGCCGAAGTGCGCCAGTTCATGCTCTCGGTCAGCCCGCATGGCTTCATCAAGGCGGCGATGGCCGATCCGAATGCGACCATAACCGATCGCGAATTCATCGGCGCCGGCAGGACGCTGCGTGTCGTCGGCTTCACCACGATGGGCAAGTACAGGGCGACGGGCGAGTTCAATGCCCAGAATATGCTGGAGCGCGTGGTCACCTGGATTCCGAGCCCGGTGATGGGCGATATGCAGGTCGAGATCCGCTACACGGATTGGAAGGACATCGGCAATGGCATCAAGGCGCCGTTCCACATCCATATGCACCAGGGCGACCATCCCCTGGTGCGCGGCATGAATTTCATGGACGTCCAGGCCAGCGATGTGAAAGCCAACGTTGAGAGCGCGTCCTTAACCGTGCCCGACGCAGTGCGGAGCGCGGCGGCGCCCAGGGTCAATATTCAGACCACCAAGCTCGCCGAAGGCGTGTGGCTCATCGCCGGCGGCTCGCATAACAGCGTCGCGGTCGAATTCAAGGATTTTGCGGCCATCATCGAAGCTCCGCTGGACGATGCGCGCACCAACGCGGTGATCGCCGAAACCAAACGGCTCATTCCGGGCAAAACGATTCGGTATGTCGTCAACACCCATCATCACTGGGATCATTCGGGCGGCCTCCGTGCGGCTTCCGCGGAAGGGGCTACCATTGTCACGAATGAGCTGAACAAGAACTTCTACGAAAGAGTCCAACTCGTACCGCAGCCCCGTACTCTGAGTTCGGACCGGCTGTCGCAATTCCCATTCGCGACGACGGGGCCCGGACCAGGAAAGCTCGAGACCTATAGGGAGCGGCATGCGATCAGCGACGGCGATCAATCGATCATCAGCTACCACGTCGACGGGTTCAATCACGCGGGCGACATGGCGATCGTGTATCTGCCGAAGTCGAAGATTCTCATCAATGCGGACATGGGGCCACCGGCTCCCGGGACGCCGGTCGCGAATGTCAGCCCGAATTCGGTATCGCTTTACAACAACATCAAGCGGCTGAAGCTCGATGTTTCCCAACACGTGCCGATTCATGGCAATCCGAGCTCGAACGCGGACTTCGAGAGCACCGTCGGACCGGCCGCAGCGCGTACACGCCCGGCCGGCCCCGAAGGGAATTGAATCGAATAACTAATAGCCACAAAAAGGCACAGAAAACACAAAAATTGCCGTTGTGTCTTTTGTGCCTTTTTGTGGCACTCTTTTTCGTGTTTGCAGTTCGAATTTTCGGCTATGCCCTTTTGATGACGACGAAGCTGATATCGTCAGCCGCTTCTGCAAAATTCAGGACGTCTGTCTTGATACCTTCGAAGATCTGCCGCGCTCGCTTATGCTTTAACTCGCGAACTTTCCGTTCCAGCCGTTCGGGGAAATACCGTTCATTGTCCTTCATATGTTCTGAGAGTCCATCGGTATAAAGGAGCAAGATGTCGCCTGTGCCCATGAGCTTCCATTCGTTGAGCTGGTACTGATCTTTGAAACCCAGAGTGCTTTGCTTCTTGCGGCGATCGATAATGTTATTTGATGGAAGTGTTCCAATTGGCGGAAACGACGTGCAAAGTTCCTGGCTCACGGGCATGAAGCGGTCTAGCTTATGGGAGAAAACCACTGGAGCCGGGTGTGCGGCTGAAAGAAACCGGAACGTGGAATCTTCGGAAATTTCGCCGTAGATCATTGTTGTGTATTTGTGAAGGCTCGACGAATCGTAGAATCGCGTGTTGAGGTTCTCGAAGAGATGTTTCGTGATGTGGCCGAACATGTCCAACTCATAGAGTGATCCGACGAGAAACGCCTGATGCAACATCGCCGCGAGGATGGCGTCGGTCAAGTGGTGTCCGGAAACATCCAGAAGAACGATTCCAGCCATTTTCCTGCACGCCTTCAGGTTTTCCACAATGTCGGCCCGCCCTTGCGTCTCCGCGCGCTCGATTCGCGCCTGCAGATCGTAACGTTTTTGAAAATCGACATAGATGATATGGTCGCCGCCTCCGGCTCCGCGGAGCGGCAGCGTCTCGCCATAAACATCAACTCCCTCGAGCGCCGGGATATCCGCGGTCGATGGCTTAATGCGATCTGCAATATCCTGGAAATTTTTCAGTTCTTCGCTTAATACACTGGTCGAATCAATCATCATCTGTGGTCGCATGCGCCCGCCATGCAATGTGGATGCCGTTTCTCAATTGCAGCCGCACGCAGGTAAGAAAAGATTTTGCCTTGGTCACTTTTGAAGAGGCCATACAAAAACGTAGGACCTCACCAGAAATCCGCACAACGTTGTCGTCTAGCATTCGCCTGCCGGAGTGCATGACAGCGCGAGCTGCCCCGGCCATCCGCCAAGTATAAGATTAATGTGTGGATCTTCCCGTCAATCCGCCGATTTTGCCGATGCTTGCCAAGCGCATCGGAGAATTACCGGCTGCTGGACAGTGGATCTTCGAGCCCAAATGGGATGGGTTTCGCGCGCTGGTTTTTCACGACGGCGACGAGATCTTTATCCAGAGCCGTGATGAAAAATCGCTGAACCGGTACTTCCCCGAACTGCTGGGGCCGCTTCGATCGCAATTGCCGGCGCGCTCCGTGGTCGACGGCGAAATCGTCGTCGCCAGAAATGGCGCGCTCGACTTCGAAGCACTGCAGCTCCGCATTCATCCGGCCGCGTCGCGGGTGAACCTTCTCTCCCGGGAGAGTCCGGCAGCGATCGTCTTATTCGATCTGCTCTCGGAGGGGAACCAGGATTTGCGCAGCGTGGCGTTTCGGGAGCGCCGCATGAAGCTGGAATCGATGCTTTCAGCCGCAGCGCCTCCGATCCACCTGACTCCCGCAACCACCGACTTGAGTGTCGCGGCGGACTGGTTTCGCCGGTTTGAGGGCGCTGGTCTCGACGGGGTCGTGGCCAAGGCGATTTCGGGAAAGTATGAGTCCAATAAGCGCGTCATGCTGAAGGTGAAGCACGAGCGCGATTGCGATTGTGTCGTTGGCGGCTTTCGCTGGCACAAGAACAGTGAGCGCGCGGCTGTCGGCTCCCTGCTGCTGGGCCTTTACGACGATTCGGGAGCCCTGCAGCATGTCGGCGTCTGCGGGAGCTTTAAGGACAGCGTTCGCCGCGACCTCGTCGAGTACCTCGCCCCCTATCGACGGGATGCGCTCGTCGACCATCCCTGGAAAGCATGGGCCGAGCACGACTCGGCAGACGACCAACCCGGGCGTCGCATGCCGGGCGGCCAAAGCCGCTGGAGCCAGGGCAAGGATCTCTCTTGGGAGCCGCTGCGGCCCGAACTGGTCGTCGAAGTCGCTTATGAACACATGCAGGGCCCCCGATTCCGCCACCTGGCGCAGTTTCGCCGGTGGCGTCCGGACAAGAAGACGCGCGACTGCACATATGCCCAACTCGAGGTCATTCGGACATTCGAACTGGCGGCCATCTTTGGAAATTAACCCTCTCCCTCTGGGAGAGGGCGGCGCGACGGCTGCAGGCCGGAGCGCCGGGTGAGGGTTTCAGGATTTGCCCCAACTCATACCCTCACCCGGCGCTGTCGCGCGTGCCTCTCCCAGGGGGAGAGGCACGCCACTCACGTGTGGGATCGTCGTCGGGATCCGGAGTTTCCTGCGGCGGGCGCAACTCTTCCGGCACGTGGCGCAGGTTCACCCGGACACGAGTCCAGGTGGATGATCGGCCTCGCATCGAGTCGATCAGGACATCGTCCACCGCAAGCAGCTTGGCCACCTCGGAATGATTACGCGTCCAGCGTTCCAGGCCGGCGAGAGCAGCTTCTTTAGAGGGAGAGTTCGCGATCACCAGAAGCGGTATCTTCGTTCGCGGCTTCTTCGCGGCACGCGATGGCGCGACGCGCGGCGCCTCGCCCTCCATCTTGCGGAAGTGCGGCGGCCAGGGCGCCCGCCGCTTCGTCTTCGGCCGCAAGCTCGAGTAGCTTTTCGAGGGAACCTGCCTGGGCATCCATACTGGCGTGTGGGTCGCCCAACTCCGCGAAACGCCTCGAAACCGTCAGCACGGTAAAATCGGCCGGATCACATTCGGGAACTTCGTCCCAGTGAAGCGGTGCGGATACGCGCGCATCCGGCAGCGGGCGCACGGAATACGCGGAGCACGTCGTACGGTCTTTCGCGTTCTGGTTGTAATCGAGAAAGACGCCGTGCCGCTCCTCCTTCCACCACTTCGAGGTGGCGAGGGCAGGTACCCGCCTCTCGATCGCACGCGAAAGCGCGAGCGCGGCGCGCCGCACTTCGATGAACGTCCAGCGCGGTTCAATCCGCGCATTCACGTGCATTCCACGCGAACCGCTCGTTTTCGGCCAGCCTCGAAGCCCCATCTCCTCGAGAAACGATTTCACTTCGAGAGCGACACGGCGCACATCGTCCCACCCGACGCCCGGCCCCGGATCCAGATCGACGCGCAATTCGTCCGGGTGGTCGAGGTCGGCAGCGCGGACAGCGTGAGGATGGAGCTCGATCGAGCCCAGGTTCACAACCCAAACCAGTCCTGCGGCATCATCCACAACGATCTCTTCCGCTTTGCGCCCCGAAGGAAATGACAGCGTGACCGTTCGCAGCCATTCGGGACGACGGAGCGGCGCGCGTTTCTGATAGAACGCTTCACCTTCGGCGCCGTTGACGAACCGTTTAAGGACTAGCGGGCGATCGCGAATTCCCGCCAGCGCGCCCGGAGCGACCGCCAGGTAATAGTGCACCAGATCCAGTTTGGAGAGCTTCGTTTGCCTGGAGAAATAAGGTTTGCCGGCATGGGTCACACGCACGTCGCGTCCGTTGATCGACAGAGTTACGGCGGCGGCCTCTTTCTTCACTCAGACAGGCTAACATTTTGATGAATCAAGGGACATGCCGATACCGATTCACGACTTCATTCACATTCCATACTTATTGCCTCGCAGGGGCATCACCTGAGGGGCCGTAGATGCTTGGAACTTTGCCGCCCATCGGACGAATGTACGTGCTCAATTGCCCGCGATGATGTACGGCATCGAAAAGGGCGATCCACAACAGTCCTCCGATAGAGTCTCTAAGAATGATTTCTTGTTCTCCTCGGATCAACCAAGCCGGCCGGTTCCATGTGGCATCGACAAGATGGTTCAGTCTCTCAGCAAGCGCATGATGTTGCTCTTGATACGCAGCGATCATCGCTTCCAGTGTCGCAGGGCCAGCCGCCGCGTGGACACGTAATCTGCTGTTATACGAACCCTGTCCCGTTTCGCAAAGCTCGACACAACTGCGTTCCAGTGAAACCAGGAGCGCAACCAATTCGCCGGCCGAACGCGAGCCGGCGTGTGGCCGGTAGTCCAGCCGGTCGGGAGGCAGAGCTTTGAAAACGTCCACAAACGCCGGGTATTCCACCGACCATCGTCGAATGAAGAAGTCGCGGTTACTGAGCTGTGTCCCAAATGATTGTTCTCGCATAACCGATTAGGTTATCAGGAGTCTCTACGCAGTGCCGTACGATTCGCGCGTAATCTTCTCGCCGCTGAACGCCACCGTCGCGATAAATGACTGCGCTGCGTACGTGCGCATGAAATTCCTCCAGACAAAAATTCTATCGGCCCGCATCTCCCAATGTCGGAACGAGATTAATGATGTCCTTTTCGTTTTCGAGGCAGGAGTGATCCATGATGCGATCTCCGACTTGCCGCTTGAATAGCCTCCTGGTTGTAAACGGCTTCGCAAAGAACACCGGATCGTTGTAGGTCACAATATGTTCGAGCGTGTTGGGATCCGCCAGCCGGAATCGTTCGGTCATTCTTAATTTGTCGCTGTGCTCGTGGCCCGACGTGTCCAACCATGTGCGGTCGTTGATGCTGACGGTATCCACGACCAGAGTG
>Ga0209237_1002614_pt1 | contig 10849 bp, 9 predicted proteins | sample GraSoi013_1_40cm_2_FD_185820 | JGI IMG/M metagenome (GOLD analysis project Ga0209237, IMG submission 185820) | Grasslands soil microbial communities from the Angelo Coastal Reserve, California, USA - Sample 10_02_2013_1_40cm (SPAdes) (version 2) | ecosystem: Environmental > Terrestrial > Soil >...
GGCAGCGCCGGGCAGAGCGGCACCGAGGCGGCGGCGCCGTACGCCGCGCTTCGAATGACGTCCACCTCACCGCGGCGTTCGCGAACGGTGCGCGGTGAATCGTTGGCCGCGACGACCTGGACGTCCCACTCCCCCGCCGTGCCGTCGCACAGATCGCCGATGACGGTTTCCATCCCGCCGTGCACCGGCGGATAGAATTTCGCGGCGTGGACGACTTTCATTTCTGAGGAAGGTGGTGTCCGGCGTTAGCCGGACCTGACTGCCGATGTCGGTGGCGTCCGGCTTCAGCCGGACCAGACTGCCGATACCAGGCAACAGTCCGCGCGAGGCCTTCCTTGAAAGGCGTGCACGCGGTGAAGCCGAAGCGCGTCGTCGCGCGGGAGGTATCGAGCGATCGGCGCGGCTGGCCGTTCGGTTGCGTCGTGTCCCAGCAGATGCGCCCGGTGAACGCGCAGCTCTCGGCGACGAGCGCCGCCAGATCGCGAATGGAAATCTCGAATCCCGCGCCGATGTTCACCGGCTCGGCGCCATCGTACCGCTCGGTCGCCATCGCGATCGCCTCCGCGCAATCTTCGACGTACAGAAACTCGCGCGTCGCCGAGCCGTCGCCCCACACGACGATCTCGGAGGCGCCCCGATCGATCGCGTCGGTGCATTTGCGAATCAGTGCGGGAATGACGTGCGACGATTCGGGATCGAAGTTGTCCCCCGGCCCGTAAAGGTTCACGGGCAGCAGATGAATGGCCTGCCCCTGGACGAGCATCATCTTCTTCGCCAGGCCATACGGTGCATTCGTCTCCTCGGGGTAACCCTCCCAGAGATCGTCTTCCTTGAACGGCACCGCCGTGAATTTTGGGTACGAGCAGATGGTCCCGATGCCGACGAACTTCCGCACGCCGCGAAGCCGCGCATGTTCCATCATCATCGTGCCCATGTGCAGGTTCTCGTAGAAGAACCGCCCCGGCTGCGTCCGGTTGGCGCCGATGCCGCCGACCACCGCGGCGAGATGCACGACGATCTCGGGCTTGGCGTCCGCGTAGAGCCGCATCACATCGGCTTCGTGCGTCAGGTCGTAGTCGACACGCCGCGGGACGAAGACGTCATGGCCGCGATCGCGGAACGAGGCGACGACGTACCGGCCCAGGAATCCGCCGCCACCCGTCACGGTTACGCGTGGGCTCGCCATCGCTCGACTTGATTCCCCGCGTCGATCCCGCTTTCGGCGGCCACGTCGCGGTACACCTGCGCCACGTCAGCCGCAAACCGCTCCCAGGTGAACCGGCGCGCATGCTCGCGCCCGCGCTCGCGCCGGGCGCTCCATTGAAGCGGCGAATCGCGGCGCTCCTGCAGCAGCGTCGCGACCTTCCGGCGCCATGCGTCGACATCGCCGACCGTGCAGTACTCGACGGCCGTGCCGCCGACCTCGCGCAGCACGGACACGTCGCTCGCGACGACCGGCGTGCCCGACGCCAGCGCCTCGATGACCGGCAGGCCGAATCCTTCGCGCGCGGACGGCTGGAGCACGAGCGCCGCCCGGCGGTACAGCGCCGCGAGCGTCGATTCGTCCACGTGATTGACGGCGGTGAAGCGATCCGCGAGGCCAGCGTCGCGCAGCACGTGCTGCTGCTCCACCGTGAAGGGATCCCCAATCCGCGTGAGCCGCAGCTGCGGGATCTCCCGGCCGAGCGCGCCGCAGACGCGGAGCAGCACGTCGATGCGCTTGCGCTCCGCCGTGGTGCCGACATGAAGGATCTCGATGGCGCCGGCCGGCACCGGCACCACCTGCGATGCCGCGCGATCGGCGGTCTCGTCGCGCGGCGTGAAGAACACGCGGTCGACGCCGAGCGGCGTCACGACCAGCCGCTCTGGCGCGATGAGACCGCGCACGGCCAACTCGTCGCGAATGGACGCCGTGTCGCACATGACGCGCGCCGCGCGCTGCAGACCGCTCAGGATGTCGCCGGTCATCGTGCGGAACGCGCCCGATCGCTTCTCGTCCGCCGGCGCCAGCACCGACCGGAACGCATCGAGATCGTGGCACGTGACGATCGTGCGCACCGCCGGCAGCGCGTGTGCCAGATGCGCGTAGCTGTGGTCGACGATATGAAAGAGATCGTACTGTGGCGCGCGCGCCTCGACGTGGCGCGGATAGCGCCAGAAACGGTTCAGAAACCGGTCGGCGTTGAACGCCATGCGAGACTGGCCCGCCAGCGGGACTCGCGTGGCCGCGCGCAGGAACGGCGGACAGATCCGATCGGCATCGAAGGCGTCGGCGTGATGCTGCTTCAGCTGACTGTGCAGCATCGACGCGACACGATCCATGCTCGGCCAGCGCTCCTCCCGAAAGTCGTCACAGATCGCGACGCGCATCTGCCTCATGGCCGTGAGCGGCGATACCATTCGATGGTCCGCGCGAGGCCTTCGCGAAAATCGGTCGTCGCGCGGAATCCAAAGCGCTCGGCGGCACGGCGCGTGTCGAGACAGCGCCGCGGCTGGCCGTTCGGCATCGTCGTGTCCCAGACGATCTCGCCCGTGAAGCCGACGAGCTCGCTGATGAGCGTGATCAGCTCTCGCATCGACACCTCGCGGCCCGAACCCAGATTCACCGGATCCGCACAGCTGTAGCGTTCTGTGGCGAGCACGATCGCGTCGGCGCAGTCGGCCACGTACAGAAACTCACGCGTCGCCGAGCCGTCGCCCCAGCACACGACGTGTCGATCGCCCCGGTCGATCGCCTCGACGCATTTGCGAATGAGCGCCGGCACCACGTGCGACGTCTTCGGATCGACGTTATCGCGCGGGCCGTACAGGTTGACCGGCAGCAGGTGAATCGCGTCGAAGCCGTATTGCTGCCGATAGACCTGGCCCTGGACGAGGATCGTTTTCTTGGCGATGCCGTAGGGCGCGGTGGCCTCGTCCGGGTAGCCGTCCCACAACGCCTCCTCGCGAAACGGCACCGGCGTGACCTTGGGGTACTCGCAGATGGTGCCGACCGTGACGAACTTGGCGACGCCGCGCTGGCGCGCCTGCTCGATCAGGTACAGGCCCATCAAAAGATTGTCGTACAGGAACTTCGCCGGGTTGGCGACGTTCGCGCCCAGGCCGCCGACGACAGCCGCGAGATGGATGACGATCTCGGGACGGCCATCGTCGTACATCCGATGCACGTCCGCTTCGCGCGTGAGGTCGAAGTCGGCATGCTTCGGGACGAACACGTCGTGGCCGCGCGCGGCAAACGCCTCGACGACGTACTGGCCGAGAAATCCCGCGCCGCCCGTCACCGTGATGCGCTTCTTGATCATCGTTGAAACCTCGCCACCACGGTGGACACGGAGGACAGGAGGCTCAAGTCCTGTCCCAAAACAGGCGTTGCCTCCGCGTCCCCCGTGTCCTCCGTGGTGGAGAGGGTAATTCTGTAACCTGATCTAAAGGCCTGCGCGACAAGAGGCCGCCGTGGTGTTTGCGACGCGCGCGAAGATCTTTTCCAGCCGGTCGAGGTGACGCGCCAGCGACATCTCGCGCGCGACCGCGAGCGCGCCGTGCCGCATCGCGGTCAGCTCAGGCCGGCGCGAGAACGCGTCGACGAGCGCGTCGGCGAGCGCGGCTGCTCGCGGCGGATCGCCGGGGACGAGCACACCATTCACGCCAGGCCGCAGCCACTCCGAGATCCCGCCGACGTCAAAGGCGATGGCGGGCACACCGAACGCGGCCGCTTCGAGACCGACGAGCCCGAACGGCTCGGGCCACGTGCTCGGCACGGCCAGCAGATCGGCACGCGGCAGCGCGTCGAAGCGCGCGGCATCGGTTTGCCACCCGGTGAACGTGCAATCGATCGCGAGATCCGTGGCCCGCTTCTGCCACGCCGGCCGTTGCGGTCCATCGCCGACCATCGTCAAGCGAATGGGCGATGGCAGACGTCGCGACGCGGCGGCGACAGCGCGAATCAACAGATCGCCGCCCTTGAGCGTCGTCATGCGTCCCATGAACACGACACTCGGCTGCGGACCAGGCTGCGACGGTTCTGGCGCGACGGCACACGTCGGGAACAACAGGTTCGTGTGGATCACTCCGGGATCGATGCCGTTGCGGATGTACTCGCGCCGCATGTGCTCGCTGGCGACCACCATCGCGCGATAGCTGGAGAACAGCGCGTGCTGTTCGGCGGCCCACTGATACTCCTCGACGAGCGCCGTCACGCTCAGGTGACCGCAGCGGCGCGGCAAGTACAGCGCGGCGCAGGCCGGGCCGAACGTGCGCTGGCATGGCTCGACCATCGGTAGACCAAATCGTTTGAGACCGCTGACGCACGTCCCGAAATAACCGTGCATGAACTTGACGACCGGCGCCACCTCGGCGAGCCGGCGATCGATCGCCAGCACGTTCATGTTGTGCGAGAAGCAGACGTCGGGCGCCCACGCGCGAGCGGCCGCGATCGCGGCGTCGAGGCCGGCGCCGGCGACGCTGAATTGCGGCAGCGCGGCCATCGAAGGCACGCGATCGGCCGGCGCGATCGGATCGCGGTGCAGGATCGCGAGCTCATGTCCACGTGCGAGCAGACCGCCGACGGCGGCGTCGAGATAGCGCTGGACACCGCCTTCGTCGCCAAAGCCGTCGTTCGCGATGAGGATGCGCATCAGGATCGTGCGACCAGCCGCAGGCAGACGCCTTCGATCGCCCAGGGATCATCAGTCGGCGTGAGCGGCACGGCGTCGAGCTGCTGGGTGTCGAGCTCCGCGCGCACGTCGGCCAACGTCACACCGGAGCTGCGCCAGATGGAGGGATGCATCTCGACGAAGAGCGACAACCGGCCGCGCGTCCGCCGAATCGTGTCGCGCGCGCCGCGAAGCACGTCGAGCTCGGCGCCTTCGACGTCGATCTTGATGAAGTCCGGCGTCAGATGCTCGCGCGCGCAGAACTCGTCGATCGTCGTCACTGGAACGTCGACCGTCGTGGCTTCGCCGCCGGACGTCGTCGCCAGGGCCGCCAGCGTCGACGGGGTCGCCAGGCGGCTTTCGCCGGCCGTCGTCCCGACGACGAAGCGCGACGTCGACGAAGCCGCGCCGGCGGCGGCGCGAACCGGCGTCACGACCGCGTCGAGCGCGTTCAGGTGGATGTGGCGCTGGAGTCCGTCGTGTGCGTCCGGCGCGGGCTCGAACGCAAACACCGCTCCGCTCGATCCCACCCACTGTCCGATCAGCAGCGAATACGCGCCAACGTTCGCACCGATGTCGAGGGCCGTCATGCCCGGACGGACCGCCTCACGAAAGGCTCGGTACTCGTCGGGGTTCCAGGACAGAAAGCCGTACTCGGGCAGCACGCGCACCGATTCGCCGCCGGGCAACGACGCGGGCAATCCCCTGCCGCGCGTTTGCAGCGTCAGCGCGCGAAGGTACATCTTCTTCAACGGCTGCCGGATCGAGGGACGCCACGCGAGCTTCGACAAGCGCATCGCGAGGCGCTCGACGAGGCCCGGACGCCGGTAGCGATCCGCACCTTCCGCGACGATCCGATCGCTGGCCGCCATCACCACTCGCCGTCGAGCATCGCCTGCCGGCGACTCGGTACCGCGTAGCTCCCGATCATGCGAAGCGTGTGCATCCACGCGCCTGCCGTCATCGGACGCCGCCACGTCCGGCGCGCGCGCGCGCTGCCGCGGCGGATCGCCTCATCCCAACGCCCGTAGAACAAACGCCCATTGTCGAGGTCGCGCTCCAGATTGAGCGAGTACTTCGTGAACGTCGTGCTGCCAAGGTGCTTGAACGCGCCAACGCGCTCGTAGCCGTGCACGGCGACTTTCCATCCTGCCTCGCGGATGCGAAACGCGAGATCGGCTTCGTCCCACCCGGTCGGCACGAACGCCTCGTCGAGCAGGCCCACGCGATCGAGGCACGCACGGCGCACGGCCCACGGGCGAATCACCGCGTCGACCTCGAACAGCGCAAACCAGTTCAGCGGACCAGGTCCGATGGTGCTCTGCAAGCGCCGCCAATCGATGACGTCGTCCCACGTCGCGATCGGCTCGTCGTACGGCGCGCACGTGAGCCCGCGACTGAGACACAGCAGGCCGATCGCGGGATACCGGTCGAAGGTGTCGAGCAGCTCCCGCACGAGCCAGGGGACGCGGACGAACATGTCGTCGTGCCACGTCATCACGATCGGCGCGCGCGACTCCTGGAGTCCGCGGTTCGTCGCGCGCAGCTCGTGCACGTTGGTCTCGTGGATCCAGCGCACATGACGAACGCCCCATGGCGTCGCCGCGGCCTTCGCCAGATACTGCGGCGTCTCGTCCCGGCACCCGTCCTCGATGACGACGATCTCGATCGGCTCGGCGGACGCGTACGTCTGCCAGCTCTCGAGACACTTCGCCAGCACGGCGACGTTGTTGAACGTCGGGATGACGACCGAGAGGCGAGGCGCGATGTCGTTCGCCGGGGTCATCGCGTCAGCACCTTGAAGAAGTTCACGTGCTGACGCGCGATCACCGGCCACGCGTACACCGACTCCGCGCGATCGCGGCCGCGGCGCGCGAGCTCCTCGCGCCGATCGGGATCGCCGGCGAGCGCCTCGAGCGCCGCGACCCACGCGTCCCGGTCGCCTTCGCCGACGATCACGCCCGCATCGCCGACGACATGCGGAATCTCGCCGCTGTCCGAGGCGACCACAGGCACGCCGCACGCGAACGCTTCGGTCAGCATCCTCCCGAACTGCTCGCGCCACTTCGCCGTCGTCTGGCTCGGCGCGCACAGCATGTCCATCCCATTCAGATATGCCGGGACTTCATGATGCGCCACCGACGTCTGCACGCGAACACGATCGCCGTACTGGCGGCTCCACGAACGAACGTCGGACTCCAGCGGTCCCGATCCGATGAACAACGCGCGCCACGGTGTCTTCAACCGATCGAGCACCCTCGTCAGGACGCTGATGCCTTTTTCGGGGACGAAGCGGCCGACGAACCCGATGACCGGCGTGTCGTCGCGCCAACCGAGCTCGTGGCGCGTCCGCTCGCGCTGCTCGGGATCTCGTCTGAAATGATTCACGTCGACGCCGGGCGGAATCGTGCGCGCCGGCTGCTGCCACCCGCGCTCGTCGAGCACACGCCGCGCCGTGTGACCGAACGCAATCAATCCGTCGGCCCGCCGCATCGCCGATTGCTCGATCCAGTTGAACGGCGGAAGGTACCGCTTGACGATGTTCTGGAACGTCGCGAAGACGAGCGGCACGCGAAGCTTCGTCGCGCTCGCAATCTGCGCGGCGGACGCGACGTACGGCTCTTCCCAGCAGTGCACGACGTCCCAGGGCTCCTGCAGCAGCCGTGCGAGCTCGCCGCCGTACAGCATCGTGTGGACGCGACCGCCGAAGTGCACCGGCACGGGAACCACGCGGCACGGCTCGTCGGGGTTGGCGGTCGTCTTGTGCCAGCCGAAGTCCCCGCGGAAGCGGGCCGGTGCGACCGCGGTGACGTCCCAGTCGCCACGGCGCGCGAGCTCCTGCGGCAACCGGCGATTCAGCTCGACGCAGTAGGAATGGGCGATGGTCAGCAGGCGGCGGCGTCCGGTCACGCGTGTTTCCTCACAACGGTCGAACCCTCACGGCGCGCGACCGAAAACATGATGTTCCTGAGCTTTGCGGAAAAGCGGGCCAGGTGCGGCCGACGCGCCGCCACTGCCGAACGGTGGTCCACGACACGGCGCGCCGGCCGCCGATGATCGACGGCAATTGCCGCACGAGCTCGCGCACGATCCACGCGAAGCCGCCGCGATCGTCGAATCCCCGGCTCATCGAGAGATACCGTCCGAGCCGAACCGGCACGGTCAACAACGCCAGCGGCAGCGGCTCGTTGTAGAGCGCGAACAGACAGTCGTTCCGGATCGTGTAGCGCACGTACTTCGACTGGCTGCGTCCGGCCGGATCGGGGGCGTGGACCACCCGGGCGCTCGGCATGTAAATAATGTCGAAGCCCGCGTCGAGCACCCGCAGGCAGTAGTCCTTCTCTTCCCCGTAGAAATGAAACGACTCCCGATAGCCGGCCAGCTCGACGAACAGCCGGCGGCGCAGGATGTGCGCGAAGCCGATGAACGTCGGTACGTAGCAGGTGTAGTTGACGGGCGCCGGCTGCGTCGCCGGATGCCACGGCGATCCGTCGCGCTCGGCCATCGCGCACGCGATCGCCCCGACGCGCGGGTGCGCTTCGAGCAGCCGCAGAGCGTCGAGGATGCTGACGCCATCGAGCAGCGCCGCATCGTCATCCATGAGCAGCACGTAGTCGGTGGAGGCCTCACGCATGATGGTGTTGCGCGCCACGATGTACCCCTCGTGCCGCGTCTGGCGGATCACCCGCAGCTTTGCCGAGACCGATGGCGGCAGATCCACGAGTGCCCCGGAAGCGGCATCGACGGGCACGTCGCCGGTGTCGTCGACGACGATGACTTCTGCGAGCGCGTCGCCGACGACGGCGAGCGACCCGAGGCACTCGCGCAGCGAGGCCGGGCGGTTCTTGGTGACGACGCCGATCGTCAGACGCGCCGGCGCGTGATCAGGCGTGGGCAAAGACATGTCGTTCGCTCAGGGCTCGCTCGTACACAGCGAGCGTTGCGTGCGCCGTCCGCGTCCAGCTCATGTCGCGGACGCGGCGGAACGCGGCGTCGGCGAGGCGTGCGCGCAGCACCGGCTCGGCAAGCAGACGCGCGAGCGCATCCGCCAACGCGCCGGCGTCGCGCGGCGGCACGATCAATCCCGTGTCCTCATGCTGGACGAGTGCATCCGCACAACCGGCCGGCGTCGCGACCACGGGCAGCCGCTGCGTCATCGCTTCGAGCAGCACCATCCCGAATCCTTCGTACGTGGATGGGAACGCCAGAACGTCGTGCGACCGATAGGCCGCGACGACTTCTTCTTCCGCGACGCGATCGACGATCGTCACACGCGGCCGCGCGATCTCGGAGAACGCGGCGCGGATGTGTTCCGCGGGCACGCCGCCGCCCAGCACCGTGAGCGTCGCCGGTGCGCCGCCTGCCTGTAGCGTCGCACCGCTCTCGACCAGTCGTGAGAACGCTGACGCGAGGTACGGCACGCCTTTGGTCGCATCCCACGTGCCGCAGAACAGGATGCCGCGTCCACGCGGATGATCGGGCGGCGGCGCGTCGGCGAGAAATCGTGCAGAGACGCCGTGCGGCACGAGATCGATCGCGGCTTCGTCCTTCCAGCACCGCTCGAGGGCAAACGCGCGGTCGTTGCCGTTCAGGAGGATCAGCCGGTCGGCGACGCGAGCCGCGGCCGCGACTTGAGACAGCCGTACCGCTGGATACCACCACCGGCGCGTCCAGGGCTTGTCGAGCAGTCCGGCGTCATGGTCCTCGAGCATCCGGCGATAGTTCAGATGCTCGAGGCCGTTCGACCGCGCGATGAGCGCGGCGCCGTTGAACAGTCCCGCGCCGCGCAGGACGCCGACCCACAATCCCTCGGCGCTGGCGGCATCGACCACGTCGTAGGGACCATGCTCGCGAAAGGCGCGCCGGATCGCGGCGAACGCCGTGATCGGTGCGAGCGCCCAGCGCAGCAGGCGATGCCGCGGCGAGGCCCCGAGGTCGTCGGCGAGCAGCACGTCACACGTGTGGCCCAGGCGCCGAAACTCTTCTTGCAGCTTCAGCAGGACCTTCGTCGATCCGAGCCGCGCATCGCGCGGGTAATCGCCGACCAGGAGAATGCGCATCAGGCCTGGACGGCAGTCAGGTGACGCGACTCCGCGTCGGCGTCGCGCAGCGCGCGAATGCTGTACAGCATGTCGAAGCGCGACAGATACAACGCGCGCGCGCGCGTACCGAGCGCGTCGCGCCGCGCTGTGGATTCGAGGAGCCGCGCGGCCGCCGTCGCCAGCCCTGCGGGATCGGCGGCGTCGACCACTTCCAGCGCGCCCGATGCTTCCCACAGCGGCTCGGTGAGCCATCCACGCGTCGTCACCATTGGTACTCCGTGCGAGAGCGCCACCATCGCGCTCGTGCGCCGACTGCTCACGCCGTCGGGATACGGCTGCAGCATCAGATCGCAGGCGGCGACGTGAAGCGAGACCGATTCGTCCGGCAAGACGCCGGTGCCGTACACGCGACCGCCGAGGCGCGGATACCTCGCGACGAGCTCACGCTGCGTCTCGTCACTCCGACGGCCGACGAGCAGCACGTGACAGCCGGACGCGTCGACGAGCGGCGGAATCGACGCGTCGAGCATGTCGCGGATCGCCGTGCCGTGCGTGCCGAAGTGGCCGACGAGCGGCTGCGCGCCGGCGTAGCGCGCACGCACCGACGCAGACGCTGTCGGATTGCGCACAACTGGGATGCTGCTTGGCACCGGCAACCACTCGACCGGCTTACCGTTGCCGATCATCGACTGCACCATCTGCCGCCAGCCGGGGATGGAGACGAACGCGCGTTCGTCTCCATCCCCGGCTGGCGGCAGATGGTCGCGGTTGACGAGGGCGAGCGCGTTTCGGGAGACGCTCTGATGGCGATCGAACGGAAAGGCGACCTCGTGAAACATCACCCAGATCGAATCTTGCCGGCGCGACTGCAGCCACAGACAGAACGGGACGTTCGCCGCTTTCCAGCCGAACGCGTGCGGCACGTATTGGACGAGCAAACGCCGCGGCGCCGGCTGGCGATCCAACTCGCGCGTGAGCCGGCGCAGCGCGCGCGGTCCGAACCGATCCGGCAGTCGTCGCACGGTCACGCCGGGATCGGCGCACTCGGGTTGATCGACGGGAGGCGCCCACACGTCGACGCGATCGCCGGCGTCCACCAGTCCGCGCGCGAGGCGGCGCGTGTAGTCGCTGACGCCGCCCGGTTGCGGTGGGTAC